>Ga0116129_1000049_pt1 | contig 88238 bp, 68 predicted proteins | sample June2015DPH_17_2_FD_89732 | JGI IMG/M metagenome (GOLD analysis project Ga0116129, IMG submission 89732) | Peatland microbial communities from SPRUCE experiment site at the Marcell Experimental Forest, Minnesota, USA - June2015DPH_17_10 | ecosystem: Environmental > Terrestrial > Soil > Wetlands... | reverse complement strand
AAGGTGATCGGGATTGCCGGATGGAGCGGGGCAGGGAAGACGACCCTGATATCGCGCGTCATTCCGTATCTGCGTCAGCAGGGGCTGCGTGTTTCGGTGATCAAACATGCACACCACGATTTCGACGTCGATGTTCCGGGCAAGGATTCCTGGGTGCATCGGCAGTCGGGTGCCGAGGAGGTATTGGTGTCGTCGGCCAACCGCTGGGCGCTGATGCACGAACTGCGTGGCGTGGCGGAACCGGAACTGCCGGAGTTGTTGAAGAAGATGTCGCCGGTCGATCTGGTGGTGATCGAAGGCTTCAAGTCGGCGCCCATTCGCAAGATCGAGGTGCATCGCAAGGCCAACGGCAAGCCGCCGTTGTTTCCCGGTGATCCCGCCATTGCCGGCATTGTGACGGATGTAGCGATTGAAACCAGGCTTCCCGTGGCGCATCTCGACGATATCCCGGCGGTCGCCGCGATGATGCAGAAGTATGCGCAATGATCCCGACCAGGCTTGATCTGACCGGGCTGAAATGTCCGCTGCCTGCGCTGCGGACAGCGAAGGCATTAAAAGTGCTCTCGCCGGGCGACGTGCTGGAAGTCCACTGCACCGACCCGCTTGCGGTGATCGACATTCCAAACCTGGTTCGCGAGACCGGCGACAAGCTGGAAATCACCGAGCGCACCGAACAGCGGATTGTTTTTTTGATCGAAAAAACAAATCACCCGATTGGAAATATCAATGCATCTTCATCTGATGGCCCGCGAAACAATCGGGGCAACTAGTTGTATCTTGCTCGCGGTGGAACTGAGAGCGAGCGTGGGCCATCGCTACCTTTTGCCTATCGACATAGGCGCGTGCTTCTGCACCAATTCTTGTCAGCGACGTGCCGCGCATGCTGGCACACCGGCAAATTGTGCAGAGCACAAACAGAAGCCTTAGCGCTGTGCCGGAAAATCTGGTTATAGAATTATTGCGACACAGACCTGTCCGGCAAAGGGCAGCTGTAGGGGAGGACTGAATGACGACAATTAGCAGCGCGGGTGCTGTGCCTGGCGCGGAAGCGGGAATTCTCGATCGCGAGCATACGATCGCAAAGGCCGGCTTCAACCGCTGGCTGGTGCCGCCGGCCGCGCTTTGCATTCATCTGTGCATCGGCATGGCGTACGGCTTGAGCGTTTTCTGGTTGCCGCTGTCGCTGTCGATCGGAATCAACAAGCCGGTGGCTTGCGAGAATCCATCTCTGTTCGGGCAACTATTCGCCACCACTTGCGACTGGCAGGTTACCAATCTCATCTTTGTCTTCACGATTGCTATCGTCGTCCTGGGTTTGTCCGCCGCAGCTTTCGGCGGATGGCTGGAGCGCGCTGGTCCACGTAAAGCCGGCGTCGTCGCCGCCCTTTGCTGGTCGGGCGGTTTCGCGATCTCGGCATTGGGCGCCTATGTCCACCAACTCTGGCTGATCTGGCTCGGCCTCGGCCTGATTGGTGGCGTCGGTCTGGGACTGGGCTACATCTCCCCGGTCTCGACCCTGGTGAAGTGGTTTCCCGACCGCCGCGGCATGGCGACGGGCATGGCGATCATGGGATTCGGCGGCGGCGCCATGATCGGCGCGCCACTTGCGAACCTGCTGATCAACACCTTCAAGACTCCTACCGAGGTCGGGGTCTGGCAAGCGTTTCTAACTCTGGGTGCGATATACCTCGTCTTCATGATGATCGGCGCCTTTGCCTATCGCGTGACGCCGGACGGCTGGAAGCCCGATGGCTGGACACCGCCCAGCGAAAACAAGACGATGATTTCGCAGCACCATGTCCATCTCGACAACGCGCACAAAACCCCGCAATTCTGGCTGATCTGGTTTGTGCTGTGCATGAACGTGTCCGCGGGCATTGGCGTGCTGGTGATGGCTTCGCCACTGCTCCAGGAAATTTTCGCCGGCAACTTGATTGGCCTTCCCGGCGTGAAGTTCAACGCGCTCAACACTGAACAGAAAGCCACGATTGCGACGATTGCAGCCGGTTTTGTCGGTCTGCTGTCGTTGTTCAACATCGGTGGCCGTTTCTTCTGGGCGTCGCTGTCGGACTATATTGGCCGCAAGAACACCTACTACTGTTTCTTCCTTCTCGGTATCGTGCTCTATGCGCTGGCACCGTCTTTCGCCCACATGGGATCAAAGGCGCTGTTTGTCGGCGCGTTCTGCATCATCCTAACGATGTACGGCGGCGGCTTCGCGACGATCCCGGCCTATCTTGCCGACATCTTCGGAACGCAGTTCGTGGGAGCTATTCACGGGCGGCTGTTGACGGCGTGGTCGGTCGCGGGTGTCGTCGGACCGTTGCTTGTCGGCTATATCCGTGACGCTCAGCTTCAGGCGGGGATTGAGCGCGCACTCGCTTACGACAACACGATGTATATCCTGTCCGGCCTGCTTATCATCGGCCTTGTCTGCAATTTCTTCATCAAGCCCGTCGATCCCAAGTGGAATATGAGCGGAGACGAAGTTGCCAAATTGCAGGCGGTGACCTTGAGGAGCGCAGGAAACGTGCAAAGCGGTTCGTTCGGCATCGGCAAGGGCGGCCTCGATGTGAGCGCGGCGCTGTTCTGGCTGTTCGTCAGCATTCCGCTCGCCTGGGGAGTCTGGAAGACACTTGCGAGCGCAGCCAAGATCTTTTGATGGCGGCAGGTCTTTTAATGTCGCGGAACGCCGTCGGCGTTTCGCGACACTTCTCCTCAACCAACAATCAAGGAATTAATCCAAGGGGGATTTCCGATGCTTCGTATTTCAGCCTGCCTCGTCGCCGCGTTTCTGCTCGCCGGCAGCGTCCACCACGCCTCGGCGCAGACCACGGACGCCAAGCCTTCGAGGATGAAGCTCACGGTTCAAAAGCTGAAAGAGATGAAAGCAAAATGGATAGCGAACAGGCCCAAGCTCAAAGCTTGCCACGCCGAGGTGAGGGCGAAGGGGCTCGCTGGCGACGACCGCTGGTTCTACATCGCAGACTGCATGGACAGGACTTGAGGCGCGAGCAGCACATCGCAAGCATCAAACTGTATCTGACGGTGCGCGCGCAACGGCAGCCAATTTGGTGATGCAGCGCGAGAGGAACGCCATGCGGCGCTTGATTCCCCTCAGATACGGCAAAAGGGGATTGCCCTGATTTTCGAGGTCCAGCTCGAATCGCTCGTACAGAAAGATCGTCGCGCAACCCGCGGGCCGTGACATCCCTTTTGCAAATGCCGGTGCGGAGCTTTTCAGCAAGAAGGCGCCGCCACTCTCTCCCCTGGCGTCGCGCGCCAGCCAAAGCCGTCGGCGTCGCGTCCGATATAGAACGCGGGGATCGAAACATTCAGAATGCCCCTGGACTACTTCACCGGCATTGATTGCGAATCTAGCTGAGGCCGAGGGGCACGGCAGTTGGAGCTACGTGATCATTCCGGCGCTCGATCCAGGCAATTGGCGGTTGCGCTGTCGTCAGACGAACGATTCAGCGAGTGCCAGATAGAGCGCAAACAGAAACCCCCCGACCGTCGGGAGCACGACGAGCGAACCGCCTTCTTCCAGCGCGACGGGAATCATCGCATGGGCGACGAGCGCGAGCACGGCCCCGCCCGCGACGGCCTGGGCGAAAATTGCCAAAAGCGCGTCGCTGCTGCTTATCAGGGCTTTTCCCGCTGCTGCAGCCACCACGCCTGCAATCAATACTGTTGACCAAAGACCGAAGATCGCCGAAGGGCGATAGCCGGCCTTGGTCAGCATCGATGCGCTCGCGGCTGCTTCCGGGATTCCTCCAAGAAACATTCCCAGCATAAGGGTCAGCGACAGATTTCCGATTGCCGTGAACTTCGCGCCGATGACGAGGCAGCCCGGAATGGTGTCGAGAATATTTCCGAAGACGATCGCCATTCCGGCGCCGTTGGCGGCCTCCACCAGCATTTTGCCGGTTTCGCGCCGGTTGAGGTGTTCGAGACTTCCGCCCGCGACTTTGGCCCACAGGGCGGCATCGGCTCCTCCCGCGCTGAGATTGCTGATCGCCCGCTGATGGCTGATGCGTTTCACGGCATCGGCCAATTCGCCGTCCGCCGCGACGAGCTCTTCGAAGTCCTGCTTTCCGATCCGCAGCAGATCTGAATTTTCAGCGGCTCGAATTGTCGCAGTGCGCGGATCGCCGCTCAGCAGAGACATCTCCCCGAACGCGTGACCCTCGCCGAGCACTGCGATGGGGCTGTTCGCGGCTTTGTCTCCGCTGGTATTACCTGTCAGAACCTCGACTTTCCCACGCGCGACAATATAGAGGGCATCACCTGCATCTCCGGCCCTGAACAGAATGTCACCCGCCGTGAGCTTCAGTTCATGAATACGCGGCAGGATGTGCTCGATTTGCTCCGCCGGCAAGTGGCGCATCAGATCGCTTTTCGCCAGGAGCTTGATCCGTTCCTGCGCATCCGCCTGTTTGCGTGCCAGCGCATATTCGCGAAACTGGGTGACGTAGCGAACGGCTGCTCCCTTTTTCTCCAGAGCGAGCGACGCCGAGTAGTACATGACCGCGCCTGCCGCAAAACCTGTGCTGACAAACACCCAGGCCGAGCGTGCATCGAAGCCTTGCCGATGGAGCGACAATGCCCCTTCATACGCGAGTTCGATCGCCAACGCCGAAATGAGGGCGCCGGCCGCAAAAGCCAGCAGGCACGCAAGGGGACGCTTTGAGAACGGAAAGTACAGACCTATGGCGGCTCCCAGAAGAGAGGACGATGTTGTCCCGAAGCCCAGCAACGACGCCATCGCAAGCTCGTAAGGGACACTCATCACCATTGATGCTCGGCGGCTACGTCAAACCAGCGAACATCAAAGAGCCTTCGATCGGTGTTCGACGGCCTTTACGGTCCGGCCAGCCAAGGCAACCGTTTGTCGCCAGCCGGCCATCGCCAGCTGAATGAGCGGCTTGAGGTAGCCGACGAGCGGATTTCCCTGATTTTCCACGTCGAGTTCAAACCGCTCCGACGGAAAAATGGTCGCGCAGCCGAGAGGCCGGGAAGCCCGTCGCGCAAAGGCGAGCGCCGAGCTTTTAAGCAGAAAGATGCCGCCGGACTCGCCCCTGGCCTCCCGGACAAGCCAAAAGCCATCGCGGTCGCGTCCGACAAAGAAAGCCGGAATCGATGCGCTGATGATGCCGGGATCGAGCGGTTCGAAGCACGCCGGCGAGCCTGAAGGCTCACGGGCCTGCGCCTGTGAAAATCCGGGAAAAGTGAGCGGCATGGCGATCATGGTGTGACCAGACGACCTGAATATTCATGAACGCGGACCGCGATCAGGAACTGGCGGATTCTGGCCTCATTTGCCTATGATCTCCGTAGGAATGCGAGAGCGGCCGGCGCGGTATATCATAAGAAAAAAATAAGATTACACCGGGCGGGACCCGCCGTTGCCGGCATTTATTGCGCGTCTATGAAAGCGGTCTGTGGCTGGTCTCGAATTCCTATGTGCTCCCATGCATGTTGCACCCATGCCCGTACCTGGGCCTGGAGCATCGCATGCGGTCATTCCGGTTTTTCGTATCCGTTCTGATATCCCACATCCGCCAAACGGCCGAGGCGCTGGGCCCGTTCTGGGACGTCAGGGAGTACCGCCCGGAACGGCATTACATGCGCGGTCCCGGACCGAAATGGCGCGAGAAGCATTCCTCTCATCCGGCATGACGATTTCGATCGCGGCCGCGACTTCGGCCTTCGCTTGATCCGGCAATGCGACGAGAGGCAGGCGAGGATCGGGTCGCATCAAGCCGAGCAGGCTCAGCGCATATTTGACCGCCGCTGGATTCTCTTTGTCGACAGCGGTAGCCAGCATCCAGAGCCGCTGTTGCAGATGTTGTGCGGACGGCATCCGGCCCTGTCTGCAATCTGAAAAAATCGCTCGACACATCGTGGGTACGACATTCGATAGTATGGAGATGCATCCGTCGCCACCGCTGGCGAGAAAAGCAAGCGCGGTCGTGTCATCCCCGGACAACAGGCGGAAGCTCGTGGGCAGCGTCTGCCGCAGACGCCCCGGGCGCGAGAGATCACCCGTCGAATCCCTAAGGCCGATGAATTGCGGCGACTCCGAAAGTTTCAAAAGCGTTTCGTTCGTCAGCCCCCGGATCGTGCGAGCAAAAATATCATGCAGCACGACGGGCAGCACCGTCGAATCGGCGACCATTCGAAAGTGGGCCTCAATGCCGGCCTGCATCGGCTTGTTATAGTAGGGCACGACCGACAGCACGGCGTCGGCGCCCGCCAGTTCAGCGCGTCGGGTTCGCTCGACGGCCTCGCTGGTCGAATTCGATCCAGCGCCCGCGATCACGCGAACGCGGCCATCCGCGGTGCCGGCTGCGGTCCGAATGAGCGTGTCGAACTCGGCCGTTGTCAGAGTGCTGAATTCGCCTGTCGTTTCTCCGACAACGATGGCTGAGACGCCAGCCTGTATCTGTCGTTCGCAAAGCCCGGCGAAGGCCTTCAGATCAATTTCGCCTGCCTCATCGAACGGCGTAGGGATATCCGGAATGTAGCCCGAGAGCCAGACCGTTGAATTTGCGGACGACACCATGGTTATTCACGCGGCTTTTTCCATGTGGCTGAATCCTTGGCGGTAAGCGGACAGCACAAGCCCTTGCGGGCATCTCACGCCCGCCTCGATCTGAAATCCCATTTGTTGAAGTTTGCCGCGGATCTGCAGGCTGGAACAGCTGGCCTTCGAATCGATCAGAACGGCCAGGGTCGCGTTGGCGCACAGAAACGGAGATATTCCGCTCAGCGCGCTTTCGATTGTTGCTGTCGATTCCCGGCCGGCGATCAGCCCGATCGTATGCGACTTTCGCGGAATCCAGGACGGCGCAATACTTGTCACGCGCAGGAAGCCGCGCCGCTTCAATTCGAGATACAGCTCCATGCCGTTATCGCCCGCCGTCATCACGCGTTGCTGGTTTGTCAGACGCGTGAGCCCGATCATTGTGTCGAGGATCTGTCCCCAGCCCTGTACGGAACGAGACTGAACCATATTGCTCTCCTGGATGACGGGCTTTCTGTGCGTGGAGATACTGTCAGGCCATTTCAGGCCGCTTGTCAGGCCACTTGGCGCGTGCTGCCGGCCGAGGGGGAAGTGGCGGCGCGCGGCGACCCGTTCAGGTCAAGCTCGATTTCGCGCGGCAGTTCGACGATTGTTTCGGGATGGTGCCCGTTTTCAAACAGGGCGTATTTGAAGGCCTGGGCGCGATTGACGAATAGCCCTCCATAAAGGCCGTTTTGTTCCTGGGCTACCCAGTTGCCGCGGCTGTTCTTGCCGATAAGGGTGATGGTCGATGCAGAACTGCACGAGGGAGGTTCGACGAGTTTCACGTGAGTATTCCTTTTAATGAAGAGTCAGCTCCACGGGCGTGGCGTTGCTCACGCGCCGAATATCTTGCGGGACGGATATGAATTCGAGAGCGTCCGGCCTGTGATCTCATAGGAGGCGTATAAGCCTGAAGAAGTGTCTCAACCTGGGACATGGGTGTTGAATGAGATGATCAGGCAGCACAGCGCGGCGTAAGTTATCGCTTCGTCCCAGTGATTGACGACGGGCGCGAGCGGTTGTTCGCGCTTGAGGATCGCCAGCACCGCGCTCAGGAGAGTGGACATCAAAAGCAACAGCGTCAGGGTTTGGTCAAACCTGATGCTGCTGAATGCCGCGAAAATGAGGAGAATGGCCATTCGCAGCCAGAAGCGGACGATGGCCCGGATCGTTTGCGCCTCGTGCGTCAAATTCCCGTTTGGATGCCGAGACACGCCGCTTACCAACTACGCGAAGTTGTCGCAGCAGAGCCGCACGTAGAGTGCCTCGTCTGCGCGGGAAGCGCTCGGCACGCTGGTTTTGGCGGGTCGAGTGCTGATGCGCTGCACGTCGACGAACGCGCACAAGATCGCAAGCGAGAGGTCTGCATGGCAGGCTTCGATCGACTGATCGAGCCAGTCGGGAAGCTCACGCTGGCGCGACAGGGCGCAATGCCATTCGCCTGCGTCGTAAGAGATGCGGCGAATCTGCCATTGCGGCAATTCCAGTTCGACCAAGGCCAGCGCAGCGTCGGTCCAGGCGCCGGCTTGAATCAACCGTCGTATCTGGAGGGGATATTCGGTCCGCGGGATGTTGGGAAGCCGCCAGCAAGCCCCGCGCATGATGTCGGACAACAGCTCCGGCGTAACGGCGTCCGCCTCGCGAATCCTGTCCGCAAGCTCGCGAAGGCGCGGCTCTGCTTGCAAGTGTTGGCGGTGGCACGACGCTTGACTCATGCTCCCAATATCTGCGGCGGCAGATATGAATTCGAGTGCGGCAAGCCCGCAATCTTATATGAGCCTCATAAAGCGGCGTGAAACCGCTCAGCCCGGCGTCGTCGCCGGGAGCGGGGAATTGACCTTGGCATAGGCGGCTGAACTACACCTGATGTTCAAAGGCGCAGGCGAGGCAGCACAGCGCCGCATAGGCCATGGCCTCGTCCCAATGGTTAAGAACGGAGGCGAGCGGTTCCTCACGATCGAAGGTCGCAATCACCGCGCCCAGGATGGCGGACATCCACAGCATCACGGTGAGACCTCGCTGAAAGCCGATACCCCCGAACACCGCGAATGCGGCCACAGCGGCCATTCTCAGACCGAAGCGAACGATCACCTCCGTCGATTTCGACGTTTGCGTCAGGTTGCGGACGCGGCTTGCGACAAACGAGAGCATGATTCGATTTCCAGCGTGAAGTTGGCGGTCTGTGAGCTGTTTTCGCTTGCAAGGCTTGGGCCAGAAAGGTGTGGCCGAAGAAAGCCAAAACGACTTCGCCACAGGCACAATCTGCGCAAAAGGTCATTGGAAAACGAGGGTGGCCGGCGGCCAGAAATATAAATTATTCATATACGGCGCGTGCTCAACACGAACCGGCTTTAACCAAACGGTTTGTTGCGATCAGAACGAGGATGTGTGAAGGGGACCGGACGCGAGACGCAGATCGTTCGGATTGGCGGGATCACACCACAGGCGAAAGGCCTGACCGCGACGCGGCGGCGGACCCTGCCACGGCATCCGCTCGCTCAAGGTCGTGTAGTAGGGGGCTCCGTTTCGCGGCGTGATCTCGAGCGTCACCTTGACGAGCCAGCTGTCGATCGGCGCAAACGGCAACTCTTCTGAATAAACGACGCGCGCCGTACAGGGGCGCAAAGGATTCCCGCTCCCCTGAGCGTTCGCGGCCGTACCTGCCAACGTTGCACCGGCCAGGATGATCGCCGCGGAAAAAACAGACTTCATGACCATTCCCGTTCTGATGCTGAGTCGGCAGTGACCCCGAAAGCGAGATTGCGTGCGGTGCACGATGAAATCAAGTTACCAATGCCCACTTTTCGAAGTTCGTGCACCGCCTCAGCGCCCACTTTCACGAACTTCGAAAAGTCATCGGCACGAGTGGTCCGATTCCAACATTTCATCACTGTGAGGCAGGCACACTTTGCAAATGTTAGAATCAAAGGACCACTGGTTGCTTACACGAAACTGAATTTCCGAAAAATCAAGTTCGCCTGCGCGTAGCCAGAGCGAGAACAACAAAACCCGCGACGACGGCAACGACAATGAGCATCCAATACTGGCCGTCGAAGCCCAGTAAGGAAAAGTGTTCGACCAGAAAGTGCAACGCCCCGCGCCCCTATTTTTGGGGCAACATAAGCATTTTGACGCCAAAAATATATTATTTTTATATTTCTTTGGTCGAAGGAATTATGGCTTGGATCATGAGTTCTGCCGCCTCAGCGCAATATTCGCGAGCCAAGCCGACTTGATGGCTTATCGCCGGGTCAGACGGTTGTTTGTCGTGCCGATCTCGAAAGCCGCACAAGCGGGGCGTCAGTCCGCGGCGATGTCTTCGAAGCGGGCCTGAAGGCGATAGCCGACGCCCGATTCAGTCACCAAAAGACGCGGGTGATTGGGATCGTTTTCGATTTTCTGACGCAACTTGCGAACGAGGATACGCAGGTACTGGATGTTGTCCCGCTGATTGCCGCTCCAGATATCCTTCAACAACTGGTCATGCGTCACCACAAGGCCGATATGGGTCGCAAGGATGTGGAGGAGACGATATTCCTTCCGGGTCAACCGGATCGGCTGCTTGTTCAGCGCAACTGTCCGGGTCACGAGATCGACCGACAGAGGACCCGCCACCACGACCGGATTTTCAGTGGCGCTCTTGAAGTATCGCCGAAGCGCGGCCTCGCTGCGCGCCAGAAGTTCCGCCATGCCGAATGGTTTGACCACATAGTCGTCGGCACCGGCTTGAAGCAAACGGACCTTCTCGTCCTCGCTCGACACGATCGACAAAATGATGACCGGAACGTTCGACCATGATCTGATCCTTTCAAGCACCTCCGAGCCGTGGAGGTCGGGAAGGTTCAGATCGAGGATGATGAGATCAGGCGCGCTGAAGGTTGCAGCCTTCAGGCCATCCGCGGCGTTTTCCGCCTCGATGACCGCGTAGCCTTGCAGTTCGAAACCGGCGCGCAGGAAGCGCCTTATCTTGGACTCGTCCTCGATCAGCAGCACGTTGTTGGCAGGCCTATTCATCGGATGCGCCCGTCATCTCGGATGGCTTCATCGGGGAGCCGGGCAAAATGATGGAGGCAGTCGCGCCCAGGCCCTGTCCCGGACTGGTGATGTCGATATTGCCGCCGTTGGCTCCGACGAAGATGGATGCGATCCAGAAGCCGAGGCCGGACCCTGGAATGGATGCTTGATGGCGCTGGCTGCGGAACAGCCTGCGGCCAAGATTGGGCCGCTCATCCGCGGTGATGCCGACTCCCTGATCGGAAATCGACAGCACGACATCATTCTGCCTGTGCTTGAGGCTGACCCTGATCGTCGAGCCGGACGGAGAATATTTGGCGGCGTTTTCGAGAAGCTGGCCGCATGATTCTTCGATCAGCCCGGAATCGACATTGACCAGCGGCAGTTCGTCGGCGAATTCGGTTTCGACCTTGTGCGCCACCAGCCGGCGCGAGCGCGCCTTGATCGCGGCGTTGGCGATGTCCCTCGGATCGGTCCATTCGAGATGCGGGGTAATGCCGCCCGCGGTGACGCGCGTGGCGTTCAGAAGTGACTGGATAAAGCCGTCGAGCTCCGCGACCTCGTCCGATATGGCTTCCACCAGCGAGCGGATGCGATCGTCCTTTTGCACGAGCGGAATGGAATCCAGGACGCTTGCCGAGCCGCGGATGGTTGCGAGCGGCGTGCGCAGCTCATGCGATAACGTGCCGTGAAACGCATCCCTCAAGAGCTGGCCTTGCAAGCGCAACCTTGCGTCCTCCATCGCCTTTTCGATGTCGATTCGCTGCAACGTCAGCGATACTTCTTCGAGGATCGCTTCGACACGGCGGGTGCGGATTTCAAGCGTCTCTGCCGGACCTGTTCCGATATTGACGGCAACGAGCCCGAGAATCGCGGTTTCCGAACTTACCATCCTTAGCAGCCAGACGTTCTGCGTCGCCCCGTCGATCACGGAGCGCACCGAGGGGGCGGCGGCCGTGATGGCCGAGCAGGCATGTTCTCTCACCGCCTTCGGTACCGAGCCGGACCTCGGCGGCTCAAGTTGTCCGTCGGTTTTCGCTCCGAAGAAAACCGACGGCTGGGCGAGGGTTTGCGACAGGTAGTTCTCGATCGCGGAGATCAGTTCCGAAACCGTGAAGCACGCAGCCAGGCGCCGTGAGAAATCATAGAGGTTTTGAATGTCTCTTTCGCGCAGACGCAACGTCTCGGTCTCCTGGCGCAGGCGGGAGGCGAGATTGCTGCTGACAAGCGCGACCACCAGAAACAGCAGGAGATCGACGACCTCCTGCGGATCCTCAATCTGGAAACTGAAAAAGGGCGGGAAGAAAAAGAAATCCGCTTCCGCCAGGCTTGCGATCGAGGCAAGCGTCGCTGGCCAGATTCCCCATCGGGTCGCAGCGACGACGACGGGGACGAGATAAGCGATCGGGACGAGACTGACGGCGACCGTCTGCTCCAGCAGCAGCAACAGCGCGGTGACCACGCTGACGCTGCCGAGCGACAACAACATCGGCACGATATCGGTTTGCACGAAGCTGCGCGGCGCCCCGGCGATGTCCAGTGCGGCTGCAACGTCCTGATATTTGCCGTTTGCGAGTCCGGGCTTGGCGAGCTTTGATGCTATCGGCAAAGGTAAATGCAAAGGACACGCTTTCGTAGAGGAGGATATCGCTCGATCCCCGCCTTGGGCGAAATGCCCGCAGCAAAAATCGTGCCCCGAGAGCGAATGATCGTAATGACGACGTGTCAGCCCACCTGTTCAAACAACCCGGAGATGTCCGAACCTCGCGAAAACTTTCCCAATCGCCCTTAAATCAAGCGCGCTCCAATATCACCGACTACCCAGCAGGTGCAGCATTCTCCAAATCGACGTATAAAATCTATGTCGTTTTGTAGCCATAGAGATATAAAAATTATATACTTTGGGGGCTCCGGTCCGCGAGATGGAACGCGTTAGATCGTCTCAAGATAGCCGATCGCCGTCTGGTTGCGGGCGGTCTCCTCCGTCGGAATGCTGTAAATGTCCGTATCGCCCGCATTTCGAGGCGGCGAAAGCGCGGCGATCACAGCCGAATTCAGATATTTTGGCGGGTACAGGTAGAATTCGATCAACGGCGCGTGCGGTCCCCGCGCACTGGCCTTGAGAATCGCCCGCGATCTTGACGCCTCTTTTGGGTAGACGTTGCTCCAGCCGGCAAAGCGGCTCGCCAGAATTTCAAGCGACAGAATTGTGGTGGCGATTCGAACGAAACCCTCGTTCGCCTTCTTGGCGCTCCGGGTGGTCGAGGCTTTACGGAGCAGTTGCCGGAACTGCGATTGCGTCTCGATAAAGGGGCCGAGCCCTGCTTTCCATAGGATGTCCGGAAGGCATGGATAGCCGTGCAGTTCGTGGAAACTCTCAATCAGCACCTGGCACTGAGAAATCAGGCTCTTCGGCAAGAAGCCGAAATCGACATTTTCCGACTCGCTATCACGTGGCGAGCCTGTGTCGTCTGTACCCTCTGCCTCAACGTCCATTGCCTCGCCTCACCGTGAGCGAATGGGCTTTGCTCAATGCGGTGCAGCATAACGAGGCACGACGTATAGCTTCGATACGGAAATTCATCGTTCTTCATAAATAAAAAATATAAAAACGAAGGCTGTCGATCGACATATATGGCGAAAAAGCAACAGCCGGCCGAAAACTATTAAAAACTATGATTGAATATTCGAAATCCTATCCAAAAACCTACGAAATCTGCCGATCAGTTCAGCAAAACCAGAAGCAAACGAAACATTTCTGAGCATTTTTAGCTCTAAGTGAAATTTTGGATATTATTTTTTAATTGAACGACGCAGAAAACCGTATCGATTTTGCTGGTTCCTGCAACGAAAGATCAACCCGAGCGCGAATGGTCTCGCAAGGTCGTTTCACGACGATCTTAACCAACAGCTTGGGGCAAGAATTATGAAAAGACTTCTTTTGGCGGGCGTGTCGTTGGCCGCCATGGGTTTGGTCAGCGGTGCTTATGCGGCGGATGCGTCCATGCCGACGAAGACGCCGGCCTGCCGGGGCGTTATCGATCCGTACAAGAATTACGCCTGTCTTGATGCGTATCTCGGCACGACCTACTGGGAACGTCTCTTGAATTACTATCGGCTTGAGTGGGGCCATGAAGCGCCGCCCGCCGATCCCAAGGCTCCTCCCGGACGCCGCGCTTACTGGCCGGCTACGCCTGAATCCACGCCGCCCTATCCGTTCACCGAATGGCCCTACGGCGGCACCACCAGCATCGGCGTGACGCGCCCGGCTTCGATCGACAGCCCGTTGATGACGGCGATCAGCAATACGGCCGTCGGTCAATGGATGAGCGACAACCACCTTCAGGTTTACGGCTGGGTCGATCCGAGCGGTAACCTCTCGACCTCTACGGTGAAGGGCGGCAACTCGCCGGCGGCCTACGCCTACAACCCGAACACGGTGCAGCTCGACCAGGCCGTCATCTATATCGAGCGTCTGCCTGACACGGTTCAGAAAGACCACATCGACTGGGGCTTCCGCTTCGCGCCGATCTACGGTGAAAACTATCGCTACACCACGGCGTACGGATTGTTCTCGAGCCAGTTGTTGAACCAGAACCAGAACAACGGCTTCGACATTCCGATGGCCTACGGCGAAGTCTTCATTCCGGGTGTCATGGAAGGCTTGATGATCCGGGCCGGCCGCTACATCTCGATCCCGGACATCGAAGCGCAATTGGCGCCGAACAACTACATGTCGTCGCACTCGATGACATATACGTTCGACAACTATACCAATACCGGCATCATCGGTTCGCTGGCGGTCAACAAGAACGTGATTGTCCAGGCCGGCATCACGGTCGGTACCGAAGCGATGCCCTGGCACGTCGGAACGACGCTGCCGAACCTCCTCCCCAATAACCCGATCTTCGGCGGCACCACGTTCAAGCAGGATCCCGGCGCGCAGCCGAGCGGTACGTTGGGCTTGCGGCTCACCAGCGACTCCGGCAACGACGACTTCCAGGTCGTTTACAACGGCATCAACAACGGCACCTGGGGTTACAACAACCTCCAGTGGATCGGCGGCACCTATTACCACAAGTTCAACGACCAGTGGCACATCTCGTTCGAGTCCTACAGCGAGCATCAGAACAATGTGCTGAACGTAAACAACCCGACCGCGAATGCTATCTTCCTGGGTGGAGGCACGCCGTTCTCGCCGCAATACATGCCGTTCAACTCGCCGTTCCTGGCGCAATGCGGAAGCAAGCAGGTACTAACTTGTACCGCATCGTATGAGACCTTCCTGACCTACCTGAACTACAGGGTCACGCCGCTCGACAACATTTCGTATCGCGCGGAATTCGTCGACGACTTGCAGGGTCAGCGTACCGGCACCAAGACGCGCTATGTCGAAACCGGCATCGGCTGGCAGCACTGGTTCTCGCCGCAGATCGAGTTCCGGCCCGAGGTCTCCTACTACAAGTCGCTCGATGCGTTCGCGTTCAACGGCAACCCGAATCTCGGGATACCGTTCAACAAGAACTACGCGATCATCGCGCTCTCCGACATCATCATTCACTTCTGAGGCGTGGAAGGCTGAGGCGACGCAACGCCGCCCGGCATTTCATCGGAACAATTCGACAGGGGTTACAAATGAAGCGAATTCTTCTTTCCACCGCCTCGCTCGGCGTCCTGGCTCTGGCCTCGCCGGCAATGGCTGCGGACCTTCCCTTGAAGGCACCGTCGGCTACGGCTTCCGTCTATGACTGGTCCGGCGTCTATGTCGGTGTGTTCGGCGGCGGCGGTTACGGCAACCACAACGTCAACAACTCAACCGGATCGGCCGTGCCGTTTGCGGACTTCTCCGCCAACTACTCGTCCACCGGCGGCATTGGTGGCGGTGACATCGGCTATCAATGGCAAAGCGGCAGCCTGGTCGTCGGCGTCGAAGGCGATCTGGCCTGGACCGGCATCAAGGGCAACGATGCCTCGCAATTCGCAGCCGGCGCGTTTCCGGGCGTCACGGCGGTCGATGCGGACAACCTTCGCTGGACCGGCGCGCTCCTTGCGAAGGCCGGCTACACCGTCGACCGCTGGATGTTGTTCTTCGAAGGCGGTTATGCCTTCGGCAGCATCCAGCATACCAACACTCCGCTCGTCGGACCCGTCGATACGTTCAATGTGTCGGCGAACGGCCTGACCGGCGGCGCCGGTATCGCTTACGCGGTTACGAACAACGTGATCGCCAAGTTCGATTTTCGCTACACCAGCTTCAATGGCTACAACCGGCCTGGCAGCTCGGCGACCGGAGGGCTCACGGTGAACGGCCAGTTGCCCTATTCGACCGTTTCCACCTACTCGGTCGTCACGCTTGGACTCGATTACAAGTTCGGCGGTCCGGTCGTTGCGAAGTACTGACGTCGCGGCTGAGTTGAACGCCGGGAGGTTCGCATCGTCGAACTCTTCCGGCGTCAGCGCAAGATAAGGGGATTGATATGGATCACGTCGCGGCAAGAGTAATGAGAAACGGAGCTATCGCGCTGCTCGCTACCGTCCTCGTCTGCGGAGTTTGCGGTGAAGGTACTGCGCAGGCCGTTGAACAAAATTCAAGTCAATCGCGCGAGAACGCAACCCGCGGCCAAGGACCGTCGGCGCCGGTCGCTTCATCCGGGCAGCAGGCCAAGCTTGGATCGATGCGTTACTACGGCGGACCCAAGTCTGCGATGTGGCGCGGGCCCTCGGCAGACTAGCAGGCGCTATCTCGCAATCCCTAGAACGACAACTTGGCTTTGGCGGCGCGCCAAAGCGATCGAGAACGCTCGTAACCCGAGTTTGGAAGCCGATGAAAAGGATACGCCTTGCCGGCCTTTTTCTGATCGTCGCCGGGGCGGCCGACCCTGCACTCGCGGCGGATACGTCCCTGCCGACCAAGACCAGGACGCCGGCCTGTAAGGGCGTCATCGATCCCTACAAGAACTACGCCTGTCTCGATGCCTATCTCGGCACGACGTACTGGGAACGTCTCTTCAATTACTACCGGCTCGAATGGGGACATGACGCGGCACCGGTCGATCCCAAGGCGCCTCCCTCCCGCCGCCCGGAGACCGAGGTCCCGCCGACGCCGCAGTCCATTCCGCCCTATCCGTTCACCGAATGGCCCTATGGCGGCACCACCAATCTTGGCGTGACGCGGGCGAGTTCAGTCGACAGCCCGCTGATGTCGGCGATCAGCAATACCAATGTCGGCAGCTGGATGAACGACAACCACATCCAGCTTTACGGGTGGATTGATCCCGGCGGCAACCTCTCCACCTCTACCGTGAAGGGCGGCAACAACCCGGCGGCCTACAGCTACAATCCGAACGGCGTGCAGCTCGATCAGGCGGTGATCTATATCGAGCGGCTGCCCGACACCGTTCAGAAAGAATATGTGGACTGGGGCTTCCGCTTCGCACCGATCTACGGCGAGAACTACCGCTATACGACGGCTTACGGCCTGTTCTCGAGCCAGTTCCTGAATCAAAACCTCAACAACGGCTTCGACATTCCGATGGCCTATGGCGAGGTGTTCATTCCGCAGATGCTGGACGGCCTGATGGTCCGGTTCGGGCGCTACATTTCGATTCCCGACATCGAGGCCCAGCTGGCGCCGAACAATTACATGTACTCGCACTCGATGACGTATGTGTACGACAACTACACCAACACCGGCGTCGGGTTTACGCTGGCCGCCAGCAAAAACTGGATCCTGCAGCTTGGCGTCTCAACCGGAACGGAAGCGTTGCCCTGGCATGTCGGCGTCAGCATCGCCAATCCCGACCCGAATCCGCTTTATCCCGGCACGACGATGCTGAAAGACCCCGGCGCTACGCCGAGCGTGACGGCCGGCGTGCGCTACACCACCGACTCCGGCAATGACGATATCAATATCGTGGCCAACGGCATCAATGCCGGCAATTGGGGTTACAACAACCTGCAATGGTATGGGCTGACCTACTATCACAAATTCAACGACCAGTGGCACCTCGCGTTCGAAAGCTACAACGAACATCAGAACAACGTGCCGAATGCGCTCAATCCGGCCGTGACCAACGCGCAAGGAACGGGCTTTTTCAATCTGGGCGGCACGCCGTTCTCGCCGCAATACCTGCCGTTCAACGCGCCGAACCTGGCGCAGTGCAGTTCCGCCCAGGTGTTGAGCTGTACGGCCTCGTTTCAAACCTTCCTGGTGTATCTGAACGACAAGATCGCCCCGCTCGACAATCTGACCTGGCGCGCCGAATTCGTCGACGACTATGAGGGTCAGCGCACCGGCACCAAAACGCGCTACCTTGAGCTCGGCACTGGTTGGCAGCACTGGTTCTCGCCGCAGATCGAGATCCGGCCGGAGGTTTCCTATTACAGGTCGCTGGATGCTTTTGCCTTCAACGGCAACGCTAATCTGGGTATAGCGCCCAACAAAAACTTCGCGGTTATCGGCTCCGCCGATATGATCATTCACTTCTGACTCGTGGAACCGGCTTTTCGTGGGCGGCCCCGGACCAGCGGTCGGCCACGAGGCTGTGCAAAAACCAGTACGGCGAATTCAAGCGCAGCGTTCAGGCAAGTAGAGTCGAGATTTTCTGGCCCGCTATTGTTGATATCTTCGGCAACTGCTTGCCCAAGGTGCGGGCAAGCGAAGAATATCTGAGCAAATATGCCGTTATGTCGTTGTTTTGATTATTTTTATTATATGAATTTGCCCCGAAACAATTGTTCAATTCGAACAACGCGTAAGGCTAGTGTAAGCACGATGCTGTAATGCAGCATGACAAGAAGATGGGTGGCGATCTTGGGGACTTTAGAGTGAGTGCTTTGTCGAAATCCCGCGCGATTTGGCTCGCCGTGATCGTGATCGGCGGCGTCGCGCTGTTTTGGGGCAGAGGTTTCATCGGATTGGCCGACGGGCAATCCGGGAAGAAGGAACAGGTCGCCTCGACCGAACCCGTGAAGCCGGCTTCTGATGATCAGAGTGTCGATTTGTCGGAAAAGCAGGCGGCTTCGCTCAAGATCGGGGCGGTGGCGTCTCGCGATTTTGCTGTTCTGAAGACGGCCGTCGGTACCATCGACTTCGACGAAGATTTGCTGGTCCAGGTCTTCTCGCAGTACCCCGGCAAAATTCTGAAGGCGAATTACAATATCGGCGACGACGTCAAGGTTGGCGACGTCCTCTTTACGATCGATAGCCCGGATCTGCTTCAGGCGGAATCGACGCTGCTGGGAGCTGCCGGCGTGCTCGAGCTGCAAAAGAAGACACTGGCGCGCCTGGTCAACCTCCTGAAGTCGGGCGGCAGCGCGCAAAAGGATGTCGATCAATCCACCTCGGATGAGCAGACCGCCGAAGGCAACTTCAAGGCGGCACGGGATGCAGTGCGCATTTTCGGCAAGACCGACGCCGAGATCGATCAGGTTGTGGAGATGCGCAAGGTTGATTCCACCTTGCTCGTCCCAAGCCCGATTTCGGGAAGGATCGTGGCTCGTAGCGCAGCCCCCGGGCTCCTGGTCCAGCCGGGCAATGCGCCGGCACCCTATTCGGTCGCGGATATATCGACGATGTGGATGCTGGCGAATGTGGTCGAGACCGATGCGCCGGCCTACAAGCTCGGCCAGGATGTTGACGTCCGGGTCCCGGCCTATCCGGACAAGGTCTTCAAGGGACACGTGACGGCGTTGGGGGCGATGATCGACCCGAATAGTCACCGCCAGCTGGTCCGCTCTCAGATCGACGATCCCGAGCATCTGCTGCGATCCGGCATGTATGCAAGCTTCGTTATCCGTGTCGGAGATGCCGTTCGTTCGCTGGCGGTGCCGGCGAACGGAGTCGTCAGGGAAGGCGACGGTACGATGACGGTATGGGTTACGAGTGACAGCCGCCACTTCACCAAGCGGACCGTGACGACAGGGATCGCGCAGGATGGCTGGACGCAGATTGTGTCAGGACTGGCGCAGAACGAGACCGTCGTGATGGATGGTGCGGTTTTCCTGAGCAATAAGCTCTTGTTGGGCGATGCGGGCTAAGCGCCCGGCACGCCTTAATCCAGATACGAGTTGCGGGGTCACTTGATTAAGTCTCTACTTGTGTTCGGCTTGACGCGCAGCGCGATCATCGTGCTGGGTCTTGTGGTGTTTTGTGCAGCCGGGCTCGTTGCCTTTTCAAAGCTGAACATCGAAGCCTATCCCAACCCGGCCCCGGTCATTCTGGAGATCACCGCGCAGGCGGCCGGGCTCTCCGCCGAAGAGATGGAGAAATACTATACGATCCCGATGGAGGTCGGCCTCTACCCCACGCCGGGTGTCGTCAATATCCGCTCGACCTCGTTCTACGGCCTGTCGTTTGTCCGCGTCACCTTCAGATACGGCACCGACTTCTACTTTGCGCTGTCGCAGGCCGCAGTCAGTTTGCAGCAAAACGTCAACCTGCCAGGCAACCAGGTCGCGCAAATCCAGCAATCCAGCCTCGTCGGCGAAATCTACCGTTACCAGCTCGTCGGTCCTCCGCATTTCGGGTTGACCAACTTGCGCACGCTTCAGGATTACGTCGTCACCCGGCGTTTCCTGACGATTCCTGGTGTGGTGCAGATCAATGCCTGGGGCGGCACGACCAAGCAGTTCAATGTCGATGCCGACCTGGAGAAGCTGGAAGCCTATAACATCACGATTCCTCAGCTCGTTACCGCGCTCGGCAACGCGAACATCAACGTCGGTGGGCGAGAGATCACGATAGGGCAGCAATCGGTCAATATCCGCGGTGTCGGCCTGGTCGACAGCGGCGGCGCCGACGACGTTACCAAGGGCTACAAGGTTCAGGACATCGAGAATGTGGTGCTGACCCAGTCGAACGGCTTGCCGATCCAGGTCAAACAGGTCGCGACCGTTTCGGTCGGTTATGTGCCGCGGCTTGGAATCGGCGGCAGGGATCACGACGACGACGTCGCTACCGCGATCGTGGTGATGGGGCGGACCCAGCACACCAACGACATCATTCCGAAAGTCCAGGCCGAGGTTGAGAGGCTGAACTCCGACGGCAGCCTGCCGCCGGGCGTGAAGATCGTTCCCTACTACGACCGAAGTTCGCTGGTCGGGATCACCACGCACACGGTGCTGCATAACCTGATCTTCGGCTGCCTGCTGGTTTTCATCATTCAATGGGTTTTTCTCGGCGATCTCCGCAGCGCCATCATCGTCAGCGCCAACATCCCATTCGCGTTGTTTTTCGCCATCATCATCCTGGTCTTGCAGGGCGAAGACGCCAACCTGCTGTCGCTCGGCGCGGTCGATTTTGGCATCATCGTCGATTCCGCCGTGATCATGATGGAGAATATCTACCGGAATTTTCAGTCCTCGCATGAAAGCCGGCAGACCCTGCTTCAGCATCTGTCGGAAGGCTATTGGGGATCGGATCCCACCTCGGCGCACGGGCACAGCAGTGCGGCTCCGAGGTGGAACGAGCGGCTGCGCATGATTTTCGTCAGCGCGCTCCAGGTCGACAAGGCCGTCTTCTTCACCGCGGCGATCACCGTCACGGCCTTCGTGCCGCTGTTCACGATGCAGGGCGTCGAGGGCCAGATTTTCGGGCCGATGGCGCGAACCTACGGCTACGCGCTTGCCGGCGCGCTGCTCGCGACCTTTACGGTCACGCCGGTTCTGGCCTCGCTGCTGTTGCCCAAGCACATCGAGGAAACCGAGACGATCATCGTGCGGGCGCTGCGCAAGAGCTATACGCCGGTGCTGCGCTGGGCGCTCGGCAATCTGAAGGTCGCCGTGGCCGTCGGAATAGTCTTCCTTGGCTTGAGCTTTCTGGCAGCCTCCCGGCTCGGCAGCGAGTTCCTGCCGGCGCTGGAGGAAGGCAACTTCTGGATCAGGGCCGCGATGCCGTCGACGATGTCGCTCGATGCCGGCACAGTCGTCACCGGAAAAATGCGCGAGATCCTGTTGAGACATCCGGAAATTATCACCGTGGTGTCGCAGCACGGACGTCCCGACAACGGCAGCGACGCCTCGCCATTCTCAAACGTGGAACTGTTCGCGCCGCTCAAGCCCTTCGACGAATGGCCGCCCAACCTGACCAAGGAAAAACTGACGGAAGAACTTCAGCAGGAGTTCGCCGAGGAATTGCCCGGGATCGGCTTTAACTTCTCGCAATACATCCAGGACAACGTCGAAGAGGCGCTCTCGGGCGTGAAGGGCGCCAATTCGGTGAAAGTCATCGGGCAGAATTTGGAAATTCTGGAAGGCTTGGCGACCCAGGTGATGGCCGAGATGGCGAAGATCCGGGGCGTGGCCGATCTCGGAATCTTCCACCTGCTCGGGCAGCCTAACCTCAATATCAAGATCGACCGCGACAAGGCCGCCCGCTACGGGCTCAACACCGGCGACGTCAATACTGTCGTCCAGGCCGCGCTCGGCGGCACCACCGCGACAACCGTCCTTGAGGGCGACCGGCAGTTCAACCTGGCCGTCAGGCTCGATGCCAAATACCGCGGTAGCATCGATACGATCAAGGCCGTCAAGGTTGCCTATACGACGCCGGCAGGCAACAACGGCTATATTCCGCTCAGCGAATTGGCCGATATCACGCTCGATACCGGAGCTTCATTCATTTATCGCGAGCGCAGCCAGCGCTTTATCCCGATCAAGTTCAGCGTTCGCGGCCGCGATCTCGGCAGCACGGTGGCCGAAGCGCAGGAGCGGGTCGCGAAGGCCGTCAATCTTCCGAACGGATACCGGCTCGTCTGGGCCGGAGAATTCGACAGCCTTCAGGCGGCCAAGCAGCGGCTGGTCGTCGTGGTTCCGATTACGCTGCTGTTGATCCTTGTGCTGCTGTACGGGCTGTTCAATTCGCTGCGGGACAGCCTGTTGTCGGTGGCCGGCATTCCCTTTGCGATCGGCGGCGGCCTGATTGCGCTCTATTTCGCCGGGCTTGATTTTTCCGTCTCCGCGGCGATCGGTTTCATCTCGCTGTTCGGTGTCGCCGTGATGGACGGCATTCTCAATATCACCTATTTCCGGGAGCTTCGGGCCCAGGGCATGGATATTGCGGAAGCGGTATTCCACGGTGCGGAACAGCGTATGCGGCCGATGCTGATGACCGCGCTCTCGGCCGGCGTCGGCCTGTTCCCGGCTGCGATTTCCCACGGTATCGGAAGCCAGGTGCAGCGTCCTCTGGCTACCGTCGTGGTAGGTGGTATGTTCATCGGGCCGTTGCTTTTGCTGATCGTGGCGCCGGCGCTTCGAAAGATATTCCTCTCAAGAGATGCCGAAAGCGTCGTGATCGCCGGCGAGCCGGCCGCCGTCACCGAAGGCAATCCCGATGGTTAGCGGCGAGCGCGTGACAGAATGTTGTGAGGGGTTGGGCCGGATGTTGCGCAATGATTCTCAACAACCGGTCGCCTCGCGGCACCTCCGCCGCATGCACAAACTGCGATCCGCCTCCAGCGCGTTCGTCTTGGCTGCGATGTCGCTGGCCATCTCCGGCTGCGCGGTGGGACCGAATTTCAGCCCGGCGGACAAGCCGGACGTGAACGGTTACGTCAAGGGCAACCTCGCGTCGGCCGATCCCGGCAAGGGCCCGCCCGACATCCCCGGCCAACGCTTCCTCAGCGGCGCGGACGTGTCGACGCGCTGGTGGGCGGCGTTCAAGTCCGAACCGTTGAATGAACTGGTCAGGGAATCGGTCAACCACAATCCCAACCTGCAAGCCGCGGAAGCCGCGATCAAGGTCGCCCGCTACAATGCGCTGGCCCAGCGCGGCCTGTTCTTCCCGCAAATCGGGGGCAACTCGACAACCCAGCAGATACTGGTTGCCAACCCGCAACAAGTGCCGCCGATCCCGACCGCGGGGCCGCAATCCGAATTCTCGCTGGTCACCAACCAGCTCACCGTATCGTTCGTGCCGGATATCTGGGGCGGCAACTTCCGCGCCGTCGAAAGCCTGGACGCCACTGCCGAGCAGCAATTGTTCCAGCTCGAGGCCGCCTATCTGACGCTGACCAGCAGTGTGGTGACGGCGGCGATACAAGAAGCCTCGTTGCGTGGGCAGATCGACGCGACCCAGCGCATCATCACGATCGAACGGCACCTTCTGGACATCCTGAAGCAACAGCTCAATGCGGGTCAGGCGGCACAGGCCGACGTGCTGGCGCAGGACGCCGCACTGGCGCAGGCCGAGCAATTGTTGCCCCCGCTCGAAAAGCAGCTGGACCAGCAGCGCGACCTCTTGACCTCGCTCGCCGGCCGATACGCGGCCGACGAGATCCGGCAGAAGTTCGATCTGGCGCATCTGAAGCTGCCGGCCAATCTGCCGATCAGCCTGCCGGGCAAGCTGGTCGATCAGCGGCCCGACGTGCGGGCGGCGGAAGCCAATGTGCACTCGGCGGCTGCCCAGATCGGCGTCGCGGTCGCGGCCCGCTTGCCCAATATCACGCTATCCGCCAACGGCGGCTCGGCCGCGTTCAACTGGCCGCAGACTTTCGCGCCGGGCACCGGCTTTTTCACGCTCGGGGCCGCGGCCACCGCGCCGATCTTCGATGGCTTGACCCTCTATCACAAGCAGAAGGCGGCTGAGGCCGCACTGGAGGAGGCCGAGGCGCAATATCGTGCCACCGTTATCACTGCCTTCCAGAACGTGGCGGATGCACTTCGCGCCTTGCAGTCGGACGCAAAGGCGATGCGGGCGGCGCGGCGTTCCGAAGACACCGCGAAGGCGAGCCTCGACATTGTCGAGAAGCAACTCCAGCAAGGCCAGGCCAACCAACTGGCCGTGCTCAACGCGCAGCAGACCTATCTGACAGCGGCCGTGGTGCGGGTGCAGACCGAGGCCAACCGCATGGCAGATACGGCCGCCTTGTTCATGGCGCTCGGCGGCAACTGGCCCTCGAACTGTACCGTGCCGGACTGGCGCGAATGTGCGCTGGGCGATCCGCCCCAGCCCGCGGTCGTTGCGGCTGCGGAAGCCAAATAGACCACCGATCGCAGACTTCGCCTCTCCCGCAAGCGGGAGAGGGAACGGCACCTCGGCATTCGTCGCTATAAACTCGATCTATCTCCGTCCCGCTCTAGCTGAGCGTGATATCCTCGATCTTCGATTGCAGGCGATAGCCGACGCCTGACTCCGTGACCAGAAGCCGCGGACGATTGGGATCCGGCTCGATGATTTGCCTGAGATCGCGGACGAGAATGCGCAAGTACTGGATGTTTTTTCTGACGCTGGTGCTCCAGATATCGTCGAGCAATTGATCGTGGGTGACCACGAGACCCAGATGGGTCGCAAGCACGTGCAACAGGCGATACTGCTTTCGGGTCAGCTTGATCTGGTTGTTGTTCAACAGCACCGTCCGGTTGACGAGATCGATCGAGAGCGGTCCTGCGACCACCACCGGATTTTCGTTTGCCGTCTTGAAATATCGCCGCAGCGCGGCATGACTGCGGGCGATCAATTCGGCAATCCCGAACGGCTTGACCACATAGTCGTCGGCACCTGCCTCGAGCAGGCGGACCTTTTCTTCCTCATTCGCCTCGACCGAGAGAATGATGATCGGCACGTTGGACCAGGAGCGGACCAGGTCGAGGACTTCGTTGCCGCGCCGGTCGGGCAGCGCCAGGTCCAGAATGATGAGGTCGGGTGCGTTGAACGTGGCCGCTTGCAGACCTTCCGCGGCGTCCTCGGCCTCCTGGACGGTGAAGCCGCCGTGAAGTTCGAATCCGGCGCGAATGAATCTCCGGATCTTGGGTTCGTCGTCGATCAGCAATACGAGGTTGGTTGGTTTACTCATCGTTGGGACCGGTATCTTCGTCGATGATGGCCTCGGGCAAAATAATAGAGGCCGTGGTTCCGCAGCCAAGGCCTTCACTCATGATCTCGATCGACCCGTGGTTGGCGCTGATGAACGTGGAGGCGATCCAGAGGCCAAGGCCGGCCCCGGGAACGACATCGCGGTGACGCTCACCCCTGAACGACCTCTGGCCGAGTTGCGCGCGTTCTTCCCCGGTGATGCCGGCGCCTCGATCGGAGATCGAAATATTCACGTATCCGGATGCGGCCTTGACCGCCACCGAAATCGTCGAACCTGCCGGCGAATATTTGGCGGCGTTGTCGAGGAGCTGACCGCATGCTTCCTCCACAAGGGCGGAATCCACGTCGACCATGGGCAGATCGCGGTCGAAGCCGGACGTGACCTCATGCGCCGCCAGTTGGCGAGATCGCCGGTGAAGGGCGGCATTGACGATGTCTCGCGGATCGGCGCAGGAAAGATGCGGCCGGACGTCGCTTGCGCTCACGCGCATGGCGTGCAGCAGATTGCCGATAAAGCTGTCGAGCCGCTCGGCCTCGCCGGTAATGGTCGAGACCAGCGGCAAAGCCTGATTTTCATCCCTGATCGAAGCTATCGTCTCCAGCACGCTCGCCGATCCCTTGATGGCTGCAAGCGGCGAACGCAACTCATGCGACAGGTTGCCGTGAAACGCGTCGCGCAGAAGCTGGTCTTTCAAACGATGTGAGGCTTCCTCCATGGCGCCGCCGATATCGAGGCGCTGAAGCGTTTGCGAAGCCTCGAGAAGGATCGCCTCGACGCGGCCGGTCCGCTCATCGACAGCCGCATCCGGCTCCCCGCCGATATCGACGGCAATCACCCCATATACCGTCTCGGCGGAAACGACGTTCCGCAGCAGCCAAAGGCTCTTTCCCGTTTCGTCCCTGATGATGCGCGACGGCTCGGCGTCCGGCTTCATCATGGCGGCCGCTTGGTTCTGGATAAAGGCAGGCGCGCCGTTGGCAACGGTCGACTGAGAAGCCGTGACCGGGGCCGGGATAAAAAAGGCGGTATGCCGGCCGAGGCTTTCGGACAGGTAGTCCTGAATGGCTTCAACCAGGTCCGATACCGTGTGGCAGGCCGCCAGCCGCCGCGAGAAGCCATATAGATATTGCAGCTCATCTTCGCGGTGTCGCAGCGTTTCGGTCTCGCGGCGCAGCCTTGAAGCGAGGTCGCCGCTGACCAGCGCCACCAGCAGGAACAGCAACAGATCAATGGCTGCCTGCGTGTCGTCGAGCCTGAAGCTGTAATACGGTGGATAGAAAAAGAAATCCGCCGCCGCGGCGCCGGCGATGGCCGCGGCGACAGCGGGCCATGTGCCCCACCAGGTGGCGGCAAGCATCACCGGGATCAAATAGACAATCGTCACGAGATTGGCCTGAAAGAAGCGGCCCACCAACAGCAGGCCTGCGGTCGCAGCGCCAACCAGCAACAACGACGTCACGAGCGGCAATCCGCCGGCGATAATCAGGCGCCGCCAGAGCCATGCATTGTCCGACGGTGCATCGCGACGGCCGGGAGCAGCGCTCGCCTCAGTCAGTCGGGGCGGGAGCCACGGCAGTTTGCAGAACTTTCCTTCCATGCCAAAAGGCATCAAATCGCCTTCATGCCGATGCGTATGTTTCCGCTCGCCGCATTACGCTTTCGGACGCTATGGAAATGGTGCGCGGCCGTTCATAGGAAATCAATATCCGTTTGCAGCCCGATAAATATATTAGGCAAGCGCATGCGGATCGCGGCCGGTTGCACGCTTTCTCAAATCTGGTTCTCAAGTCGGCAATGGCGAAGTGGCCATTGGCGGTATGTCGCTGACTTGCCGGCCGGCTGCGTCCGGTGACAGCGGCCTGCTGAAAGCATCCGCTTCGACGGGTTCACGCATGGTGGGTGTCGCCAGCGTCGCGATCGCAGCCTGACTGATATACCTTGGCGGATAGAGATAGGATTCCATCAGCGGCGTGTGGGAGATGCGCGTATGCCGCTTCAGGATCGACTTGGCCGTGGATGCGGCGTGCGGATAAAGCATGCTCCAGCCGGCAAAGTTGCTCGCCAGAATTTCGAGCGAGAGCAGCGTGGTTGCGATTTGCGCGAACCCGTCGTTGGACTTCTTGGAACTCCGGGTTGTCGAGGCTTTTCTGAGAAGCAGGCGAAACTCGCGATGGGTTTCGATGAAAGGGCCGAGGCCTGCCTTCCACAATATATCCGGCAGACAGCCATAGCCGTGCAGGCCATGGTAGCTCTCGATCAGGCTTCGGCATTGACCGGTCAGACTTTGAGGCAGGAAAGCGAAGTCAGGACTGCTGCCGCTCGAAAGCGATTCGTCGGTTGCATCGCTCGCCGCCTGTGTCGCCCCGTCCATCGCTTTGCCCCGCGCCCGGCAACCAATTCTGCTCAATGCGACGCAGCATAGCGAGCGAAGGCATATATCTTCGATGGATAGCCGGAGCCTTTTTCATAGGAAAAAAATAGGATGAATCTTACTCGCGGCTTACAGTGCGCCCGAACAAGTCGGATACTTCGACGAAGTATTGCAAAAAAGTCTCACTGCCGGGAAAACTAACGCAACGAATCGCCGACTTTAGCTAAAATAGGGTCCGTCGCGCCGATATGTTGAGCACAGCGATAAGCAAGTGATGTAACTATAGGCATATCTTCTCAAAAGTATCATTTATCCTATTTTATCCCAATTAAATGTCGCGGTTCCTCCAATCGATCTTTGCGGCGCCCTCGTGACAGATATCATTCGTTAACAAACGCGGGAGTGGCGCGCGGGGGCGTGCTGTCCTGCCACAGTTGGGGCGATATCGATGAAAAGAGGTCTTCTGGCAGGTGTCGCTTTCGCAGCGATGGGCCTGTTTAATGGCGCACAAGCGGCGGATGCGACGATGCCGACGAAAGTGCCGGCGTGCAGGGGCGTCATTGATCCCTACAAGAATTACGCCTGCCTTGATGCCTATCTTGGCACGACGTACTGGGAACGTCTGTTCAATTACTATCGGCTTGAGTGGGGCCATGAAGCGCCGCCCGCCGATCCGAAGGCGCCCGCGGGACGGCGCGCCGAGTGGCCGACGACGCCTGAGGCAATTCCGCCCTATCCGTTCACCGAGTGGCCCTATGGCGGAACGACAAACCTTGGCGTGACGCGGCCCTCTTCGGTCGACAGTCCGCTGATGGCCGCGATCGGCAATACCAATGTCGGAAGCTGGATGAACGACAACCACATCCAGGTCTACGGGTGGGTCAACGCCGGCGGCAACCTCTCGAACAACACCGTCAAGGGCGGCAATGCGCCGGCGGCTTATGACTATAACCCCAACACGGTGCAGCTCGACCAGGCGGTCGTCTATATCGAGCGGCTTCCCGACACGGTGCAGAAAGACCACATCGATTGGGGCTTCCGCATCGCACCGATCTACGGCGAGAACTATCGCTACACCACGGCGTACGGCCTGTTCTCAAGCCAGTTGTTGAACCAGAACCAGAACAACGGCTTCGACATCCCGATGGCCTACGGCGAGATCTTCATTCCGCAAGTGATGCAAGGTTTGATGATCCGGGTCGGTCGTTATATCTCGATCCCGGACATCGAAGCGCAGCTTGCGCCGAACAACTACATGTATACGCACTCGATGACGTATACGTTCGATAACTATACGAACACGGGCGTCGAGTTCACGCTCGCAACCACCAAGAACCTGCTGTTCCAGTTGGGCCTGACGGTCGGCACCGAGGCGCTGCCTTGGCACGTCGGAACGACGCTCCCGAATATGGATCCCAACGCGCTGTTCCCGAACAGCACATTCAAGCAGGATCCCGGCGCGCAATTCCCGAGCGTCAGCGTTGGCATGCGCTACACCACCGACGACGGCAAAGACAATATCAACCTCGTTGCCAACGGCATCAACAGCGGTACCTGGGGTTACAATAACCTCCAGTGGTACGGCCTGACCTACTATCACAAGTGGAACGACCAGTGGCACATCTCGTTCGAAATGTATGACGAGCACCAGAACAACGTCGCTAATGCGCTCAATCCGCTCGTGACCAACGCGCAGGGGACCGGCTTCTTCCAGCTCGGTGGCACACCGTTCTCGCCGCAATACATGCCGTTCAACTCGCCGTTCCTTGCGCAGTGCGCGAATGCGGCGCTTATTTCCTGTACCGCGGAAGTTCGTGCGGCCGTGACCTATCTGAACTACAAGCCGGGCCCGCTGGATAACATCTCCTATCGTCTTGAGTATTTCGACGACATGGAAGGCCAGCGCACCGGCGTCAAGACTGCATACCTCGAGACGGGCATTGGCTGGCAGCACTGGTTCTCGCCACAGATCGAGATCCGGCCGGAGGTTTCATTCTACAAATCTCTGAACGGGTTCGCTTTCAACGGCAATTCCAACTTGGGCATTGCGCCGAACAAGAACACCGCTTTGATCGGCTCAGCCGACCTCATCTTTCACTTTTGAGGCGTGAAAAGGGGCGTGACGGCCGAGGCCGTCACACGTTTCACCAGGAACAATTCGACAGGGGCTAACAATGAAGCGAATTCTTTTTACCGCCGTCTCGCTGGGGTTGCTGGGGGTGCTTTCACCGGCGCTCGCTGCGGACCTTCCTTACGCGAAGGCGCCATCGGCCACACCATCGGTCTATGACTGGACCGGCGTCTACGTCGGTGCGTTCGGCGGCGGCGGCTTCGGCAACCACAACATCAGCAACGCCACTGGCCAGGCTGTGCCGTTCGCGGACTTCTCCGCCAACTACGGCTCGCAGGGCGGTCTTGGGGGCGGCGAAGTCGGTTACAACTGGCAGAGCGGCAACTACGTTGTCGGTGTTGAGAGCGATCTGTTTTGGACGGGCATCTCGGGCAACGATTCTGTTCAATTCAACAACGGCAACTTTCCCGGCGTCGGTGCGGTCGATGCGGACAATTGGCGCTGGGGCGGTACGCTGCGCGTGCGGGGCGGCTTCACGGTCGACCGCTGGCTGATGTTCTTCACCGGCGGCTATGCCTTCGGCGACATTCAGCACACCAATACTCCGGCCGCCGGATCAGGGCTCCCCGTCGACAAGTTCAACGTCACAGCCAATGGTCTCACCGCGGGTGCCGGCTTCGCTTATGCGCTCACCAACAACATCAGCGCCAAGTTCGAGTACCGCTATTACAGCTTCAACGGCTACAACCGGCCCGGCAGCTTGGCTAACGGCGGACTCACGGGGAACGGCCAGTTGCCCTATTCGACCGTTTCCACCTTCTCGGTCGTATCGGTCGGACTTGATTTCAAGTTCGGCGGTCCGGTCGTCGCCAAGTACTGAGTTCCGTCACTAGGTGAAAATCCTGACGTCTCTTTGGATTCGAAAATTTGTATTCATCATCGCCGCCGCGACACTTTGTGCCGCGGCGGCGGGATATGTCGGCAGCTTTCAAAGTGCGTCGCTGAAAAAGAGCTTCAGTCAGATGCGTTACCATGGTGGGCCAAAATCTCCAATGTGGCGAAGCTGAGCGCAGATGGGCCGATAATTGTTGTCCTCAATCAGGAATGCTCGACGCGATATGATTCATTCCAGCGCGAGCAATGTTCGTGCCTTGCCTTCTCGCCACTATCATGTAGAACCATTTTCGGGTGCTCGCTGCCTGGTGCAGTGACAGGTTAAGCGATGGTCGGGCCGCCACGCTGGTGGCCTGTATCGCGCCGATGACCAAGAAGAAGCCCCCCGCCCCAGTCGAGCTAAAAGATACCAAGCAGCGCGCTGACGGTAGCGACTGGACACTCACAATATTCCTGGAGCGACGTCGCGCGCCCATTGGATGGGTCACTCGCGATGCGGCGTGGCCGTTGGCAACTCAGATTGTTCAGGAAACCCTCAACCGACTTCCATCAGACGCGAGGGTCTATTTAGACTGCCGGTTCCCCGACAGCGTGACTCTGCGCCGAGAGAAATGAATATGATCCTCCCGCAACAAACAGCTTCGAGATGACGCCCACCGTGGCTATGGCCTTCAGGAGGGCGCAAATGCGCGGCGAAGCGTGAGGGCAGGAGTGACATGGACTACTACAGAATTTTTCTGTTTTTGATCGCCGCAACGACGCTGGAAGCGTTCGGTGACGCGATTGTGCGCGTGGGGATTGGCCAAACAGCCTGGCTGCCGCGCAGTGCGTTATTTCTTGCCGGAGCGCTTCTTCTCTTTGGCTACGGCCTATCGCTCAACCTCGCGCCCATCGAATTCGGCCGCGTGGCCGGACTCTACATCGCGACTCTCTTCATCATGTGGCAGTTGGTGAATCTGATCGTGTTTCGCGCTCCGCCCGGAATGCCGGTCTGGTTCGGTGGCGCGTTGATCGTCACAGGCGGACTGATCGTTACGTTCTGGGAATGAGCGAATGAGGGCATGCCAAACACGATGCGCCGCAAGTCATATGCGACCAGCACGTCGCACGCCGTCAAAAACAGGCTTTGAAGCAGTTCACCAGACGACGTAGGCGCAAAGTGCTGCCAGCGGCAACAGCGCAACGCCGAGATACATCCAGGTGCGGTAGGCGCCTGAATCCTTGGGCAGTCTGAAAACGTTGACGAGGAACCAGGCGCAAACGGCGACGCCCATCAAGACGCGAATCAGATCTCCGGGCGTCTCATAGAGTGAGGTGAGTCGTTCCATTTGCGGGCTCGCCACCCGTGCCGTCAGCACGACGAGTACGAGCAGAAAAATCGTGCGAACCGCTACACCGCCAGCCCAAACCGGGGATGACGGCTTTGCTGCCACATTTTCCGCCTCACGCCTCTGATTTATTCGAAGTTCCGTGTCTGTGACCATAGCACATTCCTGCATCAGTCCGCCTAAAACGATATCGCTTATCGCGTTGCAGCGACAAGTCGTTATTTTTTTTATATAAAGAAAACAAAGGACAATAGTGCTTACACATGTTGCACTGCTTCGTGAGGCCCTTTCGGGCTTCACACCACCCTTCAGGGCCTTCAAGCCGGCCAGATTGGGGTGTCTTCATCGAAGAAATTGGAGTTGAATGCACTGGTGCAAGGGAGGAGAGGACGCATGGCAGACAGGTTGAAATCGGTTGGGACGGCGGCACTGGTGGTTGCGGCAGCGCTGTTGCTTCCCGCCTCATCGGCCTATGCCCAGGCAGGCAAGAAGGGCAGCCATGCGGCGCCCAGCAATGAGGAAAAGCCGCGGGTGGATGAGAAGGCCTACAAGGCCGCGCTCGATCGAATTCCGACACCAAAGAAGCCGTATGATCCCTGGGGCCAGGTCCACGATGCCGAGCCAGCGCCGAAATCATCCGGCAAATCAAACTAACCCTTCGTTTGACGCGTTTTCTACCGCGGATAAGGCCGCGCAATCTGGGTAAACTCGATTGCCATGCGAACCGGCTTTCCGCTTCGCTCAAGGGCTTCGGTTATTCGTCGGCCGAATCAACCGGAGCAAGACTCCGTGCGCAGCTTTTGGCTGCCTGGATCTTCATCAGCAGCGACGGCCCCGTGATGTCGATGCTTGGCGACCCTTCCTCAAACGCAGGCGCGATCCGCATTAACCTGAGGATGCCGCGTCTTTCGGCGACAACCTTCCATGCTGATCTTTTATGCATCTGCTGTTTATTTCTTGCGCTTGGCTTGGGTCGGTATCATGTTGTTCGAAAGAGACAACAAGACGCCGTCAAGGCGAGCCTGATTGTCGAGCGGGAAACGCTCAACAAGCTTCGGAAACGGGACACCAGGATCAAATGGAGGAAATGACGATGAAACGCTCCGCTGCAATTGTCGCAACATTCGCCGCCCTGTTCGCCGTGATGTCGGTCGTCAGTCAGGCTCAGGCTGGTGCCTCGGCCAGTGCACCGTCGAAGCACCAGCGTTCAAGCCAGGTCGCTTCGCAGACGGGCAACAGCACCGCGATCACCGAATATTCGTCGTCGTCGCGTCGCTCTCACTGATGCGCGAGCGACGACCGCGCTAGTGGGTCCACTCACTAGTTGCGGTTGATTGAGCGATCGTCGGATTCAGCCCGTTGCGGGGGATTGATGTCGTGTACCCACTCCCGGGTGCTCGACAAGATCTCCGGCAGGATGGCATCAACCTCGTCCTTGGTCATGCCGGCGTTGATACGCGGGTCGTAAAGGATGTTGAGCAGGTACTGGTCGTAGACGTCGAAGAAGCCCATCTGGACGTCGTCATTGAACATCGTCCACGGCACCGAAGCGTCGTCGTTGATAGCTCCCAGCGCCTGCAGCATCTCCTCATAGGCACAATCGTAGAAGGTGAAGTCTCCGGCATCCACCGGGAGGATGACCTCTGCGCGGCGAATCCGGAAGCGCTCGTCCTTGCCGATGCCCGACAGGCATTGCGGGTTCAGCGCCTTCTGGATCTGCCTGGCCTTGTCGTTGCCGTAGAGCGCGCGGATGGTCGAATTCAGCTTGCGATCGGAAACCAGGCGGACGACGAAATTCGCAGCGCGGCGATCGTTGGTGATCGCAATATCGAGATGATTGATGCGGGCGCGGATGTCGGCCACGACGTTGGCGATTTCGCTACGGCGGTCGGGTCCGCTCGCCGTCTCCACGAAGATCCTCACCGGCTCGTCGAACTTGCGCACGCGCCCCGCCGGCTTGTCGAGCTGCAGTTCGGCACCAAACGCGATCTTGAAAAACCCATCCTTGATTTCGTCGTTGGTGAAATCGGTACGCTCGGCCGCGCGGCGGCTGGCGATTTCGGGGTTTTCCGCACGCACGGGAACACTGCTCAAGCCGGTCAACGCCATGACCAAAACCGAGGCCGTCAGGATGCGCGGCATCCTTGCGACGACGCGTCCTGCGGACGAAAACACGCTGGAGATATCGATCGGCATATCTGTTTGTGGCGCCCGGGGTTAAAAAATAATATCTTTTACTTTCAGATACTTAGCTCGGATTTCCAAGCAAGACTCATACCGCTTCGTGCGCGCGGCTCGGTCGTATTCGATCGGCCATCGCGATCTGCCATCAGCATAGCGATCGCTGGATAGGATATCGGGATGGAGCAAGGCGCGTTGTTATAGGGTTGTTGTGGGTGGGCTGGCGCGGGCAGCAGGGCGCGCTCGCTTTTATGAGATTCTTATAAGGTCGCGACTTCCCCCGCCTCGAAAACCTACGCGGCCGATGGCACTTCAGGACCACGCTTCGGGAAGCGCACTTATGAACGGCTTCCCGGCCCACGCGACATGATGTCGTGCGTGCGACCTGGAGAATTCCATGCTTGATCTCTTGATGCTTGCTCTCGGGCTCGCCTTCTTCGCCGCCGCCGTCGGCTACACCTACGCGTGCGAGCGGCTTTGAAGGGAACACAGCCATGATGTTCGACTATGCCCTGGCCGGCCTCGTCTCCGCGGGCCTGCTGTTTTATCTGACCTACGCGTTGCTGCGGCCGGAGCGCTTCTGATCCCGGCGCGGGCCTTGGTGTCCGCGCCTCTCACGATTCCCAAACCTGATTCAAAGGCTACCCGCCATGACTGCCGTCGGATGGATCCAAATTTTCCTGTTCTGCGCCATCATTGTCGCGCTCACCAAGCCGCTTGGCTGGTACATGACGCGCGTGTTCAACGGCGAGCGAACGTTCCTGTCGCCGTTGCTCCGGCCGATCGAGGCCGCGATCTACTGGGTCGGCGGCGTCGACGAAAAGCGCGAGCAGCATTGGGTCACCTATACGGTCGCCATGCTGTTGTTTCACGTCGGCGGATTCCTCATCCTTTATGCGCTGATGCGATTGCAGGCGGGCCTTCCGTTCAATCCGGCGGAGCAAACCGCCGTTGCCGAGGATCTCTCCTTCAACACCGCGATCAGCTTCATCACCAACACCAACTGGCAGAACTATGGTGGTGAAAGCACGATGTCGTATCTCGTGCAGATGCTTGGCCTCACGCACCAGAACTTCCTGTCGGCGGCCACCGGTATTGCGCTCGCGATCGCGCTCATTCGCGGCTTCTCCCGCGCCTCGGCGCGCACGGTCGGCAATTTCTGGGTCGATGTGACTCGTGTGACGCTCTATGTGCTGTTGCCGCTCTGTATCGTCTACACGCTGTTTCTGGTCTGGCAGGGCATCCCGCAGACATTAGGGCCATATATCGAGGCCACCACGCTCGAAGGAGCCAAACAGACGATCGCCGTCGGCCCCGTGGCTTCCCAGGTCGCGATCAAGATGCTCGGCACCAATGGCGGCGGCTTCTTCAATGCCAACGCCGCCCATCCTTTTGAAAATCCGACCGCGCTGTCCAACTTCGTGCAGATGCTGTCGATCTTCGCGATCGGCGCTGCATTGACCAACGTATTCGGCCGCATGGTCGGCAATCAGCGGCAGGGCTGGGCGATCCTCTCCGTCATGGGCGTGCTGTTCTTGGCGGGTATCGCGGTCACCTACTGGGCCGAGGCCAACGGCACCGCAACGCTCGACGCGCTCGGGCTGACCGGCGGCAACATGGAAGGCAAGGAAGTCCGTTTCGGCATCGTGGCCTCGAGCCTGTTTGCGGTCGTCACCACGGCGGCGTCCTGCGGCGCGGTCAATGCGATGCATGACAGCTTCACCGCGCTCGGCGGCATGATTCCGCTGATCAATATGCAGCTCGGCGAAATCATCGTCGGCGGCGTCGGCGCCGGTCTCTACGGCATGCTGCTGTTCGTCGTGCTGGCGATTTTCGTCGCCGGCCTGATGGTCGGGCGCACGCCGGAATATGTCGGCAAGAAGATCGAGGCGCGCGAGGTCAAGATGGCGATGCTCGCCATTCTGGTATTGCCGCTGATGTATCTCGGCTGGACCGCCGTCGCGGTGGTATTGCCTTCGACGGTCGCTGCCATGAGCAATTCCGGTCCGCACGGCTTTACCGAAGTGCTGTACGCCTTCACCTCGGCAACCGGCAACAACGGCTCGGCCTTTGGCGGGCTTTCCGGCAACAGCTTCTTCTACAACCTCACGCTCGCCAGCTCGATGTTTGTCGGCCGCTTCTTCATGATCGTTCCGGCGATGGCGATGGCGGGTTCGCTCGCGGGCAAGAAATCGATTCCGCCCTCGGCCGGTACATTCCCCACGACCGGCGGTCTGTTCGTCGGCCTCGTCGTCGGCGTGATTCTCATCATCGGCGGTCTCACCTTTTTCCCGGCGCTCGCGCTCGGTCCGGTAGCCGAGCATCTGGCGATGAGCGCCAACACCCTGTTCTGATCGGTCATTCGGAGTTCCTTCCATGGAAGTCGTCCAGAAAACAAAAAGGCAAACGCCGGCCGCCACGATGCTCGACCCGAAAATCGTGATGCCCGCCATTGCTTCCGCCTTCGTCAAGCTCGACCCGCGGCTGATGGCCAAGAATCCCGTGATGTTCGTGGTCGAAGTCGTAGCCACCCTCACGACCGTGATCTTCCTGCGCGACCTCGCAACCGGCGGCGAAAACCTCGGCTTTACCTTCCAGATCATCCTCTGGCTCTGGTTCACGGTGCTGTTCGCCAATTTCGCGGAAGCGGTCGCCGAAGGCCGCGGCAAGGCGCAGGCCGAATCGTTGCGCAAGACCCGCACCGAGAGACAGGCCAAGCTCCTGACAGGTTCGGGCAAGGACTATCGCCTGGTGGCTGGCACGAGCCTGAAGGTCGGCGACATCGTGCTGGTCGAGGCCGGCGACAACATCCCCTCCGATGGCGAAGTGATTGAAGGTATTGCTTCCGTCAACGAAGCCGCGATCACCGGCGAATCAGCCCCCGTGATCCGCGAGTCCGGCGGTGACCGCTCGGCCGTGACCGGTGGCACGCAGGTGCAGTCGGACTGGATTCGCGTGCGCATCACCGCGGCGCAAGGCTCGACCTTCATCGACCGCATGATCAAGCTGGTCGAGGGTGCCGAGCGGCAAAAGACGCCGAACGAGATCGCCCTCAATATCTTGCTGGCGGGTCTCACCATCATTTTCGTGTTTGCGACCGTCACCATCCCGAGCTACGCCGCCTATGCCGGCGGGCAGATCTCGGTGGTCATCCTGGTGGCGCTGTTCGTGACGCTGATTCCGACCACCATCGGCGCGTTGTTGTCGGCGATCGGTATTGCCGGCATGGACCGGCTGGTGCGTTTCAACGTATTGGCGATGTCGGGCCGGGCGGTGGAAGCCGCCGGCGACGTCGACACGTTGCTGCTCGACAAGACCGGCACCATCACGCTCGGCAACCGCCAGGCGACCGCTTTCCGTCCCGTTCGCGGCATCAGTGAACAGGAATTGGCGGATGCGGCGCAGCTTGCGTCACTCGCCGATGAGACGCCGGAGGGGCGCTCGATCGTGGTGCTGGCCAAGGAAAAATACGGCATCCGCGGCCGCGACATGGGCGAACTGGCCGCGACCTTCATTCCCTTCACGGCGCAAACCCGCATGAGCGGCATCGATGCCGGCGGCTCCTCGGTGCGCAAGGGCGCGGTGGAGGCGATCCTCAACTATGTCGGCGGCGCGACGGCCCAGACGATGGCGAGCGGAAACACGGTCCGGGCCTTGCAGCCGTCGCTTGCGTCCGACGCCGCGCGGGAAATTACCGCGATATCGGACGAAATCGCCAAGGCCGGTGGCACGCCGCTTGCGGTCGCCAGGGATGGCCGCCTGCTCGGCGTCATTCACCTGAAGGACATCGTCAAGGGCGGTATCCGCGAGCGCTTTGCGGAATTGCGCCGCATGGGCATCCGCACCGTGATGATCACGGGCGATAACCCGATGACGGCCGCCGCCATCGCGGCGGAAGCCGGCGTCGATGATTTCCTCGCGCAGGCAACGCCGGAAGACAAACTGAAGCTGATCCGCGATGAGCAGGCCAACGGTAAGCTGGTGGCGATGTGCGGCGACGGCACCAATGACGCACCGGCGCTGGCGCAGGCCGACGTTGGCGTCGCCATGAACACCGGCACGCAGGCGGCGCGCGAGGCCGGCAACATGGTGGACCTCGATTCCAACCCGACCAAGCTGATCGAGGTTGTCGAGATCGGCAAGCAGCTGTTGATGACGCGCGGTGCGCTCACGACGTTCTCGATCGCCAACGACGTCGCCAAATATTTTGCGATCATCCCCGCGATGTTCCTGGCGTTTTACCCGCAGCTGGCGGTGCTCAATGTCATGCACCTGGCGAGCCCGCAAAGCGCGATCCTGTCGGCGATCATCTTCAACGCATTGATCATCATTGCGCTGATTCCGCTGGCTCTGAAAGGCGTGGCCTATCGCGCCATCGGCGCCGGCGCGCTGCTGGGGCGTAACCTGTTGGTTTACGGCCTGGGCGGCATTCTCATTCCGTTTGTCGGCATCAAGGCGATCGACCTTGTCGTCGCCGCGCTGCACCTGGCTTAACCGTGACTGTCATTCCGGGGCTATGCGAAGCATAGAACCCGGAATCTCGAGATTCCGGGTCTCGTGCTGACGCACCATCCCGGAATGACTAGTGGAGATAAAACATGCTCAAAGAAATTCGCCCGGCAATTCTGGTCCTGCTGCTGCTGACGCTGATCACGGGTCTGGCCTATCCGCTCGCCATGACAAAAATCGCAGGCGCGATCTTTCCAAGGCAAGCGCAGGGCAGCCTGATCGAGCGTGATGGCAAGGTCATAGGCTCCGCGCTGATCGGGCAGGAGTTCAAGGACGACAAATATTTCCACGGCCGCCTCTCGGCGACGACTGCGCCGGATCCGGCCGATGCCAGCAAGACGGTGGGAGCGCCCTATAACGCCGCCAACTCCGGGGCCTCGAATCTCGGCCCGACCAGCAAGGCGCTGAGTGACCGGCTCAAGGAAGACGCAGACAAGCTGAAAGCGGAAAATCCGTCCGCGAGCGTTCCGATCGATCTCGTGACGACATCGGGCAGCGGACTGGACCCTGACATCTCGCCGGAAGGCGCGCTGTTTCAGGTGCCGCGTATCGCGAAGGTGAGAGGGATGCCGGAGGACAAGGTGCGGCAACTCGTAGCCGAGAATACCTCCGGCCGCCTGATCGGGATCTTCGGCGAGCCCAGTGTTAACGTGCTGGCGCTCAACCTGGCGCTGGATGCTGCCGCGCACTAGGCTAGGTGCGGCATGAGGGCTATATTATCCCTATGGTCCAGCAGCCGCGCCGCGATTCCGAACAACGTCCTTCGCCCGAGGCCCTGCTGGAGGCGGCCCGGCGCGAACACAGCGAGGCCGGGCGGCTGAAGATCTTCGTCGGCGCCGCTCCCGGCGTCGGCAAGACCTACGAAATGCTGCAAAGCGCCCATGCCCGGCAGAAGGCCGGCATTGATGTCGTGGTCGGCGTGGTCGAGACCCATGGCCGCGCCGAGACGGAAGCGTTGCTGCATGGGCTTGAGGTCATCCCGCGCAAACGCGTCGCCTACAAGGACCAGATCATCGAGGAGATGGACCTCGATGCGCTGATCGCGCGCCGGCCCCGGCTCGCGCTGGTCGATGAACTCGCCCACACCAATGCGCCCGGCAGCCGCCACCCCAAGCGTTATCTCGATGTCGAGGAACTGCTGTCGCGCGGCATCGATGTCTACACCGCCGTCAATATCCAGCACATCGAAAGCCTCAACGACGTGGTCGCGCAGATCACGCATGTGCGCGTGCGCGAAACCGTGCCCGATTCGGTGTTCGACCGCGCCGACGGCATCGAGCTGATTGATCTCACGCCCGACGACCTGATCCAGCGTCTGAAGGAAGGCAAGGTCTATGTTCCCCGGCAGGCCGAGCGGGCGCTGGAGCATTACTTTTCGCCGGGCAACCTGACCGCGTTGCGTGAGCTGGCGCTGCGGCGGACCGCCGAACGCGTCGACGAGCAATTGCTCACCCATATGCAGGCCAATGCCATCGCCGGCCCCTGGGCCGCCGGCGAGCGCATTCTCGTCTGCATCAGCGAAGACCCGCGCTCGGCAGGTCTCGTGCGCTACACCAAGCGGCTCGCCGACCGGCTGCACGCGCCATGGACCGCCGTCAGCATCGAGACGCGGCGTTCGCTGCGTTTGAGCGATGTGGAACGGGATCGTCTTGCCGATACGTTGCGGCTGGCCGAAGCCCTCGGCGGCGAGGCCATCACCATTCCTGCCGTTGGACGCCGGATTGCCGACGACATCATCGGCTTTGCTCAAACCAACAACGTTACGCAGGTCATCATCGGGAAATCCGCGCGGAGCTTCTGGTTCGAGCTCACAAGGGGAAGTGTGGTGCACGACCTCGTGCGCCGCGCCGGCAATATCAGCGTCAATGTGATTGCGGGCGAGGAGCTCGCGGCCGATCCGGTCCCGAAAAAGACAGTGCGCACAGCCGAGCGCCGTGAGCCGTTCCATCCCCGACCCTACCTGATGGCGCTCCTGATCGTGGCGGTCGGCCTCGGCGCGGCCGAACTGATTCAGCGGCCGTTCGGAATCGAGAATGTCGATCTGGTGTTCTTGACCGCGGTGGTCGGCGTTGCGGTTCGCTTCGGGCTATGGCCGTCTTTGCTTGCCAGCGTCGCGGCCTCGCTCTGCTATAACTTCTTCTTCCTGCCGCCGATCTATACCTTCACGATCACCGATCCCACCAACGTCGCGGCGTTCTTCTTCTTCATGCTGATCGCCATTCTGGTTTCGAATGTCGCCGCGCGGGTGCGCACGCAGGCCGACTCGGCGATCGGCCGTATCAGAACCACTGAACTGCTGTACGCATTCAGCCGCAAATTGGCCGGCACCGCGACGCTCGACGACGTGCTGTGGGCCACCGCCTATCAGACCGCGCTGATGCTGAAGGTACGCGTGGTGCTGCTGTTGCCGGAGAGCGGCGTGCTCACCGTGAAAGCGGGTTACCCGCCGGAGGATCAGCTCGACAAGGCTGATCTCGCCGCCGCCAACTGGGCCTGGGGCAATGACCGCCCGGCGGGGCGCGGCTCCGATACGCTGCCCGGCGCCAAGCGGCTGTTTCTGCCGATGCGAACCGGGCGCGGCCTGATCGGCGTCATCGGCATCGACGACGACAAGAACGGCCCGCTGTTGACTCCGGATCAGCGCCGCCTGCTCGACGCGCTGGTCGATCAGGGCGCGCTCGCCATCGAACGCGTGCTGCTGGTGGAGGATATGGACCGCGTCAAGCGCACGGTCGAGTCCGATCGCCTGCGTTCGGCGCTGCTGACGTCGATCTCGCACGATCTCAAGACGCCGCTCGCCTCGGTGCTGGGGGCCGCTTCCACCATGCGCGACCTCGCCGGCGGGCTGAACGACGCGGAAAAGCGCGATCTCCTGGCTACCGTGATCGACGAGTCCGAGCGGCTTAATCGTTTCATCGCCAATCTGCTCGACATGACCAAGCTCGAATCCGGCGCCATCAAGCCCAATACCGCGCGGCACGACATTGGCGAGATCGTCGGCAGCGCGCTGCGCCGGGCCGGCAAGATTCTCGTCCATCACAAGGTGTCGCTGGAGCTCGAGGCCGATTTGCCGATGCTCGAACTGGATGCCGTATTGTTCGAACAGGCGCTGTTCAACCTGCTCGACAATGCCGCCAAATACGCACCGGCAGAGACCACGATCTCGATCCGTGGCTGGCGGGACAAGGATTTTGTCAGTTTGCAAATCATCGACGAAGGCGAGGGTATTCCGCATTCCGAACTGGAAAGCGTATTCGACAAGTTCTACCGCGCCCAGAAGGGCGACCACGTTCGACCCGGCACCGGACTGGGATTGGCGATTTCCCGCGGCTTTGTCGAAGCGATGGGCGGCACGATTGCCGCGGACAATCGCAGCGACCGCTCCGGCGCGGTACTGACCATCCGTCTGCCGATTCCGCCCGCTGCCTCCAGCACACTGGATACCGCCGCATGAGTCCGATCCCGATCAAGGTTCTTGTCATCGACGACGAGCCGCCGATCCGAAAATTGCTGCGGATGGGGCTGAGCACACAGGGCTACGAAATCCTGGAGGCGCCGAGCGGCAAGGCCGGCCTGGAATTGCTCGCCGAGGACCCGGCGTTGATCATTCTCGACCTCGGCCTGCCCGACATCCAGGGACATGATCTCTTGAGGATGATCCGCGGCCGCAACGACAGCGTTCCGATCGTGGTGCTGTCGAGCCGCGGCGACGAGGCCGGCAAGGTTCAGGCGCTCGATCTCGGCGCCGACGATTACCTCACCAAACCGTTCGGCATGGACGAATTGCTGGCGCGCATGCGCGCCGCGCTTCGGCATCAATTGCAGGTCCATGGCGAGCGGCCGGTGTTTCGCGCCGGCGATCTTTCCGTCGATCTCGTGCGCCGCATCGTCAAGGTCGGCGATCGCGAGGTCAAATTGTCGCCGAAGGAATACGACCTGCTGCGGGTCCTGGTGCAGCATGCCGGCAAGGTGCTCACCCACCGGTTTCTGCTCAAGGAACTCTGGGACGAAATGACGGATGCGCAATATCTGCGGGTCTATGTGCGCCAGCTCCGCCAGAAGATCGAGATCGACCCGGAACGTCCGCAATTCGTGCTGACCGAAACCGGCATCGGCTATCGCCTGAAGGGATCGGATTAGACCCTCATCCCGAGGCGGCGCGCCTTCCTACCGGCCCCGCGTGCCGCTGCCGACGCCAAGGTTAGTTCAATCCTGCGCGGCGGAAGCCTTCCAAATAGTGCTCTCGGTCGCGGTCGAGCTTGATCGGCATTTGGTCTGCGATCCAGGCCAGCGAGATATTTGGTTGCGCGCGGCGAAGCTCTTGCAAAGCAGCCTTGGCGACGTCGTCCTGTCCGGCCATGCCAGCGGCGGCCGTCATGACCCGGTGAGCACCGACAAAATCGCTGCGTTGCCGGATCGCCTGGCGAGAAAAACGCATCGCCTCATCATAGTCGCGCCCGATAAAATGGGCGTAGGCAGCAATTCCGCAATACACCGCCGAGAACGGATCCCGCGGGCTCAGCCGCAGCGCACGGTGTGCGGCCACGACGCCTTCTTCCCAGCGCCCACAATAGGAAAGTGCGAGGCCGTAATAGCCCTGCGCCATCGAGAAATTCGGATTGAGCCGCAGCGCCAGTTCGAACTCGGCCAACGAGTCGTCGAAGCGCCGCGTAAACAGATAAGCGCAGCCCAACGCATGGTGCGCCCAGGGGTCCTCGCTGTCGACCAGGATCGCCGCCAGCGCCGAGCGCTCCGCGATGGGGGCGGACGCGGCCATGTCCGCCCAGCCCATGTGGGCGCTGAAGGTATGGCTGGTGGCGAGCACGCCGAGCGCCTGTCCATAGTTGGGGTCGATGGTAATCGCCTTCTCAAGCAGCGCCTGAGCGACCAGATTGTCCTGCCGTGTCACTCGCCAATAGTGCGATAACGCCCGCATCACCAGATCCCAGGCGTCCAGGCTATCGGGCGGCTTGCGCCGGGCGCGGAAGCTTTCCGCGGCGTAGAGCTGCGGTTCGATCGCGGCGACGATAGCCTCGGTGATCTCGTCCTGGACCGCAAAGACATCGGCAAGGCCGCGGTCATACCGCTCGGCCCAGATGTGGCTGCCGGTGGCGGCGTCGTTGAGCTGCACGGTAATGCGCACGCGGTCGCCGCCTTTGCGCACGCTGCCTTCGACCACATAGCCGACGCCGAGTTCATCGGCGATCTGCTTCAGATGGACGGCCTTGCCCTTGTAGGTGAACGAAGAGTTTCGCGCGATCACGAAGAACCAGCGCAACTTGGAGAGCGCGGTAATGATATCTTCGCTGATGCCGTCGGAAAAATACTCCTGCTCCGGATCGCCACTCATGTTTGTGAACGGAAGCACCGCGATAGCAGGCCGGTCCGGCAGCGACAAAGCCGCACGCGACGGCTCGTGGCTCTTCTCCGCCGGTTCGGCGTGTGCCGGCTCACCCGTCGTCGGACTGCGCACCTCGCCGACGAAACGAAAGCCCTTGCGCGCTATGGTGCGGATCAGTTTTTGCTCCTCGCCGCTGTCGCCAACCGCCTTGCGCGCGGCGTTGATGCGGCTGGTCAAAGTGGAATCCGACACGATGCGGCCGCCCCAGATCGAGCCGAGGAGATCGTCCTTGTTGACGACGCGATCGCGGTTCTCCACCAGGTAGACCAGCAGGTCGAATACCTGGGGCTCCAGGGCAACAGCCTCGCTGCCGCGGTGCAACTCCCGACGGTCGGTATCAAGGCTATGCTCCGAAAAAATGAATAGCACGTCGCCGCCCTGCTGCCGCCGGGTGGGCCGGCCTCAAGAAATAATCAGGCCTATCTCACGGGAAAATCAAGGGCCGCACAAGGCTTTTCGGCGTCGTCCTCGTCATGCTGCGTTTTCCGGTCGCAATCCCCTTGCTTCCAACGGAGAAGAGCATGACCCAGATTATCCAGAATGCGGACACGCGCGGCCAAGGCAATGTCATCGGACGGATTATCGCGTTGCTTTATGGTATGGTGGCCTACGGCATATTCTTCGTCAGCTTCCTCTACGCCATCGGCTTCGTTGAAAACCTGATCGTGCCAAAGACCATCGACAGCGGACCGGTCGGACCGACAGCGCAAGCGCTCATCGTCAATCTGGTGTTGATGTCCATCTTCGCCATTCAGCACAGCGTGATGGCGCGCCCGCAGTTCAAGCGATGGTGGACGAAATTCGTCCCGCCTTCGGTCGAACGCGCCACTTACGTCCTGCTGGCCAGCCTGGCACTCGCGCTTCTGCTCTGGCAGTGGCAGCCGATGCCCGAAGTGGTGTGGCGGATCGCCGATACGCGCCTCGCCATGGCGTTGACTTGCCTGTCGCTCGTCGGCTGGCTGATCGTGCTGACCTCGACTTTTCTGATCAATCACTTCGAGCTGTTTGGGCTGCATCAGGTGGCGAATAATCTGGTCGGCCGCGAGATGCCGGCGCCGCGCTTCCGCACGCCGCTGTTCTACCGTTTCGTACGGCATCCGATTTATCTCGGCTTCATGATCGCTTTCTGGGCGGCATCCACCATGACCATCGGCCATTTGCTGTTCGCGGCGGTGACCACGGCATACATTTTCGTCGGCATCTGGCTCGAGGAACGCGATCTGATCGACCTCTTCGGCGACGAATATCGCCGCTATCGGGAGCGCGTATCCATGGTGCTGCCGTGGCGCAAATCCGCCTGAGCCAGGCTAATCTGCTCTCAGAACTGCCGAGCCAAGCCGGGCGATTTGCCCGACGAGCAAATCACCAGGCTTGCCGATTCAGGCGTGTCCAGTCCTCGCCGGGAAAATAATTTGCTCTGCCCGTCGGGCAAATCATCTCTATAACCTCGCGCCGTCCGGCACCCGATAAGAGGGGCGCTTCGCGATCGTCACGAACGTTGGGTGCGGGATGCGGTGGACGCGGGTTACGTCAAACGACGAATGACGTTGACTCGCGTACGGCGAAGTCGTGTGGTCCTGATGCCTCGACGCTGGCATCAAATCGACGGAAGAGATTTCCGCCGATGATGGTGACAAAATAGCCCGATCACCAGGGAGAGCGCGAAGGAAACCGTTAAAACCATTGCGCAGGGAAGGCCGGATCGATCCGGTGAACCTGTAGTGACTAACTCGTATGTTTTCCATTTTTACATACGAGGCTGCGGGTGCATCAGACGCCCGGCTTTCCCTGCGCCCTCTCGGGGCGAATGATTTACGCACAACTCGGGCGCATCAAGCCGCGAGAATGCGAAGACGTGTCTGAAGCCCAGGAGGTAAAGAGAGGGCGGGAAGGCAGACGGGAACTATCCTCTTGCGCGTTGATTGGTTCCACGCCAAAGGGAGAACAATCATGGCACGGAAATATTCGAAGAAAGCATCCTCCTCCGTCAAACGCGCGATGAAGAAGCGCAACGCCGGCACCTTGAAGAGCGGCCGTTCGGGCCGCACGGTCAAGAGCCGCAAACAGGCGATTGCGATCGGCCTTTCCGAGGCGAGGGCCGCGGGAGCGAAGGTCCCGAAGAAGACTGCGAAGCGAGGACGAAAGGCCAAGAAAGCCAAGCGAAGTGGCCGCAAATAAAGCTGCCGCCCGCGACGTTTACCCGTCTTTCAATCCGAAAGGAGGGGGCATTACAATGCCCCCTTCCTTCGTACATTAGCCCTGATCCCTGTTTTTCGAGATTGTACCTTGTCCCTGAAGAACCTTTCCACCTACCGGAAGAAGCGGGATTTCGACAAGACCACCGAGCCGCGCGGCGAGGCGCCGGTGGAGCCGTCCAAACAGCGGCGCTTTGTGATCCAGAAGCACGATGCGACACGGCTGCATTATGATTTCAGGCTTGAATTCGACGGCGTCTTCAAATCATGGGCGGTCACGCGCGGTCCGTCGCTCGATCCGCACGACAAGCGCCTGGCGGTCGAGGTCGAGGACCATCCGCTTGACTATGGCGATTTCGAAGGCACGATCCCCAAAGGACAGTATGGCGGCGGCACCGTGCAGCTCTGGGATCGCGGCACCTGGGAGTCGGATGATCCGGACAAAGGCTTCAAGAAGGGCGATCTGAAATTCACCCTGCACGGCGACAAGCTGCACGGAAGCTGGGTGTTGGTGCGGATGCGGCATGACCGCGGCGGCGGCAAGCGCACCAACTGGCTGCTCATCAAGCATCGCGACGAATATGCCCGCGAGGGCGACGAGAACAGCATTCTCGAAGAGGATCGTTCGGTCGCATCAGGCCGCGGCATGGACCAGATTGCTGCCGGCAAGGGCAAGGCGCCGAAGCCGTTCATGACGGCGCGGGGTAACGCCAAGGCCGATGCGGTCTGGCATTCGAACCGGGGCGAGGCGGCTGAAGCCCGCGCGCAGACCAGGAAGGCGTCGGCGCCTGAGAAGATAACAAAGGTCGACGAGATGCCGGAGTTCGTCGCATTCGAACTGTGTACGGCGGTGGATCAACCGCCGAACGGGCCGGGCTGGGGCCACGAGATCAAGTTCGACGGCTATCGCGTGCAGATGCGGGTGGAGGACGGCAAGGCGATTTTAAGAACACGCAAGGGCCTGGACTGGACCGGCAAGTTCAAGGCGATCACAGAGGCGGGCTCTGCATTGCGTGATGCGATGATCGATGGCGAGATCGTTGCGCTCGATCATAAGGATCACCCGGATTTCTCCGCATTGCAGGCCGCGATTTCCGACGGCAAGACGGATGGTCTGATCTTCTATGCCTTCGATCTTCTGTTCGCTGAAGGCGAAGATCTTCGCCGCCTGCCGCTGGAACAGCGAAAAGCGCGGTTGAAACGACTGCTCGACGTGCGGCAAAAGAAGGCGGAGCCGATCCGCTATGTCGAGCATTTCGAGGCCGATGGCGCGGACGTTCTCGAATCCGCGAAGAAACTGAAGCTCGAAGGCATTGTTTCCAAGAAGCTCAGCTCGCTTTACCGCTCCGGGCGTTCCGACAACTGGACCAAGACCAAATCCCGCGAGGGGCAGGAAGTCGTGCTCGGCGGCTGGAAGACGACGCAAGGCAAATTCCGTTCGTTGATGGCCGGCCTCTATCGTGACGGTGATCTGGCTTTCGTTGGCATCATTGGAACCGGCTTCGGACAGGACACGGTTCGCCGCATTATGCCGGCGCTCAAGAAGGCCGAGGCCGATAAAAGCCCGTTCGGCGGCAAGGACGCGCCGCGCAAGACCCGCGATATCCACTGGCTAAAACCCGAACTGGTCGCCGAAATCGAATTTGCGGGGTTTACCGAGGGCGGCAACATCCGGCAGGCGGCGTTCAAGGGCCTGCGTCAGGACAAGCCGGCGAGCGAGGTCGTTGCGGAGAAACCGGCCATGGTGAATGTCATCAAGTCAGTACCCAAAGCCTCGCGCAAATCGGCTGAGGTCATGGGCGTGGTGATTTCGAAGCCGGACAAGGAGCTGTGGCCAGAGACGAGCGACGGTGAGGGTGTCACCAAGCTCGACTTGGCGCGTTATTTCGAAACGGTCGGCGGTTGGCTAATACCGCATGTGAAGGGACGGCCTTGCTCGGTGTTGCGTGCGCCCGATGGAATCAAGGGGGAGCAATTCTTTCAGCGCCATGCGATGCCGAGCACCTCGAAGCTGTTGGAGCTCGTCAAGGTCTCCGGCGATCGCAAACCTTATTTGCAGATCGACCGCATCGAGGGGTTGGCGGCGGTGGCGCAGTCCGGCGGCCTCGAACTGCATCCGTGGAATTGTGCGCCCGACGCCATCGATATCCCCGGCCGGCTGGTGTTCGATCTCGATCCCGCGCCGAACGTCGACTTTGCCGACGTCATCGAGGCGGCGAAGGAGATGAAGCAGCGGCTCGAGGCGCTCGGTCTTGAAAGCTTCTGCAAGACCACCGGCGGCAAGGGGCTGCATGTCGTGACGCCGCTTCGCTATGGCGCGAAGGACAAGGTGACATGGAAGGAAGCCAAGGCTTTTGCGCAAGGTGTTTGTCAGTGGATGGCGAACGACAATCCCGGGCAATACCTGCTCAACATGTCGAAGAAATTGCGCAAGGGAAAAATCTTCCTCGACTATCTGCGCAATGACCGCATGGCCACCGCGGTTGCGGTGCTTTCGCCGCGGGCGCGCGATGGCGCCACGGTTTCGACGCCGCTCACCTGGTCGCAGGTGCGCGACGATCTCGATCCCAAGCGCTACACCATTCGCACCGTCCCGGCGTTGCTCGCGAAGAGCAAGGCGTGGGACGGCTACGATGATGCGGCGTCATCGATCAAAAGCGCGATCAAGAAGTTGGACGGAAAATTAAAGTCGTGAATGCCGGACTCAGAGCCGCCCGAGCAGAAGCAAGATCAGCAAGATCACGACGATGAGCCCCAGGCCGCCGCCGCCATAATAGCCGGTGCCATAGAACGGGCCGCCGCCGATGCCGCTAAAGCCGCCGAGCAGCGCGATCACCAAAATAATCAGAATGATTGTACCAATGGACATCGTTATTCCTCCAGCCGATCGTTAATGCATGTTCCAGCCAGCCAACAAACGGGAATCCCGAAAGTTCCCGTTTCTTGCAGCGCACGCGGGGCTGTTTATTTGGAGAATAGCGTTCGCCCTTCAGGCGAACTGCCGGCTTGTTTTCGCGATTGGCTTCGCAGCGCCGATATATCCGGCTTTCAGCGCCGCCACCGGAAGATGCTTGAACAAGTCGGCCAACGGCACGCTGGACTTGTCGGTCCTGCCGGCGCCTTGAAGCGAATAGCCATCGATATGAAGCTCGCCCTCGAAAACCTCGCCGCCCGGCCATGCACGGCCCCCCTCGGAGAGTGGTGCACACCACCGCGCCACGGCCGCGATCACCGCATGGCGGCCACGGCGGCGAGCGAACGCGATGACGTGGTCACTATCGCGCCCGCTGACTTCGAGCGGTTCGTAATCGCCGCCAGCGAAAACGTCCGAAAGTTCGTTGCGAAGCCTCAGAAGATGTCGCGTCCAGGCGAGCTTGACGTGGCCGTCTCGCCAATGGCCGGCGAGGTTTTGCCAATCGGGCCGCTCGACCAGTTTGAGAACGTCAGCGCGCTCGGCGAAATCGACTGGACGGCGATTGTCGGGATCGACCATGGACAAATCCCAAAACTCCGTTCCCTGATAAAAATCCGGTACGCCCGGCATCATCGCTTTCAGCGTAATCTGGCTCAGCGAATTCAACGCGCCCAGCAATGCGACCCGGCGGGAAAAATTTTCCAGCGAATCCAGGAATTCGGCGGAGACCGATCGATCGAGAATCCGCTCGATAAACGTACAGAGCGCGGCCTCATAGCCTTCATTTGGGTTGAGCCAGCTCGTTTCCTGCTTGCCCTCGCGCGCGGCCTTCACCGCATAGGCCTGCAAGCGCTCGGTCAGCGAGCGGTCGGGCGGCGTGAGCGGCCAGACCCCGAGCAGGGTCTGGTACAGCATATATTCGAAGGTCGCCGATGGCGTGCGCAAGGCACTGTCCGTGACGATGTGCGGCGCGTTCAGTACTTTCCAGCGGGCGACAACGGCGGTCCATTCGCCCGCGAGCTCGCTGAGCGCGATCAGGCGCGCGCGCGCGTCCTCGGCTCGCTTGGTATCGTGGGTGGCGGTCGTGGTCATGGCGTGCGGCCAGTCGCGGCTGCGGGTTTTCATCATCTGGTGAAAGATGCCGGGCGACAACGCCGAGGCAAAGGGTTCGCCGCCGATTTCGTTCAGCGCGAGCAGGCGGTGGGTGCGGTAGAACGTGGTGTCCTCCAGCGATTTCGCCATCAAAGGACCGGTGAATTGCTGCACCTTCAACGCAAACCGCCGCACCCTTGGCGCGCTGTGCAGCGCAGTTCCGGGTTTGGCGAGATCCATGGTCAGCGCATCGCGCAGGAAATCGAAGATGCCTTCGTCGGCCGCGAACCATTCGTCCCGCGCTTTCTCAATCGTGTCCGAGATCAGAGCGCGGTCCTCGGGCGCCGCGCCGGCGGCGGTCAGGTAAGTCCGGTAGATCGGAAAATTCAGCACATAAAGTTCGAGTGCCTGGAGCAAGCTGTCGGCGGAGAAATCGCGCGTCGAATAATGCCCCGCCGCGATGCGCGCGAGCAGGCGGGCCAGCACGGTGAATTCACTGGTGAGCAGCGTTTCCAGCACGCGCCGTTTGGCGGCCTTGAGCACGGGGGCGAGCACCGGCGGCATGTTGCTGATCTGGCGCCAGGTCTCATCGAGCGCTTCAAGTCCGCTTGGATTGGTCAGCACCCGCGTGATGTCGTTGAGCGTCTCGTAGCCGGTCGTGCCCTGAACGCCGGCGAACGGACGCAAGCCTTCGTGCTCGCCGAGAATCTTCTCGACCACGACATAAAACGATCTGGCAGCTTTTCCGCCCGCCTGCCGGATCAGGCGGCTCAGGCGGTGAAAATATTGCGCGGGGTCGTACAGGCCGTCGATATGGTCGAGCCTCAGCCCCTGAAGCTTGCCTTCCGCGATCAACCGCCTGACCAGCCGGTGCGCGACGTTGAAGGTCGTGGCATCCTCCACCCGCAAGCCGGCGAGCGAATTGACGTCGAAGAATCGGCGATAGTTGATGTCGCTGGAGGCCAGCCGCCAATGTCCGAGCTTGTAGTGCTGGCGCTCGAGCAGGTGATGCAGCGCCAGTATCTGTGCAGAGCGATCCTGTCCGGCGCGGTAGGCGGCAAGTCCGCGATCGATGATTTCTCGGCCTCCTTCGATGCTCTTCAATTCGGCCTTGAATGCCGGCGCCTCCTTGCGGTTGGGATGGCGCAGGCCATGGTGGCGCGAGGTGAGGTCGAGAATGCGTTTGCCGTCGGAGGTGTCTTCGGCGCCAGCCTCCTTGACGATCGTTTGCAGGATTTCGCCGTAGCGTTCCGGCGCGATCGGCAGACGGTGTTCGAAGTACCAGGCCGAGAAACTGCCTTCACTCGCGTCATAACGCAACTCGATCTCGCCACTCTCCAGCGCCTTGCCGTAGGCGGAGCCGAGGATCGGCAGCAGCACGCCACCGCGTGCGCGATATGGCAACAGCTCCCAGTCGATATCGAAGGAGACTGCATGCGGCGAAGCCTCGCCCCATTCCAGCACGTCGAGCCACCACGGATTGTCGGCAAAATGTACGCCGACATGGTTGGGCACGAAGTCGAGGATCAGGCCGAGGTCGTGTTTCCTGAGAGCATCGCTCAGCCGTTCAAAACCCTCGTCGCCGCCGAGTTCGGGGTTGATGAGGGTGTGATTGACGACGTCGTAGCCGTGGGTCGAACCCTTGCGCGCTTTCGTAAAGGGCGAGGCATAGACATGGCTGACGCCGAGTTCCTTCAGGTAAGGAACGATAGCGGCGGCCGCATCGAAGTCGAAGCTGGCGGTGAGCTGCAAACGATAGGTTGCGGTGGGGACCGAGACCGGCATCAGCGGTCCTCCAGACACCAGCACACCGACCACGGCTTCATCGCGTCGCCGGGCTCGCCCCAGATCGCACTGCCGCGAGTTTCGCTCCATCGAGCGGGGATCGTGCGGTCCGACAGATTTGCGGTGAGTGCCAGCCTTGCATCGGTGCCGAGACGCCAGTTCGCGTTCAATAATCCGTCGTCGGCCGCGCGTGCCTCTCCGAAGCGCGCATCCGCAAGGCGCGGCGTGATGAGACGCCGGCGTATCGCCAGGAGCTCGCGCACCAGCGCCAGCCGATTGCGTCCGCTGCCGTCTGCATTCTCCCAATCCAGGATGGCGGAATGAAAAGTTGCTTCGCTCAAGGGATCGGGGACGTCATCGCCATAGGTTGCATAGGCCCAGGCATATTCATGGCGGCGGCCGTTGCGTACGGCTTCTGCAAGGTCGCCCTTGAAGTCGCAGAAGAACGGGAAGGGGGCTTTCGATCCCCATTCCTCGCCCATGAACAGCATGGGAATCGTAGGCGCGAGCAGAGTGATCGCGAGTGCGGCTTCGATCGCCTCTGGTTTGACGTGGTTCTCGAGCCGGTCGCCGAAGGCGCGGTTGCCGATCTGGTCGTGGTTCTGCAGAAAATTGACGAACGCGGTGGGCGGAAGCCCGCCGCTTGGCTCGCCGCGCAACTGGCCGTCGCGATGTTCGGAAGCCTCGCCCTGATAGATAAAGCCCGAGCAGAGCGCACGGGCGATGTCGGAAAGCGGCGTGCGTTGAAAGTCGCGGTAATAGCCCTGCTTTTCGCCGGTCAGCTTGACATGCCAGGCGTGATGATAGTCGTCGTTCCACTGCGCGCGATATTTCCCGCGCGGCGGATCTTGTGTGGGATCGAGGACGCTGACGCGGTTGTCATCGTTTTCAAGCACGAGATGGATATGGCGGCCGGTCTCGGCGGCGAGTTGGCCTGCCGCCAGGCTCAGATCATGCAGCATCGAGATTTCGCCGAGTTCGGCAATCGTATGCACGGCATCCAGCCGCAACCCGTCGAAGCGATATTCGTCGAGCCAATAAAGCGCGTTCTCGATCGCAAAGGCACGCACCTGCGGTACGCGGTAATCGATCGCGCTGCCCCATGGCGTTTGCGCGTCGGTGAAGAAGGAAGGCGCGTAGCGGCCGAGATAATTACCCTCGGGGCCGAAGTGATTATAGACCACGTCGAGGAACACCATGAGCCCGCGCAGATGCGCTTCGTCGATGAGACGCTTCAAGTCCTCGGGCCGGCCATAGGCGCTGTCGGGGGCGTACCACAAGACGCCGTCATAGCCCCAGTTGCGGTGCCCGGCGAAATCCGCCAGCGGCAGCAATTCCAGCGCGGTGATGCCGGTCTCGACGAGATGGTCGAGGTGCTCGATCATGGCGCGATAGGTGCCTTGCGGTGTAAAGGCGCCGACATGAGATTCCAGCAGGACTGTTTCGTGCCAGGGCCGCCCGCGCCAATCCTTGGCGCGCCAGGCATAACTCGCGTGGTCGATCACTTCGCTAGGGCCGAACACGTCTTCGGGCTGAAAGGCGGAAGCCGGATCGGGCACGTCGATCTCGTCGTCGATCCGAAACCGGTAGCGCGTGCCGGCCTTGGCGCCCGGTACGCTGGTTTCAAACCAGCCGTGCTTGCCAGGCGTGAGCGGGTAGGGCCGTTCCAGCAGCAGATCGACGCGTTGTGCCGATGGCGCCCACAGCCGGAACGTGGTGCCTTCAGACGTCAGCCTTGCGCCGAAATGCCGTTCATTCATGCCGAACCTGAAAAGACCAGTACCGAGCGGGGCGGCGCGGTGGTCTCGCTTCCCGAGGGGAAGTCCGCAGCCGTCTGCTTAACGTCGGCGGTGTTCAATAGTTGCCGCCAGTTCTTGTATTCGGGCATCTTCGGCAGCTTGAACTTGATCTCCTCGGGCGCGGCATTAAGCACGATGAAGACCGGCGGCTCTCCATGTTCGACCGGGCCGAGCACATAGGCGAGAAAGCGGCCTTCCGGAAAATTCCAGTCCTGCTCTTTCATGTCCTCGGCGGCCGGCGTCAGCCACAATACGCCATAGGAGCCGTCGGCGCGTCGCCCGTCGAGCCAGCGATGGGATCGGATTTGCGGAAAGCGGCGGCGGATTTCGGCCACGTGACTGACGAAATCGATGAGGTCGCTGCCCTCGCGGCCGATGCCATCCCAGCCGATCCAGCCGGTCTCGTTATCCTGGCAATAGGCGTTGTTGTTGCCGTTCTGCGTGTTGCCGACCTCGTCGCCCGCCAACATCAGCGGCACGCCCTGGGCGAGGAAGAGACAGGCGAGCTGATTTTTCCGCAACTGGCTGCGCAGCGCAGTGATCGCGGGATCGTCGCTTGGGCCCTCGTGCCCGCAATTGTTGCTGTGGTTGTCGCTGGAGCCGTCGCGATTGTCTTCGCCGTTAGCTTCATTGTGCTTGGCGTTGTAGCTGAAGAGATCGTTGAGCGTGAAGCCGTCATGCACGGTGATGTGGTTGATGCTGGCGCGCTGGACCCGGCCGTCATGATTGAAGAGGTCGGAGGAGCCGGTCATGCGGCTGGATATCTCGCCGATCAGGCTGCCTTCGCCGCTCCAGTACCGGCGCATGGCGCTGCGATAGCGGTCGTTCCACTCCGACCATTGCGAGGGAAAGCCGCCGACCTGGTAGCCGCCCATGCCCAGATCCCAGGGCTCGGCGACCAGTTTGACGGAGGCGAGCACGGGATCTTGCCGGACGGCGGTGAGGAAGGCGGCGTTGCGGTCGAAGCCGTTCGGGCCGCGGCCGAGTTCGGTGGCGAGATCGAAGCGGAAACCGTCGACATGGCAGACCTCGACCCAGTAGCGCAGCGAATCCATCACCATCTGCAACACGCGCGGATGGGTGAGGTTGACCGAATTGCCGCAACCGGTGAAGTCATCGTAGAAACGGGGGTTATCCGGCTTGAGCCAGTAATAGGAGGCGTTGTCGATGCCGCGGAACGACAGCGTCGGGCCCATGTGGTTGCCCTCGGCGGTGTGATTGTAGACGACGTCGAGCATCACCTCGATGCCGGCGTCGTGCAATCGCGCCACGGCCGTGCGGAAGGAATCGAGCGCGTTGTCCTGCGCATAGCGCGCTTCCGGGGCAAAGAACGCCAGCGTGTTGTAGCCCCAGTAGTTCGAGAGCTTTTTCTCGACCAGCATGCGGTCGTCGACCAGGCCATGGATCGGCAGCAATTCGATCGTGGTGACGCCGAGCCGCTTGAAGTGTTCGATCATCGCGGGCGAGGCGAGGCCGCCATAGGTGCCGCGCAGATTGGGTGGTACATCATTGCGCTTTTGCGTCAGGCCCTTGACGTGGGCTTCATAGATAACGGTGTCTTCCCAGGGAATGCTGGGCCTCAGTTCGCGCCGGCCCCAGTTAAAAGCCTCATCGACCACGATGGCCTTCGGCATGCCGCGCGCATTGTCGCGCCGGTCGAACGAAAGATCCTCGCGCGCACTCCCGGTGCGGTAGCCGAAATGCGCATCGCTCCACACCAGCCGCCCGGCCAGCCGCCGTGCATAGGGATCCAGCAAAAGCTTGTTGGGATTGAAACGGTGGCCTTGCTCCGGCGCATAGGGGCCGTGAACGCGATAGCCATAGAGCTGTCCGGGAGAGACATCGTTCAGATAGCCATGCCAGACGTCTTCGGTGCGCTCAGGCAGTTCGACGCGTTCAATCTCGCGCCGGCCCTGGCCGTCGAACAGGCAAAGCTCGACCTTTTGCGCGTTGGCGGAGAACAGCGCGAAATTGGTGCCCCGTCCGTCCCAGCTTGCACCGAGGCGAGATGGCGATCCGGCCGAGAGTCGCATGATTTAATTTTCCGGTACGAGAAAAATGGTCGCCAAAGGCGGAATGGTCAGTCTCAGTTCCGGCCCGATGCCTTCGAGCGTGCGGACTTCGCCGACATTGCCGACATTGCTGCCGCCGTAATGCAATGAATCCGTATTGAGAACCTCGCGCCATGTGCCTGCGAGCGGCACCGAAACGATGTAATTGTGATAGACGTTGGGGGAAAAATTCGAAACGATCAGGCAACGCGCGCGCTCGTCCCTGCCTTTGCGAAGCCAGGCGAACACATTGCCGCTGGCGTCGTCCATCACCAGCCATTCGAAACCGGAAGGGTCGCAGTCAAGTTCATGGAGGGCCGGCGTGTCGCGGTAGAGCCAGTTCAGATCGCGGACCAGCGATTGGACGCCGGCGTGACGGGTTTCCTTAAGCAGATGCCAATCGAGCGAGTGGTCGTGATCCCATTCTCGCGCTTGCGCAAACTCACAGCCCATGAACAGCAGTTTCTTGCCGGGATGGCCGAACATGAAGCCATAATAGGCGCGCAAGTTTGCAAAGCGCTGCCAGTCGTCACCCGGCATTCGCCCGAGAATCGAACGTTTGCCGTGAACGACCTCGTCATGCGACAGCGGCAGGATGAAATTTTCCGAAAACGCATAATGCAAACCGAACAGGATGTCGCCGTGATGGTATTGGCGATGGATCGGCTCCTTGCTGACGTATTCCAGCGTGTCGTGCATCCAGCCCATGTTCCATTTGTAGCCGAAGCCGAGCCCGCCATATTCCACCGGGCGTGACACCTGCGGCCATGCGGTCGATTCTTCGGCCGCAGTCGTGGCGTGTGGGAATTGACCGAACACCTCGGTATTGAAACGGCGCAGGAAGGCGATGGCGTCGAGATTTTCCCGGCCGCCAAATCGGTTGGGGACCCATTCGCCGGCGGGCCGGCTGTAGTCCAGGTAAAGCATCGAGGCGACCGCATCGACGCGCAGGCCGTCGATGGCGTAGCGATCGAGCCAGAACAGCGCGTTGGAGACCAGGAAGTTGACGGTTTCGGTGCGTCCGTAATTGTAGATCAGCGTGCCCCAGTCGAGGTGCCGACCCTGCAGCGGGTTGGCGTGTTCGTAGAGCGCGGTGCCGTCGAAACGGCCGAGCCCGTGCGGATCATCGGGAAAATGGCCGGGCACCCAGTCGAGCCACACGCCTAATCCGTGCGCGTGGCAGGCGTCGACCAGTGCCGCGAAATCTTCCGGGCTGCCGAAACGACTTGTGGGCGCAAAGAGCCCGGTCGGCTGGTAGCCCCACGAACCATCGAACGGATGTTCGCTGACGGGGAGAAACTCGATGTGGGTAAAGCCCATGTCGTGGGCATAGGCCGGCAACTGCTCGGCCAGTTCACGATAGGTCAGCCACTCGTTATGGCCCTTGCGCCGCCACGATCCGAGATGGACCTCGTAGATCGATACCGGCGCATTCAACGAATTGATGTCTGCGGGGGAGGGGCGCGGGCGTGGCAATTTCTCTTCGTCGAACACGACCGAGGCCGTGCTCGGGCGGATCTCGGCGGCAAAGGCGAGCGGATCGGACTTCAGCAGGCGCTCGCCCTGACGGCTGAAGATATCGAATTTATAACGATCGCCGGCCGAGGCATGGGGAATGAACAGCTCCCAATAGCCGAGGCCGCGCACGCGCATTGGATGGCGCTTTGGATTCCAGAAATTGAAGTCGCCGACAACGCTGACGCGCTGCGCGTTGGGTGCCAGCACGACGAACGCCACGCCCGGCACGCCCTCCAGCACCATCGGGTGCGCGCCAAGCTTCTCGTAAAGCCGCTGGTGGGTCCCTTCACCGAGCAGATAAAGGTCGTAGTCGGTCAGTACAGGTGGAAAGCGATAGGGGTCGTCGAGATCGACGACCTTCTCGCCGAAGCGGGCGCGTAGCTGATATGCGGTCGAGCCGTTAGGGAGAAATCCGGCAAACAGACCGTCGTTGTGAATACGTGTCAGCGCCGCCGCCTCGCCATGCTGGGCGATCGCATCCACCCTCTCGGCGTCGGGCAGGAAGGCGCGTACGACCGTTCTGCCGCCTTCGGCATGGGGGCCGAGATACTGAAACGGATCGGAGTGGCGGCCTTCCAGGATCGCATAGGCTTCGGCAGTCAAGTCGGTCATGCGGCCTCGCGGGCAGGCTGAGACAAAATCCGCAAGATGCGGGCGAGCGCCACCGGCGCGGCTTCCACTCGTTGGTGTAGTTCGGTTTCGAGCACGTCGAAAGCCTTTTCGAGCAGGAAGAAATCCACCATTCGTTGCGCGGTTAACGGATCTTCGGGCCAGATCGGGGAATCGGCCATGAGTTCGCGGTACGCGGCAAGGAATGCCGTGGTGGCTCGGTCGACCCACTCGGTCAGTGCCGCGTCGAGCCGGCCGTGCTCATCCGGCGCAAAATGAAGGGCATGCTCGCGCGCGGCGAGGCTTGAGGCCTCGATCGACCAGATCACGCTGGCGACGTCCCGCGCCGCCGGCGCCTTGCGACGGCGTTCCTCGATCGGCCGGCGGACATCGCCTTCGAAGCCGGTGATGAAGACGTCGTCCTTGACGATCAGCACCCGTCCCAGATGGAAATCACCGTGCAGGCGCAAATTGAGAGCTCGTACCCGCGGCGGCATCAGGGCATTCAGACGGCTGTGCAAGCTGTCCTGCTGCGCCAGCAACGCGTCGATAACAGCTCGATCCGCATCAGTGAACGAGCCGCGGCGTTGCCTCAAGGCGTGGAAGACGCGGGCGCCGTTCTGGACAATAGCCGCAGTCCAGCCTCCGACGTCCGACGGCTGGATCGGCTCGGGCGCAAAATCAGGCATTCCGCTTGCGCCAGTCAATGCCAGGTGCAATTCGGCGGTGCGCTTGCCGATCTGCGACAGGTGGCGCAGATGAGCGACTTGCTCTTCGCTTTCCCGAATCTCGCCATAGGCCGCAAGCAGCCGCTGCTCTTCGAGCAGGCGATCGAGATGGGCCGACGTCACCGTCCAGGCGTCACCCTGATTGCCGACTTGCGCGTGAACGATTGATATCGCGCTTCGCGTCTCGCCTTCGATCAACTCCGCGCTGCCAAGCATCGCCGGCGTGTTGGCAAAGTCCGCGACGTCGGTCAGGAAACGGCCGATCTCGATCTCGGGGTTCATGCCGCTTTCGAGTTTGCGGAACAGTTTCACCACATAATCGGAATCGACCTGAATGGTGCTGCTGAAGGGTGCGCCTTCGAGCAAGCCGATGCGCTCGGGCTGCCTGACGGATTTGCCCGAGAATCTGCTCGACGGCCTGAATTCAAGCTTCAGGCCGTTTTCCTCGATCGTCAGCGTCTGGCCGAGATTGCGCAGCAGAAGTCCGATGAAAATCGTATCGGTGGCGACGTCCAGCAGCGTGCCTTCGCGGGCGCCTTGCCGCACTGCCGCCAGCGCGTTCGGGTTATAACGTTCGCGATCGAAACGCACCCACTCGATCTGCATTGGCAGCACGTAGCGCGTTTTGGCCTCGTCCTCGGCAGTTTCGAAGAAAGCAAGCCACGGCCTGTTGTCGCCGATATCGCAAAACGGGATCGCCGACATCAACGTGGGGTGGATCGCGGAAGCACTATGGATCGGATACCAGCGGGAGCGGGCGAGATGCCCCGGCAGCACGTCGCATTCGAACAGGCTGCGGGTGCGTGCGAGCGACACCCAGGTGGCGCCGACCGGCACCACCAGCGTCTCGAATTCGGGGACGATCGAGGGGGCTGCGGGCTCCGACTTGTCGCGCTCCTGAAGCTTGAACCAGTAGAAGCCGTAAGGCGCCAGCGTAATCATGTAGGGCAATTCGCCGATCGCCGGGAAATGCGTGCGGCCGAGCATTTCCAGCGGCACGCGATCCTTGAAGGGGGAGAGATCGAGCTCGGTCGCCTGCGCCGAGCGGGAAAGGTTGGCGACGCAAAGAATGACCTCATCGCCGTGCTGCCGCACATAGGCGAGCACCGAGCGATTGGCCGGACGGATAAAGGTCATGGTGCCGCGGCCAAAGGCGAGCGTCGATTTGCGGACCGCGATCAGTTTCTTGGTGGCGCTGAGCAGCGACGACAGGCTGCGCGACTGCGCCTCGACATTGACCGCCTCGTAGCCATAGACGGAGTCCATGATGATGGGGGCGTAAAGCCGCGCGGGGTCGGTGCGGGAAAAGCCCCCATTGCGGTCCGGCGTCCACTGCATCGGCGTACGCACGCCATTACGGTCGCCGAGATAGATATTGTCGCCCATGCCGATTTCATCGCCGTAATAGATGATCGGCGTGCCCGGAAACGACAGCAGCATGGAATTCATCAATTCGATCTTGCGCCGGTCGTTGTCCATCAGCGGCGCCAGGCGCCGGCGAATGCCGACGTTGATCCGCGCGCGCGGATCGTTGGCATAGGTCGACCACAGATAGTCGCGCTCGACGTCGGTGACCATTTCCAGCGTCAGTTCGTCATGGTTGCGCAGGAAAAGCGCCCATTGACAGTCGGCGGGAATATCCGGCGTCTGGCGCAGGATATCGGTGATGGGAAAGCGGTCTTCCTGGGCGATCGCCATGTAGATGCGCGGCATCAGCGGGAAATGATAAGCCATGTGGCATTCATCGCTGTTGCCGAAATAGTACTGAACGTCCTCCGGCCATTGATTGGCTTCCGCGAGCAGCACCTTGCCCTTGGCGTACTTGTCCAGCTCGGCGCGCAGCCGCCGGACGACCGCGTGCGTCTCGGGGAGATTTTCGTTGTTGGTACCGTCGCGCTCGCAGAGATAAGGGATGGCGTCGAGGCGGAAACCGTCGACCCCGGTGTCGAGCCAGCGCTTCATCACCTGGACTATCGCGTTGACCACGCGCGGATTGTCGAAATTCAGATCCGGCTGATGCGAAAAGAAGCGATGCCAGTAAAACTGGCCGGCTTCCGGATCCCAGGTCCAGTTCGATTTCTCGGTGTCGGTGAAGATGATGCGCGTGCCCTGATATTTCTGGTCGGTGTCGCTCCACACATACCAGTTGCGCGCGCCTGATTTCGGATCGCTGCGCTTGGCGCGCTTGAACCAGTGGTGCTGGTCGGAGGTGTGGTTGATGACGAGTTCGATGATGACCCGCAGGCCGCGCCGCTTGGCTTCGACGATGAAGCGGCGAAAATCCTTCATGGTCCCGAAATCGGGATTGATGGCGCCATAGTCGGCAATGTCGTAGCCGTCGTCGCGTCCCGGCGAGGGGAAGAACGGCAACAGCCAGAGCGTCGTCACCCCCAAGTCTTGCAGATAGTCCAGCTTTTCAGTCAGGCCCGCGAAATCGCCAATGCCATCATTGTTGCTGTCGGCGAACGCCTTGACGTGAAGCTGATAGATGATGGCGTCCTTGTACCACAGCTCGTCGCTGTCGAGCGCGGCAGCCGGCGTTTCCTGGGTGTCGATGGCTGACATCAGATTCATCGGGACCAGCGGGCGGACAGAGGCGGGATTATGATACGGTTCAGGCTCCGCATGGGGTGCAGAGCCTTCGGCGGTTCCGGTGGTCTTGTTCACGATGGTACGGTCGGCATGGATCGGTCCCATTTCGTTGACGCGAAAGGAGATGCTCGGGACATATATAGAAAGCCGCTTGCCTCCCATTGGTTCCCGCGGAACGGCATGGTAGGCGAGAGCGTTAGCCACTTCTATCCTCTTCCCGATTCAGTAGAATTTGCGGCGATCTCCCTCTCCGGCCTTCTTCCCTCCCCCTCACTTTATTTTCTGCAAATGGCGTGCCGAATGGACGTTTTTAGCCAGGCCAAGAAACTGGGCATCCAGACCGAATTTGTGGACGGCCAGGGTCACCGCCATGTGACAGACGCGACCGCGCTCAAGATCATCCTCGATGCCCTGCCGGAGCGAATCCCGACCCGGCTTGTCCACGGGCCGGTTGTGATCCGCACAAGCGAGACCTCGCGCACCGAATTCAGCCCTGCCGCGGTTTTGCCCGTCACCTGGAAAGTCGTCGCCGGTCAGAAGATCATCGCGCAGGGCGAAACGGACCAACGTACCATCGCCTGGCCCGCCGGTTGGAAAGAGGGGATTTACCGGCTCAAGCTCACCGATGCGGCCGCTTTCAGCGAGGAAGTTCCGCTGATCGTTTCGTCGCCCCGCGCATACGGCGGTGATTTCGACCGAGGCTGGCTGTTGGCGGTCCAGCTTTACGGCATCCGCTCGGCGCGCAATTGGGGCATCGGCGATTTTACCGATCTGGCCGCTCTGCTTGAGCTTGCGGCCCAGCTGGGCGCCGACGGCGTCGGCCTTAATCCGCTGCACGCCTTGTTCGACGACAGACCGGCTGATTGCAGCCCTTATTCGCCCAACAGCCGGCTGTTTCTCAACGCGCTCTATATCGATGTCGAACAAATTCCCGAATTCGAGGCGAGCAGAAAAGCCGTCAGCTCCGCTGCTCGCTTAAGAGAAGGCCATATCGTCGATTACAAGGGTGTGGCTGAGTTGAAGTGGAGGGCGCTGCGTACGGCCTTTGAGAAATTCAAGGCACAGCCGGCCGAGGGACGAAGAGAAGATTTCGACGCCTTCCGCGCCGAGCGCGCGCCGCTGTTGTCGCGCTTTGCGTGCTTCGAGGTGTTGCGGCACAAATTCGACCAGCCGTGGTGGGAATGGCCCGCGGCGTGGCGCTTGCCTGACGATGCCAAATGCGCCGAACTACGTGAAGAAGACGCCGACGAGATGGAATTCGTCGAATTCGTGCAGTGGACCGCGGACCGGCAATTGCGTGCCTGCCGCGATCTGGCGCGCCGTCTCGGCATGAAAGTCGGGCTCTATCTCGACGTGGCGGTCGGTGTGCAGTCCGGCGGCTTCGATGCCTGGAACGAACAGGTCGCGATTTCACGTCATCTGTCGGTCGGCGCGCCGCCCGATCCGCTCAACCTCGCCGGCCAGAATTGGGGTTTGGCCGGTTTCAACGCGGCCGGCCTCGAACTGCAATCCTTCGCGCCCTACCGCGAGATGCTGCGGGCCTCGATGCGTTACGCAGGCGCGATCAGGCTCGATCACGTGCTCGGCTTGAAGCGGCTCTATCTCGTGCCGCACGGCTTTGCCGCCGATAACGGCGTCTATGTGCCGATGCCGTTCGAGGCGTTGTTGGCGGCAACCGCGCAGGAAAGCGTGGCGCATGCGTGCATCGTGATCGGAGAAGACCTCGGCACCGTGCCCGAGGGCTTTCGCGACACCATGGCGGAGTGGGGCATCTGGTCGTATCAGGTCATGATGTTCGAACGTGACGATCGTGGCGCCTTTCGCGGTCCTGATCGCTATCTGCCGAATGCGCTGGTCACCTTCAACACCCATGATCTCTCGACCTATGCCGGCTGGCGCTCGTTCGGCGATCTCAAGATCAAGCGCTCGCTCGGCATTGATCCCGGCGAAAGCGATGACGCCCGCTGGCACGCGTTGACCATGCTGGATAACCTGTTGCGCCATCATGCGATCGACGGCAACGATCTCTATGCGATCGCGGCGTTCCTTTCCAAAACAAGGTCGCGCCTGCTGGCGATTTCGCTTGAGGATCTTCTCGGCGTGATCGATCAGCCGAATATTCCGGGCACGGTGAACGAACATCCGAACTGGCGTCAACGATTGCCGGTTGCGGTCAACGACATCGCGCACGAAATCGATATCAGGGCGTTGAAAGGCGCTACCCGCGAGAGGGCGCACGGCGGCGCGTGAGCCCGCCATGTTCATCCGGTAAAAGCAGTGTCCAGGATAGAAGATTACGGCCTGATCGGAGATTGCGAAACCGCCGCCCTTGTCGGCCGTGATGGTTCGATCGACTGGCTGTGCTGGCCGGCGTTCGATTCGGATGCGTGTTTTGCCGCACTTCTCGGCACACGCAAGAACGGCCGCTGGCTGATTGCGCCCTCGCAAGACGTGGTGGCCACGTCGCGCCGCTATTGGGACAACACGCTGATCCTCGAAACGCGGTTCGAGACCAAAGATGGCATTGTCGCCGTGATCGACTTCATGCCGCCGCGTGGCGTTGCCTCCGATATCGTTCGCCTGGTGCGCGGCGTCAAAGGCGGCGTCAAGATGCGGATGGAGCTTATCATCCGCTTCGGATTCGGAGTGGACGTTCCATGGGTCAAACGCACGGAAGACGGCGCGTTGCTTGCGATCTGTGGACCGGACATGACGGTGCTGCGCACACCGGTAGAGGTGCGCGGCGAAGACATGACGACGGTGGCTGACTTTGAAGTGAGCGAAGGCGAGACAATTCCTTTCGTGCTTACCTACGGGCCGTCGCATCTATCTTTGCCCGAGCCGATCAGCCCCGGACAGGCGTTGGAGGACACCGAGGAGTTCTGGACCGAATGGTGCAGCCGTTGCACCTATGAGGGCGAATGCCGCGATCTCGTGATGCGTTCGCTGATCACGCTGAAGGCGCTGACCTATGCGCCGACCGGTGGCATCGTTGCCGCACCCACCACGTCGCTGCCGGAAAAACTCGGCGGTGCCCGCAATTGGGACTACCGCTATTGCTGGCTGCGCGATGCGACCTTTACGCTCTTGGCGCTGATGAACTCGGGCTACACGGAAGAAGCCTCCGACTGGCACAATTGGCTGTTGCGGGCGGTCGCAGGCTCGCCGGATAACATGCAGATCATGTACGGCATCAAGGGCCAGCGCCGCCTTCTCGAATGGGAAGCAGGATGGTTGCCCGGCTACGAGGGTGCGCAACCGGTGCGGATCGGCAATGCCGCCCATGCCCAGTTGCAGCTTGATGTCTACGGCGAACTGATCGATGCGTTTTATCAATCGCGCGTGGCGGAGCTGAACCTGGACCAGGGGTCATGGGCACTGGCGCTGACGATCATCGAACATGTGGCGGACATCTGGGGCCAGCCGGACCATGGTATCTGGGAGAGGCGCAACGAGCCGAAGCACTACGTTTTTTCCAAGGTGATGACGTGGGTCGCGATCGACCGTGCCGTCAAGGGCGCCGAGCGGTTCGGTTACGACGCGCCGCTCGATCGCTGGCGCGCGTTGCGTGATGCCATCCATCGCGACGTCTGCGAGAAGGGCTTTGACGCCGATCAAAATGCTTTTGTCGAATGTTACGGCTCGACGTTGCTGGATGCGAGTGTGTTGCTGCTTCCATCGGTCGGGTTCCTGCCGGCTTCCGACCCGCGGATTCGTGGTACGCTCGCGGCGATCGAGCGGCATATGATGCGCGACGGCTTTGTGCTGCGGCACGATCCCCGGGAAATTTCCGATGAGATCCAGCCGATCGAAGGCGCGTTTCTGGCGTGTTCGCTCTGGCTTGCGGATGCTTACGTGCTCGCCGGAGAGCTCGACAAGGCGCAAACGCTGTTCGACCGCGTGGTCGGCATCGCCAATGATCTAGGGCTTCTGGCGGAGGAGTTTGATTCCGGCGTGGGCCGCCAGACCGGCAATTTCCCGCAAGCCTTGACCCATATCGCGCTGATCAATACCGCGCATAATCTGAGCGAAGCGAGACACGCCGACGACAAGCCGGCGATGCAAAGGTCGAAGTAACTCTTGTCGTCCCGGCCTTGAGTCGCGCCCCACCACAGGCGGCGGTTGTTTAAGCTCGCTGTTCCTGCAGCCTACTTAAAAATAAAATCCAGTGGCTATGGGTCCCTGCGTTCGCAGGGACGACAGCGCGGCGTTATGAGGCCGAAGCGAGAATCATCTCCATCGCCTTGGCAAAGCCCTCGTCTTCATTCGAAGCCGTGACATGCGTCGCCTGCTTTTTCACGTCGTCAGTGGCGTTGCCCATGGCAAATGACGTACCGCTGACACGAAACATCGCCAGATCGTTCTGCATGTCGCCGATGGTGGCGACTGCATCAGTGGAGATGCCAAGACGTCGCGCGACCGTCTGCACGAAGGTGCCTTTGTTGACGCCGGGCGGCGTGATGTCGAGGTAATAACTCTGCGAGCGTATGGCGGTGGCCTGTGCGCCGAGGGCTTGCTGCATTTCGGCCTCGCAGCGTTGCAGACCGGCTGCATCCGCGCTGGCGCCGACGATCTTGCAGGCGGACGCCAGATAAGGCGTGAAGTCCTTGACGATGGTTGGGTCGGCGCGAATGGCGCGCTTTTCATGTGGGACATACGAACCGTCGGGATCGCGGGCGAGCCAGAGATCGCTGGTGAACAGCCAGATTTCGGCGCCAAATTTATCGAGCACATCGAGGGCGCGCCGCGTCGCCGCTTGAGGAATCAAGTGCTGTTCGACCGGCTTCAATTCGGAATCGACAATACAACTGCCGTTGAACGCGCCGACGGGAAGCGTAATGCCCAAAGGCTCGATCAGAAAGCGCATGCCGATCGTGGGACGGCTGGATGTGATCGTAAAGCCGATTCCAGCTTCATGAAGCTTCCGCACCGACCCTATCGCACGTTCGGTCAGGAGCTTTTCCTTGGTCAGGAGCGTGCCGTCGACATCGGAGACAACGAGCGCGGTCTTGGTCATGGGTGGTTTGTCCTGATGTGGGCGACAATATTGTTGACGATGGTCTCGACCGGTGCATCGATCGAGACGGTGATCGGATGCTCGTCCGCTTGCGGCGGCTCCAGCGTTTTGAACTGGCTGTCGAGCAATCCCGGCGGCATGAAATGCCCCTTTCGCTTGGCGAGCCGGTCGCCGATCAGGGCCTGGCTACCTTCGAGAAAGACGATACGCACATCGTCACGCCCATGCACCAGTATATCGCGATAGGTGCGTTTCAACGCGGAGCAAGCAATCACGACATGGCCACGGGCCGCACACACCCGGTCGATCTCATCGGCTATCGCCTGCAGCCATGGCCAGCGGTCTTCGTCTGACAGCGGATGGCCAGCACTCATTTTGGCAACATTGCTTTTGGGATGGAAGCGATCGCCATCCTCGAAAGTCCAGCCTAAGCGTTCGGCGAGGGCGGCAGCGATCGTGCTTTTGCCCGAACCCGATACGCCCATCACAATCAACGCGCAGGGCGCGATGTCTGATCTACCGTTCAAGGTGCTCCTCGCCAACCGCGGCCTGATCCACCAGCAGAACGGTCTCGCCAAGGGAGCGCGCCCGATTGGCCGGCAGGCTTTCGTCTGTCGAAAGCTTGGCGAGTATTGCACGTTTTCCGTGGCCTGCGAGTTCGAACAGCATTTCGCGGCAGGAGGCGAGCGCGGGCAGAGTGAGGCTGACGCGCGGCACGAAGGGTTCAACATGGGCCTGCGGCACGCCGACGACCCAGCGGCTTGTCTCATTCACCGCCGGATAGCCAGGAAATAGCGAGGCGGTATGGCCGTCGGGGCCGATACCCATCAGCACGAGGTCGAACAGCGGCCGCGCCGGATCGAACTCATCAGCGCCGTAGAACGATTTAAGTTCACGCTCATAGCGGCGGGCGGATTCGTCCGGATCGGCTGCGTCGGTCGGAATGGGATGAATGTGATCCTTGGGCGCGAAGCGATCGAGGAAAATCCCGCGCGCCATGCTCATGTTGTTCAGGGGATCGGCTGGGGATACGAAGCGCTCGTCGCCGATGAACCAGTACACGCGATCCCAGGGAATCCGTGTTGCGTAGGCTTCGCTCCCCAGCAGTTGATAGAGCTGCTTCGGGCTTGATCCGCCGGTCAGGCAGATCGCCACGCGCCGAGTATTGGCATCGATCCGTGCCATCAGGCGTTTTGCGGCAGCATCCGCGAGCGCAACCGGATCGGCGACAACGATCCGGCTGATCGGGGCGGGGGACGGCATGCGGCTCAACCGAGCTTGCGCCAGCTGCGGCCGTCGCGCTTGAGCAACTCGTCCGCGGCTTCCGGGCCTGTGCTGCCGGCCTTGTAGGTTTGGAGTCCCTTCGCGGCCGCCTTTTTCCAGGCGTCCAGAAATGGCTGCACCGCCTGCCAGCCGGCCTCCACGCTGTCGGCCCGCTGAAACAGGATGTTATCGCCGATCATGCAGTCGTAGATCAGCGTCTCGTAGCCGGTGGTCGGCTCGGCCTGGAAATAATCCTTGTAGCGGAACTTCATCTCGACACCGTCGATGTTGATCGTCGGGCCGGGCACCTTGGTGTTGAACTGCAACGTAATGCCCTCGGTCGGCTCGACCGCGATGACGAGATAATTTTGCGACAGCTTGTCGACCGGCGTGTCGCGGAACATCGCAAACGGCGCCTGTTTGAACTTGATCGCGACTTCCGTGCGTTTGGCGTCGAGGGCCTTGCCGGTACGCAAATAAAAGGGAACGCCGGCCCAGCGCCAGTTGTCGATGGTCAGCTTCAGCGCGGCGTAGGTTTCGGTGTTGCTGTCGGGTTTGACGTCCGCGGTCTTGCGGTAGTCCGGAATGTCGTTGTCACCGTTTTTGCCGGCCTGATACTGGCCGCGCACCGAATTCTTCAGAGCTTCTTCTTCGCTCTGGGTCTGGATCGCCGCCAGCACTTCGGCCTTCTCCGAGCGCACCGCATGGGCCTCGAATTTCGCCGGCGGCTCCATCGCTACCAGAGACAACAGTTGAAACAGGTGGTTCGGCACCATGTCGCGGAGCGCACCGGTGGCGTCGTAGAAACTGCCGCGATGGCCGACATCGAGTTTTTCTTCGACCGTGATCTGGACATGATCGATGTGGTTGCGATTCCAGATCGGCTCGAACATGCCGTTGGCGAAGCGAAGCACCAGGATGTTCTGGACCGTTTCCTTGCCGAGATAGTGATCGATCCGGTAAATCTGTTGCTCGTCGGCGATCTTGAGCAGTTCGTCGTTCAGCGCCTTGGCCGAGGCCAGATCCGTGCCGAACGGCTTTTCGACCACGAGCCGCCGCCAGCAGCCGTTCTCTTTCAGCATGCCGGCGCGGCCGAGCTGTTTGGCGATCGGCGCGAAGGCGGATGGCGGCGTTGCCAGGTAAAACAGGCGATTGCCGCCAGTTTCGCGCTTGGCCTCCAGTTTGTTCAATTGCTCGGCCATTGTGTCGAACGAAGCCGGATCGCCTGGGTCGGCCTCGATGCTGGTGACGCATTCCAGCAAACGTTTTGCGATCGCGTCATCGACTGGACGGGTTTTATATTGCTTCAATCCTTTCAGCAGGCTTTCGCGCATCTCGTCGTTCGACATGCCGTTGCGCGCCACGCCGACCACGCAGAATTTTTCAGGTAGCAGATCGGCCGCCGCGAGATTGTACAGCGCAGGCAGCACCAGCCGATGGGTGAGGTCGCCGGTAGCGCCGAAGATCACGAACGAGCAGGGGTCCGGTTTATGTTGTTTGGCGGATGGATCCGTCACGAATGCGGCTCCTTGTGGCCGCCGAACCCTTCGCGCATCGCCGAGAGGATTTTTTCCGCAAAGGTATGTTCCTTGCGGGAACGAAAACGCGCAAACAGCGCCGCCGTCAGCACTTCGGCCGGGACAGCTTCGTCAATCGCGGCGTTCACAGTCCAGCGGCCTTCGCCGGAATCTTCGACAAAGCCGGAATAGGTCTCCAACGTCGGGCTTTTGGCCAGCGCCGCCGCCGTCAGGTCGAGCAACCAGGACGGGATAACGCTGCCGCGGCGCCACACTTCCGCGATATCGGCGATATCCAGATCGAAGCGATGGTCTTGCGGCAGCGCCCCGATATTGGCGTTCTTCAGGATGTCGAAGCCTTCGCCATAGGCCTGCATCAGGCCGTACTCGATGCCGTTATGGACCATCTTGACGAAATGCCCCGCGCCGACCGGGCCTGCATGCAGATAGCCTTGCTCGACGCGCGGGTCTCGTCCCTCTCGTCCGTCGGTACGCGGGATGTCGCCGATACCGGGTGCCAGCGCTTTGAAGATCGGATCGAGGCGGTCGACGACCGGCTTGTCGCCGCCGATCATCATGCAGTAGCCGCGCTCGATGCCCCAGACGCCGCCGGAGGTGCCGACATCGATGTAATGGATGCCGCGCTCTTTGAGCGTTTTGCCGCGGCGGACGTCATCCTGCCAGAACGTGTTGCCGCCATCGATGATGACGTCACCGGCTTCCATCAGCTTGGCCAGCGTCTCGATGGTGGTTTCGGTGATGTGTCCGGCCGGCAGCATCACCCAGGCGGTACGCGGCTTTTCCAGTTTGCCGACGAATTCCTCCAGCGCCTTGGTACCCACGGCCCCGTCCGCTGCGATCGCGGCCACGGCCTTCGCATCCTTGTCGTAGACCACGGTCGAATGCCCGTGCCGCATCAGGCGGCGGACAATATTGCCGCCCATCCGTCCCAGGCCGATCATGCCGAGTTGCATTCTTTTGTCCTCAGTTCAACGCTTGCTGGATTGCCGTGTCGAGCGCCTTGAGACCTTTGGCGAGATCGCCCTTGAGATGCACGCGCAGGGCGCGCCGGCCACGTTCGGTGAGCACGCCGAAATCACCTCTCGCCTGCGCTGCCTTGATCACGCCAAAGCTGGCCTTCTGGCCCGGCACCGGCAAATCCTTGGCATCGTCGGCGGTGATCTGAAGGAAGACGCCAGAGTCCGGGCCGCCTTTATAGGCCTGCCCGGTCGAGTGCAGGAAACGCGGTCCGAATTCCGCGCAGGTCGCGACATGGCGCAGGTCGCGAACCGCGAGGCGAGCGGCCTGCAACGTATCGATATGGTCGGCATTGCGCTCGATATAGGCGAGCAGGGCCACATAGTCGCCGGCATCGATGCGCGAGAAATGCGCTCTTATCCAGGATTCAAGCGTGCCGTCGGCGCCGGCCTTGCGCAGGTCGCTCGCATTGGTCGCGTCGGTATAGAGATCAGCCGCATCGGTCGAGATCACCGGCTGCTCTTTCGGCAGGCTACCTGATTTCTCGAAGGCCGCGGTCAGCTCACGCGTCTTGATCTTGGCGGCCTCGACGTCGGGCTGGTTGAACGGGTTGATGCCGAGAATGGCGCCCGCCACCGCGGTTGCGATTTCGAAGCGATAAAATTCCTGCCCGATATGCTCGATCGATTTCAGGACAATGCGAACCACCGGATGGCCAGCCTGCTCCAGCGCGCCGAGCTTGGCCTCATGGGCCGTGTCGCCCTCGCTTTCAGTGCGCAGGTCGATGAAGAAGCGGTCGTTGCCGTAAACCGAGACCTCGCCGATCGTCTCGCCGTCGATCGGAACAAGACCCTTGCCTTCCTTGCCGGTGGATTCGGCGATGAGCTGTTCGGCCCAGGCGCCGAAATCCGCGATTTTCTTCGACGAGAAGATCGTCACCTTGTCGCGGCCTTCGAGCCCTGCAAGCCCCATGGCGAGCCCAAGCTGAACGCCGGGATTTTCATGCGGCGGCACATCCGCCCCGCAGGAGCGCACCATCGCCAGGGTGTGGTGGATCAGGCTCTTCACATCGATGCCGGCGGTCGCAGCGGGGACGAGGCCGAATGGCGACAGTACGGAATAGCGCCCGCCGATCGTGGGATCGCCATAAAACGTGCGCGCAAAACCTTGTTTTGCCGCGACCTTCTCCAGCGAAGAGCCGGGATCGGTCACTGCGATGAAACGATGCCCGGCCTTGTCCGCTCCGATGGCCTTGGAGACCTGGGCGAAGAAGTAATCTTTCATCACGTTGGGTTCGGTGGTGCCGCCTGATTTGCTCGAGACGATGAACAATGTCTGCTTGAGATCGACAGCCTTTTCCATCGCGCGCACCTGCGCCGGATCGGTGGAATCGAGCACGTGCAATTTCGGGAATCCGGACTTTTTCGGAAACGTCTTCGCCAGCACTTCGGGCCCGAGACTCGATCCACCCATTCCGAGCACGACCGCGTCGGAGAAGTTTTGTCCCTTCACCCGCCGGGCGTAGTCTTCGTAGTCGGCAACGTCGGCCCTGGCCGCGCTGTCGAACCAGCCCAGCCACTTGTTTTCGTCGTCATTGGTCCAGACCGATTTGTCCTTGTGCCAAAGTTTCCGGATCTTGGCCGAGGCGCGCCATTCTTCGGTGCTCTTCTCGACCGCCTTTTCCAGAGGCGCGCCAAGCGCCAGCTTCTGTGCGCCGATGGCCGCACCAAGCACGGTGGCGCGCTTGTGCGCAACCGCGCCGTAAAGCTTGTCGGCGGCATCCGCGAACAGCTTGACGCCGTCCTTGACCAGTTCCTCGGTGATCGCATCGAGCGAGACGCCGAATTTGTCGAGTTCGGCAAGCACATGCTTGGCCTCCTCGACATTCTCTTCAAGGCTGTCGCGCGGTTTGCCGTGGTCGCGGAAAGCGTCAAGCGTCGCCGGTGGCACGGTATTGACCGTGTTGGGGCCGATCAGTTCCTCGACATAGAGGACGTCGCTGTAATCCTTGTTCTTGGTGCCGGTCGAGGCCCACAACAGCCGCTGCGGCTTGGCGCCTTTGGCGGCAAGTTTTTCCCAGCGCACGCCGGAAAACAGCTGCTTGTACTCCTGATAGGCGAGCTTGGCGTTGGCGATCGCGACCTTGCCCTTCAGCGCGGCGAGTCGCTCCTTTTCATGCGGATCGTTGGCGCGCGCGATCTTCTCGTCGAGTTGCTTGTCGACCGCGCTATCGATACGGCTGACGAAGAAGCTCGCCACGCTGGCGACATGGGAGGGATCGCCGCCATCAGCGACCAGCTTTTCAAGGCCAGCGATGTAGGCCTCGGCGACCTCGATATAAACCTTTTGCGAGAACAACAGCGTGATGTTGATGCTGATGCCTTCGCCGATCAAATGTTCGATCGCAGGCAGGCCCTCCGGTGTCGCCGGCACTTTCACCATCAGGTTCTTGCGGTGAACGGCCTTCCAGAGATGTTCGGCTTCCGCGATAGTGCCCTTGGTGTCCATCGCCAGATAGGGCGATACTTCGAGGCTGACGAAGCCGTCATGGCCCTTCAATTCATCATAGACCGGGCGCAGCGCGTCCGCGGCGTGCTGGATGTCTTCGACCGCGACGTGCTCGAACAGAGCGGCGACCGAACGGTCGCCTTTCTTCAAAGCACTGCCGATCGGGCCGTCATATTCGTCCGAACTGCCGATCGCTTTCTCGAAGATCGACGGGTTGGAGGTCACGCCCTTCACGCCGTCGGTATCGATCAGCTTTTTCAAATCGCCCTTGGCGACGAAGCCGCGTGCCAGGAAATCCAGCCAGACCGCCTGGCCGTGGTTTTCAAGTAGCTTGACCGGATTCATGATGCCCTGTTTCGGTTCGAGCGGATGGGGGTTTGGCGGCAAAATCGGAGCTTAGCGAGACGCCTGCTCGTCAACAATCCTTAGACTGTGCCGGTGACCGGATTATGGGTATTCCGGCCTCGATAACGCCCTCGGTGAGAGATTGATCCAAAAGAAGCGGCGGCTAACTGGTCATATCTAATCAATTTTTCGAATTTGCCCGACTTGAGGTGACCCGCGATCAGTGAAGGTTTCCAGATGTGCATGTCTGGGCTGTCTTGGACGATATCTTCCGAGCCACGCATATGGCTGCTATCCTTCCCGCACAAAAATACGAGCAGGGGGAAACACAGATGCTGCCAGAAGATATTCGCACGACCAGCCGCCGCCGCTTTTTGCAATATTGCGCGGCCTCACCCCTGCTGGCATCCGGCGCGTTCGCCGCCACGGCCCTGGAAGCGCCGTCAAAATTGCCCGATCCCATGACCTGGGCGCCGCCCGGCAGCATCGATCTCATCAAAGCCCCGAAAGAAGCGATCAATGTGTTCGATTTCGAGCCGGTCGCCCGCCAGAACGTGCCGCCGGCGCATTTCGGCTATATGGCCTCAGGCATTGACGATGAAGTGACGCTGCGCGCCAACCGCGAGGATTTCAAAAAATTTCAGTTGATGCCGCATCGCCTCAACGACGTTTCCAAGGTCGATACATCAATCGAACTGTTCGGAACAAAATACGACTCGCCGATCTTTGTGGCTCCGACCGGCGCCAACCAGTTCTTCCATCCCGATGGCGAACTGGCGGTGGCGAGGGCGCGCGCGCCGGCAATCATTTGCAGATGCTTTCGACCTCGTCGAACTTCTCGGTCGACGACGTCACCAAGGCGCGGGGTGCGCCGATCTGGTTCCAGCTCTATGCTTCGCCGAGCTTTGAGGTGGCAAAGGCGCTGATCAAGCGGGCCGACGGCGCCGGCTGTCCGGTTCTGATGGTGACCGTCGACCGGATCGCAGGCCGTAATCAGGAAACGCTGTTCCGGCTGATGAAGTCCGACACCCGCGAATGCTCGGGCTGTCACGACCGGTCGAGCTTTGCCGCGCGGGCACTGCGGCGGCATAATTACGACGGCATCGATCTCTCCGGCATCAAAGGCAGCGGCGAATCCTCCAATCTCGATTGGGAAGAGGTCAAGCGCATGCGCGACGTGACCAAGATGAAGATCATGCTCAAGGGCATCATCACGGCTGATGATGCCGAGTTGGCCGTGCAGAACGGCATCGACGGTATCCTGGTTTCCAACCATGGCGGCCGTGGCGAGGACAATGGCCGCTCGACCATCGACGCGCTGCCGGAGATTATCGCCGCCGTGAAGGGGCGCATTCCCGTGATTGTCGACTCTGGCTTCCGCCGTGGCACCGATGCCGTCAAGGCACTCGCCATGGGCGCGCAGGCGGTCGGGGTCGGCCGTCCCTATCTCTGGGGACTCGGTGCCTTCGGCCAGGAAGGCGTGGAAAAGGTGCTGGAGATCGTGCGCACCGAAACCAAAGCCGCCATGCAGCAATGCGGCGCGAAGTCGGTGAAGGAGCTCAATGCGAGCTACGTGCGGCGGGTGACGTGAGGTGCGCTGGAGCCGTCCATCGCGGGAGGCCATTCATTTGCCTTTCACAAGCCGAATGTTACGGTCCCGCTGATTTTCCGGCCCGTTCGGTGAATCGTCGCGGCTTAATTCAAGCAAAAGGAGGTACAGGATGATTCGGACTTTTCTTATCGGCTCCGCCCTGGCATTGGGTCTTACAACCGCCGCCAGTGCTGCGGTTACGCCAGCACCTGTTGGCGTTGCCAATAGCTCGATCGTCAAGGTTGCGGAAGGCTGCGGGCCCGGCTTCTGGCGCGGTCCGGGTGGCAGATGCCATCCGATGTTCGACGGCAAGGCATGCCCTCCCGGATACCATCTTGGACCGGAGCGGAAGAAGTGTTGGCCTAATGAGTGATTGAACTCGAGCGGCCGGGCCTTGTGGCCCGGCCGTTTTCATGCAGCGGGTTCATCCCGCAAGCGCAGGTTCTATCGCAAACTGGCGTTGATCTTTTCCAGCGCGGCGGAGCCGGGGCAGAGCACGTCGGCCTCGAGCCGGTTGAGCGGCTGCTCCACCGTGTTGAGGTGGGAATGCAAATCTTCCGCGTCGGGATCGACGTAAAGCAGCCCGGTGACGATCTGACCCTTGGCGGCGTGCTTTTGCAAAAACGCCAGCGCACCGACGCGGTCATGCGCGTCGTAATCGGCGTCGATCTTGCGCAGCGCAATCTTGCTGCCGTCGTGCTGCTCGACCACCTGCACCGTGCCCGGCGCATAATCCACTGAAATGGGCTCGCGGCCGGTCAGCACGTCGAGCCTGTTCACCGCGTCATTGTGCTCGCGCACATAATCGAAGCTCTTGGTCGAGCCGGCATGGTTGTTGAAAGCGATGCACGGGCTGATGACGTCGATGAAGGCCGCGCCCTTGTGTTCGATCGCGGCCGCGATCAGCGGCACCAGCTGGGTCTTGTCGCCGGAGAAACTGCGCGCCACGAAGCTTGCGCCGAGCTGAAGCGCGATTGCGACCAGATCGACCGCGTTGTCGGTGTTGGTCACGCCCTTTTTCGATTTCGAGCCACGGTCGGCGGTGGCCGAGAACTGGCCTTTGGTGAGGCCGTAAACGCCGTTGTTCTCGACGATATAGGTCATGTTGACGCCGCGCCGGATCGAATGCGCGAACTGGCCGAAGCCGATCGAAGCGGAATCGCCGTCGCCGGAGACGCCGAGATAGATCAGGTCGCGGTTGGCGAGGTTGGCACCGGTCAGAACCGACGGCATGCGGCCATGCACGGAATTGAAGCCGTGGGAGTTGCCGAGGAAATAGTCGGGCGTCTTCGAAGAGCAACCGATGCCGGAAATCTTGGCGACCCGATGCGGCTCGATCGAGAGCTCGTAGCAGGCCTCGATAATCGAGGCGGTGATCGAGTCATGGCCGCATCCGGCGCACAGCGTCGAGATCTTGCCTTCGTAATCGCGATGAGTGTAGCCGAGGCTGTTCTTGGTCAGGCCCGGATGATGGAATTTCGGTTTCGCGATGTAGGTCATGACTTCACCTTGCGCAGCGGTGTCAGCTTGAGCTGATCCTGATGTTCGCCGATCGCGCCCGCGATGAAACGCGCGGTGATCGGCGTGCCGTCGTAATGGCGGATCGGAACCAGCCGCACCGGATCGATGCCGTTCTCGTTGACGATCAGCGAGCGAAGCTGGGCGTCGCGGTTCTGCTCGACCACGTACACGAAATCGTGGTCGGCGATGAAGCTTGCGACAGAGGAATGGAACGGGAAGGCGCGGATGCGCAACCGGTCGAGCTCGTGGCCACGCGCTTCCAAAAGCTTGATCGCTTCGTCCATCGCGGGCGCGGTCGAGCCGAAATAGATCACGCCGTATTTGGTCGGCTTCGCAGCGTTGGCCTGCAATGGCCGCGGCACCATGTCCTGCGCGGTCTCGAACTTCCGCACCAGGCGCTGCATGTTGTCGGCGTAGACTGCGCCTTCCTCCGAGTAGCGCGCGTAACGGTCGCGCGAGGTGCCGCGGGTGAAGAACGAGCCTTTGGTCGGATGGGTGCCGGGATAGGTGCGATAGGGAATGCCGTCGCCATCGACATCGAGATAGCGGCCGAAGTCGCGGCCGTCGTCGAGCATCTCCGCCGTCATCACCTTGCCGCGGTCGTACTGACGGGCATCGTCCCACTTCAAGGGGCGGGACAGCCGGTGGTTCATGCCGATGTCGAGATCGAGCATCAGGAAGATCACGGTCTGCAATCGCTCGGCGAGATCGAAGGCTTGTGCCGCGAATTCGAAGGCTTCGGCCGGGTCCTCGGGGAACAGCAGCACATGCTTGGTATCGCCATGGGAAGCATAGGCACAGGCGATAATGTCGCATTGCTGGGTGCGGGTCGGCATGCCCGTGGAGGGGCCGGCGCGCTGCACGTTCATGATGACGGCCGGAATTTCGGCGAAGTACGAAAGGCCGATGAATTCGGTCATCAAGGAGATGCCGGGGCCGGAGGTCGCGGTGAAAGCGCGCGCGCCGTTCCATGACGCGCCGATCACGATGCCGATGGAAGCAAGTTCGTCCTCGCCCTGCACGATCGCGTATTTCGCCTGGCCGGTTTTGGGATCGTGCCGCAGCTTCTTGCAGTGGCTGGCAAAGGCGTCCGCCAGCGACGACGACGGCGTGATCGGATACCAGGCGCAGACCGTGGCGCCGCCATAGACCGCGCCGAGCGCGGCGGCGCTGTTGCCCTCGATGAAGATGCGGTCGCCGACCTTGTCGGCTTTTTTCACGCGCAGGCCGATCGGGCATTTGATGTTTTGCAGCGCCCAGTCGCGGCCAAGATGCAGCGCGTGGACGTTCGACGACAACAGCTTTTCCTTGCCTTTGTACTGCTCGCCAATCAGTTGCTCGATCAGTTTGGGGTCCATGTCGAGCAACGCACAGAGGCTGCCTAGATAAATGATGTTCTTGAACAGCTGGCGCTGGCGCGGATCGGTATAGGTGGAGTTGGTGATCGCGGTCAGCGGCACGCCGATCACCGTGATGTCGGCGCGGAATTTCGACGTCGGCATTGGCTTGGTCGAATCGTAAAACAGATAGCCGCCGGGCTCGATGGAAGCGACGTCCTTGTCCCAGGTCTGCGGGTTCATCGCCACCATCATGTCGACGCCGCCGCGCGCGCCGAGATGGCCTTCTTCGGTCACCCGCACCTCATACCAGGTTGGCAGGCCCTGAATGTTGGAGGGGAAGATGTTGCGCGGAGAGACCGGTACGCCGTGGCGCAGGATGGAACGGGCGAACAGTTCGTTGGCGCTCGCCGAACCGGAGCCGTTGACGTTGGCAAAGCGAACGACGAAGTCGTTTACGCTGCTGATCGGGCTTTGGACGGACATGATGTTCCTGCGTAGGTCATATCGATGAGATATTTCTGCATGTCCCAGGCGCCGGTGGGACAGCGTTCGGCGCACAGCCCGCAATGCAGGCAGACGTCTTCGTCCTTGATCATCACGCGTCCGGTCTTGAGGCCGTCGGCGACATAGAGGTCCTGGTCCGAGTGCGGCGAGGGCGCTTTCAGCCGCGTCCGCAAGTCCGCTTCCTCGCCGTTTTCGGTGAAAGTGATGCAATCCATCGGGCAGATATCGACGCAGGCATCGCATTCGATGCAGAGCGGCGCAGAGAACACCGTCTGTATGTCGCAGTTCAGGCAACGCTGGGCCTCGCCGAGCGCGAGCTTGACGTCGTAGCCGAGTTCGACCTCGGCACGGATGTCCTTTAGTGCGATGACCTTGTCGCGATGCGGGACCTTGAAACGCTTGTCGTCGGAAATATCGTTGTCGTAGCTCCACTCGTGGATGCCCATCTTCTGCGAAGAGATATGCACCTCCGGCAGCGGCCGCTCGTGGATGTCTTCGCCGGAAATCAGCCGGTGGATCGAGAGCGCGGCGTCATGGCCGTGAGCGACCGCCCAGATGATGTTCTTGGGTCCGAACGCCGCGTCGCCGCCAAAGAACACTTTCGGATGGGACGAGCCCATGGTCTTGGGGTCGACCTTCGGCATGTCCCATTTGTCGAATTCGATGCCGCAATCGCGCTCGATCCAGGGAAACGCATTCTCCTGGCCGACCGCGACCAGCACGTCGTCGCAGGCGATGGTCTGGTCGGGTTCGCCTGACGGCACCAGGCTGCGCTTGCCCTTGGTGTCGTACTCGGCTTTCACCTTCTGGAAGGTGACGCCGGTGAGCTTGCCGTTGTCGTGGGTGAACGCGACCGGGACCATGAAATTGAGGATCGGAATATCCTCATGCATGGCGTCTTCTTTTTCCCAGGGAGACGCCTTCATCTCCTCGAAGCCCGAGCGCACGACCACCTTGACGTCCTCGCCGCCGAGGCGGCGCGCGGTGCGGCAGCAATCCATCGCTGTGTTGCCGCCGCCGAGCACGATCACGCGCTTGCCGATCTTCTCGACATGACCGAACGACACGCTGGAGAGCCAGTCGATGCCGATGTGGATATTGCCAGCCGCTTCCTTGCGGCCGGGGATTTCGAGCTCGCGGCCGCGCGGCGCGCCGGAGCCGACAAAGATCGCGTCGTAATTTTCGGTCAGCAGATTCTTCAGGCTGTCGATGCGATGGCCGCCCTTGAACTCGATGCCGAGGTCGAGGATGTAATCGGTCTCTTCGTCGATGACGGAATCCGGCAGGCGGAATTTCGGAATCTGCGTCCGCATCATGCCGCCGGCCTTCGGGTCGGCATCGAACACGGTACAGTGGTAACCGAGCGGCGCGAGATCGCGCGCCACCGTGAGCGAGGCGGGGCCGCCGCCGACAATCGCGATGCGCTTGCCGTTCTTCGCGCTCACGCGCGGCATGCGGTCCTTGACGTCATCCTTGAAGTCGGCCGCGACGCGTTTGAGGCGGCAGATCGCCACCGGAGTTTCCTCGACCCGGCCGCGGCGGCAGGCGGGCTCGCATGGACGATCGCAGGTGCGGCCCAAAATTCCCGGGAACACGTTTGATTTCCAATTGATCATGTAGGCGTCGCTGTAGCGGCCTTCGGCGATCAAGCGGATATATTCCGGGACGGGGGTGTGCGCGGGGCAGGCCCATTGGCAGTCGACCACTTTATGGAAGTAGTCCGGCGCCGAGATATCAGTCGGTTTCATTCCTACCTTATCCGCGCACGAAATTTCTTCAGAAAAGCGCGGCCTTATTTTGCTTGCGAACGCTCGGATCGTGGCGTTCTTTTCGGTTCTTAAATCGCATCATCAGCTTCGCGTATTAAAGCCCCAATCACGCTGATCTCCAAAGCCAATTTTGCGCGATCATCAGCTTTAGTGAGTTGGGTAACACCAAGGCATAAAATCGAGTTTATGTGGCAGTGCAGCATGAAGGAGATGCGGCCCAGCTGCGGGGATCATTTCCCTTTATGAAGGGAAATATTTCTTCTTATGAAATGTCCGCCTTCGCGATGTCCCAGAGTAGGCGATAAGAGCCGGTCGCGACCACGGTCATCAAAGGCCCGCACTTGTTCAGCCTTGGGGCAAGGAACTTGGGCGGGTTGGCATCGATATGATCGATCAGCCAGAACCAATCACTCGCGCCCTCATCGGAGGCCGATGCGTTCGCGGTGAGTGGTCTTGACAGTCGAGGATCGCTTTCGAGCAGGTGCATTGAGATGATGCCGTCGAGGCCTTCGGGATCGAGCGCATCTTGTAACTGCGCACGGAGTTCGTCGGCCTTGCCGCGTGACGGGCGCAGGCGAAAGAGGCTGAGCCACGCACCACGGCCCGTGCCGCGGCTGATGGTGATGCGCGCGACGCTTCGCACCATGTTTTCAAAGCGCGCGATATTGGCCTTCGACCATTCCGTCTGGTTGGCGAGTGCCTTGCGATAGGCGGGACTGTCGAGGACTTCGAAGGTTTCGGTGGAATAGAGGCTCAGATATTTCGGTAGCGAGCCTTCCTCCGAAACATAACGCCGCGCTTCGATGAAGCCTTCGATCGCGACACGTTCTTCCAGATGTTCGCGGTCGTACCAGCGGTTGAAATCGGCCTCGTGCGCGGGATCGATATCCATCGACGTCAGCAGCATGCCTTTTCCGGCGAGGGGCATTTTCTTGTTCTCCTGAATCTCGACCCTCATCTTTAAGGAGCTTGGCTCCGCCAAGCGTCTCGAAGGATGAAGGCCCACCTCTGTGGCCTCATGGTTCGAGACGGTGCTTCGCACCTCCTCACCATGAGGGGATGGATTTTAGCCTGTCACCTTCGACGCCACATCCGTGATCGCCTTCATCACGGCGTCCCGTACGCCAGCATCATACAGCGTGTGGCCGGCGCCCGGCACGATGCGCAATTCGGCATCCGGCCAGCGGGCGGCGAGCGCATGCGATGTCGCTGGCGGGCAAAGCAAATCATAACGCCCCTGCACGATAATGCCCGGAATGCCCTTGAGCCTTCCGGCGTTGTCCAGAAGCTGGTTGGGCTTCATGAAACAATCATTGGCAAAGTAATGTGCTTCCATGAAGGGCGTCGAGGGCAGGCCGCCTGTCGATTTCAGCGACGCAAGATCAAGCCGCGTGCGCGAGGGCGCATGCTCCGACAATATCCGTTCGGTGTCGTGCCAGGCGCGGGCAAAGGGCGTGTGCACGGCGATATCGGAATCAAGAATGCGGCGCCAATAGGCTTCGAGTGGTTGCCCGCGCTCATCCCGAGGCACAAGTCCGATAAAATCCTCGCTGAGTTCCGGATAGAAGCGCGGCAGCGTTTCGAGGAACGCGGCGTCAAGCTCAGTGCGGGTGCCGAGGAACGTGGCACGCAGCACGATGCCTGAAACGCGATCGGGATGGGCTTGCGCATAAGCCAGCGCGAGCGTGGCGCCCCAGGAGCCGCCGACGACCATCCATTGTTCAAAGCCGAATTTTTCGCGGATCGTCTCCATGTCCGCGATCAGATGTGGCAAGGTGTTGTGGTCGCGGCGGCCTTTCGGGCGGCTGCGGCCGGCGCCGCGCTGATCGAACAGCACCGCATGGAAACGTTCGGGATCGAACAGGCGGCGGTGATCGGGCTGGCATCCGCTGCCGGGTCCGCCATGCAGATAGACCGCGGGAATGCCGCCTTCGCGGCCGACGCTCTCGACATGGATGGTGTGATAATCGCTGACCTCAAGCAACTCCGATGTCAGCGGTGCAAAGGGATCGGCGCGTGTTGCCGCTTTGCCGGCATCGGCGTCAGGAGGCATCGTTGACCCGCTCCGGCGTGCCGCCTGCGAAATTGCGATAGATGAAGCGGTTGTGGTTGCCGGCCGATTCCTCGGCGGCCACCTTGAAGATTCGATCGTGGTGCGGCGACAGCGTGCAGGCCGGATCGGTGTTGCCGGCGTCGCCCGTCAGCGCGAAGGCCTGACAGCGGCAACCGCCGAAATCGACTTCCTTGAACTCGCAGCTCTTGCAGGGCTCGGGCATCCACCCCGTTCCGCGATAGCGATTAAAGGCCTCGGAGTTCTGCCAGATCCAGGCGATCGAATGATTGGAGCGCACCGAGAGGAATTCGAGCCCGGTGATGCTTTCGGCGGCGTGGCACGGCAAGATCTTGCCGGCCGGCGAAATATTGAAGAACTGCCGTCCCCATCCGCCCATGCATTTCTTTGGCCGCAGCGCATAGTAATCCGGAACCACGTAATCGATCGCGAGAATGCCTTTCAGCCGCGCTTGGGCTTCCTCGACAATGCGGCTCGTTTCCTCGATCTGCTCCAGCGTCGGCATCAGCGCGGCGCGGTTCTTCAACGCCCAGCCGTAATATTGCACGTTGGCGACTTCGAGCCGGTCGGCGTCGAGATCGACCGCCATCTGGATGATGTCTTGCAGTTGAAACAGATTTTGCCGGTGCATGACGGCGTTCACCGTCAACGGTAGTTCGAGTTCACGCGTCCACTTCGCGACTTCGAGCTTTTTGGCATGTCCTTTGAAGCCTGCAACGCGGTCGGCCACGACAGGCTCATTGCCCTGAAAACTGATCTGCACATGGCACAGGCCCGCATCAGCCAATGCGGATAGTTTCTCACGTGTGAGCAAGACCGCCGAGGTGATCAGGTTGGAATAAAGCCCGACATCGCTGGCATGCTGAACCAGTTCGACGAGGTCCTTGCGCGCGGTCGGTTCGCCGCCGGAGAAATGAATCTGCAACACGCCGATCTCGGCGAGCTCGGTCAAAATCTTCTTCCATTCGGCCGTCGTCAGTTCGCTGGCGCCGCGATCGAGCTCGACCGGATTCGAGCAATACGGGCATTGCAGCGGGCAGCGATGCGTAATCTCAGCGAGCACAGCCAACGGAATTCCATAGGTCTCCGCCGTCGAACGTGTCCCCTCCAGCGCGGTGAGACTGTCCCTGGGATCGGTCGCAATAGGGCTCGCATCGGTCAGCGTCGGGCTCATGGCGTCTTCGCCCGCGCTTCGGTGAGAAAGCCCTTGTCGGCGAGGTCTTGCAGCATGGCGACCACGTCGGTCGCGATCGCTTCGCGCGGCGCGGCATATTTGGCGGCAAGCTGATCGACCATTTCCGCGACGCTGCGCACGCCGTCGCAGAGGTGCAGCACTTCGACCGCGATCTCGTCCGGCGCGAGCACCCGCTCGGGCGCCAGCAGCACCCAGACCTGCCGCGTCTCATCGAATTTCAGCTTGGCATGGCGCGGCAGCTTGGGCCGGCTGGTTTCGCTGACGCTGATGTTGCGGCCTGATGTCATGGTTTCTCTCTTGAACGGCGTCGCTGCCCGATGCCGTTTGCTAACTAGGTCTGACCCGCCTTCGGCACGAAGGCTCCCGGCGGAATATGGCCCTCGACATAGGCATGATACAGCGCATCCAGCTGAACCCATAGCACGTTGGTCTTGAAGATTAGCGCGTTACAAACCGCCTCGCGCTGTTCCGGCGTCGTGGCATGGGCCTTGACGTAGTCGAGCGCGAAGCCGGCATCGCGCGGCGCCTGGGTCAGGCGGCGGCTGAAGTAACTCATGATGTCCGGATTAACGAAGCTATAGTGCGCGAGCATGCCGGAAATGCGCTCTTCGTGCAGGTTCGGCGCGAACAGTTCCGTCAGCGAGGAGGCGATGGCCTCCAGCGGGCTCTTGTCGCGCACAAAATGCACATAGGCTTCCACCGCAAAGCGCGTCGCGGGCAAAATACCTTCGGTGGATTCGACGTAGGCCGTATCGAGGCCCAGGCCCTCGGTCAGCTTCAGCCAGCGCTCGATGCCGCCTTCGGCTCCGGGATCACCGTCATGATCCTCGATCCGGTGCCGCCACTCCATGCGGATGTTGCGCTCGCGGAAGCGCGAGATCACGACCGCATCCTTGATCGGGATCGTGCTCTGGTAATAGTAGCGGTTGAGCGCCCAGGCCTGCACCTGCCCCTTGTTGAGTTCGCCGCCATGCAACAGCCGGTGAAAGGGATGCAGGCTGTGATAGCGCGTCTCGCCGATATGACGGAGCGCGGCTTCCAGCTCGGCGGCGTTGTTCAGCACGGTTTTGCCGCCGAGCGAGAACGCGGTCATCCCTGTGAGCTTCATCGCATCAGCACTCAAAGCGTGATCTCCGTTCCATCGGCAGGGATATGCCATCCCGCTTGCTCGGCGGCATGACGTTCCTCGGAATCGCGCAGCAATACGGGGTTCGAGTTGTTGATATGCAAGAATATCCTCCTCTCGATGCCAAGGCTTTCAAGGGCTGCGATCGCACCTCGTTCGCCCGACATCGCGATATGGCCCATGCTCTGTCCGGTCTTGTTGCCGAGGCCGGCTGCGATCAATTCGTCATCCCGCCAAACAGTACCATCGAAGAACACCAGCGGCGCGCCGGACAGCCTTGATTTGAGATCGCCGGTCACCTCCGCGCAAGCGGCCACGAAGTAGAAAAATTTGTCCGTTGCCTTATCGCGTATGCGAAGGCCGAGCGTGTCGCCCGCGCCGTTTTCAGCTCGTTGGCCTTCGAGATACCAGGCGCCCTTGCCGGTGACCTCGAAGGGCAGGATTTCGATGCCGCAGCGCGATCCGTCAGGAAGCGCCGGTTCGAAGGCTTGCTCGACCGCGATCGGCTGGCGGCGCACGGTCTTTTCGTTGAGGACATTGAAGACGCTGTTGGACTTCAACGTCGCCAGCACCTTGGCGTGGGCGTAGATCGTGAAAGGCCATCCCTCGCGCATCGACAATAGCCCGGCGATCGCGTCGATCTCGCCGTTGGTCAAAATCACGCCCGTGATCGGCGAGTGACGAAGTTTGCCGGCGGCCGGGTGAAGCTGTGGCGTTACGATCAGTTGCTGGCGCAGATCCGGGGACGCATTGATCAAAAACCAGTGATCGCCATCGGCGCTGATCGCGAGCGAAGCCTGCGTGCTCTGAAGCTCGGGGTGCCTGGTTCGCGCGGCCTGACAAATCCGACAGCCGCAATTCCACTGCGGAACGCCACCACCTGCCGCGGCGCCCAGGACGACGACGCGCAACATGATCCCGTCTCCTGTGGACTCCCTGAACCCGATTCCGGGTGGTGGCTTATTCTAGCGTCGGTGTTCTAAAGTCGCTGGTCAAAAACTGCAAAGGTGGATGCAGGCGTGACGCACTCCATGAACGGAGGCGCGTCAATCCCGGCAATCCACCTTGGTCAGAACGAAGCTGTTTCGTCCGCTTACTTGCGGGCGGCGCAGGCATACATGTTGATTTCCATGCCAACCGGCACTTCAACGATCTTCGGTGCTTTCCAGGCCATTTTGGCTCTCCATTAGGTGAAACCGGACGAACTCCGCCCTACAGACAAAGTAATGCAGAACCAAAAGTTCGCCAGTGAAATCTTTTTAGGCAGTAGACGGGCTATGAAAATGGTGCATTGCACAATATGTTTGGGGGATGGTACCGGGTTCCCGTCAAACCAATGACGCATCAATGGGTTCTTCTGGTGCCCACGCACACGGGGGATCTGTCGGACCGCTTCGGCAACTTCCAGATAAAGCAACTGTGAAAGACGGTGGGCGGCCGCCTGCCGGAATTTGACCCTCCTGGCGGTCCCATTCTCTGACATTCGCATCCGACAACAGGTTCGATCATGCCGCGATACTTCTTCAATACGCGAATCGGCGACGAGGTCATCACCGATCCGGAAGGCGAAGAGTTGCCGAACCCGGATCGCGCCTGGGAGGTCGCCCGCGCCATGATCCACGAACTATTGAGGATCGAGGGCATGGAGAACCTCATGCGCGCGGTTCTTGAGGTGACCGATGACGAAGGCGAAATCCTGCTCGAGTTTCCCTTTGCCGAGGCCGTCCTTGATGAAGCCGATGCGGAGGACAGCGGCCTACCCGTCACGAAGCATTGATATGACGCGATCGGATAAGATACGCTGAAACCGTCCAGGGTGTCTTGTATGGTGCCTTGCCGGCATCTCCAATTCCGCGAGATGCTGTCCGCTGCAATCGCCCTCTCGGGATGTTTCCGATTGCGCGCGGGTTGAAAAATATTAAAGACTGTAGCCACGAAGTCCGCCGTTACGGGCAGGGGTTTGCCTCGCGCACGGATCGAAGGCTTCCACAAAGGGAGAAGAATATGAGGATCAGTTCATCGGCGTCTCGCAGCCTGTTGTTGGCCGGCGCCTTTATTAGCGTATGGAGCTATGGTGCTGCCGCGCAGACGGCGAGCCCGCAACCGCTTCCGCCGGGGTCGCCGATGATCGGCCGCCCCGACAATGAAGCGGCGCAAAAGCTGGCGCCAAATGCGCCGCCGTCGCCGCTTGCGACAGCGCCCGACAAGCTGCCGCTGGACAAGCTGAAGGTGCCGGCCGGCTTCAATCTCGAAGTCTATGCCGCCGGCATGGCGAATGCGCGTTCGCTCGCGCTCGGCGACAAGGGCACGGTGTTCGTCGGTAGCCGTACCGTCGACAAGGTCTATGCCATCATCAACAAGGACGGCAAACGCGAGGTCAAGATCGTCGCCTCCGGCCTCTACCGGCCGAACGGCGTCGCCTTCAAGGACGGCACGCTCTATATCGCCGAGCTTTCCAAGGTCTCGAAGATCGAAAAGATCGAAGACAATCTCGACAACCCGCCGAAGCCTGTCGTGATCTACGACAACCTGCCGAAGGACGAAGCCCACGGCTGGAAGTTCATCGCCATCGGACCGGACAACAAGCTTTACGTCCCGGTCGGCCAGCCCGGCAACAACGTGCTGCATGACGCCGATCACGGCCAGATCCGCCGCATCAATCTCGATGGCACCGGCGCCGAGGTGATCGCGCTCGGTGTCCGCAACACCGTCGGCTTCGACTGGAATCCGGAAACCAAGCAGCTCTACTTCACCGACAACGGCCGCGACTGGTTGTCGGAAGATGTTCCGAACGACGAACTCAACCGCGTCACCAAGGTCGGCGAGGACTTCGGCGCGCCCTATTGCTATCAGGGCAATATCCCCGATCCCGAATTCGGCTGGGGCCACTCGTGCAGCGAATTCACGCCTCCGGTCGGCCTGATGGGCCCGCACGCGGCGGCACTCGGCATGAGGTTCTATACCGGCAAGATGTTCCCTGCGAGCTTCAAGAACCAGATCATCATCGCGCGCCATGGTTCCTGGAACAAGACCAACAAGTTCGGTGGTGACGTCGTCGTCGCCCACCTCAACAAGGATGGCACGGTCAAGAACCTCGAACCGCTGATCACCGGCTTCCTTCAGGACAACAAGTATGTCGGCCGTCCGGTCGATGTGATGCAGCTGAAGGACGGTTCGATCCTCGTTTCGGACGACTGGAACGGCGCGGTTTACCGCGTCTCTTACGGCAAGCAAAAGATCGCCGCGCAGTAAGCGCGCGCTGTCATTCCGGGACGCGCGTAAGCGCGGACCCGGAATCTCGAGATTCCGGGTTCGGTGCTTTCGCACCGCCCCGGAATGACAATACGAGTCGTTAGAGTGTCGAGATGGGCGGATGAAAAAAATAACAATTGCGCTGGCGTTTTTCCTCATCGCTACATCCGCAAACTCCGAAACCATCGAGCAACGCGCGGTGACTTGTTTTGCCTGCCACGGCGAGCATGGCCAGTCGGAGATGGACAATACGCCGTCGCTCGGTGGCCAGCAGTCGCCCTATGCGCTGATCCAGTTGTTCATGTTTCGCGAGAAACTGCGCACCTTCGAGCCGATGAACGAGATGGCGAAGCTGTTCACTGATGACGATCTTCAGAAGTTTGCCGATTTCATCGCGAAGTTGCCGAAGCCGCAACCGCCGGCCGAGGTCGGCGATCCCGCGCGCATGCAGCGGGGGCTCGCGCTCGCGCAAGCGAATCGCTGCAACAGCTGCCATAACGCCGATTTTTCGGGCAAGGAAAACGTGCCGCGGCTGGCCAATCAGCGCGAGGACTATCTCAACAAGACGCTCGGTGAATACAAGGACAACAGCCGCCACGGCTATGACGGCACCATGGCGGATGTCATGGGTTCGGTCACGAATGAGCAAATCCCCGAACTGGCTTATTACATCGCGCACTACCGCTAGCAGGCTGTTGAAGAAGTCGGTAGCGAAGCGTTTCGTATCATGATTCTCTGGGACCCGGATTTGACTTGGGGGTCGCGATGCGGGGGAGTGACGAACGGTCCGGCTCGCTTTTCAGTT
>Ga0116129_1000048_pt1 | contig 89041 bp, 76 predicted proteins | sample June2015DPH_17_2_FD_89732 | JGI IMG/M metagenome (GOLD analysis project Ga0116129, IMG submission 89732) | Peatland microbial communities from SPRUCE experiment site at the Marcell Experimental Forest, Minnesota, USA - June2015DPH_17_10 | ecosystem: Environmental > Terrestrial > Soil > Wetlands... | reverse complement strand
GTTAGTCGATTAGCTCGTCGGTATCACTGGTTTCTTTGAAGAGACTAAAAAACGGCCCCGGCGCGGGCGGCGTGCCGAAGCCGTCTGTGTCGGAACTCCCGGCTGGGGGCACCTCGGGGGAAGGTTGGCCACCCGAAGGTTCTTGCACACAGGTATGAGTCAGGCGGCCTTTTCGCCGCGCTCTCGCTTGGCCCGTTGCAGCCGCTTATTTTCGGCCTGCGTATTGCGGACGGCCTCAGCCAGCATCTCATACAGCTCAGCCTTGGTCTTTGGCGGCTCGCGTGTCGATTTCCATTGGGTCATAGATGATATGTGGGGATGCGGGAGGCGGAATTAAACCCGTCTGGCAGCCTCGACAGCAGAACACAGCCATGGATAGCCCGCAACCGAGCGTTGGCAAATCACCGACGCTACCCTGATCTATCGCCGGACGGGAAATCTCAGCGCCATCCAGCTTCTGCTCGGACATACCAAGATTGAAAGCACGGTCAGATATCTGGGCATTGAAGTAGACGATGCACTGGCAATAGCGGAACAAGTTGCTGGCTGAAATACCCGGGCAGAGCGGGCATGCTCTGTCCGACCTTCAACAGCCGTTTCGTGCCACATCCGGACTCATGCGCCGCAGCAAACTTCCCGACTACTCGATCACCTCGTCGGCGCGGGCGGGACCTGATTGGAAGCCGATCGAGAAGGTTTAGCGTCCAGCCGATCCTAACGCATCGAGTAACACGGTTGGTACATCGCCTGCAGTTGCTTGCCGCGCAGGAAGATCATCTGGGGCGTCAACCCGCCGCGCGCGGCGATCCACCGCTGAACCGACGTCGGATACATCGAATACAGCATCATGGTTGCTTCGCGATTAGTGAAGGTGCGGCCGTTGATGCCGAAATCATATGCGGCATGGAAACCAAGCGCCGCGTTCGAGGTCACGCAGATTTTGTCGTGAGGGACCGCGCCGAGGACCATGGTGCAGGCCGAGGCGCAGAGACCATCAATGATCACGGATTGTCCGGATGAACGCAGACGTTGAAATTTGCTGATGTAGCCTCCGATTTGACCGCCCCTATCATCAGCAATGCGGACTGCCGCGCGACTTGCCCCGACACCCGCAAGCAGGAGCGCTGCCGCAAGCAGACACCTTACGAACTTCATTATCCCCACCTTGGTTCGAGCAAGCCGATTTGATCGTTTTGCGTGATGCGCGAAACAGCAAAAACTGTCCTTCTAGTTCGTGGCTTTATCTAGGCATCAGTGACCAAGAAGTGCCCCGCCTCGGGCTCAGCACGGCACGGTCCGGTTCCATTCGCGCTGCTTATCCTCTGCGCTCCGCCCTGGTGACCGCCTCGCAAATCGCCTCTGCGTCAGCCATGTCGTTTTTCTGCCGTTTGACGTAGGGTCTCACGTAGGCTTGGTGGCAGCAATCGCACGGTATGGCCAAGTCCATCGAGCTCGCGCGACCAATGATGTGAGGAGGCACAAGCCTCGGCGCCAACCAGGCACGGTGGTAACTTCTCGAAGAATGCCAAGACGTGGCGGCGCTTCAATTGGCGGCGGATGACCACCTGACCGGTGGCATCTACTCCGTGGACCTGGAAGACCGACTTGGCGATATCGAAACCGGTTGTCGTGACCGTCTGCACGGCTCGCTCCTCCGAATCGCGAACGCGGAAACGTCGGGCGGTCCCGAACGCCGATCGAATGAACGCGGCGGATAAATATCTCTCCGTACGCATCGTCGCGATCCCGGATTAGGTAGCGAGGGATTTGCTCCCGGCCGCAAACTTCAGTGAGCTGATTGGCGATCCATTCGGCCGTTGGATGTGCAGTAACTCCGAACCACAGGCCGATACCGATCTTTGCAAGCTCGCAAAATACTTGAGAGCGAACTTGCCATCCCGATTGTGGAGTGGTCCACCGCACCTCAGGTACGTTAGCTGCTGGTTGAAGCGAGGTCAGCTTCACCTGTCGACGTTAGAGAAAGCCGTTTCGAGGACATCACCGATTGGTTGCCACGTGCGGCCGTCGAATTGAACTAGTCGCAGGTGTTTGATCGGCCGAAAGTTCGAAGGGCCAGTGTTGATTTTGATGCCAGGTAGCAAAACGGAGCCTTGGTAGTCTTTGAGGGCCGCTGCTTGCTTAATGACGTTCTCGCGAGATAGGTCATTAGCGAAGGAGGCCATCATGCCCAACACGTCACAACAGGGAACGGACCGCGCCACCCGGCTGGCACGGACGGCCAAGGTCAGCGGCAACAGCGGAAAGCTATGTCGGCCCGAGCGCGCGACGGCGCTGCTCGAAGCGATCATCGAACCCGGTGACCGCATCACCATCGAGGGCGACAATCAGAAGCAGGCCGATTTCCTGGCTGCTGCGCTCGCGAAGGCTGACCCCAGGCGCCTGCGTGATCTGCACATGGTGCAGTCGGTGTTGGCGCTGCCCGACCATCTCGCCGTGTTCGAGCGCGGCATCGCCAACCGGCTGGATTTCGCCTTCGCAGGCCCGCAGAGCCGCAAGCTCGCCGAGTTGGTCACGAACGGCACGGTGAAGATCGGCGCGATCCATACCTATCTCGAGCTTTATGCCCGGATGCTGGTGGATCTGACGCCGCGTGTGGCGCTGATCGTCGCGGACAAGGCGGACCGCAATGGCAACCTCTATACCGGCCCCAATACCGAAGACACACCGACCATTGCCGAGGCCGCAGCCTTCCGCGGCGGCATCGTCGTGGCGCAGGTCAACGAGGTCGTCGATCGGCTGCCGCGCGTCGACATCCCCGGCGACTGGGTCGATTTCGTCGTGCCGGGCCCGAAGCCCTACGCCATCGAGCCCTTGTTCACGCGCGACCCCGCCAAGGTGAGGGACGAGAACGTGCTGATGGCCATGATGGCGATCGCGGCCGTCTATGAACCCTATCAGGTGCGGCGGCTCAACCACGGCATCGGTTACGCCACCGCGGCGGTCGAGCTGATCCTGCCGACATTCGCCGCGCAGCGCGGCCTGAAGGGCAAGGTCGCGAACCATTTCGTGCTCAACCCGCACCCAACCCTGATCCCCGCGATCGAGGCCGGGTTCGTCGACGGCGTCTATTGCTTCGGCTCCGAGCTTGGCATGGAGCGCTACGTCGCGAAGCGCACCGATGTGTTCCCGATCGGCGCCGACGGCAGTTTGCGGTCGAACCGCGCGCTGGCGCAGGTCGCCGGACAATATGCCTGCGACATGTTTGTCGGGGCCACGCTGCAGATCGACGCGCAAGGCAACAGCTCGACAGCTACGAAAGACCGGATCGCGGGCTTCGGGGGCGCACCGAACATGGGCGCGGATGCGCGCGGCCGCCGCCACGACAGCCCCACCTGGCTGCGCGCCGGTGAGGAAGCAGGTGATCACCTGCGCGGACGCAAGCTTGTGGTGCAGATGGTGCAGACCCATCAGCCGAACGGCGCGCCCAGCTTTGTCGAGCGTCTCGATGCGTTCGATCTGGCCGCTTCCGCGGGCTTCGCGCTGCCGCCGGTGATGATCTATGGCGACGACGTGAGCCATGTCATCACCGAGAAAGGTGTGGCGAACCTCCTGCGCTGCCGATCACCGCAAGATCGCGAGGCGGCATTGCGCGCGATCGCCGGCGACACCGAATTCGGCAAGCGGCGATCAGCTGTCACAACCGAGAGCCTGCGCCGCCGCGGCATCGTGATGTTTCCCGCGGACCTTGGCATCGATGTTCGAACAGCAACGCGCGACCTGCTCGCCGCCAAGACGATCGATGAGCTCGTGGCCGCCTCGGGTGGACTCTACACGCCACCCGCCAAGTTGCGCCGCGCCGTCATCGCCCATGCTTAAGGAAGTAGTCATGACCCCAGTCAGCCAGACCTCTAGCGACCTATGCGCGAAACCGCCGCCCCTCGACCGCGTGAAGCACCTCGCAGCCACGCTGCTGTCCGAACGCAGTCAGGCATCGGGAGCGCTGGTCGCGCGGCAATTGCATGATCTGCTGGGAGCTCTCGACGCCAGCGATCGCCAGGGCTTCGAGCGCTATCTCGCCACGGAATTCCAGCCCGACGGACCGGCGTTGCGCGCGGCAGCGCAGCGCTACCTGGCCGAGGGCACGGCTGAAGCCGCGGCTGCTCTTGCGCGGGCCGCCGATCCGCCCCGCCAGGAATTGCTGCGCCGAATCAACATGGCACCCGGTGGGATCAGCGCGCTGATCGCGATGCGCAGCGAAATTGCTTCATGCCTGCGCGCCGAGCCCGAACTGAAGCTGCTCGACGCAGACCTCAAGCATCTGTTCGCCTCGTGGTTCAACCGCGGCTTCATCGAGTTGCGGCGCATCGACTGGCAGACGCCAGCCGCGGTGCTGGAAAAGCTGATAGCCTATGAAGCGGTGCACGAGATCAAGGGCTGGGACGATCTGCGACGACGGCTTGCACCCGATCGGCGCTGCTTCGGCTTCTTCCATCCCGCACTTCCAGGTGAGCCGCTGATCTTCGTCGAGGTTGCTCTGGTGGAAGGACTGGCCACTGCCGTGCAGCCGCTCTTGTCGCAGGACACCGGTGAAGCTGTCGCGCGGGAGCGAGCCGCACGCGCCGACACTGCGATCTTCTATTCGATCTCCAACTGCCAGGACGGCTTGCGCGGCGTGGCGTTCGGAAATTTCCTGATCAAGCAGGTGGTCGAGGAGCTCAAGGCGGAGTGTCCGCAGCTGAAGCGTTTTTCTACCCTGTCGCCAGTGCCGGGGTTTCGGCAATGGCTCAATAATCGGCTTGTGAATGGAAGCGATCCCGATGCTACGCCGTTGTCGCAACTGGAGAGCGACGGCTGGTGGAATGATCCGGCGCAGAGCGAGAAGCTGCGCGTGCCCTTGCTGCGCCTCTGCGCCCGCTATCTGACGCGCAAGCCCTCGATACGCATCGACCCCGTCGCGCGCTTTCACCTCGGCAACGGCGCACGGCTCGAGCGCATCAATTGGCTCGGTAACACCGAGCCTCGTGCGCTCCAGGAATCCTTCGGCATCATGGTCAACTATCTTTATGACCACGACAGCATAGAGAGCAATCACGAGGCTTTCGTACGCGACGGCACCATCGTCCGTTCGCATGATGTCGATGGCCTGCTGCACAACACCGATTGAGCCGCCATCAAGTTCGCCCTTCCCGCCAACTCATGTGACCCAGGAGAGAAATCATGATGATGAACAGACGCACTTTTTCGACCGCTCTGCTTGCTGGTGCGGCGGCTTCGATGGTCTCCACTCGCGGCATGGCCGCAAATGTAGCCCCGCCGAAGGCCCGCAACGTCGTGCTCGTGCACGGACTGTTCGCCGACGGCTCCAGCTGGTCCGAAGTGATTCCCCGTTTACAGGCGTCAGGACTGAACGTCACGTCCGTGCAAAACCCCCTGACCACACTGCCTGAGGCGGTCGCGTCAGCCGAGCGCGTGCTGGCACGGCAGGATGGCCCGACGGTGCTGGCCGGCCATTCTTTCTCCGGCATGATCGTCACCGAAGCCGGCATGCATCCTAACGTCTCGGCGCTTGTCTATGTAGCAGCGCGGGCGCCGGACGCCGGCGAAGACTACGCGGCCTTGGCCAAGACCTATCCGACGCCGCCAGCATCGGCCGGGATCGTGTTCGACGGCGATGAGGGACGCCTTTCCGAAGAGGCTTTTCTGCGGGATTTCGCGGGCGACATCCCGAAGGCAAAAGCGAAGGCGCTCTATGCGGTGCAGCAGCCATTCCAGAAAGCGCTCCTCGCCGGAAAGACCACGAACGCAGCCTGGCGATCGAAGCCGAGCTATTACGCCGTCTCGACCGAGGACCGCACCATCAATCCGGACCTCGAACGTTTCATGGCCAAGCGAATGGGTGCCAAGACCATCGAGGTGAAGGCGAGCCATCTATCACTGATCTCGCACCCAAAGGAAATCACGCGGCTGATCCTGGAAGCCGCCGGACAGCACGCCGGATGAGCAAGGCGCAGGGCGGTCAATGAAGGCTCCCTGCTAGTCGGCGCACACACACAACAAAGAGGGCAAAGAGCTATGAAACGTTTCGGATCTGCCACCTGGAACGGCGGCCTGCGTGAAGGCAAGGGCTCGGTCTCGACCGAGAGCCGCGCGCTGGAAACCTATCCTTACACATTCTTCAGCCGCGATGATGAAAAGCCGGGCGCCAATCCGGAGGAACTACTCGGGGCGGCTCACGCCGCCTGCTTCACCATGTCGTTCGTCAGACTACTCGGCATGGCGAACTTCGTGCCGGAACTAATCGACAGCAAATCGGAAGTTGTCATCGACAAGGGTGACGATGGCTTTTCCATCACGTCGGTCCATCTCACCGTCACCGCGAAGATACCGGGCATCGAACCGGCCGCGTTCCAGTCAATCGCTACAAAAGCAAAGGCCGGTTGCCCTGTTTCCAAACTGATGAAGGTCGACATTGGCTTCGGAGCCACTCTACTCTAGTGAGTCTGCGAAAAGGGGCACAGGGCGGATCGCCGCGCTCCGCGCCTCTTATCAGAGCGCAATGAGATCAGGCTTGGCTAAAGCGTGCGCGCACTCAGCGCATCAATGCAATTGGTACATCCTAAACCGCGGAGACTGGAGATGCCGTTTGTAACCTTCACCGTCCGGCGCAGCCTCAGCGCCGCCGACAAGTCCCTCTTATCGGAGGCAATGTTAGAAGCGCAGGTGGCCGCCGGCTATCACCGAGCCGACCGCTTTCACCGCTTTATCGAGGTCAACCAGGATGACCTTCTGGTAGATCCCCGCTTCCCTGACTACGCAACAGACAGAACCGATCGGTTCATGGTCGTTGAGGTAGTCATCTCCAGCGGGAGACCGACAGGAACCGCCGCCACCATAGCGGACGAAGCAGTCAGACTGTTCGGCGAGCGCCTGCACCTTGCGCCTCAGGACATCCTGTTCGTCTTCCACGAGGTAGAACTGAACCTCCCGCGCTTTTCTGCTGCGTCACTCAGACGAGAGGCGACCGCGGATGGCTATCCCCGAAGGGTGAAATCATGCATGCCCTGAACATTGTGAGCACACCGCGGAAGGAACAATCTGCTTCGCGCGCTCGTCGACGCTTTTCTTCGCGAATATACGACGCAGGTAGACGACCTCGTCGTCGACGTAGGGTGCCGATGTGGAATTTCTTTTTCCCTTACAAGCTGAAGCAACTGATCGACCTGAGTTGTCAGCGCAATATGTTGTTTAGGTTCGACGGCAAGCGCTACGGACCCTCGCTCGACATTGAGAAGGATTTGTCGCATTCCTTCGAGGGTAAAGCGACGAGGCTGGAGTTTCGCAGCCCGGTTTTCAGCATCTAAGCGGGTACGTCGAATTCTGGCTGCGGTTCATCGGCGCCAGGGAAGTGGTCACGCTTGCGCTCGAGCATACGTGGGATGGCCGCGCGGTCGATATGATCGCTGTCGGTAAAAAGAAGACCGCCGAATTGTCAATGCAATTCTGACAGGAAGGATCTGGGCCGGCGCCCGCTTATGGCCCTTTTCGGAACCTGGCTGGTCCAGCTGACGATGTCGGTTCTTGGGGGCAGAGCGGACTCACGGCCGACATCGCGGAAACGACGCGAGTGACCCCGGAACGTACGTCGGCTGCGTCCAACGGCAATGTAGTCGTGCCCTATCAAGTCGCCGGTTGAGCCGATAGGATGCTTCACCTTTGGGGGCTGACATGCAGCGGCGGGATTTTCTCGGTGTCTTGAGTGGCGGCTGCGGTCGTGTGGCGCCGCTCGCAGCCCGCGCGCAGCGGGCCGACAAGGTTCATCGGATTGGATATTTGGGTCTGGCCTCGACAGCCGCGCAGAACCGTCGCAAGAAAACGGTCACGGGGAGGAGATCATGACGATCGATCGCCGCCGCTTGTCGCTCGGAATCGCCGCCGCGGGTTTCAGCGCCATTGCCCCACCGCTGGCCGCGCAGCAGCGCGTCGTTCGCCTCATAGTGCCGGCCGCCCCCGGCGGAGCGATCGACGTGATCGGGCGGCTCTACGGGCAACGCCTGTCCGAGCTTCTCGGACAGACCTGGATCGTTGAGAACAAGTCCGGAGCGAGCAACACGCTCGGCGCTACCGAGGTAGCGCGCGCAGCCCCAGACGGATCGACCTTCCTGACGAATGCCGACATACAGATTATGGCCCGCCACGTCATGCGGAACGTGTCTTACGACCCGATCGCCGACTTCACACCGATCTCGCGTTTCGCGATTTCGCTGATGCTCCTCGTCGGAAATCCACGCGAGACGCCTGCTACGCTGGCGGAACTCATCGACGCGCTCAAGGCGCAACCCGACCGCTTCTCTTTCGCAAATTCAGCGCTGGGCAGCATGGGACATCTCGCGACCGAGAGTTTCAAGCGCAGGATCGATGCCAAGGCGCTCATCGTCAACTATCGCGGAACCGCGCCGGCGATCAACGACGTGCTCGGCGGGCAGGTCGCGCTGATGGTCGCGCCGCTCGGCTCGGCCCTCTCCCACGTCAACGCCGGCACGCTGCGCGCGTTCGCCGTCATGAGCCCGCAGCGAACAGCGCTCCTGCCGAACGTGCCGACGATCGACGAAGCGGGGCTGCCGGGCCTCGACTTCATGCTATGGTACGGGCTCTGGGGCCCGAAGGGGCTCGCGGCGGAAACGGCGGGGCGCGTCAACGCGGCGGTGCAGGCGGCCTCCAAGGAGCCGGCGCTCGTTGAACGGCTCGTCGCGCTTGGAGCCGAGCCGGTGACGGAAGGCGCGGCGAGCTTCGCGCGCTTCATCGACGAGGAGGTGCAGCGCGCCGCTCGCATCGCCGAGGAAGCCGGGATTCGGCCCGAATAAGCCGGGTTAGGGATCGAGGTGTCATTCGTTGATAGAAATGGTAGCGAACTTACAGATCTCTACGGACGAGCAGCGACGGGTCGCCTTAGTTCGTCCCCGCAAACGGCTCCGGCCGGCGAAGACTCGGCTTTGCTGTTGCGCATCTGTTTTCAGTACAGGAAATCGCCCATGTGCCCGCATGACAATCTTCCCCGATCCATCGCCGTCGACGCGACCGATACAGCGAAGCCAGGCCCGGAGCCAGGCCCAGGGTTGATTGAGGATCTTGTTGTCGCCAACCATATTCTCTTTGACCAGGGCGTCGTTGATGCCTTCGGACATATTAGTGTTCGCCACGATAAGCGCCCCGACCGATTCCTGCTGGCTCGAAACATGGCCCCAGGTCGTGTGGAGTCAAATGACATCATCGAGTTCACTCTAGACGGCGAGGCGGTCAACGCCGCCGGCCGCAAGGTCTATCTTGAGCGATTTATCCATGCCGAGATATATCGCAAGCGCCCCGACGTAATCTCAGTCGTGCACAGTCATTCGCACTCCGTAGTGCCCCTGAGCGTTGTCAAGGGCGTGCGGCTGCAGGCTATCTTCCATATGGCGGGCTTTGTCGGGCAAGGCGCTCCAGTCTTCGAGATCCGGGAAGCTGGGGGCGATACGACCGACCTCCTCATCAGCAACAATCATCTCGGTCGCGCGTTAGCCGATCATTTTGTGGGCCACGACATCGTGCTGATGCGAGGTCACGGCTCTACGGTCGTCGGAGGCTCAATTCGACAGGCGGTCTACCGCGCAATCTATGCTGAGCTAAATGCTCGCTATCAGCTCCAGGCAATGCAACTCGGCGGCGAAGTCACCTTCCTATCGGAAGGCGAGAGTCTTGCCTGCGTACAGAACATCGAGGGGCAGGTGCAGCGTCCTTGGGACCTTTGGGTCGAACAGGCCCGGGCGAAACGAAATACACAGACACGCTAGTGCGGCGAATTTGAAGTTCCTATCACCGAAGGACCCTGAGAATGTCTGCTAACCGGGCAAGACCGGAAGTGAGCGCGCGCGTTCAACGTGACGCGATTGACCCTTCGCGGTGATGTCCACCATGCTGGCGAGTGTCCGCTGATGGGCGAACGGCGGGCATCCCTCGCGAACAAGCTCAACTACGTCGCATGAGGTGCCCACACTTCATTAACGTGGGTTTCCCGCCACCATGCCTTTGCCGCCTCCCACCGCCTGAATAATCTCGAACCCCTCGAACTGCGGGTGCCCAAGATAGAGCGGCTTGTTATCGCCGGCTTTGTGATGCGCGGCGCGGAAAGATTCGGACTTTGTCCATGCTTCAAAGGTGGCGCGGTTCTTCCACACCGTGTGTGACGCATACAGCGTGTGGTCCTCTGCTTCGGGACCTTTGAGAAGGTGGAACTCTACAAAGCCCGGCACCTTGTCGAGATGACTGTCGCGCGACAACCAGACGCTCTCGAATGCAGCTTCCGACCCCTTGATCACTTTGAAGCGGTTCATCGCGATGAACATCTAATGTCTCCTGTTATCGTGTTCGAGCCACTTGACCGATGACGGTGCAATCGAGCTATCGATAAGTATTTGAAAATCGAAAAGGTAGAACGCTCTCCCGCGGGCGACGGCGAAGCATCGTCCATCATGAGAAATCCTGTCTCAAGGTGGCACCAATTCTCTCCAGCGCCCAATCAACTTGATCGTTGGTGATCACGAGGGGTGGAGCAATGCGGATCGTGTGTTCATGTGCGTCCTTGGCAAGGATGCCCCTGCCCTGCAGAGCCTCACAGTAACGACGTGCAGCGCCTGCTTCTGGGTGAAGTTCGACTGCCAGCATTAGCCCGCGTCCGCGTACCTCGCGGATCGTGTTGGCGCGGATGCTCCTGAGGCCATCGAGAAACCGCACGCCCTGGACGGCGGCGTTCTCAATCATTCCTTCCTCGACAAGCGCGCGCAAAGCTGCCCGCGCCACCGCGCAGGCGAGCGGGTTGCCGCCGAAGGTTGAGCCATGCTGACCGGGTTTCAGGGTGCCCAGCACTTCGTTATTCGAAAGGACGGCCGACACTGGATAAAAGCCCCCAGACAACGCTTTGCCGAGCAGCGTGACATCTGCCTCGATGCCATCGTGTTGCTCAGCGAGCAACTTGCCGGTACGGCCGAGTCCGGTCTGGATCTCATCGAGGATCAGCATCACGTCGTGCGCGGTGCAAAGCTCGCGTACCTTTGTGAAATAGCCGGGCGACGGGAGGATGACGCCAGCTTCCCCCTGGATTGGCTCGACGAGGAAACCGACAGTGTTCGGCGTTATCGCCTCCTCCAACGCCTTGGCGTCGCCGAAGGGTATGATTTTGAAGCCCGGCGCGAACGGTCCAAAATGCTCACGTGCGGCCGTGTCGGTGCTGAAGCCGACAATACCGAGGGTGCGTCCGTGGAAGTTGCCGGCGCAGACTATGATCTCGGCTTGCCCATCTGGCACGCCCTTCACTTCGTATCCCCATTTGCGCACGGCCTTGATCGCGCTCTCCACCGCCTCGGCACCGCTATTCATGGGCAGTATCTTGTGCGACCCGGTGAGCTCTGCGATCTGCTCGTAGAAGGGGGCCAGTTGGTCGTTGTGGAATGCGCGGGAAGTCAACGTCAGCTTACCCGCCTGTTCCACTATTGCGGCCAGAATCTTCGGATGGCAGTGCCCCTGGTTCACTGCCGAGTAGGCTGATAGGCAATCGAGATAACGGGTGCCTTGCGTATCCCACACCCAGACGCCTTCGCCGCGCGATAGAACAACGCCTAGCGGTTCGTAATTCTGGGCGCCAAAACGCGCTTCCGTTGCGATGAAATCAGTTGCCGGTCGACCCATCTTTCAACACTCTGGTTGGAGCGGGCAACACCAATTGGGTCTCCAATCGACTTTATCATAACCCTGGCTTGCGCCATAGGCCAGGATCAGTGGCATTACATGCGGCAGCCCGCGAGATGTCACAATCACAGGCTGGCGAAGTCCTCGTATCGTGCGTCGTTACCGATCTCGTGGCGGGTGCGGGATTAAGGTTCACTGAACGCCGGTCGTTTGAACCTAAAGGCCTCCCACGTCGAGAAGATGATGCGTCCGCGGTCGCTATGGCACAATCTTGAAACGCCAGCGCCATCACACCAACCAGCCAACGGCGCTTTCGCTTTGTGAGAGGTCCTGCGATGCTCGCAGATCATGATACGACATCCAGGATCGCCGCGTTGAGCGCCTCCCTCACCTCCGCCACGTCGGATTCAAAATTGGAGCAAGTCTTCGCGGCACGGTCGCGTGAGGTGCCCGATCTATTTGCGTTCTAGCGCCGACACTCCCAGATCGCCATACGGGTCGGTTCGCGGTTGCGTTTGTTTAATCGATGTGATCCCTCTCACGTCGCCGTGCGTGGAACGCATCAGAAGAACCGATGAGCCTGGCGGACCAAGCTGTCCGGGACGCTTGTTGCATTCGGCTGGCTTACAGTCTTCGCGAGCACTTCCTTATCGGTAGCCCGATTCCACCCACTCCGTCTTACCTATCCAGCCCCTAAAGCCACGCACGGTCGAGCGCAATCACAAGGACCCCAGCTACAGCCAAAGCATCCTCTCCGGTGGCTTGCGGGCTCATGATGTTCACTATATGTTCTATTCGTCCGTGCATCGAATCCCGTTTCTCCCAACCAAACCGCTAATGCCCAGTCAAATTGTCATCACGGAGAAAACCAGTCAGGCAAAGGACGTCCGCGCTGCCGTCGGTTCTCGCTACGGAGATATCCTCCCTGCCGAGGGCCATCTATTCGACCTGCTCGAACCCCAGGATGTTGTCCCGGCCTGGAAGCGTTGGTCACCAATACTTCTGCGGCCTCAAGGCCTTTATGACACTCGCCCAGCAGAGGGCGGCAACAAAGCCGCCAAGCTCAAAGCCATTCGCGAGGCCCTTCGTACCGCCAAACGGGTTTGGCTCGCCACCGATTGCGATCGCGAAGGTCAGCTAATCGGTCAGGAAATTCTCGAGCACTACAAATACCGCGGCGAGATTATGCGAGTGCTGTTTACTGCGCAGGACTCGCAGACCATCCGCGATGCATTCGGCCAAGCAAAGCCAAATGCCGAGTACGCCCGTCTTTATGCAGCCGCCGTCGCTCGCCGGCAGGCCGACCAGATCTACAACTTATCGCTCACCCGCACTGCGACCGTCATCCTGGGTCGAGGTACGCGGAGGGTGATCGGCGTCGGCCGGGTGAAGACGCCGACCTTGGCCATTGTGTGCAAGCGCGAGTTGGAAATCCGGGACTTTGTACCACTCGCCTATTTTGAAGTTGTTGCCAGCGCAAAGGTTGCGGGAGGCCAATTCCAGATGCGGCACGCGCCTCAGGACCGAATTGTTCGGCGCGAGATTGCCGAGGACGTCCTCAAAGCGGCCGACGGCTTCGAGGGCGCGCTCGCCGTGCGCGTCGAGGATAAGCGGCAAGGACCGCCCAAACTGCATGATTTGCCGTCGCTGCAAAAACTCTGCGGCTCGCGGTTCGGCTGGTCCGCCAGCAAGACGCTTGAGGTGGCGCAGGAGCTCTATGACGGTCAGGGCAAGAAGATCATCACTTACCCTCGCGCCGAGGTGCGCTATCTGCCGGCGAGCTTGATTTCGGACGTGCAGCGGATCGTGGCCGGCCTGCGGGTGGGCCAATCGTTCAGCACGATCCCCGTGCCCGAGCCGCCGGTCATCCGTAAGGGTGCGAGCGGCACCTTCTATGACAAGGGACTGGAGGGCGCGAGCCATCACGCCGTCATTCCCAACGTCAACACGATCGACAAACTGGCCGAGGTCTGGCCTCGTCTGTCGTCTGACGAGAAGAAACTGTTCGACATCATCGCGCGGGCCTATCTCGCTGCCCTGATGCCTGACTTCCGCTATCGGCAGACAACCGCAACGCTCGACGTGCGCGGCTTCGAATTCCGTGCCGCCGGCCGCCAGCCTATCGATCTCGGCTGGCGAGCAGCATTTCCGGAGTGGCAACCCGCCGACGAAAAGAGCGACGAGGCGCAATTGCTGCCGCCGCTGCGCAACGGCGAGACGGCGATGCTGCAGGATCCAAAAATTGAGGATAAGGAAACCCGACCGCCGCCGCGTTACAACGAGGGCACCCTGATCGAAGCTATGCAGGGCGCCTGGCGCTTTGTCGACGATGAGGTTCTGCGGGACCGCCTGAAGGAAGCCAAGGGCATTGGCACGCCGGCGACCCGGGCAGAGATCATCGGCGGGCTTAAGAAGCAGGGTTTTCTGATTGTCCAGGGAAAGCACATCGTGCCGACTGAGGCCGGCCTATCGCTGTTCGGCATTCTCAAACAGGCAGATCCGGCGCTGGTTGATCCGGGCGTGACGGCGCAACTCGAATGCCTGCTCGACGATGTCGTCGTCGGCAAGCAGGAGATGGTCGGCGCAATCGACGCCGTGTGTGAAGTCGCCCAACGCATCATCGGCAAGCTCGTGGAAGGCGCCGCCATAGGAGGACCTCCCTTGCTTGGTGCCGCAGTCGGTCATGGCGCTGCAGCATATCCACCCACGCCTGCGATGAAGCGCTTTGCCGACAGTCTCGCGCAGCAAACCGGCATCAAACCTCCGCGCGGTTACAATACGTCGATATCGATCTGCGGCGCGTTTCTCAAGCAGCACGCACCCAAGAAAGCCGACGGTGAAACGGCTGGGAAGCTCGACCCTAAACCGGCAAGTCCGGCACAGTTGTTGTACGCAACGAAGATCGCGCTCGGGAAAGGCGTCGTCGTTCCCGACGAGGCCAAGGCCAACTCGGCAGCAATGGCCGCGTGGATTGACTCGAACAAAGGCACGAAGCGACGCAAGAGTGGTCGCAAGACCGCCTTCAGGCCGGCGGTATCAATTGCACCTAAATCGACGGAGCCGTCGAGGGTCTCCCGAAAACGAAAGGCTGATGCTGCCGCAGGTGCATCAATGCCCGCCCAACCAAATCCGGCGGCAGGAACGCCGCTGCGAATTCCTTACGGCAACAAAGAAGTCGCTCTGAAGCTTGGCGCCCGGTATGGCTCGATGGGGTGGTATGCGCCGCCTGGAGTCGATCTCTCCGCATTTGGCGAGCGGGGCTGGCTGTAACGCCCGGCCCTCACGCCGCGTGCCGCAGTCAGTGGTGCCGCCCCGGGAGGAAAATGGGAAATGGGTCTGGACCCGGGCGCAATTCACCGGCGAGAATTCGAGTCTCGGATATTCCGAGATTCGAATCATCCGAAACTCGAAATGAAATAAAATGCGCCCGGGTCCGGACGTAATTTCCGATGGCGACAATTCGAGACTCGGATTGTCAATCCCGGGATCTCGGGACTCTAGCGGTTTAATTCAAATCTCGACGGGCATCGTCTGGTTGCCCATCCGGAAGTCGATCCGACCAAAGAAAGCCGGCCCTGCCCTAACTGGCCTGATCCGGACGCAGCCCGCCGGCACCCAGCGGGTCATCGACGGCGTCCGTCCGGAAGGTCCTGCCGGCGAGACTTTTTGCTGACGCTGTCGACGCGCCGGTGACCTTATTCGGCCCGGTCTTCTCGCATCGCCGCCCGTCAGCGCGGCTTCCCTCTAACGGAATGTCGCGCTCAACTGCGTACGCACCCAAATAATCGCCGAATGCGCCCGAAAAATCAAAATCAATAGAATCAACAGTTTACAGGGAATCTGGCGGCATATGCACCCCTTCCGCCAACACTCAATGAAATCAATGGGTTTAACACTCTCTCGGGCTCTGATTTAGCACTAGCGTTTATCGTCCGTTCTCCGAAACCTCCAAAGCCGCATTCCATCGGCCGCCATCATTTTGCGCCGCGCCTGCTGAATATACTTCCTGACTTCCTTGTTGGTCAGATGCCCAAGAATGGATTTGATTTGCTCCAGTGCCGCGCCAGCTTCCGAGAGACCCGAGATGAAATTTGTTGAGCCGAGCGGCTTCACTAAAAGTTTGTCGTCGGCTGGCTCGATAACACGCCGGGGTTTTCGCAAACTCTATCGGCTAGCGGCTCCGACACTTAGCCGTTTTTCCACATTCATGCCGAGCACCACCCTGGATGAAACTCGACCAGCGCAGGAGTTCGGACGAAATGATCGGCTGATCGTTGATCTTGGTATGAATGATGGAACCGACACATTTTTTTATCTAAAAAAGGGCTTTAACGTTGTTGCCGTCGAGGCAAATCCGGTGCTGGCGCGACAGTCCGAAAGCTTGCTAGGCCGGTTTGTTCGCGCGGACCGACTGCGGATCGTTAACAAGGGGATCACCGACTCAAACTCTGATGATCATCTAGATTTTTACATCAACCATAAACGCTCCGAGTGGAGTTCGTTCGTGCGCGAGATCGGCTGCAGGGATGGTACATCATTCTCGGTTGCCCGTATTGCGATGGTGCCCATCAAGGAATTGTTCCGCCAGTTTGGGACGCCTTACTATCTTAAGATAGATATCGAGGGCTTCGACCAGCGAATTGTGAACGCGTTGTCCGATTTTCCTGTGAAGCCTCGCTTCATCTCCGTTGAGGAAGCCGGTGTCGGAATTGTCGACGCGCTCCACCGAATTGGTGCGATCGGCTTCAAGCTGGTAAGCCAAAAAAACGTCCCTGCGAACAAGCTGCCTTACCCCGCTCGTGAGGGGCGCTATTGCCGACATTATTTCGTTGGTGGCTCCAGCGGGCCGTTCGGGGATGAAGCACCCGGCGATTGGCGGCCATATGACGAGTTTCGGTCGTCCTACTTAAGTTCGGTCCGTGATGAGGAAGGCAAGATGGTCGGCGATGCCAGCGATTGGTTCGATATTCACGCCCGGTTTCAGGACCTGTTTGAAGCTGGAAAATGAAGGCGCTTAAGCTCTTCCGTCCGTCGTCGCCCACTCCCGAGTGCAGCAATGCGCCCTGGCGGGTTTCATTTTTCTCTTGACGTCTTTTCCGCCGAAGCACGGCACAATCAACTCACTTGGACGTAGGTTAGCTCGTGGGTATTGTCGCATCTCGATTGCGTGGGATCTGCGCACCGCCCGCAAGCCAATCGTGATAGCTGCGGAATTTGAGACCGAGTTTTTCGTAGTAAACCCGGAGATACCCGTCGCCGCCGCGCGTCACGGCGTCCGGCACCACCGCCTGCACCTCTTGAGCGATCACACCAACATAGGCCTTGTCGTTGCCGAGATAGCTGAACCGATAATAACCGAGACCGTTCTCGAGATAGCCAAGCAGAACAACGTCGTGCTTCAGCGCGAGGTCGGAGCGTCGGCCACCGCCTCGTCCACCGCGAAAACCGCCGCCGCCACCACCGCGGAAGCCACCGCCAGCCGAGGCGAAGCTGGCGCGGCCACGCGCCGACGCAACGCTCGCCGCCCGGCCCGATGACACATTGAGGCCGCCGCCTCGCGCCCGATTCACCGCAGCAGAGCGATTGCCCGCATCGCCTCTGTTGGCGCGGTTGCCGCTGTCTCGACCACCGCGGTTGGCAACACGATCGCCTGCCTGGTTGCCGCGATTACCCGCGCGATCGCCGATATTTGCAGCGCGGTCGCCAGCGCTCGGACGGCTGTTTCCGGGGTTGAGCACCTGCTGTCCGCCCTTGCCGCGGAAATCCATGCGGTCGTTAGCGCCGGCGCGTATGTTGTTGTTACCGAACCGCTGCTGGACGTTCGCGTTGTTATAGCGGACGCCCTGGCGATGTGCGGAATTGTGCTGCCAGCCGTTTGTCGTGCGATGATTGACGTAGACGTTACGATTGCCCCAGTTGCAACCGCCGCCCCAGTAATTTCCCCAGCGCCCGATCGCCCAGGCGGTACCGAAGGCGATGCCGGCCGCGACGACCCCGGCGCCGATGTAAGACGGATAGCCGAAATAATACGGGGGATAGTCCGCATAGGGCCACGTGCCATAGACGGTCGCCGGCTCGTAATAGGGAACATACATCGCGTTCGGATCGGTTGGCTCGATCACGATCACCTGCCTGCCCTCCTGTTGCTCGACCGTGACCTTCTGCTGCTTCGTGGTCGAAAGCTTGTTGTTACTTCGCGCCTTCTCGCGCAGGCGCTGGATCGCGTCCATCAGATCGGCTTGCTGGGCAAGCATGGCGTCACCCAGATCCTTGGTCCAGTCCAGCTTGTCGCTCATCATGTCGAGTACCGAGGGTGTCGCCGTCAATGCCTTGACGCTGTCGTCCCAGCCTTTCTTGTCGACGGCTGTCTTGAGTGCATCGCCCTTGAGAGTCTTGTTCTCTTTGATCCAGCGATCGGCCTCGACCACTTCCAGCGGATAGGTCGCAGCCGCCAACATGTTGGCTAGCAGCGCATCGGGATAGAGCGCAATCGGCGCTACCAACGCCTCGAGCTGCCCAGGCTTCAAGAGCGTCTGGTCGGTCTGTGATGGCGGGGGCGCCTGCATTGGCGCGGGCTGTTGGGCGGCCACAGGCAGGGAAGCTGCGGCCATGATCGTCAGCGCCAATAGCACGCTTACGCAACGCATCATGCGTATCTCCTTCAAAGCAGAGCCACGACAGCCAATACCGTTGGCAGAGCGGAGCCTTGATCAAGATCAAGGAGTCGCTTGCTTCCCCTCAAACGGAAGACGCGGCGATCAGGCCGCGCTCGGTGGACATCACGGGCCGCGCTTTGTTGTAGCTTCGTAAGCGTCCCGATAGCCCCTGGCGATCGTTCGAACACCTCGGCCGATGTCGTCGTAGACGTCGTCAGACAGGTTTGCCAACGAGACGCGGAGCGACCATTCGGGAGCGTCGAAACCGCCCCCATTCAGGAGGACGATGCCGTGGTCCTCGGCCAGGCGAAACGCAAGATCGAGCGGATGGATGTTCTTTTTCAGATAGTCGACGGCCTTGTCGCCGATGTTCTTCCGGGCCCAGAACTCGAAATCGATCAGCCCATAATAGGCGTCATAGTTCGGATTCGGGTTCAGCTTGTCCGCAAGGCCGAGACTGTCGAGCAGCGACCCCAGGCGCCTGTTGACGATTTCCATGCAGGCGGCCTGATACGCCTTCTTCACATCCATCATCTCCGAGAGCGAGAACAGGCTCATCATCACCTGCTGCGGCAACGACAGGCCCGCGGTGTGATTGAGCGCCACATCGCGGCTGTCAGCGACAATTCGGTCAATGAGCTTCAGCTTGCGCGGCTCCAGCGTCAGCGGCCCGTAACGTTTGTCGAGCGCCTTCACCGCAGCGTCAGGCAGCTTGGCGATCATCTTGTCGAACATATTGTCTTCATGAATTGCGATGGCGCCGAGCCGCCATCCCGTGCAGCCGAAATATTTCGAATAGGAATAGACGCCGATTGTATTGTGCGGGAGCTCGCCAAGCAGCGACCTGAAACCGTGCACGAAAGTGCCGTAGACATCGTCGGTCAAAAGCATCAGGTCAGGACGCTTGTTCTTGACGAGGTTGGTCAGCTTCTTGATTGTCTCGCCGCTCAAGCCCATGCCCGAGGGATTAGCGGGATTGACGACAAAGAAGGCTTTGATCTTCGGATTCTCCAGCTTCTTGATTTCTTCGTCGGTGAACTGAAAGCGGTTCTCCTGCGGCGCCTTGATCTGGACGACCTTGAGGTCATAGTCTTCCAGGTGCGTCATCTCGGTGTAGGGCGTGAAGATCGGCGTCCCTAGCGCGATGGTGTCGCCCGGCAGCAGGAGCCGGTTGGCCTTTAGCGACTTGAAGAGATAGCACATCGCCGCCGTGCCGCCTTCGACCGCATAGATGTCGAACTTGCCCGGCGGTCGCGGCTCGCCGCAAACGGCCCACATCAGATATTCATGCACAATCCTTTCGTTGTGCACCAGCATGCGGTCGGGCACCGGATAGTTATCGCCGATGATCGAATCGACGAGCTCGTGGACGAATGCGTCCGCCTCGAAGCCGAATTTCTTGACCGCATAGGGCAGCATTTCCGACAGAAAATTCGCACCCGGCATATCGGCATGCTTTGTGAGCCAGACTTCAAGCCGCCCGGCAATGCCTTTCGCCTGGGGCATGCCGCCGATTCCTGCCGGATGGTCCATCACTCGCTTGCTCTCGGTAATCGCGAATTGCCCCAGCAGGAAAAAGCCTTCGCGCGGCGTGGTGGCTACCCAGTTTGGATTGCCCCGCCCAGCATTCAGGAACGCCGTCTGCGTCCGCTTCGATGTAGCCTTGGCAAGGTTGATCAGTTCGTCCTTGATCTCGAAGGGGCTCAACGCCTCGAACTTCTTTAAGGTCAACATATCGGCCATTTGATACTCCCGAGCTCGGTAATCGGCTGGAACGGAGGCAAGCTCTTTCGCCCACGCAATCGTCCCCACAGTGATGGGCATCCGACGACGGACTTTGATTTATCTCAAGGCGCCGGCGAAACGATCTCATGCTCACGCCGGCTGATGGCCACCACGATGCAAGGCGGCGCGCCGAACAGTTTCGCCGGATGCGGACGCTTGGAGCGGACAGCTAAAGCGCGCAGCTCATAGCTTGACATAGATCAACACGCCCGCGGCGAACCATCGCCTGATCTTCGCGCGCAGGATCTCGATCCGCCCATGAGCGCTTTGCTGGGGCGGGCGTGCTGATGCTCAGGGACAGCATGAACAGGTGAAATCATGATCAATTGGTTCTTCCAGACGCTCAAAAGCTATCCGGAAATCGCGATCTTCCTTTCGCTGGCCTTCGGCTATTACTTTGGCTCCTTCACCTACAAAGGGCTTGGCCTTGGCGCCGTCACCGCGACACTGATTGCCGCGGTCATCATCGGCCAGATCGGGATCACGATTACAGGCCCGCTCAAGCCGACCTTCTTCCTGATGTTTCTGTTCGCCATCGGCTATGGCGTCGGACCGCAATTCGTGCGGGGCATCGCACAGGACGGCATTCCACAGGCCGTCTTCGCAGCGGTGGTGTGTGTATTCTGCCTCGGCTCCGGTTATCTCGGAGCGAGATTAGCCGGGTACGACGTGGGATCCGCTGCCGGGCTCTACGCTGGTTCCCAGACCATCTCGGCGTCGATGGGTCTTGCGACGGATGCGATCAATCGCCTCGGATTATCGCCGGAGGACACCAAGAAGCTACTCGACGCGATGCCGGTTGCATACGCGGTCACCTATATCTTCGGCACGCTCGGGTCCGCCCTCGTACTGGCGATGCTCGGTCCGGCGCTGCTTGGCATCGATCTCGAAGCGGCGTGCAAGAAATACGAGGAACAGTATGGAGGAAAGAAACAGGCTGGCGGTCCTGGTACGGCCTGGTACCAGTTCGAAATGCGGGCCTTCCGCGTCCGCGAGCGTGGACCGGTGGTCGGGAAGACCGTCCAGGAGGCTGAGGCATTAATTCCCGACCAGCGAGTATTCGTTCAGCGGATTCGACAGGGCGGAAAGATCGTCGACGCGACCGCTGACACCGTCATTCACGCGGGCGATGTCGTAGCGGTGGCAGGCCGGCGCGATGTGCTCGTCAGACTCATCGGCGAGCAGGCGGAGGAAGTTGACGACCGCGAACTGCTGGCGGTCCCGATCGAAGGTGTCGATGTGTATGTGACCAGCAAGGAAGTCGACGGAAAGACGCTGGAGGAGCTGGCAAAAGCGCCAGCAGCACGCGGTATATTCTTGCGCAAGATCACACGTGGGGCGACCGCGATTGATATCCCAATCTTGCCGAATACGAAGCTGAACCGGGGCGACATCGTCACCATTGTTGGGCGGCTACCGGACGTTGCAGCCGCGACCAAGATGCTCGGCCGGCCGGATCGCGCGACCGACGTTGCCGATGTCGCCTTTATCGGGGCAGCGATTGCGATCGGCGCGCTGATTGGCGCTGTGGTCTACAAGATCGGAAGCGTTCCGCTCACCCTGTCCACCTCCGGCGGTGCGCTGATCTCGGGCCTGTTCTTCGGCTGGCTGCGCTCAGTGCGTCCGACCTTCGGACGGATTCCGTCATCCACGGTGTGGTTCATGAACTCGGTTGGCCTGAACGTGTTCATTGCCGTGGTCGGCATATCGTCCGGACCGGGTTTTGTCGCCGGCTTGCAGCAACTCGGCTTCAGTCTGTTCCTCTGGGGTGTCGCGGTCACAAGCGTGCCGCTGATTCTGGCGATGTATGTGGGAAAATACGTGTTTCGCTTCCACGACGCCATCGTGCTGGGCTGCTGCTCCGGTGCACGCACCACAACCGCCTCGCTCGGCATGATCAACGACCGCGCCAAAAGCCAGATTCCGGGCCTGGGGTATACTGTCACCTACGCGGTCGGAAATACGCTGCTCACGATCTGGGGCATGGTGCTAGTCATGCTGATGACGTAACCGCAGTCGCCGGCGATGCTGTCGTGGCTGGAACAGTTTCTCGTACGCTATCCGGAGCTCACGCTGTTCCTGGTAATTGCCGTGGGTTACTGGATTGGAAGCTTCAAGATCGGAGCATTCAGCCTCGGCCCCGTTACGGGCGCGCTTTTCGCCGGATTATTGGTCGGCAACTTCGCGCATGTTCCGGTCTCCGGCATGACCAAATCCTTTCTGTTCCTGCTGTTCCTGTTCGGCGTCGGCTATTCGGTTGGTCCGCAATTCGTACTGGCAATGAAGCGCGATGGACTAAAACCAATGCTGCTCGCCATTGTCGTGAGCTTCACCGGCCTTGGGGTGGCCATCGGTGTCTCGACCGTGCTGCGGCTGGATCCGGGATTTGCAGCGGGGCTTCTATCGGGGGCACTCAGCCAAAGTGCCGCGATGGGAACCGCGACTGACGCGGTCAACGGGCTCGCCATTCCCGAGGCGCAGCGCGCGCTGTTTGCGTCGCACATCGCGGTGGCGGATGCGGTCTGTTACATCTTCGGCTATGCGGGCGTGATCCTGTTCTGCATTCAGATTGCACCGGCGCTGCTGAAGATCGATCTTCGGAAGGAAGCGCTCAAGCTGGAACAGGCATTGGGTATCAGCCGCGCCAAGCCGGGCCTGGTTTCCGCTTGGCGCAAATTTGAACTGCGCGCCTATCGACTGGAGGAACGCTCTCTGCTCGCCGGATTGACTGTCGCGGCCGCTGAAGCCCGTATTACCGAGCACCGCGCGTTCATTCACAGGATTCGTCGCGGAGAACGTATTCTCGCTGCCGAACCTGGGATTAAGCTCGCGGCCGGAGATGTGATCGCGCTGTCCGCGCCACGTCAGATCATCGTGGAATGGGTAGGGTCCCGCGCCGAGGAGGTAGAGGACAGGGAGCTACTCGATATTCCTTTAAGCGCCGCCGAAATCTTCCTGATCAATCCCGATCTCGCGGGTATGAGCCTGCTGGACACGTCACAGCAAGCCTGGACGCGCGGTCTGTATTTGCGCTCGCTGAGCCGCGGCGGCCAGGAGATTCCGATCGCCGCCGGGATTGTCCTGCAACGCGGCGATCTGCTTCGCGTCGTCGGTCCTGAGCGGGTCGTGGAGAATGCGGCCAAAAACATCGGGGTCATCGTTGCGCCCAGCGCCAGCATCGATTTCGTGGTGCTGGGGCTCGCGATTTTCATCGGCGGCCTCGTTGGCGTCCTCGTGAGCTTTTCGATTGCCGGTATCAAGATATCGCTGAGCACCAGCGTGGGTACGTTGCTCGCCGGACTTCTGGTCGGCTACCTCCGCACGCGTCTCCCACACTTCGGCCGGATTCCCGACGGCGCCATCAATCTGATGACTTCGCTCGGACTGGCCGCCTTTGTCGGGCTTACCGGGATTCATGCTGGGCCGATCTTTCTGTCGGCGCTGCGGGAGACTGGTCTCAGTTTGCTTCTGGGCGGCATGGTGGTGACCCTGTTGCCGCAGATCGTCGGGTTCTGCGTTGGCCACTTCGTGTTGCGCATGAACCCGATCCTTCTGCTCGGAGCCTTGACCGGGGCGCAAACGGTAACATCGGCGATGGCCGCGCTACAGGAGCGCTCCGAAAGCCCCGTGGTGGTGCTTGGCTATACGCCGGCCTATCCGATTTCGAACATTCTGCTGACGACCTGGGGCTCGGTCATGGTGGTCGTTTTTGCGCCATGAGCGTCAGCCGAGCGCAATCGTCAGCTTTAGAGGCGGAGGTGGTGGCTATCAATGCCCGCTCATTACCAGCGTCTTTATCGGCAGCACCAGCGCCTGGATCCGCAATAACATGGCGTGTACCAGACCAACGGCGTCGATCGCATGCAACACGAATCGCTTGAAAGCGCCGGTGTCCTTCGACGCAATCACCTCGTGATTGCTGGTATAGGCATTGACGATGCAACTGCTGCCCGCGGTCACATCGGCAAGGCCATTCTTGTCGAGGGGCTCGAGGAACACGAGAATGGTGCCGGGCTTTGCCGCGCTCGCGTCGACGAGCTGCTCGCCGCCGCGAAATTGGCCGGCCGCAATATAGTCCTGCACGCTGGTCACGACCATCGGAATGATCGTCCAGGGCAGCGAGGTGCACGCCGCTTCGGCAATCATGCCGGGCTTTAAGACCTGAGCTTCGATCTGGCCGAAACCTGCCTGCAGCCCGCGCTGGCCAGCCCCCTCCGGAATCAGGATGCCGGCCGGCCGCATCAATGGATTCACGATATCTCCTGGGCGCAGAAGGAATTGCTCGACCCGTCCATCCACGCCGGCGCGGATGATGGTCTTGTCCAATTCGACTTGAGCCTGATCCAGCGCAGCTTCCGCGCTTGCCTTGGCCGCGGGAAGAAGCGTCGTCACTTGGATCTCCTCCGATTGCTTTGCCGCGGTCGCAGCATCAATCGCAGCCTGCCGGCCGTCGACAATCACCTGTAGCTTCTCGATATCGCGCGGCGGCACGATACCGGGGCTGCGCCGCTGCAATTCGGTCTTCACATCGAGTTCGTCCTTGGCCTGTTTGTAGTCGCTGTTGGCCTGCTCTAGCTGGGCCTCTGCCTTGACCACATCGACTTTCGCGGCAACCAGCTGAGCATCAACCTCTGCGATTTTCTTTTTTGCGGTTTCGACCGCCGCCTCTTGCTTCGAGCTGTCGAGCGTGAATAACACGGTACCCTTCTTGACGGGAGCAGAGAAGTCCACGTTAACTTCCGCAACGCGTCCCGACGTTTCGGGTACAACCGGTACGGTCCTGAAAAACAGCGCGGCTGAGCTGGTTGACGGGTGATAGTAGAAGATCAAGGTAATGAGCAACACCGTCAGCATCACGCATCCGGTAATTCCCCACCGAAGCTCATACCACATCGAGAACAATGTGATCTCTTTGCCGATCCGCTTGCCCTGCGCGTAACGGCGATACAGATAATCCGGCACCAGGGTAAATAATGAGCAGAGCATCAACTCAAACATGGCCGCGGACCTCCTTCGCAGGCGTACTTGCCGGTTTTGAAGCAGCGGGCGCGGTACGTTCCATCGCTCGGGTTTCTCGAGCCGCCGCTGTTTCATCTACAGGCGACTCGGTCGGGGGCTTTTCGTTATCTGCTATCCGCTCCACCGATCCCGCGATGCTCGAAAGCGGGGTGCTAAAATCGGGCAGATCGACCAGGGCGAGCAACAGCCCGGCGATCCAGAAGAGATGGATATGGGTGAAGAGCGAGAGCAGCCCGAGCACCGCCACGATCTCGAATTGCAGTTTTTGACTCTTGTGCGCCATTCGCTCCGGAAGCGAATGCAAGCGCAGGTAGAGGTTGCCGATGCCGAGCACGGCAAGTACCAGGAAGATGCCCATCACGATCATCAGGACGTCCGTCTCGCCGGGCTTGGCGATGTAGAATGGCAAATGATGAGGCGTCATCGCATGAAGCTGCTCAGTCACTACCCGTCTCCTGCCGTCGATTTACCCGTTGCGCCGGACTGTGCGGCCTTCGGGCGGCCGAAGCTTGATCTGGATCAAGACATGGCTTCTCAGCGTAACCGTAGCCTGCCTGAACAGGCACGGTGATTGTTCGAAAGACAAGGAGCTGCCATGTCCGCAAAAATCGATGACCTGATACCAAGTGCAAAGGAACTTCAGAAGCAGGCCGCCATCAAGGAAGCGGAAAAGGCCGAGGAGCGTCTTCGGTGGATGGCCGCGGCGGACGCAGAAAAACGCATATTGATCGAGAAGCTGAGCAAACCTTCCGGCCTTTCAGAAGATAAAAAGATCGAGCTGGCCTCGACCGTCATCCAGCGGGCAGTCCGCAATGGCCTGAAGGAGGTTCAGGTCTACCGCTTCCCCAATTCCTTGTGCACAGACCGTGGCCGCGCCATCAATCAACAGGAGCCAGGCTGGGAAAAGACGCTCACCGGCATTCCACTCGAGATTTTTCAGCTCTGGTCCGACTACCTGAAGCCCCGTGGCTATCGCATCAGATACCAGATCGTCGATTTTTCCAGCGGCATGCCCGGCGATATCAGCATCGTCATCGTCTGGGGTGATTGATGCAATGACAGCGCGGATGAAACGCAAGGCCTATGAGAAGGAGCTACGCAAACTCCAGGTCGACCTCTGTCATCTGCAGCAATGGGTCAAGGAGAAGAAGCTGCGGGCCATCATCCTGTTCGAAGGCCGCGATGCCGCCGGCAAGGGAGGCACCATCAAGGCTATCACCGAGAAGGTCAGCCCGCGCGTGTTCCGAGTTGTCGCCCTTCCCGCTCCTTCCGATCGGGACAAGACCCAGATATTCCTCCAGCGCTACATCCAGCATTTCCCGTCCGGAGGCGAAATCGTCATCTTCGACCGCAGCTGGTACAACCGCGCCGGCGTCGAATATGTCATGGGATTCTGTTCGCCTGACGAACATCGGCGTTTCCTTGAACTGTGTCCGCAGATCGAACGATATGTTGTCGATGCCGGTATCATCCTGATCAAGCTCTGGCTCGAGGTCGGCAAGGACGAACAGGAGCGGCGCTTCAGGGCTCGGATCGATGATCCCTTGAGACAATGGAAACTGAGCCCAATGGACACAGAATCCTATCGGCGGTGGTACGACTATTCGCGAGCCCGCGACCTCATGCTCAAGGCGACAAATTCGAAACATGCCCCGTGGACCATCATCCGCTCCGACGACAAGCGTCGGGCGCGGCTGAACTGCATCGCGCACCTGCTCGAGACAATCCCCTTCAGGAAGATTTCGCGCGACAAAGTCCGGCTGCCGAAGCGATCAGACAAGGGGCGTTACGATGACCAAGCCGGTCTGCGCGGACTGAAGTTCGTCACGGCACGTTATTGAGAACCTCAGCCCGCGCAATCCGGCCGCGCTCACCGGAGCGCGACCGTGACCCCGCCGACCGCAGCCGACAGCTCGACACCGATCTTACCACCGGCCAACTCCAGGACCACGCCCTTCTCGTTCCGCAGTACGACGCCGCCGGCGCCACCAGCAGCCGCTGCGCCAGCGCCGATCAGCCTGTAATGCCCCGCGATGTCGTTCGGGGTACGCAGATTTCGAGCTCTCCCGACCAAGTTGGCCCTCGATGAACCTATGGTGAAGCCGACGCTCATGCCTGAAACCTCGAATGGGTAGCGATGGCCGCGGAAAAGCAATGCGCCGTGACCGCCGCCGACGCCAATGATGAAGCCGCCCTTTGTGAAGTCCACGCGGACCTCTCCGGTTTCGGCCTTCGACGGCGACGCAATTCCGCATGCGAGCAGCAGAGCCAAGGCGGCTCCGAGCAATCGGGGCTGGCAATCTCTCATGCGCTGTTCTCCAATGTAGACGTCAGTCCGGCGTAGAACGGGATTGATCAAGGGTGATTACCACCTTGGTGATATTGGCCGACGCTTCGACACCGCCCTTGAGGCCCCGCAACGTGATCGTGACGCCGTTTGCATTCCTGAGCTGCACGCCGCCGACGCCGCCGACCAATGCACCGCCCGCGCCGACCACCGAATAGGTTCCGGCAAAGTCGGAAAGCTCCTTGATGTAGTCGGCGCGCCCAACAAGCTTGTTGATCGAGGCTCCCACTGTGAGGCCGAGGCTCAAGCCCTGCATTGTGAAGGGGTAGTTGCGGTGTCGATAGGTCAGAACGCCCTTGCCTCCCCCGGCACCAACGACAAAGCCCGCCTTGGCCACCGTGACGCGAACGGTCCCGGTGGTCGCGTATGAAGGCAGCGCAATGCCAATCGCTGCGGCTAGTGCGAAAAATCCGATCCAGATGCGATGCTTCCTCATGCTTGCCGCCCGCAAAGCAGCGAACTACCGCGCGAAATCTGCCGGCCTGCCCGCTCGCCCGTCCCGACAAGAAGGAAAGGAAAGAGACCAGCGGCGCGGGAAGCAAGGAAACTCTGCATGGCTCTTCTCCCCTCATTCCGCGGCGGGTCGAAACGATGCCGGCTGACGGCGGTCGCCTAATTCCGCCAGCGCTTCAGGCCGCACAAGCTTGAGGCCCTGCACTGCGTTGTAGCCGTGGATCTCCTTCACATCGAGCTTGCGCATGAAGTCGATCGTCTCCTGCGTAACGACCTGTCCGGGGACCATGATCGGGAAGCCTGGCGGATAGGGGATGACGAAATTCGCCGATACCAGATCGGGACCGTTCTTCAGGCGGCGGTCGATTTCCGGATCGTTGAGGCGGAGATATTCGCAACCCGCCGCATCGTAAGCGGCGAAGAATCCGGTGCGGATGTCACCCTCGTTGGTCCTCTCTCCGGCATCGCCGCGGAAGCCATCATGGAAGTGCGAGAAGTTCGGCAGGTCCGGTACATCCGTCATCAGGCTTTTGACCCGCGCATCGAATACGGCACGGGCATTGACGCCACCTTGAGCAAGATCACGCTCGACCTCGCTTGCGATCTCGGCCAGTACCCGGATCAGATGAGCGACATCGCTGCGGGTATTGTTGATGTTGGACTGTATCAGCACGGAATTGCGTGAGGTCTTGTTGACCTGGATTCCGTAACGCGTGGCCAGAAGCCCCTTGAACTGCGTGCCGTCGAAGGCGGCGGTGCCGCACACCAACGTCAGCCGCGTCGGATCAAGGCAGAACTCGTCCTCTTTCAAGGATTGAAGCACCTGGCCCCAGTTTACGCCCTCAGCCAGATAATCGGTAAAGCCGCTGGAGCGATATGTGGCTGGTACCATCTTGTCGGCGCCAAGCACGCTAAAATATCTGGAGATCATCGGATTGGCGGCGACTGCCTTGCGGATTGCGAAGGCGATCTCAATGGCGTTGGCGACCAGGCCGTAGCCTTCCAGCTCCATCTGCCGCCGCGCGACGTCAAGGCTCGCGATCAGTTGCTGGTTCGGACTGGTCGATGCATGGGTGAACACGGCCTCCTTGAATTGCGCCTCCACCGTGTGGAAATCCACATCCTTGACAAACAGCATGGAACCCTGCCGGATCGCCGACATCGATTTGTGGGTGGAGTTGGTCTGGTAGACACGCAGCCTGATCTGCCGCGGGTCCGGCAACAGCCTTGTATTCAGCAGGGTCTCGTCAGACGGATTGTCGCCTAGCGCTCCGCGATGCTTCTCGTACACCTCGATCGATTTGGGATCGTGCATCCACGCATCGATGTCGTTCGCGGCGCCCATGGCCGTGCGTGGACGCAGGAACGGCGAAAAGCGGGCGAAGCCGAACCATGCTTCATCCCAGAGGAAGATCAGGTCGGGCTTGATCGCGAGGCACTCCTCCATCACCTGTCGGGTGTTGTAGATGTGGCCGTCAAAAGTGCAGTTGGTGAGGTCAACCATCTTCACCCGGTGCAGCCGGTTGTCGGCCTTCAGATTTAACAGCGCCTGCTTGATGGTTTTCAGCGGCACCGCGCCGTACATCGAATACTCCGTCATCGGGAAGGCTTCGACATAGAGCGGCTGGGCTCCGGACAGCACCATGCCGTAGTGATGCGATTTGTGGCAGTTGCGGTCGACGATCACGATATCGCCCGGCGACAGCAGCGCTTGCACGGCCATCTTGTTCGAGGTCGACGTGCCATTGGTGACGAAAAAGACCCGGTCAGCACCGAAAGCGCGTGCGGCCTTTTGCTGGGCTCTCATGATGTTGCCCGTCGGCTCAAGAAGACTGTCGAGACCGCCCGTGGTGGCGCTGCTTTCCGCAAGGAACAGGTTTGGGCCGTAGAATTCGCCCATGTCGCGGATCCAATCCGACCTGAAGATGGATTTTCCACGGGCGATCGGTAGCGCATGGAATGTTCCAATCGGGCGCTGGGCGTATTTTTTCAGATTGTCAAAGAACGGCGTCTCGTAGCGGTCCTGCACGCCTTCCAGTATGGCCAGATGCAGCTCAAGCAGCTCTTCCACCGAGTAGAAGATGCGACGGACGACATCGGCCTCGGGATTGCCGGCGAGCTGCTCCACGTTCCGGTTCGAGATCATGTAGATGTCGAGCTCCGGGCGTATCCGTTTCAACGTCTTGGCGAGCGACAGCGCTGAATCGGAGGTTTCAAGCTGATCCGTCGATGCCATCAGCGAACGCAGCACGGGAGCGTCATGCCGCGAACGTTGCGCGAACCCTTCATTGACGACGACAGCCGCGATATCGGGATTGAGCATGGCGGCGCAGAACGCATCCTCGAAACTGCCGGTGAATACGGTTTCGTAAATGAAGGCGTCGAGCGGGCGGCGGAGCTTCCGCCACTCCGCGCTCAGGCTCTGCCAGTTGGTGGAGGGAACACCGGTGACGACGAGGGTTTCAAAATACGGCCTGCGCGTGACGGTGTCGCCAAAACCAGGCGGCAGTAAATCGGGCGCTTCGATGTCGGTGTCTGCATGCACGTCCCAGTCGCCGGCATGCTGACGGAAAGATCGCGTCTGAAGCGCGTGCGTGATGCGCATGGCAAGCGTCAGCGCACCCGCTGCATCGCCTGCCGCCGCGTGCTCCTTCAGTGCGGCCATCAGGCGTGGGCCGGGATAGGCATGATATTCTTCCGATATCGCGAGCTGGGACAGTTGCTGTTCGAAGCCGGCGCGATCTGCGGCGCCTGTCGACCATGCCTTGGCCGCTTCCAGCAACACGCGCCATTCGTCCGCCCTCGCACCCGGGCCGGAGAAGAATCGATCGATCCGCCGTTCCTGTGCCTGCTGCGCCATGCCCGTCTCCCAAACCTTTGTGGTTGCGGCAACGTCAGCAGCGGCGGCAGAGTGAGTCTTGATCTAAATCAAACCAAGACGACTAGAACCGGTCGCGGACCGGCTTCTGTAAGCCTCGATATATCCGCCAATGAAGGCGAGCAGGCTTGCGATCACCAACGTCTCGTCACGGGGAAACGAAGCGGCGGCTGCTTGCTGCACGGACACGATTTTTCCACTCGGTGATCGGCTCAAAAACTGAAAGCCGGGCACAATTGGCGAGCGTCGAAGCAGACACGGCTTGATCCAGATCAACGCTGCTGTTTTCGAAATGCTGTGCGACGGCTGTCGTAGCACCTTGACGTAACGGTTCAACATGCATTGGTCCCTCAGGCTTCTCTCGCTCGCGGTTCTCGCAGCGCTCGCCGCACCGGCCGTTTGCCGAGGCGCTGACGACGAAAACCTGCTGCCGGTACAAGAGGAGATCTGGGCGCTGCCCCTCATTCACCCGACGATCGCCTATGTTGCGCGTCCGATCGGCAACGGGCCGTTTCCGCTCGCCGTGATGAATCACGGTGTTTCGCTTGACCCGCGCGAGCGGAGCTTCTTCCCGCTGGTCGAGTTTCGCGACGCGGCGCTGTGGTTCGCTCGGCGCGGCTATCTGGTGGTGGCGCCAGTGGGTTCCGGCTATGGCGCCGCCGCTCTCGATATACCGGAGCGCGGACTTTACAGCGTGTTCTATTCAAGGATCGGCAACTGCGACAATCCGAACTTTCGCGACGCCGGCCTGGCGGTCGCGCTCTTCGACAAATGGATCATCGATTACATGACGGAACAGAAACTGGCCAAGCCCGATAGTGCGATCGTGATCGGCCAGTCCGCGGGCGGCTGGGCCGCGATCGCACTGTCGAGCGAAAATCTTCCCTCAGTCAAATCGATCATCACTTTTGCAGCCGGGCGCGGCGGCCGGGTCGGCGGCAAGCCGAACAACAATTGCGCGCCGGATAAACTGGTCGAGGCGGCCGGCGCGTTCGGGCGTACGGCGCGAGTGCCGATGCTCTGGTTCTATATCGAAAACGACACCTACTTCGGGCCGGATTTGTCCAGGCGAATGCATCAGACCTATACCGCCGCCGGCGGCAATGCCGAATATCATTTGATGCCGCCATTTGGCACTGAAGGGCATTTCTTCATCGATTCACCGGACGCCATTCCACATTGGTCGCCTCTGGTGACCCAATTCCTCGACAAGCATCGATAGACGCGATGGAGGCGTGATGAGCAGCAGCCATACCCGACGATACCGCCTTCTTCTGAGCTCACTAAGCGCTGCATCGTTGCTTCTGCTGCCGCAGGGCGCCGTCTGCGCTCAACAGGTTGCACCGTCTGCAAGCGACAAGGCGTCGTCAGAGGTCGTTCCACGCGGACAGCACAGTTTAGTGCGCCAGATCAGATATGGAGATTGGCAAAAATTCTGTTTCAAGACGACCGGCACCAACCAGGTTTGCCGAACCAGCATTTCTGGCAATTTTGACACTGGCCAATCCGCGGTGCGCGCCGACCTGATCGAGCGCGAAGGCGAGACCAAAGCCCGGTTGCAAATCTTCGTCCCTGTTGGCCTGTATCTTCAGGCCGGCGTGAAGCTTATCGTCGACCAAGGTCAGCCATACCGGATCCCCTATGTCTGGTGTCTGACCAATACCTGCATCGCTGCCGATGTCGCCGACGCAGCATTGATCCGCGAAATGGAGCGGGGACAGAAATTGCAGTTGGAAGTGGTCGATTCCAGCGTGCAGAGCGTCAGCACCACGCTGCCCCTTGACCAGTTCGCCTCGGTTCGCCGGGGCGCTCCCGTGCGAACATTTGCGCAGGAGATCGATGAATGATCGGAACTATGCAAGGCCGGTGGAAACACGTTCAATCGGCCCGATCAGCGATCCGGCAGAGAACGGCTTGGTGAGATAAGCGAGGCATCCGGAGGCAAGCGCCGCCATCCGGGTCGCCGGACTGTCCTTGCCGGTGATGAAAATCACGGGCAGCGAAATCCCCGAGGCCGTCAGGCGGCGCCTTACGTCAATTCCCGACGTGTCATTCAAGTCGATGTCGAGAATCACGCAAACCGCTTTATCGAAATCATTGTGAGTCTGAAAGGCGTCGGCAGTGGAAAATAGCACGCTGTCATAGCCGTGCTCCCGCAGCAGGCGTTTTACGCCCCTGAGCATGCTAGGATCGTCATCGACGACATAAACCAATCTTCGTTCGGGCAAGCGCTCGTCCTGTTGTTCGCGCCGGCGGGGAAACGTTCGATGCCGCCTCATCGAAATTGCAAACGCAATCAGTCCGTTCGGTTCCCCTTGACACGGTCCGGCCGCCCTGGGGCGGCTTTGTCATGTTGCGCCCGGCACCGCACATTTCCAATTGTCCTCTAGGACAATATCCAACAAAGCCGCATCAACCGGATATCGGCTTGTTCTCGCCTCCGCGAAGCATGCCGGCCCGCTCCGCAATCGAGACCAGCTCAGCCAGGCTGCGCACCTTCATCTTTTCCATCACCTGATGGCGGTGAGCCTTGATGGTACGCTCGGTCGCGCCCAACTCCCGACCGATCTCCTTGTTGATCTTGCCCTGAACTACGCGGTCGAACACCTGGCGCTCCCGCGGCGTCAACGTGGCCAGTAGTTCGCCCAACTCGTTAGTCTTTTGCTTCAGCTCGCGCGAAGCCTCGTGGCGTGCCATCGCCTGTTCGACCGCATGAAGTAGTTTTTCCGATGATACCGGCTTGGTCAGGAAGTCCTCGGCACCCGCCTTGATGGCTTGCACGGCTGTTGGAACGTCGGCGTAGCCGGTGAGGAATACGATCGGCAGGATTGAGCCAAGCTTGCTCAGTCGATCCTGCAGTTCGGGACCGTTCAAATCGGGAATCCGCACGTCGAGAAGCAGGCAGCCTGGCAGACTTTCGTCGGGCAGACGATCCAGAAGCTGCCGGGCGGAGGGATAGGTCGCAACGGAGTACCCGGCCTTCTTCAGACGTCGTTCGACCGCCGCTCGGAACGAGGCATCGTCATCAACGACATGAACAGTGCCGGGCAACTCTCTCTCCTAGTGCAGTGCCAGTGGCAGCGACAGCCGGAAAACTGCACCTCCTTCAACCTGGTTCTCCGCCCATATCTGCCCCTTGTGAGCCTGAATAATTGTTCGTGCGATAGAAAGTCCAATCCCCATGCCCTGCTCTTTTGTGGTGAAAAAAGGATCAAAAACGTCAATAGATCTTTTCGATGGAATACCGGGACCGAAGTCGGAAATCGAAACAATGGCCGACGATCCACCGTTCAACTCGGTGCGACCGACTACCGCGCGACCGTATGGCATACCCGACATTGCCTCGATGCTATTGACAACCAGGTTCAGGATCACCTGCTGCAGTTGCACAGCATCGCCCTTGATCGGCAACGCTTCAGGAAACGCCTCGAAGTAAAGCGCGACATTGCTGGATGTCGCCCGCACGGCGAGGAAGTCAAACGCCTCGCGCATGATATCGTTCAGATCGACATCCTTGAGCTCGAACGGTGTTCGCTTCAGGAAGCTCCGCATGCGGTGAATGACCTCGCTCGCGCGCTGGTCATCGCGCCTGATATCGGCGACGATATCTTTCAATTCAGTCAAATCGGGTGAAGGCGATTTCAGGATCAGTTCCGCCGTCTCCGCGTTGGTCAGGATTGCTCCCAGCGGCTGGTTGAGTTCGTGGGCGATCGACGATGACAACTCGCCCGCCGTGGCCCGCCGGCCGACATGCGCGAGTTCCGACAACCGTTGATGCGCTTCGAGTTCTGCATCGTTTCGCTTCTTCCGTTCGTGCAGGAGGATCGAAATCAGCCCGGTTTGGATCAAGATGATCGCGGCGATAGTCAAAGCCTGCCAGAGATATGCCTCCCAGAAGGTCGCATCGCGAAAGCGGACTTCGCTTCCCTGAGGCAGATCGGATTCCTGCACGCCCCAGCGCTGCATTTGCTTCCAGTTGAAGATAGGCCGAATGGCTTCCGTCAGCTTGCTTGGGATACGCGATGACGGCTCTCCGTTGAGAACCCGCAGCGCAAGTCGCGCGGCATCGGCGCCAAGCACGTTTGGCAACAAGACGTAGCCACCGATACCACCCGCCGTCAAAAAGGTCTCCGAGGCTACCACGATCGGCCGGTTCGCCTTTGCGGCGATCAGCGACAGCGCAGTGACAGGGGGATAGAAAATACCTTCGCTATCTTTATAAATCGCGGAATAAACGATGGCGCTGTGATCGGGCAACGCGGCCACCCTGTTGCGCGTCTCGTCCATAGTGAGTCCGACGATATCGATAACGCTCAAGCCAGCCGCGGCGGTCTGGATTTCATCCTTCCAGTTTTGGAAGACAACCTGGCGATCCCAGGATCCGCCGACCAGCGCGATAGTGTTGAGACCAGGTACTACCGCCCGAGCTGCCGTGATCGCATCGGCAAGCCGTATTTGAACGATGCTGCCCGTCACATCGGGCGAAGGCTTCAACCGCTCGAAGTCAGCTCTTTCGACCAGCGTGAAAACGACTGGAATGCCGGGCCACAGCTCCGTACGCCAATCCAGCACACGCTCGAGCGTAGCCGACCCAACCGCCACGATAACGTCAATCGGTTTGTCACGGTATTTTTCGCGAAGGAATTGCCGAAGACTCGCATCATACGAGTCTCCCCCGAAGCGGCTCAGATCGAAGCTCTCGGCGTAGATCGTTGTGGGCGGCTCCGGCTTGGCTTCCACCTCCGCACGAAATGCGTCGAAGATCTGATAGTAGAAGGGCCCGCGAAGCTCGGATTGGTGCAGTAGCAGGATCGAGCGCGGCCGCACTTCTTCTGCCGGCAAATCCGCTGGCGCCAGCAATGCAAACAGTCCGACAATCAGTCCGCGGAGAACCATCACGCACGCACCGGACTGGATTCATTCTACCAAAACTACCAAGAGTCTGTGTCGCAAATCACATGCACGCAACAGTTCATAACGTCGCAGGGGCGGCTCGCAGACATGACCTGCGCGCGAAGAACTCCTCGGTCGGAACCGGCACCAAAGTACATTGTCCCTTGGAACAATGGCCCTTGAGCCAATGGTTCTGAAAGTGGCCGTTGTCGTAAAAGAAGGGCCCGGCGGTGCTGTCCGTTGGGTTGGTAAGATTTACGCATACGAACATGTTCACTGAACACCGGGGAGGCAACGATGTTTGTGAATGTCAACGCCGGCCTCGCCAATCGAGGGCGATTTCTCAACCAACTCGGCAGCCTGTCACGGGCCGAGATCGCTCCAAGCGAATTTAAATACCATCGCGGCGCCGAGATTTTTGGTGAAGGGGAGCCCGCGGAATACGTCTACCAGGTCGTCGAAGGCGCCGTTCGCAGCTACAAGCTCCTGTCCGACGGACGTCGTCAAATCGGCGCGTTCCATTTGACAGGAGATATGTTTGGCCTTGAGAACGGCGACGCCCATCGGTTTACCGCCGAAGCGATTGTCGACACGGCCGTGCGGCTGGTGAAGCGCGTGAGCCTCGCTCACGTCGCGCAAAACGATGTCACGATTGCCCGCGATCTCCTCGACATGACGGCAAGCAATCTGCGGCACGCTGAAGACCATATGCTGCTGCTGGGACGAAAGACGTCGCTCGAACGAGTGGCGGCCTTCCTGCTGGAAATGGACTGCCGGCTGACGGCCGCGGGCGTTATGGCGCTGCCGATGTGCCGCCGGGACATTGCCGACTATCTCGGGCTTACGCTCGAGACAGTATCCCGTGCGTTGTCCACCCTTCACCACAAGGGCGTTCTTGGCTTTCTGGGTCAAACCCAGCGTCAGATCGTATTACTCGACCGGCCGAAGCTCGCCGAACTCGATCTTTAGCGCGGCGTTCGCTCAAAGCGAGGCGGTGCCCGTTGCGGGTCCGGCCTTAATATCCAGGCTCAGCTCTCTTTGATGCAAATCAAGGCCTGCGGTCTCTGTCGTTTTAAATATTCGACGGACGCAAACCGCGGTCGTCCGCATGCCGGCCGGAGTTTCCAGCATGAAATCCGTTTCCGTCGAAGAAGCCGTCGCGATGATTCCCAATGGCGCATCCGTCATGGTCGGCGGCTTCATGGGCATTGGCACGCCGGAGCGGCTGCTTGACGAACTCGTACGGCAGAAGAAAAGCGAGCTCACTATTATTGCCAATGATGCGGCCGTGCCTGCCCGCGGCATCGGAAAACTGTTCGATGCTTCGCTGGTTGCAACCATCACGGCGAGCCATATCGGGCTCAATCCGAAGGTGCAGGAACAGATGATGGCCGGGAAGGTCGCCGTCAATCTGGTACCGCAGGGCACCCTGGTGGAGCGCATCCGCGCCGGCGGCTGTGGTCTGGGCGGCGTCCTGACACCAACCGGCGTCGGCACGATCGTCGAAGAGGGCAAGCAGCAGATCGATGTCGACGGCAAACGATTTCTGCTGGAGACGGCGTTACGTTCCCAGTTCGCGCTGGTGCATGCCTTCCTGGCCGACTATCTCGGCAACCTCGCCTATGCGCTGACCGCGCGCAATTTCAATCCGGTCATGGCCATGGCGGCCGACACCGTCATGGTGACCGCCGAGCATATCGTTCCTGTAGGGGTGATCGCGCCGGACCATGTCATGACCCCTGCTCCGCTTGTCGACTACCTCATCGCCAACGGGTAAACCATGGACGCCCAGACCCTCATCGCCCGACGTGTCGCACGCGAGCTTCGCCCCGGTAATCTCGTCAACCTCGGCATTGGCATTCCGACGCTGGTCGCGAATTACGTGCCGCCGGAGCTTAGGGTCTTTTTCCAGTCGGAGAACGGCTTGATCGGCACCGGGCCGATTCCCGAACAAGGAATGGCGCATCCCTTGCTGACGGATGCCGGGGGCAGACCGATCAGCGCACTTCCCGGCGCTTCCACCTTCGACAGCTCGATGTCGTTCGGCCTGATCCGCGGCGGCCATGTCGACGTAACAGTGCTCGGCGGGTTGCAAGTCGACGCCGAAGGACGGCTCGCCAACTGGATGATTCCCGGCAAGATGGTTCCCGGAATGGGCGGCGCAATGGATCTGGTCTCAGGCGCCAGGCGCGTCATCGTCGCCATGCAGCATGCAGCAAAGGGGAAATCGAAGATCGTCCGCAGGTGCAGTCTACCGCTGACATCGGGCCGGCCTATCGACCTCGTCGTCACCGACATGGCCGTCATGGGCTTTGAGAACGGCAGGATCAAGCTATTGGAAACCGCGCCGGGCGTCAGCGTCGCGGAAGTGATGGCGGTTACCGAAGCCGAACTCTCGGTTCCGGATCACGTTCCGCAGATGACGATCTGACACAGATCCGGAGTAGCCGATCATGCGGATATTCAACGGATTCGAGGACATCAAGTCGGCCGTTGGCACGGAGGTAGGCGTCAGCGAATGGTTCGAGATTACCCAGGACCGCATCGACAAATTCGCGGAAGCAACCTGCGACGAGCAGTGGATCCACGTCGACCAGGACCGGGCGAAACTGGAATTGCCCGGCGGCAAGACAATCGCTCATGGACTGCTTTCACTGAGTCTCGCTCCGATGTTTGTTCGGTCGGTGATGGGGCTGAAGGGGCTGGCGAATACGCTAAACTATGGCGCGGACCGCATCCGCTACCTCGCTCCCGTTCCGGCCGGCTCACGCCTGCGAGCACGTACGACGATCGCGGAAGCGGAGGAAGTGCCGCCGGATGGCCTGCGGGTCAGCTACCGCCTCGTCATCGAGATCGATGGCGGTCAGCGCCCCGCCTGCGTCGCCGAACTCATTGCGCTCCACCTGCGCTGAACCCATTCAATCGATGATGTGATATCCGCCGTCAATATACGTGACGTTTCCGGTGATGAGCTTGGCACCGTCGAGCGCGAGGAACGCTGTCGCAGCTCCCACGTCATCGATGCTTACAAGGCTACGGGTCGGCGCCTTGGACTGCGCCTTGTCCATCAGCTCGTCGAATTCGGGGATTCCCGACGCGGCACGCGTCGCGAGCGGACCCGGCGAAATGGCATGAACCCGGATGCCCTTCGGCCCGACCTCCGCGGCGATATAGCGGACCACGGCCTCCAGCGCAGCCTTGGCGACACCCATGACGTTATAGTTCTGCACCACCATCTGGCTGCCGTAATAGGTCATCGTGAACATCGTGCCGCCGCGCTTCATCAGGGGTTCGGCAAGGTGCGCCATGTGCATGAACGACCAGCAGGACACATCCATGGTCTTCAGGAATCCGTCGCGCCCCACGTCGATAACCCGGCCATGCAGCGCGTCCTTCGGCGAAAACGCAATCGAATGGAGCAGGAAGTCGAGCTGACCCCACTCCTTCTTGATGCGCTCGAAAACCTGCTCGGTCTGGCCTTCGGCCATCACATCGAGCGGCATGAAGATCGGCGCCTCCAATTCCCTGGCCAGCGGCTCGACATGTTTCTTCGCGCGATCATTCAGATAGGTGACGGCCAGTTCCGCCCCAAGGGCACGGAATGCCTTGGCACAGCCCCAGGCGATCGACTGGTCGTTGGCGATGCCGACGATCAGGCCCTTGCGTCCCTTGAGCGCAACTTTGGTTTCGGGAAATACGGGGATGTTCATGACGCTCTCTCTTTTGCCTGAACGGACGGACGCCTGCTCCACAACAGCGACACCGTGTGCTGGGCGATCATCAGCTCTTCATCGGTCGGTACGACATAGACAGGCGTCGTTTCGGGGCGCGAGATTCGCAGCGAATGGCGGGCGTTCTCCGCGGGATCCAGCGCCACCCCGAGCCATCCAAGCCGCTCCGCGATCCTGGCGCGGACGCTCACCGAATTTTCGCCAATGCCGGCCGTGAAAACGAAAGCGTCGATACCTTGCAGCGCCGCGGCCAGCATTCCGGCACTCAGCGAGACGCGGCGGACAAAATACTCAACAGCAAATGCCGCGTTTGGATCGCCGCTTGCTTGCAGCTCCCGCAGGTCATTGCTGACACCGGACAATCCCTTCAGCCCACATTCCCGGTAGAGAAAATCCTGCACCTCGGACGGCGACATACCCTTCACGGACATCAGGTACAGGAGCACGCCGGGATCAATCTGCCCGGGCCGCGTGCCCATGGGCAGACCATCGAGCGCGGTGAACCCCATGGTGCTCTCGACGCTTCGCCCGCCGTGGAGCGCGCACATGGAAGCGCCACTGCCGAGATGGGCGACGATGACGCGGCCATTGGCAATTTCGGGCGCAACCTTTGGCAAGGTCTTTGCGACGTATTCGTAGGACAACCCGTGAAAGCCATACCGGCGCACGCCTTCGTCGTGGAGACGGCGGGGAATCGCATAGTGGTCGGCCAGTTCGTCGTGATCGCGGTGAAACGCGGTATCGAAGCAGGCAACCTGCGGAAGGCTTGGATAATTTTCTAGGAGCGCACGGATCGGCGCCAGGTTGTGGGGCTGATGCAGCGGTGCCAGCATCGCATAACGCTCGATCTGGCTCACGACGTTATGGTCGATCAGCACCGGCCGGTCGTAGTCTGGACCGCCGTGGACCACCCGATGTCCAACGGCGAGCGGAGTGATACGATACTCTTCTCTCAACCATTCAGCGGCCACGCGTAGCGCAGCCGGCACATCCTCGACGTTTTCGATCGGATAGACCCGCTCGGCGAGCTTCTCGCCCGTTGCATCGCTCGCGCGCAAGCGTGGACGGCTGCCGATCCCGTCCATCTGTCCCTTGATCTGCCGGCGTAACCGGCCCTCGCCATCGACCGCGAAGACCTGGAACTTCACGCTTGAAGATCCCGCGTTGATGGTCAGGATGGTATCCATGGCAATCACGCCGCCATGGTCATCGCCCGGCGGCGGCGCGCGTCGGCATAAAGGGTCGCCACCGCGCAAGAAGCCAGCCGCGCCCGGAGCGAATCCGCGCGTGACGTCAGCACCACCGGGACACGCGCGCCGAGCACGATGCCGGCGCCGTCTGCCTTGGCAAAATAGGCCAGGTTTTTGGCCAGCATGTTGCCGGCCTCGAGGTCCGGCACCACGAGAATCTGCGCCCGGCCCGCAACCTCTGATTTGACTCCCTTGATCCTCGCCGCTTCCTTGTCGATCGCATTGTCAAAAGCGAGCGGCCCGTCCAGCAATCCGCCCGTGATCTGGCCGCGGTCCGCCATTTTGCAAAGCGCCGCGGCTTCGATGGTGGAAGGTATCTTTGGCGTCACCATTTCGACTGCCGACAGGATAGCAACTCTGGGCAACGGACCGAAGCCTGCCTGGGTGAACAGGTCGATCGCGTTCTGGATGATGTCGCGCTTGCAATCGAGATCGGGGAAGATGTTGATAGCGGCGTCGGTGATGAACAGGGTCTCGGCATAGGCCGGGACGTCCATCACGAAGACATGGCTGATGCGCCGCTCCGTGCGCAGGCCGGTTTTCGTCGTCACGCTGCGCATCAGTTCGTCGGTGTGCAGGCTGCCTTTCATCAGCATTTCGCCCTTGGCCTCATGGATCAATTCCACGGCCTTGGCAGCCGCAGCCTCGCTGTGCGGGGCATCGACGATTTCAAAGGCTGCGATGTCGATGCCGTGCCTGGACGCAACGTCCTTTATCTTCGGCTCAGGTCCGACCAAAGTCGGGGTGATGAGTCCGGTCGCAGCCGCCTCGACGACGCCACGTAGCGAGCTTTCATCACAAGGATGCACCACCAGAGTAGCCACCGGCGGAATCGACTTCGCCGCTGCGATCAGGCGGTCATACTTGCTGTGGGGTCGCCCTTCGCCCGTATTAGCTGCTTGCTCGTTCATCGCCGGCTTCCTTGGTCCCTGAGAAGTGTCACGATGCTTTGGAGCGGCTCGTGCTCCGGTCTGCCACGCCTTCGATGCCAAACAATTGTGCGACACGCTCGAGACGCTTTTCGGTTTCGGTGGAAATCTTGCCGCCGGCCGACAACACCTCGCGGATAGCGTCAAAGACGGCGTGGCGTTGTTCCGTGTCGTGCGGAAGCATTTCGGGAATGGCGGCGAGGCTTGCTTCCTGATCGAGCAGCAGCATGAAAAATTGCTCGCGTACCAGCACCTTGAACTCTGAAAGGCTCATACGCGACGCCGCGTCTTCCCTGCGCATCCGGCGCAGCGCCTCGAGGCCGCGCTCGTCTGCCATGCCGCGAGCCATCCCCACATAAAGCAGGGCCCGGATCCCGCATTCCCTGAGGCCGCCGCTTCCGATCCTGGATCTCAAGTCGGCAATGCGCGCCTCAAGGCGCTTTCGATGTTCATCCGACATTTCAGGCCGAGGTGACGGATCAACTTTTGGGTCGATGCCGACAGCCGCCTGCAACGCCGGCGAGCCGTAGACGGCGAGGAAGAGAGACTCGCTCATGGCTTCTTGCGTGTCTCGCCATTTGTCGAGCGCATCGATGATGCCTTTCGAGATGGTTTCCTGCACCGTGAGGAAAGGGTTATCCTTGGCAGCAGGCCTTCTATGCTGGCGAACCGTCTCGGCTTCTGTTGCGACCGCTTTCATTGCCGGCGTAGGCCGGCCGAAAGCTTCATATCCCACCCGTAACGGATGCAGGTTGCGCATCCGCGCGGCAGTTTGCGGGGTAGCCATTGCGCGAACCCAGGGCTGAACGAACTTGCGATAGTTGGCGAGATTTATTTCCGATACGCGATTGGCAGTCGCGAACCGCCGCTGGTCTTCAGGGGAGTTGCCTCCCATCGCGCGAAGATCGTCGAGCGTACGCTGTTCACAGCGCATGATCCACTCGCCGCCGGCGAGATCGGCATTCGCCGTATTCCCGGACTTCGCCTCGAAGGTCGCCTCGTAGAGACCCGGCGGCAGCACATCGATCAGGTCTATATTGCTGGAAAATTCGTGGTGCTCTTTCTTGGCAACGCCGCCGGAGACGAAAATTCCGAGATGACCTACGGTCTCATGCACCGTGTAAACGATCGTCTGCCCGTAGTACCTTATCTCGTCAACATCGCGGTAAAGATCGAGAACCCAGCCGAGCGCCTGTTGCGGTGGCGTGATGTTGTCGCCCTTGGAACAGAACACCACGATGGGGGATCGTATCTTGCGCAGATCAACTACCTCACCCGCCGCGGTTTTGATCCGCCCGGCGGAGAGATTGTTGCCGATGAACAGTTCGTCGACAATGAACTGGATCTCCTCGGCGTTCAGGTTGACGTGACCGCCCCACCAGCGCTCGAATTCAAGATAACGTTCGGCCTCGGTGTCGACCTTGGAATAGACGTTATATTGCTTGGTCCAGAGCGTGTTCGACGGATTCATGTTTTCGAAATTCTGCACCAGCCAGGCGCCATCGAACTTGCCGCCGCCGAGATCGCTAGTGAGCGCAGTCAGCCAGCTCCCACCCAGCAATCCGCCCGAATAGCGCATGGGATTCTTGCCGCGGATGCCCGCCCAGTAAGAAAGTGGGGCGCCGGCAATGATGAGCGGCCCGAACAGTTCCGGCCGCAGCGATGCCAGGATCATGACCGCCCAGCCGGCCTGGCAATTGCCGATCACGCAGGGCTTGCCGTCTGCATCCGGATGGAGCGCAATGACTTTCTCGATAAAGACGCCTTCAGCGCGCGCGATATCCTCGATGGTCTGACCGGGGATCGGCTCCGGCGTGAAGCCGATGAAATAGCAGGGATGACCGGCTTTCATGGCCACGCCGATCTCGCTGTCGGCTTTGAAACCGCCGATGCCCGGTCCGTGGCCCGCACGAGGATCGATCACCACAAAGGGACGCCGGGTGAGATCGATCTCTACACCGGCGGGGGCTTTGACGCGCACGAGACCGTAGTTCACCGGCCGATCCAGATTCCTGCCGTCGGCAATCAGTTCGATCTCGTAATTGAGGACGTGTGGAACGGTTTCAGACAGATGTTCGCGGTACTGTTCGCCACGCCGCCGCATTACGTCCAGGAACAACACGTTGCGCTGTCCGGCGTCGATGAGGTATTCGAGGGCGGATGCAAAAACACCAGGCATCGTGTTGCCCGGAAACTCTGGCTTTTCCATCATGACTTCTGACCCTAAGCCTGCCTGATCCACCTCACCCGCACGGGCGGGCGGACTCTTGATCTAGGTCAAGGCTCAGATTAGCCGGCTCCGTCGTGGGAGATGTCGACCGGCTCTTCGCGACTCCAGGCAATCAGCAATTCCCAGGCGACCGCCAGGATAATCGGGCCGACAAACAGACCGACAATTCCATGAACAAGCGTCCCGCCCAGCACGCCCATGAAAATGACGAGCACAGGCGTAGACAGCCCGCGTCCCATCAAGAGCGGCCTGATCGCGTTATCGGACAGGCTGACGAGCACGAGATAAATCGTGATCAGCACAGCAGCACCGGGTTCCTTGACCGTCCAGATCCAGATCATGACGGGAAATAAAATGGGGGCCGACCCAATCTGCACGATACCGAGTACAAGCACGGCGAAAGCAAGCACCCCCGCGTGAGGGACGCCGGCGATCTTCAAGCCTGCTCCGGCGAGCAATGATTGCAGCACAGCGACCCCGATCACGCCCTGGGCGACGGTGCGGATGGTGGCACCAGCCAGCGCTATGAAATCCTTGCTTCGCTCCGGGACGATCCGCGCGAGATTGTTCCGGATCGTCGCTGCGAACCGCGGGCCCGGAGCGAAAAGGAAGCCGGCCAAAATGACGGACAGAATGAACTTGATCGTTCCCGTCCCCGCGCTGCCGGCAATCGCAAGAATGGGGCCAGCCAGCGGCTTCAGATACGGCGCGATATCCCGGAGGGTAGCCTGGAGATTGATCGAGGCGTTGCTCCAAAATTCGTAAAATTGATTCCCGATCAGCGGCCAATCCCGCACGCTATCCGGCGGAGCAGGAAGCACCAGTTCCCCCGAAGTCAGTTGGTCGGAGATGTCTCTCAGGCCGTCAACCAATCCGATGCCGAGCCAGGTCGCCGGAGCCAGGAAAACGGCGAGTACGATGAGCGTGGTGAGGATCGCGGCGATGCGCGGGCGATGGCCCAGATGGGACGACAGCCAATCGAAAACGGGGTAAAGCGCAACCGCGAGCACAACGCTCCAGACCAGGATCGGAATGAAGGGGCGAAGCAGGACGAACGACCAATAGATGAGCGCAGCCAGCAATCCCAGGCGAATGGCAATATGCAACACGGCATCGCCGGATCGGTCTGTCAGTTCTCTCGTTTGCCGTTCATTGGCGTTCATTCTGTCTGTATTGGTCCCGGCCATCCCATCATCTTGATCCAGATCAAGTCGCAGCCGGCCACGCAGCTCATGCAATTTTTTTCTCTAGTGATCGCTTAGCTGCCCGAATTTTCAGATCTCGACGATTACGGCAGCAGCTCCGTAACTGCGCTTGCGCTCAGTGCAGAAGACGTTGTCGTAGAGCAACGAAACCCTGCGCGTCCCTCCGGAAGCCGGCTTGACATAGATCAAAGGACGACCATGGCTGTTGAGGCGCGCTGACAGGCAACTTCCATGTTGCAGCAAGAGACACTCATCATGTCGGCAGCCAACTATTCCGCCCAAGAGCATCTTCGCGACGGGCGACCAGTCAAAATCCGTGCGCTGCGGCCGGACGATGAGACCAGTATGCTCGCTGCCATCGATCGTACCAGCACCGAGTCGCTGAAGCGCCGCTTCTTCGTCACCAAGCGAAAATTCTCGGACATGGAAACGACATTCTTCATGAACATCGATTTTGTCGATCACGTTGCGCTCGTCGCCGAGATCGACGAAGACGGCAGGGCCGCGATCGTTGGCGGCGGCCGCTACGTCGTTGTCGAATCCGGCCAAGCCGAGATAGCGTTCATCGTCGTCGATTCATATCAGCGGCAGGGAATCGGAGCGATCTTGGTGCGTCACATCGTGGGATTGGCTCGTGCCGCCAGACTAACGCAATTGTCGGCCGATGTTCTGCCTGAGAACGTGGCGATGCTCAACGTTCTCGGTAAACTCGGCTTTCAGATTCGCGGCGTGGATCCGCAGGTCATCCATCTAAGGCTGACGCTTATCTAGAAATGCAAACTACCGCTGTATCCGATCCAAGCGCCGCCTTGATGCTCGCCATTTGGGCGTCCCGGCGACGGCGTAGGCTCGCTTGATCTAAGTCAAAGCAGCCCGCGGGGTCGGCTGGAGAGTAGCCGGAAGACCGAAAGAGAGAGTTTGCGATGCGCCAACTGGCTGCGGCGGTGCTGCACCGACCGGGCTTGCCGGAGGCGCCAGGATTCCCGCGGAGGTACACAGTGATCAAGCTGCTTCAACGCGCCGCTGTACCGGCCATCGTGGTGCTTGTTGTCCTCACCCCGGCAGCGCGGGCTCAACAGGCCTTCCCCTCACCAGAGCAGGCCGCGGCCGCGCTGGCCGCTGCGGTAAAGAGCGGCAAGAACAGAGCTATCCTCAAGCTGCTCGGCCCCGCCGCTGACGACATCATCGATTCCGGTGACGAGGTTGCCGACGCCGAGATGCGGCAGCGCTTCACCGCCGCCTACGACGCCAAGCACTCGATCAAGACGGAAGGAAACAAGAAAGCCACGCTTATTGTTGGCGATGACGATTTTCCGTTTCCAATTCCGCTATACAATACCAGCAGCGGTTGGGAGTTCGATACCAAGGCTGGCCGTCTCGAAATTCTGTATCGTCGCATCGGGCGCAACGAGCTGGATGCGATCCAGACAAGTCTCGCTTATGTAGATGCCCAGAACGAATATGCCGAGAAGGATCATGGTCTCGGCGTCGGCGTCTATGCGCAACGTATCGTCAGCAGCCCCGGCAAGAAGGACGGCCTGTTCTGGCAAGACGATCGTGACCCCAGCCCGCTCGGCGAACTCGCGGCGAAGGCTTCTCGTGAGGGATACAAGCTCGGTGAGAGCGGGACGCCCTATCATGGTTATTACTATCGAACCTTGAAGGCGCAGGGCTCCGGTGCGCCTGGAGGCGCGCTCAGCTACTTGGTCAATAGCAAGATGATTGGCGGCTTCGCGTTGATCGCCTATCCTGCGGAATACGGAAACTCTGGAGTCATGACCTTCATGATCAATCACTCCGGCACCGTCTACCAGAAAGATTTAGGCAGATGGAGCGACGTCATCGCCAAACGGATGAGACTGTTTGATCCGGACCAAACCTGGAAGAAGGTGGATTTGGACACGTTAACTAAGAAATAGCCGACTGCGAAACGTCCACGCGAGCAGCGGCGGTATTGATCATCAGCCTATCGCAGACCACGACCGTGGAGACGCACATGAAGAAACGTGGGCTTGTTATCCCTGCGCTCTTTCTTTTTTCTCTTCTCGTAGGGCATGGTGCCAACGCCGCAGGCGGATGCGGTGCCGGTTTGTATCGCGACCACAACGGCCGATGTCGATTCTATCGAGCTGTGCAACCTGAAAGCCAGGCCTGCCCGGTCGGCTTCATCTGGCGGAATGGACGCTGTCGCCAGAATATTGGAAACGACCCATTTGTCTCAACGTGGCCCAATGCTCCGCGCTGACGCCGATGAAGACGTACGAAAGCGCGCATCACGTGCTGTGTCCTGTGACGCGCCCATCCACCCGTGAGCTCAAGCACCCGACGTCGTCGCCGCAGTCCGGATCTTTGCGGGCGCGGTTTCAGGCAGCAAGATCATCGCGCAAAGCCCCGCAGCCGTTGCAAGAAGCAAGTACCAGGCGGGCGCGAGTGCATTCCCCGTCACCTCGGTCAGCCAGGCGACGACGAGTTGCGCCGTGCCGCCAAAGGTCGCGATCGCAACGGCATAGATGGTTGCAAAAGCGCCACCGCGGATGTTCTTGGGCAACCCTTCGGCGAGGCCGACATAGAACGCGCTATAGGGTATCGAACCGATCAAGGCGAGCAGACCGAGGCCGCCGAGAAGCGCCATGGGGCTGCGGCTCTCTACGACCCACAAGAAAACAGGATAGGTCAATAGAAGTGCGGCGATCTGCGGCCATACCATGATCGGCCAGCGGCCCGCGCGATCTGCCAGCCAACCGCCTAGTAGGGCGGCGGCGATCCCGACACCGTTACTGACCACCGTTGTCGCAAAGGCCAGCGGAGCATCCACGTGCAACGTATGCTGCGCGTAGGTTGTCATGTATTGCGTCACATAGGTGATGATGGTGCCGCTGGCGAGAATGACGAGCCCCAAGCCTATCAAGCGCTTGCTGCCACGCAATGTCTTCGCGGCCTCGGTATCGCCGGTCGTTATCGACGGCGTTTCGGGCCGATGCAGCGTCTCAGGCAAGTTGCCGCGCAACCATAGTCCGAACGGCAGCGTGGCGGCGCCGAGCAGAAAAGCGATCCGCCAGCCATACGCATCGAGCGCATCGCTGGCCATGGTCAGCGAGAGTATCTCCCCGACCAACGCGCCCGCCGTCGCGGCGATTTGCTGGCTTGCCGGCTGAAACGACACTGCAAGGCCGCGATGCGTGGCCGAGGCTGCTTCCATCAGGTAGGCGGTCGTCGGACCGACTTCGCCCCCCAATGAAAACCCCTGCGTCAGCCGCGCCAAAATGACCACGATCGGAGCGGCGACGCCGATCGTGTCGTAGGAAGGCGTAACGGCCAGCACGAGGATGGCGATGCCCATCATCGCAAAACTCAGGATCATCGCCGGCCGCCGCCCGGCCCGGTCCGAATATGAGCCGATGATGATCGCTCCAATGGGCCTCGTTACAAAACCGGCGCCAAAGGTCGCGAGAGAAAGCAGAAGGCTGGCGAATTCGCTTTTTGCCGGGAAAAACGCGTGGCCGATTTGTGTGGCAAAGAAGCTGTAAGTGACGAAATCGTAGAATTCGAGCATATTGCCGATCGTCGCGCCCAGGACAGCGCCGAAGGTCAAGCTTTCATCCCCTGCCTCGCCATCCCTTGCCTCGCCGAGGGGCGAACTGGCCCGATCAGTTGGTGCTGCTGCCATGGTTGCGGCCATCTCTCACGCGATCATTCGTCGGCGGATCAGGAATCTATGCGAAGTTCACGCCAACAGGAAGTTCGTCGCAACAAGCCCCGGTGAACCCTTGAAAAGAGGCCGGTGAATGTGTTGTTCTCCCGCGTGGCGGAGGAGCGTCTTGAGCATGATCTTTTCGGAAAACCGCTACACACCCTGCATCAAGTGCGGGGCAGGCTTTTTCCGGATCATGCACTAAAACCCGGAGACAGCAGAATGAGCTACCCGAATGTGCAGTTGTATATTGACGGCAAATGGCGTCCCGCCGCTTCCGGTAAAACCATCCCCGTGCTGAATCCGGCGACGGAAGAGCCCATTGGCACCGTCGCCCACGCGGAGAAGGCCGATCTCGACGAGGCGGTTGTGGCCGCGGAAAAGGGCTTCAAGACCTGGCGCATGGTCTCTGCTCTCGATCGCTCCAAGGTGATGCGCAAGGCCGCCGATCTGATCCGCGAGCGCGCCGACAAGATTGCGACCATCATGACGACAGAGCAAGGCAAGGTCCTGGCGGAGGCCAAGATCGAAACGATGTCGGCCGCCGACACCATCGAATGGTTCGCCGAAGAAGGCCGCCGGACCTACGGCCGTCTGATCCCGGCGCGGCTGCCCGGCGTCTATCAGATGGCTTTGAAAGAACCGGTCGGTCCGGTTGCCGCCTTCACGCCCTGGAATTTCCCGATCAACCAGGTGGTGAAGAAAATGAGCGCCGCGCTTGCCGCAGGCTGCTCTATCATCGTCAAGGCGCCGGAAGAGACGCCTGCCTCTCCGGCCGAATTGATCCGGGCGTTCGCCGATGCCGGCGTGCCGGCTGGCGTGGTCAATCTGGTCTACGGCGTGCCTTCCGAAATCTCCGAATATCTGATCCCGCACCCGGTCATCCGCAAAATCTCCTTCACCGGCTCGACCAAGGTTGGCAAAGACCTCGCGGCCATGGCGGGTCAGCACATGAAGCGGGTGACGATGGAACTCGGCGGCCATGCCCCTGTCATCGTGTTCGACGACGCGGATGTGGAATCGGCAGCCAAGATCATGGTCGCCGCCAAATACCGTAATGCCGGTCAGGTCTGCATTTCGCCGACCCGTTTCCTGGTGCAGGAGGGCGTCTACGACAAGTTCATCAAGCAGTTTGTGGACGGCGCCAAGTCGATCAAGGTCGGCAACGGTCTCGATTCCGACTCCAGGATGGGCGCGCTCGCCAACGACCGCCGCGTGACGGCGATCGAAACCATGGTCCAGGACGCTGTTGGGAAAGGCGCGAAGGTTGCGACCGGCGGCAACCGTATCGGCAACAAGGGTTACTTCTTCGAGCCCACCGTGGTCACCGACGTGTCGAAGTCGGCGCGCGCGATGAACGAGGAACCCTTCGGTCCGCTGGCGCTGATTTCGTCATTTTCCAAGTTCGACGATGCGGCGGAGGAAGCCAACCGGCTGCCGTTCGGGCTGGCGTCCTACGCCTTCACCAAATCCGCCAAAACCGCGACCGCGATCGGCGCGGCCGTCGAAGCCGGCATGATGTCGATCAACAGCTTCGCATTGGCGCTGCCTGAGACGCCGTTCGGCGGCATGAAGGATTCAGGCTTTGGCTCGGAAGGCGGCACGGAAGGGATCGACGCCTATCTCAGTACCAAGTTCATTACGCAGACCGGGGTCTAAGGTCGGAAAGTGCAAGAGAACGTCACCATCTAATCTGATGGTGACGTGCTTTTTGCGTATTTCGCATGCCGTCTAAACTGAGTGATCCAGCGCGCTGGCCGCGCGGCTAATGCGCACCGGCGTAGTCGACAAACGCCACGCCGATCCGTTTCTGCTGTATCCAGATCACCCTGCAGTCGCGGGTCGAGGAGTCGCTTGCCATCACCAGGCGGAACTGCGCCGGCACGAAAGCGGGGTTGTCAACGTCGATCGCAGCCCCCTCCGGCGAGATATTTTTCACGACGCAACGCATCACTGAGCCGCCCGCCGAAACATAGGCCGGTTCATTAATTTCAGTCCGTTGATGCTTCCGCTTTTCTTCCATGGGTGCCGTGCGCCGGAATCCTTCAGCCAGTCAGTCTAGTGTCCCGATTCCGAAGTTCGTCTCATATTGCGGCCCTACTTTTACGAACTTCGGAATCGATAGCAAACTTATTGATCTAGTGTGGCTTTGGTTCAAAAGTCCGCATGACGTACCCGCGGCATCAATGATGCGGACTTTTGAACCGCCACACTAGCGCCAAAACTTAAAGAATTCGGCTGCAACGGCGCCGGTCAGGCCGCCTCCAGCGTCGCCTGTCCCCACTTGCCCATACAGCCGGGCGATAGGTTTCCGGCCATTGCAATCCAAGGCTGCCGGTGTGATCCGGCTTCCGCTTAAGGGATCGACACGATAGCCTGCTCTCATCGGCCGGGTGTTCAAGGCGCAAACCCCGGCTCCGAAAAAAGAGCGCCAAGGAAACGCGACCCGGGGAAACTGCCATGTTCGAGATTCTCGACCGGCGGACGAGCCTGACTGGCAATCAGATCAGGATTCTCGTCGCCGCCATTTTTGGCGATGCACTCGAATTCTTCGACTACTTCCTGATTGGCTTTGTGCTGGCCTTCCTGATTGGACCGTGGAAGCTGACCTTCGGTCAATCGGCAACCGTTCTCATGAGTTCCGGGATCGGCGCCATCGTCGGCGCCTACGGTTGGGGCTGGCTTGCCGACCGCATAGGTCGCCGCAAGGTCTTTCTCGGCACCGTGCTGAACTTCTCGATCGCTACCGGCCTTTTGTACTTCACGCCGGACCAGGGGTGGATCTACCTCTCCGTGATGCGATTTTTCGTCGGCCTCGGCGTCGGCGGCCTCTATTGCGTGGACCTGCCGCTGGTGCAGGAATTCATGCCATCATCGAAGCGCGGCTGGACCGGCGGCCTCGTCACCTGCGTCATTCCGCTCGGCGTCGGTCTTGGCGCCATTCTCGGCTCGTCCATCGGCAGCGGCGAGTGGCGGCTCTTGTTCGCCGTCGGCGTGCTCCCGGCGCTGCTCGTGCTGCTGGTTCGCATTTGGGTGCCGGAGTCGCCGCGCTGGCTCTGCCGGCAGGGCCGCTACGAAGATGCCCGCAAATCGCTGGCCTGGGCGCTGCAAATGAAGCCGGAATCGCTGCCTTTGCCCACCGCCGCCGACGCGGGTCCGGTCATGCAAAGCAACTGGCTCGACCTTTTCAAATATCCGCGCAGCCTGATCGTGTCCTGGCTCGGCAATGCCGGCGCGCAGACCGGCGTTTACGGCATTACGCTGTGGGCTCCCTCGCTATTTGTCGTGTTGCTCAAGGTCTCGCCCCAGGAGGCCTCCAGGATGATGGTCCTCTTGAGCGCGTTTGGCTTCATCGGGCGTGTGTCGTTTGCGTTTTTCTCGGAGTGGATCGGCCGGCGCAGTGCCGGGGGCCTGCTTGGCTTCGGCGGCGGCGTGCTGACGATCATCGCCGGCTACAATTACGATGTCATGGTGATGGGCATTTCGGCGTTTTGGGTGCTGTTGTCGTTCGCCTTTTTCTTTGCCGATGGCGGTTTTGCGATCGTCGGGCCCTATGCCGCCGAGGTCTGGCCCTCACATCTGCGGACCTCAGGCATGGGATCGGCCTATGGCTTTGGAGGGATCGGCAAGATCATCGGCCCCCTTGGCCTCGCCTTGATTGTGGGGAGCGGCAATTATCTCAAGCCTGACGTGCCTTTACCGGAGATTCCTCTCGCCTTCCTTTATCTCGGATGCTGGTTTTTGATGGCCGGAGCGGTGTACTATTTCTTCGGCATCGAAACCCGGGGCAAATCGATCGAACAGATCGACCGGGAGCTCACCATCCACGGCCTGAAGCCGCGTTAGCTCCGTCTACCATCAACTCGTTTTGATCGAAGGAGAACAACCATGCCGCTCGGCGGACTACAGCATTACACGATCGAACCTGCCGATCTCGAACGCACCAAGGATTTCTATTGCGACGTGCTGGGCCTTGAGAATGGCGATCGCCCGCCGCTCGATTTCCCCGGCTACTGGCTCTATTCTGGCGGCGTGGCCACGGCCCATCTGATGGGAACGCGCAAGCCGCGTGAAGGAATTGTGGTCCGCGGCACCGAGAAAAAATACGAGGACACTGGCCGCCTCGATCATATCGCATTTGCCGCCACCGACGTCGACGGAATGCGCAAACGTCTGCAATCCAGAAACATCAAGTTCCGCGAAAGCATCGTGCCTCGCACCGGAGACACGCAGTTTTTCCTCTACGACCCTGACGGCGTCGGCGTGGAACTGAATTTCCCGAAGGCCTGACGACGGATTCAGTCCGGTCTCTGCATAGTTCCCGCCAATCCAGACAAGGTCATATGGCGGCCATATCTCGGGCGCGAAGCCGTCAGCTTTTCCTCAATTTTGCATGACGATTTGAGCTGGCCGCCGCTGCGGCAGGATAGCCGGGTGCCTTGCCTTCCACCTACCCCAGGGCCTGCGTACCCGGCTATTCGCAGCTGACCGGCAAAGCGCAACGACGGACGGGCACTCCGGCCGGGGTGAATCTTGTTGTTGTCTCAATCCAGCCCGCGTTCGTGGCTCAAGCGCACCATCTCCTCGATGAAGGTCGTCTTTTGCTTGTCGTCGAGGCTCATGAACAAGGGCTCGGCCGCGTCCGCCACGGCGCGCTGATCGGCGGCGCGATCATTGAGAAACTGCGCCTCGTTGCGCATCTGCTCGACGATGTCGTCGGGCGGATCGCGGTTGGCACGCGCAATTCTCAGGTTGAGCCGCTCGGCGCCATTATGGCCTAGATAGTGCATGGCGCTGTTGAACGCCGACCAGTTCTTTTCCTGTTCAGGCGTGAGGTTCAATTCGACCTTGATCCGGTCGATATAGGCATCGCTGTTTGCCACGATCTGCTCGGCCGTCAATTCCGGCTCGCCGGGCTGGGTGAGAACCTCAATCGGCTTTCCCGAGGCTGTGGTCGGCGTGGCGGATCCTTTCGCCGCTTTGGTCGCCTTGCCAAGTTTACCGGACGGGATTGCGCCGGGCCTGGCGGTATTAGCGGCGGGCTGCCCCTGCCCGTTCTCGCCATTGACGCCCAGTGCGCCGCTAAAGACCCCGACCACGCCGCCGATTGCGCCGCCGAGCACGCCCCCGACGGGCCCTGCGGCCTTATTGCCGGCCTGGGCGCCGTCCTGCATGCCTTTGACCAGCCCCTGCGCCTGCGCAGCTCCCTCGGTAGCCAGAAACATCATCACGGCAAAGCTCAGCCCTGACAGGCGCGCGGCTGGCAGTCGGTTGAACATGGTCAAGTCTCCTCAGACAATCTCTTCGATGTGATTGCGAATCCAAAGATTATCCGTTTCGGGGGCCGGCTAGTGAGCGAATTTGACATTCGCTACCATTCGCCGCGAGTCCGTAATGCGAATGTCAAATCCGAAACCCGACGAGTGTGGCGGTTCAGATACTGAATACACCCGCGTACTGCGTACACCCGCGGCGGGTGGACCGCAGTCAGTCCCACCTGCTAAACGGTCTGCCGTTCCCCTGAACGAATAAAAACGAGAGCGGCGAGGATCCCGCGATGGCGAGCAACAAGAAGAAAATTCTTATCACACAGACCATGGCGGTCGGCGGCCGCGCCCTTCTGAAAGAACGGGACGATATCGAACTCATTGAATTTCCCAATTTGATTTCGGCCACCGATTTCGAGGCGCTCTTGAAGGCTCATGCGCCGGTCCATGGCGTCGCGCTCGGCGCTACCCGGTTCGGCGAAGCCGAGCTTGAAGCTGCGCAGGACATGAAGGTCGTCACAAGGATCGGCGTCGGTTACGACGCGGTCGATGTCCCTGCCCTCAGCCGTCGCAATATCCCGTTGATGGTGGTGGGGATCGCCAATTCGCCGTCGGTTGCGGAACAGGCCTTGTTCATGATGCTGACGCTCGCCAAGCGCGCCAACGAATTGCATGCGCTGGTCAGGGACGGCCAATGGAGCGCACGGCTCGGCAAATTGCCCTACGACCTCTACGGCAAGACCGTCCTCATCATCGGCTTTGGCCGGATTGGCACGCGCACCGCCAAGCGATGTCTGGCGATGGAAATGAACGTGCTGGTGTATGACCCCTATCGTCAGGCGGACGAGATTAAAAATGCCGGCTATGAGGCGGTGACCGATCTCGATGCGGCGCTGCCCGGTGCCGACTTCGTCAGCATCCATTGCCCCAAGACACGGGAGACGGTCGGGATGTTCGATGCCGCCAGATTGAAGCGGATGAAGCCGCAGGCCTACCTCATCAACACCGCTCGCGGCGGCATCATCGACGAGGCCGCGCTTTATGACGCGCTGACGTCAGGCAGACTGGCGGGGGCCGGTCTTGACGTCTTCGCGCAGGAACCGCCAGCGGTTCCGAATCCGCTGTTTGAACTGCCCAACGTGATCATCGCCCCGCACGTCGCCGGCGTGACATGGGAAGCCGTGGACCGGATGAGCGAACAGACGGCGCGCAATATCCTGAGTGTGCTTGATGGCGAGCCGATACGGCAGAACGTGATCAACCAAGAGGTGCTCGCCTGATTGGAGACGCTCGGCTGATTGGAGGAAAAGATACCTCCTTCCCGCGTGACCGGACAAAACTCAGCCTCAATCCGGCGACAAGAAGCGTCGCATTCGCGGAATTGGCCGCGCGGTATTGAGCTTTTGGAGTTGAGCGATTGAGTGAAGGTGACCCGACCGATGACGCGCTTGCGACCATCGCCAGCATCCTCGATCAGTCGGCCTCCCCGCCGGAGACCGCAAGAGTTGTTGCCGACGAAAAGCCGGTGTCTGAGACCGATGTTGACGGCTATTCCAAATCCGGTCCGGGGCCAATGGAGGCGATCCGCTTCAAATGGACCGTTCGCCGCGAGAGCGACGACCGATACTTCGTCGACGAGACCATTGGCGAATACTCCCGTTCCATCACTAGCGGACCGATGTCAGCGGACGCGGCTATCCGGTTCGTCGATGATCAGGCGAGCGAAGCACGGCAGCGATTTGAATCGCTAAGGAACGAAATGGCCGGACGCGCTGCCGCGGCCGACATCCTCCGCAAAAGCGGCGTCTGAGGCTGAGAGGGCCGTTTGTCGAGGAATCAATCCGGCTTGACGGCCTGATCCGGCTTTCCCAGGAAGTCCTTCTTGGTGAGTTCGACGCCGCAATGACGCAGGATGTCGTACGCCGTCGTGACGTGAAAGAAGAATTGCGGCACGCTGAAAGTCAGCAAAAGAGATTGACCGCGAAAGGACCGCGTCGAGCCGTTCTTGAACGTGAAGACGACGTCCTTTTCTTCAGTGCCATCGATTTGCGACGGCGGTATGCTGGCCAGGAAATCCTTCACGGCCGCAATGCGCGCTTTCAGTTCCGCAATATCGGGTTCGGCTTCCGGGAAGATCGGCGGGTCAACGCCAGCAAGCAGCGCACAGGCGAGCATGGCATGCCGGTTGGCTTCGCCCACCTGACGGACAAGACTATACATGTTGGGATAGAGCCGCATGTTCAGTAAAACGGACGGATCAATCCTTCGTTTTTCGACGTGAGCGGCTGCGAGGTCCAGCAGATCGGCAAGGCTGTTCAGAAAATGAGTGAAAACTCCGACCGAGGCCCGGTGCATTGAGATGGTCACGTTCACGATCCCCCTCGCGCTGAACAACCCGCTGATAGGCGGGATTTGCCCGCAAGTCCATGCGATCGCGCATGTGGGCCGTAAGATCGAATGGCGGAAAGGCGCCGCTCGAATTCTCGTTTGCTTCGCATTCGTCCTCGCTTTTGCGTTTCTTGCGCCCTCGGCGCAGGCCGAGCCGCCAACGCGGCTTGAAGCGATCGTCAAACGCGGGACGTTGCGCGTCGGGATGACCGGCGACTATGCGCCCTTCAGCGCCTTTGACCCGGCGACATCGACCTTTCGTGGCTTCGACGTTGAGATGGCAGACAGCCTCGGCAAGGCCCTTGGCGTCAGGGTCGAGTATGTGCGTACCGCGTGGCCGCAACTGACCCGGGATTTCGAGGCGGACCGTTTCGACATCGCGATGGGAGGCATCTCGGTCACGCCGGAGCGGGAGAGCAAGGGGAGTTTTTCAGCACCGATCATGCAGGAAGGCAAGACGCCGATCGCCCGTTGCAAGGATACCGGGAAATTCGAGACCCTGGCGGATATCGACAGGCCGGGCACACGCGTGATCGTCAATCCCGGTGGGACTAACGAACGATTTGCCCGCGCCAACATCAAAAACGCCGAGGTCAGGGTCTATCCCGACAACATCACCATCTTCGACGAAATCGCCAAAGGAAATGCCGACCTCATGATCACGGATGCGTCGGAGACGCGGTATCAGCAGAAGCTGCACCTTGGCGTACTCTGTGCGGTCCACCCCGACCAGCCTTTCGACCATGCGCATAAGGCCTACTGGCTGCAACGCGACGCGGCGCTCAAGTCGTTCGTCGACGGCTGGCTAAAAAGCGCCGTCGACGATGGCCGCTTTGCGAGGATCTACCGAAACTGGTTCGAATAGCTCGGTCGCCAAACCAACAACCAAGCCGATTGGTGTCAGCCGACCTTCACCGCATATTCCGTGTCGGTCACGGGCTCCAGCCAGGTCACATGGCTGCCGTCGAGGGATTCTTGCATGGCAACGTGGGTCATGGCGTTCGTTGACGATGCTCCATGCCAATGCTCTTCGCCCGGCGGAATCCAGACCACATCTCCGGGCCGAATTTCCTGCACCGGGCCGCCCTTGGTCTGGAAGCGTCCGACGCCAGAGATGACGTACAGCGTTTGCCCGAGCGGGTGCGTGTGCCAATTGGTTCGCGCGCCCGGTTCGAAGGACACTCTACTGGCCCGGATCCGCGCCGGCGCAGGTGCTTCAACAATCGGATCTTGCCAGACCGTGCCGGTGAAAGATTCCTTTGGTCCGCGGCGGGTCGGCCGCGAACCAGCGAGATGGATATCCATGAACGATCCTCCTTCAGTTCTTCTTATTTCTTAGAAGCTGCGTAGCGCGCCTTGGTTTCGGCATTCATGGGGTAAAGGCCGGGCAGGACCGCGCCGTTATTGACCTGCTCGACGATCCAGCCCTCCATGCGCTCCTGCTCGGCGCCTTCGGCCAGTACATGCTCGAGGAAAGCCTTGGGAATGACGACGGCGCCGTCCTGATCCGCGACAATCACGTCATCCGGGAAAATGGCAACGCCGCCGCAGCCGATCGGTTCACCCCAGCCGACAAAGGTCAGTCCGGCGACCGACGGCGGCGCGGCATAACCGTCGCACCACACCGGCAGGCCAGTGCCGAGCACGCCTTCGAGGTCACGAACCACGCCGTCGGTAATCAGCGCCGCAACCCCGCGCTTGACCATGCGGGCGCACAGAATGTCGCCGAAAATGCCGGCGTCGGTCACGCCCATGGCGTCCACCACGGCGATACAGCCTTCCGGCATGGCTTCGATCGCGGTTCTGGTCGAAATCGGCGAGGACCAGGATTCCGGCGTCGCAAGGTCTTCCCGGGCGGGAACGAAGCGTAGCGTGAAGGCCTGCCCGACCAGCCGCTTCTGTCCCGGCCGCAATGGCTTGGTCCCCCGCAGCCAGACATTGCGCAATCCCTTCTTGAGCAGGACGGTGGTGATGGTAGCAGTCGTAACGTGCGAAAGCGTCGCGATGGCTTCGGGGGTCAGGGACATCGAGAAATGAACTCCGGTGGGATTGATGGCGCGCATCTTGCGAGGCGCGGGCATGGCGTCAAGGGCTGTAAGGCATTGCTGTCCGGCGCTGGTCGTCGGGCCTTGATGCGATCATCATATCTTATCGGAGATTGGCGCATTAGTTTATTGAAGTAACAGGCATTTTTTACGCCGACGGGTCGCGCTCAATGGGCTTCGGTGATAGACTGCGCAAAATTCCGCCGCGGCCCGGACTATGCAAGGCCAAGGCGTCGACCACTGAATTTCCGGACTGAGTTATCAGGCTATGGCTGTGCCACTTTCTCCTCCCCGCCTTCTGCCCAGCGGCGATAGCGCCATCACCGTGGAGTTCAGCCGCAAGATCGACGATGAAGCCAACCGGCGCGTGCTGGCGCTCGACCGCATTTTGGCACATGAGCCGATTGCGGGTGTGAGCGAAACCGTGCCCACCTATCGATCCCTCCTGGTCCACTACGATCCGACACAAATCGACTTCGCCACGCTCGGCCAAAAGCTGGTGGAATTGGCGCTGCGGCCGGTGCCGGCTTCGGACAAGGCCCGGCTGTGGCGGGTACCCGTCGCCTATGGAGGCGAATATGGCATCGATCTCGAGGATGTCGCCAAGACGCTTGGCACGACGCCGGACGACATCGTGGCGCGGCACGTGGCTGGCGACTATCGCGTCGCGATGCTCGGGTTCACGCCGGGATGGTCCTATCTCTCGGGATTGCAAGAATCGTTGCATATGCCGCGGCGGCAGAATCCGCGCCTGCTGACGCCTGCGGGTACGATTTCGGTCGGCGGCGTACAGGCCGGCATTCAATGCCTGGCCGGTCCGAGCGGTTGGCACCTCCTGGGCTGCACGCCGGTGCGAACCTATCTGTTGCATCGCGATCCGACCTTCCTGCTCGAACCGGGCGACCGCGTGAAATTCTATCGGATCGACGCCAAGACCTATGCGGAGCAGGAACGTGCGGCCGAGCATGGCGAGATCATCGCCGAATTGATGGCCGCATGACCAAACTCGCGATTTCATCGATTGGCCCGGCAAGTTCGGTGCAGGATGGCGGACGCTTCGGCGCCCAGCGCTACGGGTTGACGCCAAGCGGCGCGATGGACCGGCTGGGGCTCGGTGCCGCCAATTGCCTGGCTGGAAACGCGCTGTTTGCACCCGCGATTGAAATAGGGCCGTACGGCGCAGCGTTGACCGCGCGCGGCGGCGCCGTTCGTGTGGCGCTTTCGGGCGCGCCGCGCAGCGCCGATATCGGTGGACGCATCGTGGCGTGGGACGCCTCCGCCACCATCGCCGACGGCGAGACCCTGAAGCTTGGTATCGCGCGCGGCGGATCGTTCAGCTATCTCGCCATCGAAGGCGGCATCAAGGGCGAACCGATGTTCGGGAGTCTTGCCGTGAATGCGCGGGCGGGCCTCGGCAGCCCCTACCCTCGTCCCTTGCAGGCTGGCGACGAATTGAGCGTCGTGGCGGCAAGCCTTGGGCCTGAACGCCGGATCGATTTGCCGGCCGCAGCGGCTGGTCCGATCCGAGTTGCGCTTGGACCGCAGAACGATGAGTTCAGCGACGAAGCAATCGGCCTGTTTCTCGACAGCGAATGGAAGATATCGGCGACCAGCGATCGCATGGGCTATCGCCTCGAAGGACCAGCCATCAAGCACTTGCACGGCCACAACATCGTTTCCGATGGCACCGTAAATGGCAGCATACAGGTTCCCGGCAATGGCCAGCCGATCGTGCTGATGTCCGATCGCGGGACCAGCGGCGGCTATCCCAAGATCGCAACGGTGATCACGGCCGATTTCGGACGGTTTGCGCAAGTTCCGGCCGGAACAGCCTTCCGCTTCAAAGCTGTCAGCATGGAGGAGGCGCAAGCGGAAGCGTGCAAATTTGCAGAGCTGCTGCGCACCCTGCCCGACCGGCTCGGATCCATCGAGAGCTTTGATCTCAACGTCGAAGCGCTGCAAGATGCCAATGTCGCCGGTGTCGCCGTCAGTGCGGTGGACGCCCGGACGTGGCAAATTCCATTCCCTGCCGAATAATTTCAAAAGACCAACCAGCAGACGAGCAACAACATGAAAACGGTCGACCTGAATAGTGATCTCGGCGAGTCCTTCGGTGTGTGGCAAATGGGCAATGACGCCGCCATGATCGATGTTGCGAGCTCCGTGAATGTCGCTTGCGGCTTTCACGGCGGCGACTACGACGTCATGCGGAAGACGGTAGAACTGGCGAAGGCGCGCGGCGTCAGTGTCGGGGCGCATCCGGGTTATCGCGATATCCACGGTTTTGGTCGCCGGCCGTTCTACGGCATGAGCACCCGTGAAGTTGAAAACCTCGTCGCCTATCAGATCGGTGCGCTGCAAGCGGTAGCGTCGCTCGTCGGCTATAAAGTCACCCACGTCAAGGCGCATGGCGCGTTGTCGAACGTCGCTTGCGAGGAAGAAAGCACCGCGCGCGCGATTGCCTCGGCCATCAAGGCGGTCGATCCCAACCTGGTTTTTGTCGTGCTCGCCAATTCCAAGCTTGTGCAGGCGGGCGAAGCGGCGAACCTGCCGATGGCGCATGAAGTCTTCGCCGATCGTGCCTATGAGGACGACGGCAATCTGGTTTCACGCAAGAAGCAGGGTTCGGTTCTTCACGATCCAAAGCAAATCGCAGAACGGGTCGTGCGAATGGTGCAGGATGGTGCGGTGGTGTCGGTCACCGGCAAGGTCATCAAGATGCGAACCGACACGATTTGCATTCACGGCGATACACCCGGCGCGGTCGATATCGCGCGCGGCGTTCGCCAGGCGCTGAAGGATGCCGGCGTCGAGGTCGCGCCATTCAAGCGCTAGACTGACGACTGCTACGCGTCAAAAAGGGTGAATGGAAAGCGTCCCGAACACCACGCCGGCGATCAGTGCGAAGGCGCCGTAAAGCGCCGCCGCATGTAAGCCTGTTCCGGTTTTACGGGACAGCGAGCGCGCATACAGATGTAAACGAGCTTCCGCGGAAAGTTCACGCATGGCCAATCTCCAACCCGTTGGCCCGACTCTCACATTCGCTCCCCGTTTCAGCATGTGCCTTTGCGAATATCAGGATCGAAGGATGATTAAGACGATTAATATAGTGGAGAGCAAAGTATCGTTCCGGGAGCGAGGCAATACGGAACCCGAAAAAGCGATATGCTACTCTGCGAGAGTTAAATACGAGACAAAAATTCTTCGCAACGAAATCGGATCAGAATTTTATTCGTTCGAATTTTCGCGTTCCGGAACCGGTTTTGCTGGAATACCAGATACATCGTCAGCTAGTAGACATCCTGCTGGAAGCGGCCCTTCTTCTTGAGTTCTCCGACAAAGCTGACGGCTTCGTCAGTCGAGCGCGCACCATGCTGCGCCACGACGTCGACCAGAGCGCGTTCGACGTCTTTCGCCATTCGCTTGGCATCACCGCAGACGTAGACATGCGCGCCTTCGGCGAGCCACGACCATAGCTCCCGTCCGACCTCGCGCATGCGGTCCTGCACGTAGAATTTCTTGTCGCCGTCGCGCGACCACGCCAACGAGAGCCGCGTCAGAAGCCCTGCGGTCTTCATGGCGTTCAACTCGTCGGCATAGAAGAAATCGCAGCTTGAGCGCTGGTGACCGAAGAACAACCAGTTCCGCCCGGTCGCCCCGGTCGCCCTGCGGTCGAGCAGGAAGGCGCGGAACGGCGCGATGCCCGTGCCGGGGCCGATCATGATGATCGGCACCTTCGGATCCTGCGGAAGGCCGAAGCCATGCGCCTTCTGCACATAAACCTTCACCTCGTCGCCGGGCTGCACGCGCTCGGCGAGGAAGATGGACGCAAGTCCCAGCCGCTTGCGCTTGCCGATCACATAGCGAACGCAATCGACCGTCAGCGACAGTTTGCCGGGGGTTGCGTTGTGCGAGGATGAGATCGAATACAGTCGCGGCTGCAACGGCTCGAGCGCCTCGACAAAGGCCTCCGGATGCGGCCGGACGCCGGAGAATTTCTGCAAGGCCGCCATGACATCCAGCGTCGCGGCATCGCCATCGGGATCGTCGCCCTGCGCCAGAGCGCGCGCCTTCTCGCGCTGCGCGCCGCCGGTAATGAAGGAGATCAGTTCGAACAGCGAATCCGGTGCGGGCGCGAGCGAGACCTCGTCGGTCAGGACTTCGCGAAGCGTCCGGCCCCGCACTTGCGTCGTGTGGGAAGCACCGAGCAACGCGATGATCTGGTCGACATGGCCGAGTTCGTTGCGGGCGAAAATGCCAAAGGAGTCGCCGACCTCGTAGTCGAGACCGCAGCCGGACAGATCGAACTCGATGTGCCAGGTTTCCTTTTCCGAGCCCGTCTTGTTGAGCAAACGCCGGGACAGGAATGTCGCGGGCGTCGGGTTGTCGCGCGAGCGGCCGAGTTCGGCGACAGGCGCCACAGCGGGGGCTGCCGTCGTCGTCGCCGGGCCTGGGGCTGCGGCCGGGGCCTTGTCCAGTTCTTCATGGAGGGCCTTCAGCATCCGAGCGGTTTCCTTGCCGCCGGGGACGCAAAGATTCAGACGGCCTTCTGCCTTGCTCGCAATCGCCTCGGAATAGTCATGGCAGTTGTAGCCGCACTGGCCGCAATCCTGTTGCGCCATGGCGGCCATCATGCGCCGCCGCAACGGGCGTCCCTGCGCCAGCGTCATGCGATCAGCGATCGGCATGGTCTGATCGTGCCAAGGTGCTTCGCCGTCGTCGCCTTCGCCCGCGGGGCCCTGCATCACGGCAGCGCCCAGCTCGGCCGAGAGCGGCGTCGGAGCCTCACTCAAAAGGCCTGCGAAAAAGCCATTGAGCCAGGAGCGCTGCGCCTCGGAAAACGGCGCGCTCGACGGGATGATTTCGATTTTTGGCGGGGGCGTGATCTGGTTCATGAGGAGGTCTCCGCTTCCGCTAATTTGCGTAGCGTCTCGCCGTTGTGACGGCGCGCGAATCTCAAAAATGTTTCGGATGGGCCCACGCGATGCGCGAGATACGCTTTGAGCAGTTTTTCGACCGTTTGCGGCGCGTCCTCGGCCTTGAGGTCGTGATAGACCTCCTGGCCGATGTCCGCATCCGGGCCGAAGCCGCCGCCGGCAAACAGATGATAGCCCTCGACCGTATCGTCGGTGTCGCCGACCGGCACCTTTGCGGCGATCAGGCCGATATCGCTGATATAGTGCTGCGCGCAGGAATGGTGGCAGCCGGTCAGGTGAATGTTGAGCGGCGTGTCGACTTCGACGCGGCCGTCGCACCAGTCGCCAATTGCGAGCGCATGCGCCTTGGTGTCGGAAGCGGCGAATTTGCAACCGGCATTTCCGGTACAGGCAATGAGGCCGGCGCGAAGCTGCGAGGCCTTCACCGCAAGCCCGATTGCCTCGATGGCCTTGACGGCGAGTTCGACATTGGCGTCGCTCACGCCTGAAATCAGCAGGTTCTGCCAGACGGTCAGCCGGATATCGCCATCGCCGAGATCGGCTGCGATCTTGGCCAGGCCGCGCATCTGTTCGCAGGTCGCCTTGCCGAGCGGCAGCGCTACGCCGATCCAGTTCAAGCCATCCTGTTTCTGCCCGTGCACGCCGATATGGGCCATCCGATCGAAGGTTGGGCGCGGCGCGAGTGCTTCTGGCGGAACGCGCGTTAACGTATGGCCGAGCTTCTGTTCGACGAGAACGAGAAATTGCTCCATTCCCATTTTGTCGATGACGTATTTCAGGCGCGCCTTAAGCCGGTTGGTGCGATCGCCCATGTCGATGAAGGCGCGCACGATCGCATCGGCCACTTTCGTGGCGTCCGCAGGCTTGACGATGATACCGGTTTCCCTGGCGAAATCCTTGTGTCCGGTGATGCCGCCGCTGCCGAGACGAAACCACACACCTGGTTCGACGCCGAAGCCGTCCTTCACCTCAACAGCGGCGAAGGCGATATCGTTGGTGTCTTCCAGCACCGCGATCTTGCCTGCGCCATCGAAGGCGACGTTGAACTTGCGTGGCAGGCCATAGAGCGAGCGGTCGTTGAGAATGTGAAAATGCCATTCGCGGGCATATTCGCGGGTATCGATCAGTTCCTGCTGATCGATGCCGGCCGTCGGTGTGCCCGTCACATTGCGAATATTGTCGGCGCCGGAACCGCGCGAGCAGAGACCCAGATCCTGAATGCCCTCGATCAGCGCGACGGCGTTCTTGGGCGGAATCTCACGTACCTGAAGGTTGGCGCGGGTCGTGACATGGCAATAACGTCCACACAGCCGCTCGGTGAGATCGGCGAGGCCAGCGAACTGCCAGTGCTTGAGAATGCCGTTGGGAATACGCAGGCGGCACATATAGGAGTCCTGCGCCGGTGCGACATAAAACAGGCCGTAATAGCGCCAGCGGAAATTATCCGCCGGCGACGGCGGCGCATTCGTCAGCGCCTGTTGCTTCAATCGCGGATAGGCATCGAAAGGATGCTCCTCGCGCTTGAACTTCTCCTGATCGGCAAGCTTTTTGCCAGAGGCTAGCACCTGATCCTGCGCTTTGATGTGTGCGGCATCAGGACCGACAGGCTCGGCATTGGTCTTGGCTGCGCCGCCACCCAGGCCGCGCCCGACCCGGCTGATCTGCAAGCCGGTGGTGAAACCTTCGAGGTAGCGTTTCTGCTCGTCGGTAAATTCGACGGAGAGAGTGTCGATCTTCATGGCGCGTAACGAAGCTCCTGCTGCCGCAAACTCGCGGCCTTCACGGAAAGGCGCTAGTGCCTCCTTTTCGAAGTTCGCCGCTTGTCAGCAGGAACTTCAAATAGGCGGCACTTGGCGGAGCAAGCGTCGGCTCGGCGCGCGGAGCGCCGACCCTCTGCTTCATCCAGCCCGACCAGCTTCGTTGCTGTGAAAGTCCATCTCGGACGAAAGCCAGCGGGCATCAGCGTGCTGGCTGCAGTGCAGCATACAAGTTGCATGCCACAATGATTCCTAGATTTAATCTATGTTTTTTCAATAGCTTATAGGGAAGATATGAAGTTCCGTTCGCCCGGCCATTCAACGAATCTTGGGCAGTAAGCCTAAAAACTAGCCGGTCGCGGAGGCTGCCTGTTTTTGTTTCAGCAGGGAATTTCAGGGCTTTCGTGCCCGGTCTGCAAAGCGGCGAAGTAGCCTTCGATATCAGTGGGATCAAAGGCGGGCCCGGCAAATGCGCCGATGGCTTTGGAAGCCGTTTGGCGCGTGCCCTTATCGTCGAATGCCGTCTGATAAAGGTCGGGCCGGAACACCACTTGCGCTGCCTTCAGCGCCTCCATGCTCATCGGCGTCTGGCGCCAGCGTACCATCTGCGCATAGAGCCAGGCGGCCTGTAGCGGATCGGGTGTGGAGGCATCTTCCCTCGCCAGCATCATATAGCGGCTGCTTTCGCGGATGGTGCCGTCGGCAGCGATCTTGAGCCGGCCTTCCAATGTTCGCAGGATCACGCCGGCATCCACCCCGATGTATTCGGGCCGCGCCAGAATCCGCGCGACCTCGTTCCGGTTGTCCGGCGCTTCGGCGAATTCCGCAGCATGAAAGACGGCCCGAACCAGCGCTGCCAGCGTTTGCGGATTCTTGTCCGCCCAGGGCTGGCGGATCGCCAGCACCTTCTCGGCCGCGCGCTGCATGATGTCGGAACCGAAGTGCAGGATTCGCCCGACGCCGCGGTCGACTGCAATCGAGTTCCAGGGCGCACCGACGCAGAATCCGTCGATTTGGCCACTGGCAATGCTGTCGACCATGAATGGCGGCGGCAGCACAACAAGGCGGACGTCCTCATCCGGATCGACGCCGCCGGCGGCCATCCAGAAGCGCAACAGATAGTTATGAGTCGAAAACGGAAACGTCATGCCGAAAGTCAGGGGCTCACCGCCATTGCGGCGCCGGGTAGCGACAACCCGCGACAACGCCCGCGCGGTCGCCATCGGATCGAGAGGATCGCCGTCGATTTCGGCCGTGATCACCGCGTGAAGCGCCGGCGACACCGTGATGGCATTGCCATTGAGGTTCAGCGTGAGCGGTACGACGATCGGCACCTTGATGTGTCCAAGCCCAAGGCTGGACGCGATCGGAATGGGTGCCAGAACGTGCGCGGCGTCGAACAGGCCGATATTGAGCTTGTCGCGGACGTTCGACCACGACACCTCGCGGACGAGCTTCACATCAAGCCCCTCGGCGTGCGTGAAGCCCTTCTCGACGGCAACGATCAGGGCCGCGGCATCAATCAGGGGGATGAAGCCGATCTGGAGCGGTGTTGTCATTTCAAGAGCTCCGACGCCGTCAGGATCGACTGGGCGATCTCCCCGATTTTTTTCTTCTCGCGCATCGCCGTTGACCGGAGCAATACATAGGCCTCGTCCTCGGTCAGGCCCTTCAACTTCATCAGGATGCCCTTGGCCCGTTCGATCACCTTGCGATCCTCCAGCGCCGATTTGGTGCGATCGAGTTCGTCCTGGAGCTTGGCGAAGGCGTTGAACCGGGAAATGCAGAGGTCGAGGATCGGTTTGAGACGCTCCTTCTTCAAGCCGTCGACAATATAGGCGGAAACCCCGGCATCGACCGAGGCCTGGATCGAGGCCGCGTCGCTCTGGTCGACGAACATCGCAATCGGCCGCCGCACGGCGCGGCTGACCTGGAACATCTGTTCCAGGACGTCGCGGCTGGGGTTTTCCAGATCGATCACGATGACGTCGGGATCGAGCGCGTAGATGCGGGAGAGCAGGCTCTGCATCTCGTTGATGCGCACGACATCGGTAAAGCCCGCCTCCCGCAGCCCCTCTTCGAGAATCGCGGCGCGGATCGGGCTTTCATCGACGATTGCGATTTTAGGAGACGACTCAGCGGCCATCGTTAACCCGTGTTCCGGCAATGCATTGATAACACGTCGGCAGGGCTAAGCTCAAAGCCTTGTAATTATAGTCAATTGGGGTTAGTTCCTGCCCAATTATCGGACAGACTAGTGCGGCGAATTTGAAGTTCCTATCAGTGTTGCTGCGAGTTCGTTATAGGAACTTCAAATTCAAAGCCGCACTAGAAACAATAAGTTGCTAGTGCTCCTTCGATTCCGAAGTTCGTAAACGTAGAGCCGCAACATGGTACGAACTTCGGAATCGGAGCACTAGGAATGTCGCAGGCCACAGCGCCCAAAGTCAGTTTTGTTTCGCTCGGATGCCCCAAGGCGTTGGTGGATTCCGAGCGCATCATCACGCGGCTGCGCGCCGAAGGCTATGAGCTGGCGCGCAAGCATGACGGCGCCGATCTCGTCATCGTCAACACTTGCGGCTTTCTCGACAGCGCCAAGCAGGAGTCGCTCTCCGCCATTGGCGATGCCATGGCCGAAAATGGCAAGGTCATTGTCACCGGTTGCATGGGCGCCGAGCCCGACCAGATCGAGAAGGCCTATCCCGGCGTGCTCTCGATCACCGGCCCACAGCAATATGAAAGCGTGCTGGATGCGGTGCATCGCGCACTGCCGCCGGCGCACAACCCTCACCTCGATCTGGTGCCGCCGCAGGGCATCAAGCTGACGCCGCGGCACTACGCTTATTTGAAGATTTCCGAAGGCTGCAACAACCGTTGCTCCTTCTGCATCATCCCGAAATTGCGTGGCGATCTGGTATCCCGGCCGGCCAATGACGTGCTGCGCGAGGCCGAGAGGCTGGTCGCGGCCGGCGTGAAGGAGCTGCTGGTCATTTCGCAGGATACGTCGGCCTACGGCGTCGATATCAAATATGCGGCCAGCCCCTGGAAGGACCGCGAGGTCCGCGCGAAATTTTTCGATCTGGCGCAGGCGCTCGGCGAATTCGGCGTATGGGTGCGGCTGCAATATGTCTACCCCTACCCGCATGTCGATGAGGTCATCGGCCTCATGACCGAGGGCAAGGTGCTGCCCTATCTCGATATCCCGTTCCAGCACGCTAGCCCGGAAGTGCTCAAAGCGATGAAACGCCCGGCCGCGCAGGAAAAAACCCTGGCGCGGATCAAGAGCTGGCGCGAGCAATGTCCTGAACTGGCGCTGCGCTCCACCTTCATCGTCGGTTTTCCCGGCGAGACCGATTCCGATTTCGCCGAATTGCTCGACTGGCTCGATGAAGCCGAGATCGACCGCCTCGGCTGCTTCAAATATGAGCCGGTTGCGGGCGCGCCCGCGAACGCACTCGGCCACGCCGTGCCCGACGAGGTCAAGCAGGAACGCTGGAACGCGCTGATGGCGCGGCAGCAAAAGATCTCGGCGCGCCGGTTGAAGCGCAAGGTCGGCACCCGCCAGCAGGTGATCATCGACGAGGTCGGTCCGACCGTGGCCAAAGGCCGTTCAAAGGCCGATGCCCCGGAGATCGACGGCGCGGTTTACCTCTCGAGCCGCCGGCCGTTGAAAGTCGGCGAGATCGTCACCGCGAAGATCGAGCGATCCGACGAATATGACCTGCATGGTAGCGTCGCCGGATTTTAAAGGCGCTTGACATCGCGCGCCTGTCCCCTGTATGAGCGCGCCCCATGATCTTCAACCGGACCATCGCCCGCGCCGCCTGCCGCCGTCACCGCCGTGACGAGGATGGGGCGCGCCATGTCCGACGACTAAGCTGAACAACTAAATCAGCAACGTTTTCGAGAAGGCCGCAACCCCGAAGTTGCGGCCTTCTTGCTTTTTGGCCCACCCCTTCACCGCAAACCGCCAGGAGAGTTCGACATGACCCACGCCACGCATTCGTTCGACGCGCTGATGGAAATCACAGCCCGCCCGCCGATCGTCTTCGTGCGCGGCGAAGGCTCCTTTCTCTGGGACGACACGGGAAAACGCTATCTCGATTTCATCCAGGGCTGGGCCGTAAACTGCCTCGGTCACTCGCCGCCTGCGGTCGCGGAGGCGATTTCAGCCCAGGCGAAACGGCTGATCACGCCGAGTCCGGCCTATTACAACGACGCCAGTCTGAAGCTCGCCAAGGCGCTCACCGAGCTCAGCGTCTTCGACCGGGTGTTCTTCGCCAATTCCGGTGCGGAAGCCAATGAAGGCGCGATCAAACTCGCGCGCAAATACGGCGCCCTGCGCAAGAACGGCGCTTACGAGATCATCACCTTCGAGGGAGGTTTTCACGGCCGGACGCTTGCGACGATGTCGGCCTCCGGCAAGAAGGCGTTTGAGCCGCTGTTTGAACCCAAAGTGTCGGGGTTTCCCAAAGCGCAATGGAACGATCTGGTCTCCGTCAAGCGGCTGATCACCGACAACACGGTTGCGGTGATTCTGGAGCCGATCCAGGGCGAAGCCGGCGTCTGGCCGGCGAGCGACCAGTTCCTGCAAGACCTGCGCGAGCTGACCTCGGCGCACGGCCTGTTGCTGATATCAGATGAAATCCAGACGGGGATGGGCCGCACCGGAAAGCTCTTCCACTACGAGCATACGGGCATCGCGCCCGACATCATGACACTCGGCAAGGGCATCGGCGGCGGCGTACCGCTGGCGGCGCTGCTCGCAACGGAAGCCGTGTCCTGTTTTGAACACGGCGATCAGGGCGGGACGTTCAACGGCAATGCGCTGATGTGTGCAGCCGGGATCGCCGTGCTCGAACAGGTTGCGGCACCCGGCTTCCTGAAGTCGGTGGCGGAGAACGGGCTTTATCTGGAGAGCGAATTGCAGCGGCTCTCGGTGCGCCATGGTCTTGGCGAGGTTCGGGGCCGGGGATTGCTGCTGGCGCTCGATCTGCGGGTCCCGATCGCCCCAATGATCGTGGCCGCAGCGCTGGACGACGGCGTGCTCCTCAACGCGCCCCGCCCCGACGCCCTGCGTTTCATGCCAGCCCTCAATGTCAGGCGTCAGGAGATTGACCTGATGATCGATTGCCTTGATGCTTTGCTGACCAAAGCGGGCGTTGCCCGGCGGGTGGCGTAGCTATCCGTGCCTACGGCTTGAGGATCGAAGCGCCGGTGGTCACCCGGCTCTCAAGATCGGTATGCGCCTTGGCCGCATCCTTCAGCGCGTAGGCATGGTTGATCGGCACATGCAGTTTGCCGTTGATCACGGCGGCAAACAGCGTGTCGGCGCCTTCGAGCAATTCGGAGCGCTTGCCGATATAGTCGTTGAGTTTCGGCCGGGTCGCAAACAGCGAGCCGTGATTGTTAAGCTCGGCAATCGCGAAGGGCGGGACTGGTCCCGACGCGCTGCCGAAACTCACGAACAGGCCGCGCGGCTTGAGGCACGATAGAGAGCCCGGAAAAGTCGACTTGCCGACGCCGTCATAAACCACGTCGCAAAGCTCGTTGCGGCTGATCTGTTTGACGCGCGCGACGAAATCCTCCTCGTTGTAGAGAATGACGTGATCGCAGCCATTGGCGAGCGCCAGATCCGCCTTCTCCTTGGAGCCGACGGTGCCGATCACATGCGCGCCGAGCGCCCTCGCCCATTGGCAGGCCAGCAGTCCGATGCCACCAGCGGCCGCGTGAATCAGCACGCGATGATGCGGCTCGACCTTGAAGGTCTTGTGCAGCAGGTACCAGACGGTCAGCCCTTTCAGCATCAGCACGGCGCCCTGCTCGTAGGTGATGTGGTCGGGGAGTTTGACCAGCCTTTCCCAGGGGATGTTGCGTTCGCCGGCATAGGCGCCAAGGTTCACATAATAAGCAACGCGATCGCCGGGATGGAAGTTCGTCACACCCTGCCCCACCGCGACGACCTCGCCTGCGGCTTCGTTACCAACGACGAACGGCAGGCCGGGCGCTTTGTAGAGGCCGGTGCGGTAATAGGTGTCGATGAAATTCAGGCCGACCGCATGCTGATTGATGCGGACCTCGCCGGGACCCGGCGCGGGCAATTCGGTATCCTCATAGATGAGGGCCTCCGGACCGCCAACCTTGTGCACCCGCACAGCCTTGGTCATCGTCCTTCTCCCATCGGGTTTCTGCTGCCGTGAGCGAATGACATCGAGGCCGTATTGTCAACTCGGGGCGCTGGACTCGGTCGGACCACTAGCTCTTGCTGCGGTTGCGCCGGGCCAGCACATTGAAGAATTCCACCGCTGCCGAAAACGCAATCGCGAAGTAGATATAGCCGCGCGGAATGTGGAATTTGAAACCGTCGGCGACCAGGGCGACGCCGATCAGAACCAGAAACGCCAGCGCCAGCATTTTGGTGGTCGGATGCTCCGCGACAAATCGCGCCACCGGGCCCGAGGCTGCATACATGACGAGGCAGGCGATGATGACGGCCGCGATCATGATCGCGAGGTCCTGCGCCATGCCGATCGCGGTGATGATCGAGTCCAGTGAAAATACGATGTCGATGATGGTGATCTCCAATATCACCCTGAAAAATGCAGTTCTGCCCGCAGTCGCCGGACGCATATCGTCGTGTGCTTCGACCTCATGATGGATTTCGTGGGTCGCCTTGGCGATCAGGAACAACCCGCCGGCGATCAGGATGATGTCTCGCCACGAGAATGCGATGTCCTGAACGGTGACGACGGCGCGGGTTAGCCCGATCAACCACACGAGGAGGCTGAGCAGCAGGATGCGGAACACGAGTGCCAGCGCGAGCCCGATCTGGCGCGCGCGGTAGGCTTGTTGCGGCGGAATGCCGGAAACGACGACAGAAAGAAAGATCACGTTGTCGATGCCGAGAACGATCTCGATCGCCGTCAGGGTCAAAAGAGCGGCCCAGGCTTCCGGGCTCGTCACCAACGCGATCATGTCTTGAGCAACCTGACTAGCGCTCCGATTCCGAAGTTCGCTAGCATTCGCTGCACCCTCTCATTGCGAACCTCGAAATCATGGGAGCGCTAGCAGACCATAGATTTCTAATGCGGTTTAAAATTCAACGTTCCTATGACGAGACTACCGCAACACTGATAGGAACTTCAAATTCGCCGCACTAGCCGGATGGCGCTATCGCTACCGACAACATAGAGGCCGATCGCACAGAGCGCTGATGTCACAGCGATACCGGGCTCGAAGTCGTCGATCAGCACGACCATGGCCAAGGCCGTCCCGGCGCCGATCAGGCACAGCGTCAGCCAGCGCAAGCGGGCGACGCGGACCGGATGAACGACGTGAAACGGCATGAAGGTCAGAGCGATCAGGACGGCGACGAAAAGGCTCGACGCGGCCGGCGGCCAGTGCAGCAGGAACAGATAGAAAGCCGCCACATTCCACAATCCGGGAAAGCCCCGGAAATGATTGTCGTCCGATTTCATGCGGCGATCGGCAAAATAAAGCGCGCCTGAGACCGCAATACCGACGCCCAGGATCGGTGCGGCCAATGGCCACAAGAGACCGCTGGCGGTGATGGCATAAGCGGGCACAAAAACGTAGGTGACGAAATCGACCACGAGATCGAGCACCTCGCCCGACCAGTTCGGCTGGAGACGCACGACATCCAGCCGCCGCGCCATCGGACCATCCACGCCGTCGATCACGAGCGCTACACCCAACCACCAGAACATCGCCGTCCAGTGCTCGCGAACGGCTTCCATCAGCGCAAGAAGTGCGACGCCGGCGCCCAGTGCGGTAAAGACATGCACCGAAAATGCCGCGGCCCGAAGTCGCGGCGAGGCGTCGGAAAGCTGCGGTTGGGTCGGTTGATCCATCTTGAGACGATGCACCGATTTGCGACACTGATACCGGCAACTGCTATCAGGAATCCTTACGTTTGCACATCTAGTGGTCCTTTGATTCTAATATTTGCATCCCGGTCCGGTGGGCACTTTTGCAAATGTTAGAATCAAAGGAGCACCAGCAAATATAGGTTTCTAGTGGAGTTTTGGATTTGACATTCGCTTCACGTGCTTGCGGCCAATACGGTAGCGAATGTCAAATCCACTCCACCAGGCCGTGGGCTTGAAAATGCCGCAGGGAAAGTCAAATGTCGGGAGTATGAACGTTAATTCCTCGACCTTTGACGTTGCCGTGGTCGGCGGCGGCCCGGCTGGCCTTGCTGCGGCGATTGCCATCGCCCAGTCCGGCGCAAGCACGGCGCTGGTCGCCCGGCGGTCGCTTTATGCCGATAACCGGACGACGGCGCTGCTCGGCGGATCGATCGATTTCTTGCAGGCTTTGGAGGTCTGGCCGCACTGTCAGGACAAGGCTGCCGCGCTTCGCGTCATGCGGTTGGTCGACGACACCGGCCGGCTGATCCGGGCGCCGGAGGTCAGGTTTTCCTGCGATGAGATCGGTCTCGACGTATTTGGCTACAATATCGAGAACCGTCTTCTGGTATCGGCGCTCGAGGAGCGCGCCACGACGCTTGCAAACCTGACGCGGTTTGACGATGAGGCTGCCGCGATCGATGCCGGGGAAGATACGGTCGCGATTGAGCTCGCAAGCGGCGGATCACTGTCTGCGCGTCTTGTTGTGGGTGCCGATGGAAGACACTCGCTCTGCCGCGAAGCCGCAGGCATTGCTGTCCGGCGGAGGGAGTTGCATCAAGCGGCGTTGACATTCAATGTCAGCCATTCCCGCCCTCATCAGAACATCTCGACCGAGCTTCACACGCCGCAGGGACCTTGCGTCTTCGTGCCCCTCCCCGGCGACCGGTCCAGCGTGGTGTGGGTATCGGAGCCGAAGGAATCGGAACGATTGATGGCGCTGAGCGACGAAGAATTGTCGGAAGCCGTGGAAGCACGTTCGCACTCGATCCAGGGCAGGATGCAGGTCGAGCCGGGCCGAAACCGTTTTCCGCTGGCGATCGAACAGCCCGCCAAGTTTGCCAAAACGCGTATCGCACTCGTCGGCGAGGCCGCCCATGTGCTGCCGCCGATCGGCGCGCAAGGCCTCAATATGGGATTGCGCGATGCCGCCGATATCGCCGAAGTCGTGCGGGAGTCTCGCGCCTCGGGCGAGGATCCGGGTTCATCTTCGGTTCTGGGCCGCTACGCTTCCGCGCGACGTCCCGATGTCATGAGCCGCACATTCGCCATCGATCTGGCCAACCGTTCGCTGCTGAGTGCGTTCCTGCCGATGCAATCGCTTCGCGCCGCCGGTCTGCACCTGATCGGCTCGTTCGGACCGCTGCGCCGCCTCGCCATGCGCGAGGGCCTTGCTCCGTCTTGGCGCACCTCTTACGCCAGCCGCAGCGTTACGGAAACGCCAGCCGGTCGGTCTGAATAAGCCACATCGCGCCGGTCAGCGTCACGACGGAGGCGAAGGTCCCGATCATGACGGCGACCGAGGCCGGCTCGATCCAGGCATCGTTCTGACGGGCGATCACAAAAACGTTCAAGGCCGGCGGGAGCGATGCCATCAACACGGCGGTGGCCGCCCAGGAATTCGGAAACGGGCCCAGCAACAGCATCAAAGCGAACACGATCAGCGGATGGATCAGAAGCTTCACCGCAACGACCAAGGGCACTTCCCAGGGCACACGGCCGAACGGACGCAACGCGACCGTCACCCCCAGCACGAACAGGGCCGTCGGCGCGGCGGCGTTTTGCAAAAACAGCAACGTATTGTCGATCGCGACCGGCGGATGAAAATGAAACGCTGCGGCGAGCGCACCTGCACAGGCCGACATGATCAGCGGATTGAGAGCGATCTGCTTTGCCAACAGGCCCAACGCATGCAGCCAGTGGTGATCACTGCTATCGGTCAAGGCGATCAGCAGCGGAACGATCGAAAACAGGAAGATGCTGTCGCAGCAGAAGATCAGCGCCGTCGGCGCGGAAGCTTTTGCGCCAAGTACCGCCAATGCCAGCCCCGGGCCCATATAGCCGATATTGCCATATCCGCCCGAAAGCCCGGCCAGCGTCGCATCGCGGAACGACAACCCTCCAGCCAGCCTCCCGGCAGTCATGGCGAGGAAAAACGCGAGCGCCGTCCCACACGTGGTGGCAATCAGAAATGGCGGGTTGTTGAGCTCTTCAAAGGGCGTTTTTGCCGTGATTCCGAACAGCAAGGCCGGCAGCGAAACGTAGACCAGGAAAAAGTTCATCCACGCCAGGCCGTGCTCGGGTAACGGCCGCAGCTTGCCGCAGGCAAAACCGATGAAGATCAGGCTGAAATAAGGAAGCGCAAGATTGAGAACGTCGGCCATGCGGCAGGGGCTCTTTTGGTCCTTGTTGGCCCCGATTTGGCGTGTGAGATCAGCGGCTAACGTTAATTCGCGCGTTTGCCTCTAGCATCACGCTCCATCATGGTCTATTCGACGAGCTATGATTAAAACGCGCACCGCCAAGTTCCAGATCGGGCAGATCGTCCGCCACCGGATCTTTTCGTTCCGCGGCGTGATTTTCGATATCGACCCGGAATTCAACAATACCGAAGAGTGGTGGCTGTCGATTCCTGAAGACGTCCGCCCCCACAAGGATCAGCCGTTCTATCATCTGCTGGCCGAAAATTCGGAATCCGAATACGTGGCCTATGTTTCGGAGCAGAACCTTCTGCCCGACGATTCAGGCCAGCCGATCCGGCATTCTCAGGTCGCCGAGATTTTCGTGAAGGACAAGTCCGGCGGTTACCGGCCGCGCAATCCGTCGCTCAACTAAAGCGCAATGAGATTTGGTTGAATCGTCATCGCGCTTTAGCTCTTTGATTGAGCATGATCTTTTCGGAAAACCGCTACACACTTTTCCGGATCATGCTTTAGCGGACGCACGGCGCTCTCAAAGACACTCGACAATGAAAAAGGCGCCCGGTTCGGGCGCCTTTTTGTCGGCATACTCAGAAAACCTATTTGGCGGCCGGATTGGGAGCAGCACCACCTGCGGTCTGGCCGCCGGCTTCTAGTTTCTTACGCGCTTCCTCGGCGCGCTTCTGCAACTCTTCTTGCAGTTTCTTCTGGTTTTCCTCGAACTGCTTCGGATCGGTCGGAGGGCCGTCATAGGCTTTGGCGAAATCGCCAAGCGGCAGCGGCAGCGTGACAGGCTGGTTGTTGGAGCTGATCGCCTGCACGACGAGGTTCTGGCCCTTCTTCATGTTGGCGAGCATCTCGGGCGTCACGTCGTAGTCGGACATGCAGCCGTTCTGGAAGCAGATCACGAAGGGGCTCTGCGCCGGCGGATTATTGTCGACGATGATGCGGGTGCCATGAACGAGCAGCATGCCGAGCGGCAGCGTGACGCGAAGAATCTTCTTCGGCTCGCCTTCCGGCTCGATTACGACGGCCGCGATCACCGGCTGACCGGACTCGATCCGGCCATCCTTGCCGGTGAAGCAAACCTGCTTTGCGCCGGCGTCCTGGCCCTTGAGACAGAATTTTGTCCAGGGCGCGTAAATCAGCTGAACCTGCTGATCCGCTGGCGGCTGAACCGGCGCGGCGGGGGCCGCGGGCGGAGCGGCCTGGGCTGCCGGCGCAGGAGCCGCCGGGGCGGCCTTTGGGGTTGCCTTGGTGGTGGGAGAAGCTGCCTTCTTGGCCGGAGCCGCGGGGGCCGGCGCTGGAGCTGGCGTCTGGGCCGAGACTTCGGACGCAAGGAACGTGGCCCCTAGCGCTGTGACCGCCATCAAGGCGAAAACGCGCCCGCGCGGCCAGGCTGGCGCGGCCAACATACGGAAATTCATTGCGGAAAACCCTTTCTGAACGGAAGCGCCGAAAACCGCTGATGGCGTCTAAACCCGGCCATTTTGGCGGCTGTCTCCTTGCCAATTGAGGCGGATGCGTGACAAGCCCCTGCCCGATTGATCAATTGGACGTCTTCATACAGGCGCGTACGAAAAGATCAATGCCGACGGGGCCATGTTACGTCATGTCACCGTGAGAGCCGGGCGCCCGTGCTACAGGTTGATTGTGAGCCAGACTGAATCAAATCGACGCGCCCAATGGTGGGTGGCGCACAGATATGTCGCGACCGCGCTGTACGGCCTCGTCGTTTTCAGCTCTCCGGTTTTAGCCTGTTGTGACGGGGCCCTCGCCGCCGAAAGCTATGCGATCGCCATGCATGGCGCGCCGGCACTGCCCGCGACCTTTACCCATATGCCCTATGCCAACCCGGATGCGCCAAAGGGCGGACGCCTGGTCCAGGGCATTCTCGGCACCTTCGACAGCCTCAATCCCCTCATTGTGCGGGGACTGGCGGTCCAGCAAATCAGGGGTTTTGTGATCGAGAGCCTGCTGGTGCGGGGCAATGATGAGGCCTTCACGCTCTATGGGCTCCTTGCTCGCAGTGTCGAGACTGACGAAGCCAGGAGCTATGTCACCTTCCGCCTCGATCCGCGGGCGCGTTTTTCCGATCGCCAACCGGTCACCGCCGATGACGTGCTGTTCTCCTGGGCTTTGCTGCGCGACAAGGGACGTCCCAACTATCGCCAGTATTATTCGAAAGTCGCAAAAGCCGAGGCGCTGGACCCGCTCACCGTGCGGTTCGATTTCGGCGGGGCGCCGGATCGCGAGCTGCCGCTGATTCTCGGCCTGATGCCGATCCTGCCACGCCATGCCGTTGACGCCGGGACCTTCGAAGATACCTCGATGACGGCTCCGATTGGCTCGGGACCCTACCGGGTCAGCAGTATCAATCCGGGCGTAAGCGTCACGCTGACGCGCAACCCCGATTATTGGGGACGCGATCTGCCGGTCAGCCGCGGCCTGTGGAATTTCGACGAGATCAGGCTCGATTTCTATCGCGAGGCCAATGGCTACTTCGAGGCGTTCAAACGAGGCCTTTACGATTTCAGGGTCGAGACCGAACCGCTGCGCTGGCACGACGGCTACGATTTTCCGGCCGCGCACAATGGCGAGGTGATCCGCGATACCGTCAAGACCGGCATGCCGCAGCCTTCCGAATCTCTGGTCTTCAATACGCGGCGTCCCGTTTTCTCGGACATTCGGGTCCGTCAGGCGCTCACGCTTCTGTTCGACTTCGAATGGATCAATCGCAATTATTTCTTCGGGCTGTATGGCCGTTCGGCCGGCTTCTTCGCAGGTTCCGAGCTTTCGGCCTATGGCCGTTCCGCCGACGACCGTGAATTGGAATTCCTGAAACCATTCGCCTCGCGCGTTCCCCCCAATATCCTCGACGGCAGTTATCGCCTGCCGGTTACCGACGGTTCTGGCCGCGATCGCGCAACCTTGCGCGAGGCGCTGAATTTGTTGTCTCAGGCCGGTTACGATCTCGACGGCGCGGTGCTTCGGCAACGTGACAGCAAAAAGCCGTTCACCTTCGAAATTCTCGCAACCACGCGCGACCAGGAACGCATTGCGCTGGCCTTTTCCCGCGACCTCAGGCGCGCCGGAATAGAGGCAAAGGTTCGCGCGGTGGATGCCGTACAGTTCTATCAGCGCCGTCTCGCCTTCGATTTCGACATGATCCAGAACCGCTGGGATCAGTCGCTATCACCCGGCAACGAACAGCTCTTTTATTGGGGCGCGGAGGCTGCCGACCATCAGGGTACGCGAAATTATATGGGGGCCAAGGATCCGGCGATCGACGCCATGATCGCCGACATGCTCGCAGCGCGGGATCGCGGCGTCTTCGTGTCGGCCGTGCGGGCGCTCGATCGAGTCCTGATGTCGGGATTTTACGCTATCCCGGTTTTTAACATCCGGGAGCAATGGATCGCGCGATGGAATCGGATAGAACATCCTGAAACCACAGCTTTGACGGGTTATCTTCCGGAAACCTGGTGGTACCGGCCGCACCAACCGAAGTAGTCTCGACTTAAACGATTCGCACCCGAGTCAATTTCGTGATCCAGACCAACGTATCTCCGACGCTCGACGGTTTGTTTCAGAGGATTTTGGCGCGTCAGCCTGATGCGCTGGCGCTGCTTGATCCGATCAACAAGGCCCGTATCACCGGGCAGGCGCCGCGGCGAATGACCTTTGCCCAGGCCGACCGGGCGATTTCGGCATTGGCGGCTCATTTCGTCGAAGCCGGCCTGCCGATCAATTCAGTGATCGGGGTGCAATTACCCAACACCGTGGAGTTCATGCTCACGGTGCTGGCGGCCCATCGCGCCGGACTGATCGTTGCGCTGCTGCCGCAGCTTTGGCGTCAGGCGGAGTTAACCGCGGCGCTCAATCGCACCGGCGCGCGGGCGATCGTGACAATGGCGAAGATCGATGGCGTCAGTCACGCCGATCTTGCCATGAACGCGGCCGCGGAGGCGTTTTCAATCCGTCATGTCTGCGGCTTTGGCGAGGACCTGCCGGAAGGAATGGCCTCGCTCGACCTAGCTTTGAAGGGCGGATCGTCGAGCGAGCGTACCGTGGTCCAGGATGGGCGCAAGGCGGCGCTGATCTCCTTCGACGTCACGTCCGATGGGCTTCGCACGGTGCCGCGAACCCATCTCAATCTGATCGCCGGCGGGCTTGCCATTTTTCTTGAAAGCCGCGTGCCACAGGGCGCGCGTCTGATGTCGGCATTCGCCCCCTCCTCCTTCGCAGGATTGACCTCATCGCTTCTGCTCTGGCTGCTGTCGGGCGGGACGCTCGCCTTGCACCATCCCTTTGATGGCGAAGTGCTGGAGCGGCAAATCAACGACTGCGCCTGCGATACGCTGGTGGCCCCTGCACCGATGGCGCTCCGTCTCACCGATATCGACATGGCCTCGCACCTGCCGACGTTGCGTCATGTGATCGCTCTGTGGCGCATGCCGGAACAGATCACTTCCAGCGCGCAATGGACAGCCGAGCAGGCGAGATTCACCGACGTCTATTTGTTCGGCGAGGTCGGCCTGTTCGGAGCACGGCGAACCGTCGACGGCGTGCCGGTTCCGATCATGCCGGGACCGCATGGCGCGCCGCGCGATATTCCCGGCACCTCGACCGCCGGAGAGACGGTGCTGACGCCCAACGGCACGCTGGCCTTGCGAGGGCCGATGGTGACGATTGCTGCCTATGCGCCTCCGCCGCCACCGTCGGATTCATTGATCGCGCCCCCGCCTCCCGAATACGCCGATACCGGCTATGCGGCTCGGCTCGATCGATCCTCCGGCGCAGTTTGCATCACTTCGCCGCCGTCCGGCATCGTCGCCGTGGGCGGCTACCGTTTCCTGTCGCAGGACCTTCAGGAGTGGGCGAAACGGCTGGGACAGGGCGCACTGTTGACGGCACTCCCCGATCGTCTCTGCGGGTACCGCTTGGCCGGGCGCGCTCAGGACAATGCGCGCGGCCGGGAGGCGCTGAACCAGCTTGGACTTAACCCTCTGATGGCAGAAGCTTTTCGAGATCGCACGATCCCCGGCTAAGACCGGATGTAGTAACTTTATTGACGCAGCATTAAGACCGCCAGCCTAAGATCGCCGCTCTCATCGAAGCGTTGGTCCGAATTTCCAATGTCCCAGCAGCAAGGCCTGATCCTCGTCGTGTCTGACGACAAACCGCCGGCCTTCTCGGCGGTGCTGGGCGAGGCGATGTTTCCGGTCATTGAAACGAGTTGGGCCCAGGCGTCGGGAGCGGTCGCGCAGTTAAATCCTGCTGTTGTTGTTGCCGCGGAGCCGGAAGGCTTCGGCGCCCAACTTGGCGCGCTCGCTGCCCAAATCGACGGTACCGAGCCTTATCTTCCACTCGTCGCGATCAACCCGAAATCGATCCTGCCCGAAAACGCCATCCCGTTTTCGCCAGCCGATGGCAAATGGGATCGCCTGCTCCCGCGCCTGCGCGCCGCGTTCCGGGTTCGAACCCTGCACGCCACAGTCCTGCGGCGGTTGAATGATCGAGCGGTGAAGACAGCGGTCGCCGAGATCGATCCGGTTCGCGATGCGACGGTGCTTCTGGTCGGACGCGCCGGCGCCTATCCCGCCCTTTCCGTGGCGCTCGGCGAGCGCATGGGCGTGGTGGGGGCGCTCAGCATCGAAGCCGCGGCCAAACACCTCAATACGCGCGATATCGACGGGATCGTGCTCGGTGAAGGTTTTACGGACCGCGTGGTCGATGCCTTCCTTACCGTGCTCAGCGAAGATGCGCGCTTTCGCAATTTACCGGTGGTGGCAACGCTTGCGGGCCTCGTGCCCGCTTATGACTTGCCCAACCTGGAGATCATCGCCGGCGATCCCGCTTATGTCGCGGCGAACGCCTTGCCCCTGATCCGCCAGCACGCCTTTGAATCCTATTTAAGCCGTACGCTGCGTTCCATCGACGCCGGGGGCTTGCTTGATCCACTGACGGGATTGTTGAGCGCCGAGGCGTTCGATCGCGACTTTGCCATCGCGGTTCGCGAGACGCTTGCGAGTGGCGGCGGATTGTCGGTGGCGCGCTTTGCCTTCGACCCGGCCAATTCACGCGCGCGATTAGACGGCGCGCGGCTTCTCAGCCGGCTGATGCGGCAGATGGATTTTGGTGCGGTCCGCGACGACGGATCAGCGATCGTCGTATTCGCCGAGACCGACTTGCGAACGGCCCACTCCATCGCGCGGCGCCTCTCCAGCGTTATCAAGCACACCGCTCACGACAACCGGGATACGCGGCGGAATGAGCCAACCGTCTCGGTGGCGACGCTGCTTCCGTCCGACACAGCGCAATCGCTGCTCGCGCGGCTCCATGATGAAGGCCGGCGCGCCGCCTCCTGACGAAACGCGTCAGGCAGCCTTCCGATCCTCAGCCAGGTTGGCGAGCTGGCGCAGGATTTCGGTCGTGCCTAAAAGGCGCTCCTCGGCTGTTTCCCATTCCTGGAGGAACACCACCTTCATGTCGGGCCGCACGCGTGCGGCCTGGCCATGCTGACGAATGAAAAATACCAACCGGTCGGGTTGCGCGAACTTGTTGTCGCGGAAGGTGATCACCGCGCCCTTCGGCCCGGCATCAATCTTCTCGACATTGGCCCTGCGACAGTAATTCTTGATGGCGGCGACCTTGAAGAGATAGCGGACTTCGTTCGGCAATACGCCAAATCGGTCGCGCAGTTCGGCAGCGAAATTGTCGATCTCCTCGTCGGTCTCGAGATCGGCGAGCCGCCGGTACAACGACAGCCGTACCGAGAGGTCGGCGACATAATCCTCCGGAATCAGCACGGGCATGCCGATGGTGATCTGCGGCGACCAGCGGTCGGCCACGGGCTCGACCACGCCGGCCTTGAGGTTGACGATCGCCTCTTCCAGCATCGATTGGTAAAGCTCGAAGCCGACTTCCTTGATGTGGCCCGACTGTTCCTCGCCAAGCAGATTGCCCGCGCCGCGGATATCGAGATCGTGGGAGGCGAGCTGGAAGCCGGCGCCGAGCGTCTCCAGTGATTGCAGTACCTTCAACCGCCGTTCGGCTTGCGCCGTGATCTTTTGCTGCGCCGGCAGCGTGAACAGCGCATAGGCGCGCAGCTTGGAGCGCCCCACCCGTCCGCGCAACTGATAGAGTTGCGCCAGGCCGAACATGTCGGCGCGGTGCACGATCAGCGTATTGGCGTTCGGAATATCGAGGCCGGATTCGACGATGGTGGTCGAGAGCAGGATATCGTACTTGCCGTCATAGAATGCCGACATGATGTCCTCGATCACGGTCGGCGCCATCTGGCCATGCGCGACCGCAACCTTCATCTCCGGCACGTTCTTCTCGAGGAAATCCTTGACGCCGGCGAGGTCTTCGATCCGCGGCACCACATAGAAAGCCTGGCCGCCGCGATAGCGCTCCCGCAACAGCGCTTCGCGGATCATCAGGGGATCGTGCGGCGCGACGAAGGTTCGCACCGCCAGACGATCGACCGGCGGCGAGGCGATGATCGACAATTCGCGCACGCCCGTGAGCGCCAGTTGCAGTGTGCGCGGGATCGGCGTGGCGCTCAGTGTGAGCACATGCACCTCGGCGCGCAGTTGTTTCAACCGCTCCTTGTGGCTGACGCCGAAATGCTGCTCTTCGTCGACGATCAGAAGGCCGAGGTCGCGGAACTTGATCGATTTGCCGAGCAGTGCATGGGTTCCGACCACGATGTCGATCGAGCCGTCCGTGAGTCCCTTCTTGACCTGGGTGAGTTCCTTGGGCGCGATCAGGCGCGAGGCTTGGGCCACCTGCACAGGGAAACCGCGAAACCGCTCGATGAAGGTTTTGGCGTGCTGACGCGCCAACAGCGTGGTCGGCACGACGACGGCGACCTGCTTGCCGTCGAGCGCGGTCGCAAAGGCCGCGCGCAAGGCTACCTCGGTCTTGCCGAAGCCGACGTCGCCGCAGATCAGCCGGTCCATCGGACGCCCGGTCTCGAGATCCTTCAAGGTCGCCTGGATCGCCGTGAGCTGGTCCTCGGTTTCTTCATAGGGGAAGCGCGCGCAGAATTCGTCATAGACATGCGGCTGCACCGGCAGCTTCGGCGCCTCGTGCAGATGCCGTTCGGCCGCGATCTTGATCAACTCGCCTGCAATCTCGCGGATTCGGCTCTTGAGCTTGGCTTTGCGGGCCTGCCAGCCGCTACCACCCAAACGATCCAGTTCGACATTGGCGCCGTCAGAGCCGTAGCGCGAGAGCAGTTCGATGTTCTCGACCGGCAGAAACAATTTTGTTTCGGCTGCGTAGCGTAATTCAAGGCAATCATGCGGGGCGCCTGCGACCTCAAGGGTCTGCAATCCGATAAAGCGCCCGATGCCGTGCTCGACGTGAACGACGAGATCGCCCGCGGAAAGGCTGGTCACCTCCGAGATGAAATTATCGAGTTTGCGGGTTGCCTTGCGTGGCCGCACCAGACGGTCGCCAAGGATATCCTGCTCGGTGATGATGGCGACCTGATCGGTCTCGAAGCCGGTTTCCATGCCGACCACCGCCAGCATGGTTTCGTTTCGCGGCGTCGCCTGCACGGTGCGCCAGGCATTGACGCTAGTCAGATTGAGCAGCTTGTGGTCGCGCAGCATGCTTTCCATGCGGTCGCGCGAGCCCTCGCTCCACAACGCGATCACGACCTTCTTGCGGGCCGATTGCAAGGCCTGGACGTGGGTCACGACGGCCTCGAACACGTTGACCGCGCTGTCGTTGCGCTCCGGTGCGAAGCTCCGCCCCTGCCGCGCGCCGGCATCGACCGTGCCGGCGCTTCCCTCGGGCACCGCAAATGGCGTGAGCCGCGCCAGCGCCGCCCCTTGCAGTCGCTTGTTCCACTCGTCTTCGGTCAAATAGAGCCGATCGGGCGGCAAGGGTTTGTAGATCGCGCCGCCGCCGGGATGTTCGAGCGCCTCGCGGCGGGCCTCGTAATAATCGGCAATCTGCTTGAAGCGCTCGGTTGCTGCGTCCTCGCTTTGCGGTTCGATCGCAACCGGGGCATCGCCGAGATAATCGAACAGTGTATCCATGCGCTCCTGGAACAGCGGCAGCCAGTGTTCCATGCCCGGATGGCGGCGGCCTTCGCTGACGGCCTCATAAAGCTGATCGTCGCGCTCGGGCGCGCCGAAGGCCGAGACATAACCCATGCGGAAGCGCCGGATCGTCTCGGTGGTCAGTTGAAACTCCGATATCGGCACCAGATCGAGCGAACGCATGTCGAGCGTTGTCCGCTGGGTCTCGGCATCGAAACTGCGGATGGATTCCAGGCTGTCGCCGAAAAAGTCGAACCGCACCGGCAGGTCGAGCCCGGCCGGAAACAGATCGAGGATGCCGCCACGCACGGCATATTCGCCCGCTTCGCGGACGGTGGACGAGCGGTTGTAGCCATTGTGCTCCAGCCAGGCGACGATGGAATCCATCGGCACCACGTGGCCTGGCGCGACCGAGAGCGCCTGCGCTGCGACCAGTTCGCGCGCCGGCACCCTCTGCACGATGGCGTTAACTGTCGTCAGCACGATCAGCGGCTTTTCGCTGCCGGCGAGCCGGGACAGTTGCGCGAGCGCGGTCAGCCTCTGGGCGAGGATGCCGCCATGCGGCGACACCCGGTCGTAAGGCTGGCAGTCCCAGGCCGGAAAATGCAGCACCGAAAGATCGGGTGCGAAGAACGAGAGCGCGCGCGCCAGTTGCTGCATCCGCGGGCCGTCGCGGCAGACTACCGCGAGGCTCACGGCCGGCGGCTTTGGCCGCGCGGCGACCGCGCGTGCCAGGTCGGAGAGAATGAGTCCTTCGGAGCCCTCGGCGACATTGGCGAATGTCAGCGCTTGACCGCGGACGAGCGATTGCGCGGGCGACTGGCTTGACGGCTTCATTCGCCTTGATCCCCGGGACGGAACGATTTGATACGGTCGAACAGCGGACCGGCAAATTGCAAAGCCAGCGGCGCGTTTCCGGTGAGCGCTGCATAGAGATCGGGATCGGGGACCTCGATCAGGTGCTCAAGCTGGTTGAGTTCGTCGTCGGTGAGGCTGGCGATGGTGGTGTCGGCAAACCGGCCGAGAATGAGGTCCATTTCACGGGTACCGCGATGCCAGCAGCGAAATAATAGCCGCTTGCGGCGGTCATCGAGGCCTCCGCTCGACCGTGTCGTTCCCGTCATTTCTCGATTCCCATCCAACGCCGAAAGCCCGGACGAGCCGGGCGGCGCTGATATAGCGACCCGAATGACCGTTGTCAGCCCTTGCTGTTCAGTGATTTCTTCACTGTGTCGTCATGGCCGGGCATAGCCGTCCAAAGGGCGGCGTCGCTTGCGCTCGCCTATGCCCGACCATCCACGTCTTACTTCGGCACGGGCCGAAAAAAGACGTGGATGCCCGGCACAAGGCCGGGCACGACGGTGCAAGAAAACTCTAGGCTCTCTCGATGCGCCCTCTCCTGCTCAATCCCCTGTTTGCGCCGGTTACGAGCCTGCCCGGCGTCGGTCCGAAGCAGGACAAGCTGTTTCGCTACCTGCTCGGACGCGAGGAGACGCCGCGGCTGGTCGACTTGTTGCTGCATCTGCCCTCGAGCGTAATCGATCGGCGCGCCCGGCCTAAGATTCGCGATGCGGTGCCGGGAACCGTCGCCACGCTGGAGGTGACGATTAACCGCCATCGGCCGTCGCCGCCCCGTAACCCTCGCGCGCCGTATCTGGTCTATGCCAGCGACGACACCGGCGATGTCGTTCTGACCTATTTCCGCGCCAAGGCCGATTATATCGAGAAGCTGCTTCCGGTCGGCACCAAGCGCTACGTTTCCGGCACCCTACAGATGTTCGACGGCGTGCCGCAAATTGTGCATCCCGACCGCGTCGTCGATGAAGCCGGCTTTGCCAAGATGTCCGGGATTGATCCCGTCTATCCCCTTACGGAGGGGCTGGCGCTCGGCTCGCTGCGGCGTGCGATCACACAGGCGTTGCAAAAGCTGCCAGATCTTCCTGAATGGATCAGCCCCGAGGTAATCCGCCGCTGCCAGTTCCCGCCGCTCAGGGAGGCACTGAATCGCGTCCATATCCCGCTCGAACTGACAGACATCCTCCCCGATCGGCCTTACTGGTCGCGGCTTGCTTTCGACGAGCTGCTCGCCGGACAATTGGCGCTGGCTCTGGTGCGCTCGCAATTACGCCGCCCCGCCGGCGACCGCCATGCCGGCGACGGTCATTTGCGCGAGAAAATCATCGACGCGCTGCCCTATGCACTGACTTCCTCGCAACGCGAGGCGGCTGCCGCCATCGCCGAGGATTTACGCCAACCGTTGCGGATGTTGCGGCTGCTGCAAGGCGACGTCGGCTCCGGCAAAACCGTCGTTGCGCTTCTGGCTGCAGCGGCCGTCACTGAAGTGGGCCAGCAGGCCGCGCTGATGGCGCCGACGGAAATCCTCGCACGTCAACACATCAAGACCATCACGCCGCTCGCCGAGCGTGCCGGCATGAGAGTTGCGATCCTCACCGGCCGAGAGAAGGGCAAGGAACGGCGGGATATCCTGGCGCGTCTGGAGACCGGCGAAATCGATTTTCTGGTCGGCACTCATGCGCTGATCCAGGACGACGTGATTTTCAAATCGCTGGCGCTCGCGGTGGTCGACGAGCAGCATCGTTTCGGGGTGCGCGAGCGGCTTGCGCTGACCAACAAGGGCGAAGCTGTTGATGTGCTGGTGTTGAGCGCAACGCCGATCCCGCGGACGCTGGTGCTGACTTATTTCGGCGACATGGACGTCTCTGAATTGCGCGAGAAGCCGGCCGGGCGGCAGCCGATCGTCACGCGTGCGGTGCCGATGAGCCGTCTTGACGAGATGATGGACGCGGTCGGACGCGCCTTGAGCGCTGGCAAGCTGGTCTACTGGATTTGTCCGCTGGTGGAGGAATCCGAGGCCGAGGGCATTGACCATCTCACCAATGCGACCGAGCGTTTCGAAAGTTTGCAAAAGCGCTTCGGCGAAAAAGTTGGCCTCGTTCACGGCCAGATGAAGGGGACGGAGAAAGATCGCGTGATGGCGCAGTTCGCCGCGCACGAAATCGGCCTCCTGGTCGCGACCACGGTCGTCGAAGTCGGCGTCGATGTGCCCGCCGCCACCATCATGGTGATCGAGAACGCCGAGCGCTTCGGGCTCGCCCAGTTGCATCAGTTGCGTGGCCGGATCGGCCGCGGTTCGGAAGCCTCGACCTGCCTCCTGCTCTATCGGGAGCCGCTTGGCGAAATGTCGAAGGCCCGACTGAAGGTGATTAAGGACACCACCGATGGCTTTCGCATCGCAGAGGAAGATCTGAAGCTGCGCGGCGAAGGCGATGTCCTTGGTATCAGGCAAAGCGGCCTGCCCGGCTACCGGATCGCCCGGCCCGAGGCTCACGGCCAACTTATCGCGCAGGCCCGTGACGAGGCGCTGCGCATTTTGAAAGACAATCCGAAGCTGACGGGAGCACGCGGCGAGGCCTTGCGGTGCCTGCTCTATTTGTACGAACGCGGCGAAGCCATTCCCCTGATGGGCGCGGGGTGAGCTGTCATTCCGGAGCGATGTGTAAGCATCGAACCCGGAATGAATTTGAGTTAGTCCACCTTTGCCGGCTCCGGCAGCAAGGTCGATGCATTCGCCGTCCGTGCCGCATTCGCCATCCCGGCGAGCGCTGCCAACCTCTTTTGCGAGTCGGAGCCCGGCTGCACCACGCCGCAGGACATGATGAGGGTTGCGGCGTCTTCCGCGCTCATCTCGACCTCGAGGATCCGGCTCTTCGGCACATAAAAGAAAAATCCCGTGGTCGGGTTCGGTGCGCAGGGCAGGAACACGGAGATGTGGTCCTCCTGGCCGGGCAAGCTCGCGGCAACGTCCTCGCTTGGCGGTTGCGAGATCAGAACGATCGACCACATGCCGGGCGAGGGAAATTCGACGAGACCAACGCGGCGAAAGCTCGATCCCTTGCCGGAGAACAGCGTCTCGAACACCTGTTTCATCGCGCGATAAATCGCGCGCACGGCGGGAATACGGCCGAGAAGTCGCTCGCTCAGGTCGACAAGCGAGCGCCCGATCAGGTTAGCGGTGAGAAAACCGAGCAGCGTCAGCGCAATTACCGCAACGATCAGTCCCGACCCCGGCAAGCCAAACGGCAAATAGGTCTCCGGCCGGTAGGCGATCGGAACGAATGGCCGTACCAGCCCGTCAACCCAGGTGACGAACCACCAGGTCAGATAGAAGGTGATCGCAATCGGACCGGCAACGATCAGGCCCGTGAGGAAATAGTTGCGGAATCGGGCCACAAAGCCGCTATGGACTTCCGGCGCAGCTTCGGCCGGCGGTTTAGGCGGGGACAAGTCGTCGCGGTTCATCAGGGTTCCAGAGTGATAGCGGCATCCATAACATGCCAGCTAAGCAATCCTAGCAGACTTTTGAAGGCCACTAGTGCTCCGATTCCGAAGTTCGCTGGCATTGGCCGCACCACCTTATGCGAACTTCGGAATCCAAGGAGCACTAGCAAACTAAGGTTTCTAGTGCGGTTT
>Ga0116129_1000047_pt1 | contig 90608 bp, 79 predicted proteins | sample June2015DPH_17_2_FD_89732 | JGI IMG/M metagenome (GOLD analysis project Ga0116129, IMG submission 89732) | Peatland microbial communities from SPRUCE experiment site at the Marcell Experimental Forest, Minnesota, USA - June2015DPH_17_10 | ecosystem: Environmental > Terrestrial > Soil > Wetlands... | reverse complement strand
GGTGATGGACTTCTTGGTGTCGCTGATGGTCTGGGCGAGGCCTACGTTGGTTGTCTTGAGGTCGGTGACGGCGCTGTTGAGAGACGAGACGGTCTCAGCGTTGGCCGATACGTTGGAGCTGAGGCTGTCGGCCTTGGCGGACGCTGTGGCTGCGGCGGCCTGAGCGGCTTGCGCTGCCTGCTCAGCGGCTGAGAGCTGGGCATCCTTTGCGGCATTCTGGCGCTTCAGTTCGTCGATCTGGGCCTGCTGGGCTTGCATCTGCTCGCGTAGTTCGCGGATTTCGCGCTCGACCGGGCTCTCGGTGGGCGCCTTCTTGGCAGCAGCCTTGGTCGCGGGCTTGCTAGCCGTGGTCGTCTGCGCCGGTAACGATATGGAATTGATGACCAGTATCGCTGCCAGAGTGGCTTGTAAATGCTTCGTCATGGACCCTCTCAAAAGTATGGGAAAGGCATAAGGACAGCAAGAAGGCCAGTCGGGCGGGGCCCTCCTACTCTTCTCCCTTTGCTCTTTCGGGTATCGTCACAAATAATTATGAACAGAGGAATAATTTGGCGCGTATTAGTTGAGAAAAGAAACGGTATCCGAGCAATGAAGCGAATATTCACCGTTCTTTAATCTTTGTGGTTCGCATGAGTTCCCTGGAGTACACACAGGAGGGCAACTCATTTACCGTAAGTCATGTTCTCTTTCCGCATTGGTTCCGTTCTGCTGGCTGTAGCTACGTTCGCCTCTGCACAAACTTCACTGAAGCTGATTCCTATTCCTCGCGAGGTTCGCGCGGACTCTGACACACCTCTGCTACACGGCGTCAGGATCGTCTGCGCTTCCCCGTGCTCGACCGAGGACCAGTTTGCAGCGGATGATCTTTCGTCTGCCCTGCTGGCTCGTAATATTCCTGTAACAGAGGCGGGCGGATTTTCGATCGAACTGAACCGTTTGGCGGCACATCCGGATGAGAAGTTTAGCGACGAGATGAAGCCTGAGGGGTACATGATTCATACGACCTCAGCCGGCCTGACAGTGACGGGCGATACGGCGGAGGGAGTGTTCTACGGGGTTCAGACGGTGAAGCAGCTTATTGTCGGCGATGGCTCGCTGGCAGTGCTGCACGGTGCGACGATTCGCGACTGGCCGGCGATGAAGTACCGTGGACTCGACGACGACCTGTCCCGTGGGCCGATTACTACGCTTGAGTTTGAGAAGCACATGATTCGGACGATTGCGGCTTATAAGGTGAACCTTTACTCGCCTTACTTCGAGCATACGCAGAAGTACGCGTCGAATCCGCTGATGGGGCCTCCGGGAAGCATGACTGCGGAGGAGGCGAAGGAGTTGGTTGCGTATGCGAAGCTTTATCACATCACGATCATTCCGGAGCAGGAGGCGTTCGGACATCTGCATAATAGCCTGACGTGGGAGCAGTATCAGACGCTGGCGGAGACGCCGCATGGAGAGGTGCTGGCGCCCGGACAATCGGGATCGATTGCGCTGATCACGCAGATGTTTAATGAGTTGGCATCGATCTATCCAGGGCCGTTTCTGCATATCGGCGCGGATGAGACGACGGACCTGGGAGTGGGGCAGACAAAGGCGGATGTGGATTCGCGCGGACTTGCGGCGGTGTATCTGGATTTTATGCAACGCGTCGTTACGGCGCTGAAGCCGCTCAACCGCAAGATACTTTTCTGGGGAGATATCGCGCAGGATGCACCCGATCTGCTGAAGGGCCTGCCGCAGTCGTTCAAGGATTCGACGATTGCGATTCCGTGGGTCTACAACGTCGAGCCGAAATATGACAAGTACCTGACACCTTTTACCAAGGCGGGGTTTGAGACGTGGGTTGCGCCGAGCGTGGTCAACTACCGCAGGGTCTATCCGGACAATAATCTTGCGCTGCCGAATATTCAGCGCTTCACGGCGGATGGGCAGCGGCTGGGATCGACGGGCCAGTTGAACACGATATGGAACGACGATGGCGAAGGGCTCTTCAATCAGGACTGGTACGGGATTTTGTTTGGAGCCGCGGCGGCATGGCAGAAGGGCGAGTCGTCGATCCCTGCGTTTCAGGATTCGTATGGGCAGGTGTTTCATGGCGACGCGACGGGCGCGTTGAACGATGCGCAGAAGGAGATGATGCTCGCGCATCTGGTGCTGAAGGACCAAGCGCATGTGGGCGATGGGACGAACAGCATCTTCTGGCTGGATCCGATGTCGGAGGATGGATTGAGGATTGGAGCGCAGGTTCGTCCGTTTGCTCATGAGCTGCGTCTGCATGCCGAGCGGGCGCTGACACTGATAGCGCAGGCTCGCGCGGCTGCTCCAGGAGTGCCACCGGTGAAGAAAGATCCCGCGATGTATGACCCTGCTGCGACCTATCCTTCGGCGGCGACTTCGCTGCGAGAGACGGCGGCAATCGATGCTCTGGAGCTTGGAGCGCGGCGGATGGATTTTATCGGGCTAAAGTTTCAGCTCTCGGAGGAGATCGCGGAAGGATATCAACGGGCCTATGCGATGCAGAACACGAAGGACAAGAAACAGCGCACGGATGTGGGGCGCGAACTGTCTGAGATCAACGGCGTGAATGGGCGGATTCAGGATTACATCAGCGCCTACTCGCTGCTGCGCGATTTGTTTGAGCAGGCCTGGTACCGCTCGAACCGGGCGTACGCGCTGCGGCCGATGCTGGAGCACTATGACTACACGATCGGTATCTGGTACGGTCGAGCGGATAAGTTGCGCAGCGCGGAACGGCAGTGGGCGGATACCCGTACTCTGCCTACGGCTGCCTCGTTGGGTCTGCCGGAACCGGTTCCAACGATAAAACCGTAATCTGAGGGAAGGGCGCGGGCTGCTACCACCTGGATTGAAAGTTCTGGCAATCTAGAAGTTCATGCCTTCGACTCGTGTAACCGGCCTCGCACTCGGAATTGACTTCGGCACCACAAACAGTTCTATCGCCCTTGCGCGGGCCGATGGAGCTGTTGAACTTGTCTCGTTCCCAACGCGGACTGGGGTGACGGAGTCGTTCCGCTCTCTCCTTTACCTGGAGCAGCGGAAGCAGGCGGGGCGCGCGCAGATCAAGAGCTTCACGGGGCCTCTGGCGATCGAGCACTATCTTGAGGCGGAGCACAAAGGGCGGCTGATTCAGTCGCTGAAGTCGTATCTTACGAGCCGTACGTTGACCGGAACTGAGGTCTTTGGGCGGCGGTATTCCGTGGAGGACCTGATCTCGCGGATTCTTGCGGATCTCCGCCTGAGCGCCGAACGACAGTTTGGAAAAGATATTCGTCATGCCACGGTGGGACGCCCGGTCCGCTTTGTTGGAGCTGAGAGCGATGAAGAGGATGTGTTCGCAGTGGAGCGTCTGCGAGCGGCTTTTCTTCATGCGGGATTCGAATCAGTCACGTTTGAGATGGAGCCGATTGCTGCGGCGTATGCGTATGAGTCCACGCTGGACCACGATGAACTGATCCTGATTGGGGATTTTGGCGGAGGCACGAGCGACTTCTCGCTGCTGCATGTTGGGCCGGGTGTGCGTGGGCGCGGGCGTGCGGCGAAGGATCTTCTGGGCAACAGCGGACTTGGGCTTGCAGGCGACAGCTTCGATGCACGAATTGTGCGCAAGCTGGTCTCGCCGGCGCTGGGCTCAAATAGTTTGGAGCGTTCGTACGCGCATGCTACCGATCGCCCTGCTCCGATTATTCCTGCGGTGCCGGCTTGGATCTATGCCAATTTGGAGCGCTGGCACTATCTCTCTTTTTTGAAGACGCGCAATGTTGCCGAGATTCTGAGAAGCGCGCGTGCGAGGGCGGAGGAGCCGGAGAAGGTCGAAGCCTTGACCTATTTGATTGAAGAGGACCTGGGGTATCAGCTTCATCAAGCAGTGCAGCGCGTGAAGATCGATCTCTCGCGACAGGAGTCTGCGGAGTTCCGGTTCCGCGATGGCGGCATGGATATCGTCGCAACGGTGACGCGAGAAGAATTTGAGGGATGGATTGCCGAAGACCTGCAATCGCTTGAGCGATGCGTGGATGGTCTGCTTGAGCGATGCAATGTCGATGCGCGAGAGGTCGACCGCGTGTTTCTGACTGGAGGAAGCAGCTTTGTGCCGGCGGTGCGGAGAATTTTCGAAGCGCGCTTTACGGCCTCGCGGGTGCGCACCGGCAATGAGTTTACCTCGGTGGCTCGCGGGCTTGCGTTGCGGTCGGCGGAGATGGATTTGGCTAAGTCTTAGCGCGTCAAGCGGAAGAGTCGGCTGCTTCCTTGCCCGCCAGAATGCGCCTTCGAGTGAAAAAGGCTCATCCATCAAGATGATATGCGAGGCGAAGTGAAAACTGGATTCGGTTGCGGGGTTGTTTTCTGAACACTGCCCTGCGCATGGGCTGCATGGCTGCTGGCTGCGGCTATACACTGGCTCGAATGCCTGCTGCTCTGCTTCCAACGCGTCTCCATGCGGCCGATCTCGCGCTGATCGTCGCTTATCTTATCGGGATTACTCTGTTCGGTCTGCGTTTTCGCGGTGGGAAAGATGCGAATTCGCGGTCGCTGCGGAGCTACTTTCTCGCCGATCAGAGGATTCCGTGGTGGGCGATTGCGCTGTCGATTGTCTCGGCGGAGACGAGCACGTTGACCATCATCAGCATACCGGGCGTGGCGTTTGCGGGTGACTTCGGATTTCTGCAGATCGTGATCGGCTACATGCTGGGGCGAATCGTCGTGGCGATGATTTTTTTGCCGAAATATTTTCAAGGCAGAATGCTGACCGCGTACCAGTTGATCGATCAGCGGTTTGGGCCTGCGCTGCACAAGGTGACGGCGGGATTGTTTTTGCTGACGCGGGCGGCGGCTGAAGGCGTGCGGGTGTTTGCGGTGAGCATTGTGGTGGGGATTGCGATCGGGACCGGGGACGTTCTTTCGATTGGGATCATCTCGGCGCTGACGCTGCTGTATACGTTTGAAGGCGGAATGGCGGCGGTGATCTGGACCGATGTGGTGCAGATGGCGATCTATCTCGGCGGGACGTTCGTTGCGATTTATACGCTGGGCACGCATATTCCAGGAGGGTGGGGCCAGATTCACGCGGTTGGCGCGGCTGCTGGCAAGTTTCATCTGTTCCACTTTGCTGTGAACCTGACGCAGAGTTATACGTTCTGGGCAGGGATCTTTGGCGGCACGTTTTTGACGATGGCCTCGCATGGCACGGATCAGTTGATGGTGCAGAGGATGCTGGCGGCGCGGAACCTGCGCGAGTCTCGGCTGGCACTGCTTGCGAGCGGCGGTGTTATTTTTCTCCAGTTCACGCTGTTTCTTCTGATCGGCGCGGGGCTGTATGTTTTTTATGGGCTGCATCCTGCGACGTTTGCCTCTGCGGACAGGATCTTTCCGACGTTCATCGTGCGCGAGATGCCGGTCGGGATTGCGGGATTGCTGGTGGCAGCGATTTTGGCGGCGGCAATGTCGAATCTGAGTGCGGCGTTGAATTCGCTTTCGTCGACGACGGTGGTTGATTTTTATATGAACTGGCGGCCAGAGGCGGATGACCGGGAACGCGTGATGGTCTCTCGGGCCAGCACGGTTTTTTGGGCGTTGGTGCTGTTTGCAGTGGCTGTTTACAGCGTTTTTGCTGGTGGAAAGGGGCATGTTGTCGAGGTGGGATTGTCGATTGCTTCGGTGGCTTATGGTGCGTTGCTCGGAGTCTTTCTGCTGGGCACCTTGACGCGCTATGCAACGCAGGCAGGGGCAAGTGTGGGGATGATCTGCGGGTTTACGCTGAATATGGTGCTTTGGCTGCAGAGTCTTAAGTTGCTGCCGAATCCGCTTGCGGGGGTGCGCTTCCCTGCTGTGGCGTTTACCTGGTATGTGCTGATTGGAGCGATTGTGACGTTTGCTGTGGGATCAATCGTGAGTTTGGTTCGGCCGCGACGAGGCGTGAAGACGAACGAGAGGACTGCCGCGCGGGTGGCTGCGATTCTGTTTGTCGTTTCGGTTCCGGTCTTGTTTGCGTCGCGGGTGTGGGCCTCGGGGCCGGATGCTCTACAGCATGGGGGAACGCACCTGGCGGAGCGGTACGATTTCAATGCGGTTTCGGCGGCGGTGAACCAGGCGATTGCGGCGAAGAAGCTTCCGGGCGCGGTGGTGTTGATCGGGCACAACGGCAAGACGGTGTTTGAGCAGGCGTATGGGGATCGTTCGCTTGAGCCGCAGGTTGAGCCGATGACGGTGGACACGATCTTCGATATGGCATCGCTGACAAAGTGCCTGGTGACGGCAACGGCAGTGCTGCAGCTTTATGAGGAGAAGAAGTTGGGGCTGGATGATCCAGTGGTGAAGTATCTGCCGGAGTTTGGGGCGAATGGAAAGCAGGGCGTGACGGTGCGCGAGTTGTTGACGCACTACTCCGGGCTGCCGGAGGACATCAGCCTGAAGGATGAGTGGGGACTGAGTGCGCCGGATAAGGCGGAGGGGATTCGGCGGGCGATGAATGCGACGCTGTATGGGCCGCCGGGCGTTACGTTCAAGTATTCGGACATCAACTTCATTACGCTAGGTGCACTGGTGGAGAAGATCAGCGGGCAGCCGCTGAACATTTATGCGACCGAGCATATCTTCGGGCCGCTGAAGATGCTCAGTACAAGATTTCATAACCCAAATTGCAGCTGCAGTAATCCAATGCCACCTGCCTATGGCACTCCAGAGTGGTATGCCCCCCCGAAACCGATTCCCTCAAGTTGCAATGGCAATATCTGTGAGCTTCCTATCATGCCGGTAGAGCTGGTTGCGCCGACACAATATGACGATCAGGGAAGCGCGGCGACGAATCCGAACTTCGGAAAGATGCTGCGCGGCACGGTGCATGATCCGAGCACTCGGCGGATGGGCGGAGTGGCCGGACATGCAGGAGTGTTTTCTACTGCGAGCGATGTTGCGTTGTTCGCGCAGGCGCTGCTGGACCGGCTTGCGGGACGGCCGAGTAAGTTTCCGCTGCAGCGGTCTACGCTGGAGTTGATGACGCGGCCCGAGCAGCCTTCGACTGCTGCCAGCGGAGCGACGATCTTTACGGCGGATGGCAAGACGACTACAGGCGTTGCTGCGCGGGGTTTCGGGTGGGATATCAATTCAGCGTTTTCGCGGCCGCGGGGCGAGGTCTTTCCTATCGGCAGCTTCGGGCATACGGGCTTTACGGGGACTTCGCTGTGGATCGATCCGGGTAGCGATACGTTTGTGGTGATTCTGGCGAATGCGCTTTATCCGCGTGGGCGTCCGCCGATCTCGCCGTTGCGGGGAGAGGTGGCCACGGCGGCGGCGAAGGCGCTTGGGCTGTATGCGAAGGGCGACCCTGCGGAGGTGAGTACTGGCACGCTTACCGGAATCGACGTGCTCGAATCGACGCATTTCACTGCGCTTCGCGAGGCTGCGAGCCGTCATGGCGGACATCTGCGAATGGGTTTGCTGACGAACCAGACAGGCGTCGATCGCGAGGGGCGGCGGACGATCGATGTTCTGCTGCACAGTATTCCTGAGGTTGAGTTGAAGACGTTATTTTCGCCGGAGCATGGGCTGCTTGGGGTTAAGGACACGACGAAGATCGGCAATGAGATCGACCCTGCGACGCGGCTTCCTGTTCTTAGTCTTTATGGAGCGAAGCCGGAGCAGCGGAGGCCGAGGCCTGAAGCGCTGAAGGATCTGGACGCAGTGGCGATCGATCTGCAGGATGTGGGGGTTCGGTTCTATACGTATGAGGCGGTGGTGGGATATTTTCTGGAGGCGGCAGCGCAGGCGCATCTTGAGATTATTTTGCTGGACAGGCCTAATCCTATCGGCGGGCTGGCGGTGCAAGGCCCGGTGTCGGATGTGGGGGCTGAATCGTATAACAACTACATGCCGATGCCGGTTCGCAATGGCATGACGCTGGGCGAGCTTGCGCAGTACTTCAACAGCGAACGGCAGATTGCGAGTGGGGCTTCGCCGAATATTCTGGTTCCGATTCATGCTCCGCTGACGGTTGTGTCGATGCAGGGTTGGCGGCGCGAGGATTTTTTCGACGAGACGGGATTGAAGTGGATCAATCCGAGCCCGAACCTGCGTACTCCGAAGGCAGCTCTGCTTTATCCGGGGATTGGGATGACGGAGATGACGAATATCTCGGTGGGGCGCGGCAGCGATACGCCATACGAGCATATTGGAGCTTCCTATATTAACGGAGCGGAGTTGGCGGCTTACCTGACGGCGCGAAAGATTCCGGGAGTTCAATTTACTGCGACGAGCTTTGCAGTGGCGGAGGACTCGAATCGCTATCCCTTTCATGGAAAGACTATTCCGGGCGTTGCGTTTACGGTGACGGACCGGAGCGCGTTCAACTCGCCTGAGTTCGGAGTGGAGTTACTAAGCGCTCTGCACCATTTCTATCCGGAGTTTCAATTGGAGAAAGCCGCCTATCTGGTCACCAATGTGGATACGATGCAGGCGCTGAAGAACGATGTCGACCCGCGTAAGATTGCGGAGGGATGGAAGGATGATCTGGCCGGCTTTGAGAAGCGGCGGCAGAATTATCTGCTGTATCACTAGCTTCCTCGAAGCTACAAGCCTCTGCCTCTGCGCCATCCATCGAACAGGTTCAACCTCGTCCATTTCGAAAACTGCGCCATTTGTGTACCAAGCACGACCTCCTGCAACAATATTCATCGTCTCTTCGCCATTCTTACGTCAAAATAGAGAGAGATTCACTTCGAGGTGCTCCCCATGCCCCGTATCAATTTTCAACAACAGCTTGCTGCACTGAAAGACAAACTTCTCGCCATGGCGGCGCTCTCGCAGCAGGCTCTTTCTCTTTCGCTGGAGGCGTATCTGACGGGAGACACTGGCCTTTGCGAGCATGTGAAAGAGATCGAGACGGCGATCAATGCGGCCGAACGCGATGTCGACGAGATGGCTTACGACCTGCTGGCGAAGGAGCAGCCGATGGCGATCGACCTGCGGTTTATCTTGTCTGTGATCAAGATTAATGGCGACCTCGAGCGGATTGGCGACCAGGCGACAAACATCGCGTCGCGCACACAGTTTCTGCATGACTCGCCGCATATCTCGCTGCCGATCGATATCCCCGACATGGGCGAAAAGGTTGGGGTGATGATCCGGCGCGCGATTCAATCGCTGCTGGAGGCCGATGCGAAGCTGGCTGAATCCGTGCTTGCGATGGACGATGAGATCGACGACATGAACCGCGATGTGCAGGCGGAACTGGTTGAGGTGATGCAACAGCACCCGATCGTCAGCGGACAGGCATTGAACGCAATTATCATCTCGCGCAACCTGGAGCGGGCAGCAGACCATGCAACCAATATCGCGGAGGATGTGATCTTCTGGATACGCGGTTCGGACGTGCGGCATAAATTCTCCCTGGCTGAGGCGGACTAACTTGTTGGATTTGCGATGAATTTCGTCCGGTCTTCAGGTTTTGCGTCTTGACGTTTGGCGCTTACGGAACTAACCTTAGTGAATGGCTGGTTTGATGGCATGTCGATTCGACGCTTGTTGCGCGTGTTGTCGTGAGTGTGCGCGCCGTCGACTTTGCCTGAACCGGAGACTTCCCTACTAAGTCCCAAACCTCCACAGCAAAGCTACAGCGCCCACTTATCCGGTGGGCCTTTTCATTTAATTCCATGTTCAAGAGAAGGATACCCAGCATGAGTTCCCCCGTTGCAACCGCAGTAAAAGAGACCAAAGCCCAAAAATCAGAGCGCCTGAAGCGTGCGAAGAATCCCTGGGAGGCCTGGGAGGAGGTGCGGCAGTTCGCGAGGGAGGGCCGGGAATCGGTGCTGCCGGAGTGGGCTGGGACTTACTTCAAGTGGTGGGGCATCTACACGCAGGGTGACGGAATAGGGGCGACCGGAGGGGTGGGTGGCGAAGGCAAGGCGACCGAATACTTCATGATGCGGATCGGGTTGCCGAATGGGATTTTGACCAGCGCGCAGTTGCGAGTGATTGGCGAACTGACGAAGAAGTATGCGCGGAACCTTGCCGACATTACGACCCGGCAGAATATTCAGTTGCATTGGCTGACGATTGAGTCACTGCCGGTGGTTGTGGATGCGCTGACTGCTGTGGGGCTGAGTCCGAAGGGCGCCTGCGGCGACGTGGTTCGCAATGTGACGGGATGTCCGCTGGCTGGGCTGGATGGGCATGAGATTCTCGATGCCTCGCCGCTTGCGGTGGAGATTGCGCAAAAGCTGACGGCCAATCCTGAGTTCTACAATCTGCCGCGAAAGTTCAAGATTTCGGTGACGGGTTGCTCGAGCTGGTGTTCGTATCCGGAGATCAACGATGTGGCCCTGACGGCGATCGGGCGCGTGGTCGAGGGCAAGGAGGAGATCGGCTACACGCTGCGGGTTGGTGGAGGGCTTTCTACGGAGCCGCACCTCGCGGTTCGGATTCCAGCGTTTATCCGGCAGGACCAGGCTTACGCAGCGGTTCATGCCACGGCGGAGATCTTTCGCGAGCAGCAGGAGCTTCGCGAGAACCGCACACGGGCACGGATTAAGTATCTCTTTATGCGGCATGGCTGGACGGCGGAGTCGTTTCTTGCTGCGCTTGAGGAGAAGCTGGGGTACAAGCTCGATCCCAGCCCGGCTGCGGAGGATGTGGCGCCGGACGATATCTACCGCGATCATGCAGGGATTCGACCGCAGCGTCAGGCGGGATTGTCGTCGGTCGGCGCAAGCGTTCTGCGGGGCCGGCTCTCGGGCGATCAGCTGGTGCAACTGGCCGAGCTAGCCGAACGCTATGGGAACGGTGAGCTGCGCACGACGATCATGCAGAACATCGTCGTGGTGAATGTTCCGAATGAGAAGACGGCGGAGCTGGTTGTTGCGCTGAACAGTATGGAACTTCAGGTGGATGTTTCGGCGTTCTGGCGCGGAGCGATCGCGTGCACCGGCACTGAGTTTTGCAAGCTGGCGATCGCGGAGACGAAGGGCTTCTCGAAGTGGCTGGTGAGCGAGATGGAGGAGCGGCTTCCAAGCTTCGATCAGCAGATCAAATTGCATGTGACGGGATGCACGAATAGCTGCGGCCAGCACTGGATTGCCGATATCGGGCTCGAAGGCAAAAAGATCAAGCGCGACGGGCAGTTGGTCGATGCGTTCTACTTCTGCGTTGGAGGCGCTGTCGGAAGATTCGCGCGGACTGCGCGGCCGCTGGGCTTTCGCGCCGCGGCGGATGAGGTTCCCGATGCGTTGGAGCGGCTGCTGCGCGGATATCTTGAGGCTCGGGAGCCGGGAGAAGATCTGCGGGCCTATTTTGCGCGAACCGATGACGATAGTCTTCGTGCGCAGCTTGCCGGAACGGCCGTCGATCCCGTCGAGCGCGATGCACCGCCGGTTGGCGCCGGGCAGCACGCGCCGGGAGAGTAACGCATGGACCTGTTTCCTATGTTTCTGAAGCTTACGTCGCGCCCCTGCATGGTGATTGGCGCGGGGAATCTGGCGGAATCGAAGATCGACTCGTTGCGTGCGGCCCACGCCAAGGTGACGGTGATTGCGCCAGAGGCACGGCCGCGGATCGTCGAGTTGGCGGAGGCAGGCGAGGTGGAGTGGAAGCGGCGTGAGTATGCCGCTGGCGATTTGACGGGGCAGTTTCTGGTGGTTGCGGCGACGAATGATTCTGCTGTGAATCGGGCTGTCTATCACGAGGCCGCGGAGGCGAATGTGCTGTGCAATGCCGTGGATGATCCTCCGTTTTGCGACTTCTACTTCCCTTCCGTGGTGCGGCGCGGCGATCTGCAGATCGCGATCTCAACGGCGGGAGCGAGCCCTGCACTTGCTCAGAGGCTGCGCAAGGAGATCAACGCGCAGTTGCCTCTGGATGTGGGCGACTGGCTGACCGATCTGGGTAATCTTCGACGCGAGGTGACGCAGAGAGAGCCGCTGAATGAAGAGCGAAGATTGCTGCTGCATCAATTGGCACAGCGCGAGGTTTGCGGCTATGAGGAGTGTCCCTCGCGGACGATGGCTCGGGAGCATGCGCGAGTGAATCCGTTGCCAGGAGGAAGAGCATGAACTACAGCGCGGAACGTGGGACGGTTTATCTGGCAGGCGCGGGCCCGGGTGATCCGGAGTTGTTGACGCTGCGTACTCTGCGGCTGCTGGAGACGGCGGATTTGATTCTGCCGGACGATCTGGTATCTGCGGAGATCATGGCGTTGGCTCATGCGGAAGCTGAGATTATTCCTGTCGGTAAACGTTGCGGGCAGGCGCGGATTACACAGGAAGAGATCCATTGGCTGATGATCGATGCTGCGCAGGCGGGCCGTTCCGTTCTGCGGTTGAAGTCGGGAGATCCGCTGATCTTCGGGCGGGCTGGGGAGGAGATCGCCGCGCTGCGCGAGGCTGCGCTTCGGTTTGAGATTGTTCCGGGAATTACGGCGGCGTTTGCAGCGGCTGCGCGACTGAAGACTCCGCTAACCGACCGTAGCGCAGCTTCGAAGCTGATCTTTGCTACCGCTCATCATGCCGCGGGAAAGCTCGAGCTTGCGCCGAAGTGGGAGAGGGCGTTTCCTGAAGATGCGACGCTGGTGATCTATATGCCGGGCCGGAGGTTTCGGGCGCTGGCGGATGATTTGATGGCATCAGGAATCGATGGCGCGACTCCATGCGTGGCGATCAGCAAAGCGACTGCTCCCGACGAGCAGGTGCATAGCACGACTCTGAAGAAGCTGGAGGATGGGGATGTTGGGCCTGCGCCGGTGATTCTTCTCGTCGGCAATGCGATTCGAGTGCCGGCCCCCACGCGAATGATGTTGGAAGAGCTGGCTACGATCTGAATCTGCTGCGGATTGCGCCTGCCGCACCAGCCAACCCGGTCAACATAAGGATGCAGGTCGAGGGCTCGGGAACATCCGGCGGTGGTGGCGGCGGCGGGGTGCCTGGAGGTATTGGGCCTCCTGTGAACGGCGGGCTATAGACCGGGGGACCACCGCCGTCGGGCGGAAGATCAGAGGAAGGAGGCGGTGGGACGTCGTTCTCCGCGATAGTGTCGTCGAGGCCGGTGGGGACCAGGTCCAGTCCGTCGTTCAGCGGATGGTCGGGGCGGAAGTCGGCGGGAGTCTCTTCGGCGATAAGAGGCACGTCTGACTCGTCGTCGGGGAGGACACCGCAGGCAAGCTCGAAGTGATGGAGCGTCTGTTTGCGGGTCATCCTCGGCGCATTCACCGGGACAAGCTTTGGCGCGGGCTTGGGCACGTAACCAGCGAGTTTGCGCTGAGCGTAAAGCTTCGCCCGGCGTTTGGCGGCGACCGCGCGCTGGAGGCTGCGAGTGTGCGCGAGTTCGCGCCGATAAGCGACGAACCAGCGTTCGCAGTCCGTCGATGCATTGACGCATGTCGCCGATATGCCAACGAACAAGACTAGGAGAAATAAATAGATCAAGCGCCGCATTCGTTTCACCTGGGGTCGAAACATCCCTGTCGATCGCCTTGCCTGGGACGAATTCCTTATATCTCCTGTTGAAGCAATTAGAGAACCAAAGCAGAGAGGTATTCAGGTGCTGAAATTTGCAACTTACAGGTAGAATCTTTGCACTTGTAGGAACATTTTACCCTTAAGTGCTAAATTTTTTCCTATTTATCTTAGCGTTACTATTTGATTTCTGTGGAAAAATCGGGACCCACTAAACGATTGCTTATCAGCAGTTAGCTATCTCAAGGCCGATTAGGAGTCTGGCTTAGGTAGCCTGGCGCGCCGGTTTCTAGTGGAAGTCTCAGAGAAATAAGGAGGTTATGCGCAAGATGTTGCACGACTTCTCTGGGGGTTCCCCGGCACAACCTTTTTCCCATTTTGACGTTCAATTAGGTAGGATCGCAGTCACCCTTGAGGGTTCTGGATCCGGCAAAGGCTTCCGGAGCCGAAATGGGCTGCGGGGCTCTGCATAGGAGATTGGAAAATGCGTTTCTTACGATATCTCGCCCTACTCAGCATTCTGTTGGTTCCTGCTGCTTACTCTCACGCTCAGGTTGCGGTTGGCGTAGGGATTGGCGGTCCAGTGTATGGAGGCTACGGTTATCCCGCCCCCGCCTGCGCTTATGGCTACTACGGTTACTACCCCTACGCCTGTGCGCCTTATGGTTATTATGGCCCGGCGTGGTTCAGCGGCGGCATCTTTATCGGCGCGGGCCCCTGGTTCCGCGGCGGCTATGGTTATCGCGGCTTCTACGGCGGCTATCGCGGCGGCTTCTATGGACGGCCGGTTTATGGACGTCCTGGCTTTGGCTATGGACGCCTCGGTTATGGCGGTGGTTTTCGCGGCGCGAGTGCGGTTAGAAGCGGATTTGCCGGCGGCGGCCACAGCGTAGGCGGTGGAGGATTCCACGGTGGCGGTGGACACGGCGGCGGTGGACACCGGTAAAGCTTTCGTCTACTGACTCACCTGGTAATCTCTGGTTAGGGTAAAAAAAGCGGCTACAGGTTTTCGAACCTGCAGCCGCTTTTCATTTGTCTCTATCGAATTGTGCCTTCAGGAGAGCCTGCTTTCGGCTAATTTGGTGGCCTCGTATATCTGAGTGAACGACTCGACGGCATAGAGGACGGGTTGCATCTCCCCGGTGTCGAACTCCTGGTTGAGGACGGCATCGAGATCGAAGTCTTTGACCTCGCAGCCGCCGGCGAGGACGCGGGTGCACTCGCCGTGCGAGGAGATGAGGCCGCTGCCATAGACCTTGATCTCGCCATTTTGACGGATGAGCCCGAACTCGACGGTAAACCAGAAGAGGCGGCCCATGCGCTCGAGTTTTTCCGGATCGGTGAGGCGTGCGCAGATCTGGCCATAGCTCTGGAGGAAGTTTCCAAAGACGGAGTGAGCGTGCATGGGGACGTGGCCGAAGACGTCGTGGAAGATATCGGGCTCGGGAGTGTATTCCATCGAGTCGCGTGAGCGAAGCCAGGTCGTGGTGGGGAACATGCGTGCGGCAAGCATCTCGAAGAAGGCATCGGGGGGAAGGAAGCCGCTGACCGGCGTGGATTGCCAGCCTGTGCGGGGCTGCAGCCGGGCGCTGACTTCGACGAGGTCAGGAAGGTTGTCTTCCTTCAGGCCGATCTGATGGAAGCCGTCGAGATACTCCTGGCAGGCGTGTTCGCGAAGCTGCGGCATGCGGCGGGAGACGAGTTCGGCCCAGATGGCGTGCTGTTCCGGGGTGTAGGAGGCCCAGTCTTGTTCGATGAGATACGGCGCGGCCACATGCAGCTTGCTCTGTGCCAGATTCAGTGTCGATGTTGCGATTCCCATATCAATTCCTTACTGGCGGTTCTTCCCGCCTGGAGAAGCATATCTTCCTTAGAGACGTTTTGTCAGGCCCGAGGATACCCTCCTCCTCCCTTGGGGATATCATGGGCATAAATACCTGTATTCAATAACCTGTAGGGTGGGGGTACCTGAAAAGGTAAGTATCCCCTCATGCAAGGGATACTCAAATCACCGTGACAGGGCAGCGCATCAGGGAAAATGGTAACCGGGAAGGTCTTACATTTTGGCGCGGAGGGGTTGCATTGGCTCGGTGCGGGCGGGCAATACCGGTTCGTCGGCCATGTACTTCTTAAGCAGCTCGTGATGAAGGCAGTAGAGGGCCAGCTCCAGGCGGTCGGAGACGCCAAGCTTGTCGTAGACCTTGCGCAGGTAGTTCTTGATGACCTGCTCGGTGGTGCCGATCTGGTAAGCGATCTCCTTGTTGCGCATGCCACGGGTGATACAGCTGATGATGGCAAGCTCTTTTTTGGAGAGCTTGGGCTGGACCTTGGGGTCGGTGAGGCTGGTGGCCTGGGAGCGGTAGGCCTCGATAACCCAACTGATGGACTGGTTGTCGATCCAGGTCTCGCCCTCGGCGATCTTGCGGACACACTTGACGAGAAGGTCGGGGGAGATGGAGCGGGGGACAACGCCGCGAACGCCACGACGGTAGAGTTCGACGGTGTTGGCCTCGTCGGCTTCGCTGACCTGGACGATGAGTTTCGCTTCGGGAGCCTGGCGGACGAGTTCGGGGATCGCATCGATGGTACCGGCGATGAGCTGGCCTTCAAGGACGACGACATCCGTGGGATAGCGTTGCAGCGCAGCGTAGAGATTCGTCAGAGTTTCAACCTGGGCAACGACGCGGATATCGTCTTCGAGAGCAAAAACCTTCTTCATGCCGACGCGATAGATTGCCTGCGAGTCGGCGAGGATGACGCGGATACCAACGTGAGATGAGCTCTCTTCCGGAGCTTCTTCTTCGTGGGTCCGGGTTGGATCGATGTTAACGACAGTCATAGTGTTCATGCCTTTAGAAAATACTCGTCGATCACTGCAGCGGCTTTTTTCTGGCCCCCCTGCAGATAGTGGCGGACGACACGGCCGATACAGTGAATGGTTACGTCTTTCTCAGTTCCCATGACAGCCGAAGGCATTGCGATGGTGAACTCGATTCTGGCTTCGAGCGGCGGGATTTCTTCCCCGACGAAGAGCAGGCCGTTGGCGGAGATGTTTTCCGTGATTGCCTCCATCTCGCCCTGGTCAGTATGAAGACGTATGGCAAGCCTCATTGGAAAGCGGACAGCCGTGCGTACTGGACTGTCGGCTGGAATCGACCACTGAGCCACTCATCCTCCTCCTGTTTCCTGGTTTGGGGAAACTGCCCTACATGGGCCTTTATGCACCACACTGGAGTGTAACCCAATGGGGAGTTACTTCCATACCTTTTCTCAGGGCCGAAACTACAACGAAAGGGTCAGAGCGGCGGAGCTTCCAACCCATTGCTGGTCTCGATTATGGTCGACGCCCATCATTAGTCCGCGTCCCAGACGCACGAGAGCGATGGCCGGCTGCAGGGCGCTGCCATCGGGCCAGAGGTACATGATGCGGATCTCGGCCTGGGTGGGGCCGTGCGGAGTGTAGATGACCGGCTCAAAGGCGACGCGCTCTTGTAATAGATAGAGATGGCGGTCGGCAGCGGGGATGGCGTTGAGGTCGGCGTCGCTGGGAGCGAATTGAATTCCCTTCCCTGCGAAGGAATAGAGGGGTTTGAGCAGGAGGCTTTCGCGTCCGGCGGGCAGGCCTTCGAGATTGCGATGAGCAAACCAGTCGTCGAGGAAGACGGCTTTGGGGACGGAGGGGTGGTTGAGGAATGGGAGGGAGAACTTGCTGATTCGAAAGTACCAGTTGGGATGGCCGGCCCACTCGACGTCGAGCTCGTCGCGATAGTCGAAGGGAAGCTGGATGTTCTTTCGCTGGAGTTCGTCGACGATGGTTCGGTTAAAGATGCGGTGGATGGGAATCTCACGGCCTTCGCGCTGGTAGAAGAGGCGATTGCCTTGCTTGCGGAGTTTGACGATATCGACAGTGGCGATATCGAGCTTGTCTTCGTAGACGTGGAAGTCCGGGAGAGTCTTTTGATGGTCGGGATCGATCTCGAGGAGGACTACGTTCTCCGGGTCGTGGTCGTCGACGATGACCTCACGGAGGAGTTGCCAGTAAGCTTGCTCGTTGAGGCCGCCGAGATGGCCGGCGAAGTTGGGATCGAGATTATAGGCTGCAATATATTGCCGGGCGAGGATGTCCTGGTAGCCGAAGATGGAGGGGAATGCCTGGAGTTCGACCAGCTTCGGACTAAGCGTTCCGTCGGGATTGCGGACGAGACCGAAGTCGACCGTCATGAAATTGGGTTGCGGGTTTTCGTTGGGTACGTTGTATTGATTGGGGATGGTCTGGTTCGAAGCTTCGCGGTATACGGGATTGCCGAGTAGCTGGTGGGTGAGGACTGCGCCGGTTTGCGCTAGTTCGTCGAGTAGCGATTGTGGGAAGAAGCAGGGAGTTTCAGCTACGCGGAATTCAACGGTGGTGCGGGTGAGACGGTTGAGGCGTGCCAGCAGGTCGCTGTATTGCGCTGGAGTAAACTTCGCGTTGAATTGGTCGCGATAAGGCTGCAGCATGGGAGTTAGTGTAGCTGCTGCAGCCGGTTTCGCGGGTATCTGGGTATCTATGGATGGGCGGCGAGGAAGGCGGCGATCTCGGCGTATTCGGCCTCAGTGAGGCGGAAGGTAATGGCCGGGATGACGCCTTCGACTTGCCTGGCGTTGCGGCCGCCGACGATAGCTGCCGTGATGGCCGGGTTGTGGAGGGTCCACGCGATCGCAATGACGCCGGCGCCGACGTTGTGACGGGCGCCGATCTCCTTGAGAAAGCCTGCTACGGCGAGATTGCGGGAGAGAAGAGGCTCCTGATAGTTTTTTGCGTTGCGGCGGAAGTCGTTCGCGGGGAATGCGGCGACACGCTCTTTCGTCATGGCTCCCGTGAGCAGGCCGGAGTGCATGGGGGCGTAGTTGAGGACGCCGATGTTTTGGGCTTTGCAGAAGGGAAGGTTTTCGGCCTCGTAGGTTCGGTTGAGCATGGAGTAGGGCGGCTGCTGTGAGGTGATGGGAGCGATCTTCCTCACACGCTCCATCTGCGCGACCGAGAAGTTGGAGACGCCGATCCAGCGAACTTTTCCTTCGCGCTGAAGGTCGGCCATGACGGACCAGCCTTCTTCAATCTCTTCGTCGGGCTTGGGCCAGTGCACCTGGTAGAGATCGATGGCTTCGACGTTGAGGCGGCGAAGCGAGTCTTCGCACTCGCGGCGGATGTGCTTTTGCGAGTTGGCGATCTCGCGCTTTTCATCCCACACCATGCTGCATTTGGTAAAGACGTAGGGTTTGTGTGAGGTGGTTTTGAGGGCGCGGGCTACGACCTCTTCGGAGTGGCCAAGACCGTAGACGGCGGCGGTATCGATCCAGTTGACGCCAAGGTCGAGGGCTTTGTGGATGGCGGCGATGGAGTCGTTGTCATCCTGCGGGCCCCATGCGAAGGCCCAGTCGCCGCCGCCGATGGCCCAGGCGCCGAAGCCGATGGGAGAGAGGTGTAAGTCAGAGTTGCCGAGTTGTTTCTTGTCCATAACCACATTGGATGCAAGGCCCTGCGCGAGGCTTCAAGGATGGATGAGAATTGTCTTTTAATTGACGAAGAGACAGAGGCGATATTGCGCTCAGTGCGTTGCGGCGGCATCGACAAGTAGAAATTTGCTCGGAACTGCGCGGCATTGCACGCCGGAAGATGCATGCCATGCTGAACCGTCGGCATATTTCATCTCGGTTAGTTCAACCCAGCTCACAAACAAAACTTTGTTCAGCCAAACCTCGGCATTCGTCAGATCTGTCGCGCCATTCTCCGAACGCAACTCGAAGGTCTGTGTCGCATTCTCTCCGGAGCGTTGATTGACCGGCAGGTAGCGGCTCGAAGAGTCCGATCCATGGACGGTGATACTGGCGCTTAGCATCTTCAGCGCATCGCGCCGTCCGAACGTCAATTCGAGCAACGGGCCATCGCCATTTTTCTTCCGGTCTTCAACCGTGCGAACGATTGCGCGTCCGTTGACGTGCGCGGTAAATCCAATCGGGCAATCCGCGCTCGTCGCAGGGATGGTCTGCTGCGCCGAAATAGAAACGCCCGCCGAAAGCAGAGTTAGAAGCAGAAAAGCATTGCGCATAATCGACCTCGCAGCCCCTACTAACTGCATACAGATTACGCCTGACGAAAGGGCAACGGCAACAGCGGACGAAGCGTCTGTATCCAGCCAACTTAGGCGAAGGCTTAGGCTTCGATCAGGAATTGACCGTCGCGCATGATCTGCTCTTCGCCGCCGGCATCGCCTAGCCAGATACTGAACTCCAGGCCGACTACATCAATGTGGGTCGAGGACTTCCAGGGTGCTCCGGTGTGGGCACCGTAGGGGTCGCCGAAGGCTATGTGGATGCCGGGGAATTTTTCGTCCTGCAGGATGTTGCCGATAACTCGCTCGACGCCGATGTTGGTGCCGATGGCGAACTCGCCGACGCGGTCGGAGTTTTCGTCGGTGTGGGTGTAGGCCCAGAAGTCGCGTTCGAGCTCCTTATTCGACGACGCCACGCGGGTGATGCGGTTGCCTTCGATGTTGATGGTAAGCGGTGTGGCGCGCAGGATGCCGTAGCGGGCGCAGAGGAAGTCGCCGACGACGCCGTCGACCACGAAGACGCCGTTAACCTCGCCGGGCGCGGTGAAGCATTCGCCGCCGGGGAGGTTGCCCCACTTTTCGGTGCTGATGATGCCGGAGGTTTTGAACCAGCGGTACTCCGGATTGAGTTGCGCATGGATGTCGGTGCCGGCAGGCGTTGTGGCACGAACGTAGGTAGCGGCGCGGACCTTATCGAGCACGGCTTGCGAGAGACGGTCGATGGCAAGGAAGTCGGCGCGCATGCCCTGGGTCATGATCTCGGGGGTAATGTTGACCATGTGGGCGTGGCGCATGCGGCGGCGATTGACGACGTCGGTCATCTGCATGCGGCTGTGGAGTTCGTTGGGCTGGACGGAGACGGCGAAGATGCTGACCTGTGAGCCCTCCATGTCGGCGAGGACCGCCGGAGGCATCTCGGTGAGTGGACGTGGAGCGAGAGATTCAAGAACGAAGGCGTTCCAGGTGCAGCCGATGCGCTCGAGTTCGTTCGCGAGAGAGGCCGCGATGGTGAGGCAGCGCTCGTCGGTGATGAGGGTGACCTTTTCGTCGGGCTGGATACGCAGGCAGGTGGTGACGGCGTTGCGCGCGCCGGGAGTGAACTCGGCGGGGAACTTTGTGGTGCGGAGGTCCAGTATTGCCTGATCAACCATGGTTTCCATCTTTTCTGTGTAGCGTGCCTCTAGGATAGCGCGTTCTTACCTGACCATGTTTATAGACCAGCTTTGGTCTCGGCGGCCATGTAATCGACTACGGCTTTCAGGTCATTGGTTTCGCGGAAGACTTTGAGCTGGCGGTCGGCGCCGGAGCCTTGATGCAGCATCGTGTGGATGTAGGCGATCTCGCGGCGGCTGCCGAGTTCGTCGAGAACATCGTCGACGAAGGCAAGATACTCGAGAATGAGATCGCGCGCGGGAACCTCTTCCTGTTTACCGAAGTCGATCATCTTGCCGTCGAGGCCGTAGCGAACGGCGCGGAACTTGTTCTCCATCAAGAGAGCGCGGGAGTACTGGCGGTAGTCGACATTGCGGGAGTGCAGCCGCCAGAGCTTACACGCAGTGGCCTGAATGAGCGCAGCGATCGCGATGGACTCGTGAGCGCGAAGGGGAATGTCGCAGATGCGGACTTCGACGGTGTCGAAGAAGGGATGAGGGCGGACATCCCACCAGATCTTCTTGGCGTTGTCGATGGTGTGGGTCTTGATGAGGAGGTTGACGTAGCTCTCGAACTCGGAGTAGCTGGCGAAGCTGTCGGGGAGATTGGTGCGAGGAAAGTTCTCGAAGACCTTGGCGCGGTAGCTCTTATAACCGGTGTTCATGCCGAGCCAGAACGGGGAGTTGGTGGAGAGCGCGAGAATGTGCGGCAGGAAGTAGCGCAGCGAGTTCATGATGCGGATCGCGGCTTCGCGGTCTTCGATGCCTACGTGGACGTGGAGGCCAAAGATGAGGTTGGCGCGGGCTACGAGCTGGAGGTCTTCGACGACTCGGGCGTAGCGGGGATCGGGGTAGATCTCCTGAACGCGCCAGTCGGCGAAGGGATGGGTGGCTCCGGCGATGAGCAGAAGGCCATGCTCTTCGGCGAGAGAGATCATGTTGCGGCGGAGGTCGAAGAGATCTTCCTGCGCTACCTGGATGTTGCTGCAGACGCGAGTGCCCACCTCGATGACGGATTGATGCATTTCGGCTTTGACTCGCTCTTCGAGGCGGAGCTTGCCCTTGGCGAGCATCTCGGTCGCGATGTGCGAGCGGAGATCGCGGGTCTCCGGGTCGACAGTCTGGTATTCCTCTTCGATGCCTAGCGTAAACGATGGGCGCATATTTGTGGCCTCGTTAGCGAATACAAAAACCTAACACAGATACCACGGATTCAACGGATCAAGACAGATTTTCTAATTACTACTCCGTCGCTTTCTTTGTTGCTTTTTTCGCTGTTGCCTTGGCAGGGGATTTTTTGGTGGTGGTCTTTTTCGCGGTGGCCTTTTTTTCGGAACCCAGGAACGAAGCCCAACGGAGTTCGGGTTTGGTTGGTTTCTGGGCCTTGCTAACGGCTAGTTTGGCAACCTTGTCGACAATCCACTCGAAGCTTTCTTTGCCTACGGAGTGCAGGTCGGCGTCGGGAGCGGGGTTCATGAAGTCAATGGCGTAGGGAATGCCGTCTTCACAGGCGAACTCGACGGTGTTGAGGTCGTAGCCGAGAGCTTTGCAGAGAGCGAGGGCGTCTTTTTCTACACGCTTCAATAGTCTTTTGTCGTAGGCGGGTGGGTCCATTACGTAGCGGTGCTCGTGTGGGCGGCGTGGGTCGTAGGGCATGATGCGGACTTCGGATTGGCCGACGACGTAGCAGCGGAAGTACTCGTTGAAGTTGACTGCGGCTTGCAGCGTCATGCTGAGGTCGCGGGTCTTGTCGTAGGCGTGGAAGAACTCATCGCGGTTGTGAACGTGGTAGACGTCGCGCCAGCCGCCGCCGTCGTGAGGTTTGAGGAAGGCGGGAAAGCCGACGTAGTCGAAGATGCTGTCCCAGTCGAGGGGAAACTGGAGGTTGCGCATGGAGCGCTCATTGGTCTGCGGCGGAAATTTCTTGTGCGGGAGAAGGACGGTCTTCGGCACGGCTACGCCTAATTTTTTGGCGAGAGCGTAGTTGAAGAATTTATCGTCGGCGGACCACCAGAAAGGATTGTTGATGATCTGCGTCCCCGTGAGCGCAGCATTTTTCAGGAATGACCGGTAGAAGGGTATGTCGTGCGAGATGCGATCGACGATGACTGCATAGCCGGAGGGCTCGGCCATGTGCACACCGCCGACGTGGACGAATTCTGCGCGAATGCCGTCGATCTCCATTGCGTTGATGCGGTCGACGAGGGCACTCGGAAAGGTATTTTCCATGCCGAAGAGCACACCGATCTTCTTCACGTAATCCTCCAATTGGTTACCGATTTGTGGGCCGTTCGCTCGTTAGAGACCAGGGGTTAGACATAAGTTTGCAGCATGCGCTGCCACCAGGGCCAGTCGTGACCAGTGTTGTCGCCCCAGACGTCGAGGCGTACCGGGATATTTTTGTCGCGGAAGCTCTGCGCCATGCGCTCGTTGGCGTTCCAGCACTGATCGTGCACGCCGGTGGCGAGGATGTACTTGTTGTGCTGGTAGCGGTGGAGATACCAGGGGTCGCTCATGTTCGCGAGATAGTGCATGGGGATGTTGAAGTAGACGTCATCGTCGTAGTAGCCGGAGAGAAAGTTGGAGGAATCGAAGGCTCCGCTCATGGACAGCATGGCGGTAAAGACGTCGGGATGGCGCAGGGCAACGTTGATGGCATGATAGCCGCCGAAGCTGCAGCCGATGGCAGCGAGTTGGGAGGATAGGTTCAACTGACGAAGCAGAGGGAGAACCTCCTGCATCAGGTACTGCTCGTACTGCGTGTGGCGCGCGATGCGCCAGCGCGGCGGGACGTTGCGGTTGTACCAGCTCTCCGAGTCGACTGAGTCGACGCAGAAGAGTTGCAGATGGCCATGTTCGAGTTTCTCGTGAACAGCGTTGACCATTCCGCGGTCTTCAAACTCAAAGAAGCGTCCGCAGGAGGTGGGAAAGACGAGCGCCGGAAGGCCGGAGTGCCCGAAGATGAGCAGCTCCATGTCGCGTCCCAGGGCGGGGGATGACCATTTGTGATATTCGCGCTTCATTGCCTTCCCCTCGGATAGTGTGATGCAATCGTACTTGACCGGAGCCGCCGTTATCGCATTGGAACCGCCGATCCCATCTTCTCTCAAGCCAGTTTTCGCTTCACCGAAGCGGGAGCTTATCTCTGCCATCTCCGCAGACGATCCGAATAGAGAGCATATTGCGGACGAACTCGACTCCAACCCACGGTACATTGTGAGTGAGTTTCACTCGGGGATTTTGCCGGATGATCGGGCGGTATCGGTTTATCTGCCACCACAGTATCTGGAGCAGGAAGACCGCCGCTTCCCTGTCTTCTATCTGCAGGACGGTCAGAACTTATTCGATGGGCGCACCTCGTACATCGCCGGCAAGACCTGGAATGCGAATACGACGGCTGACCGGTTGGCCGAGGACGGCGAGATTGAGCCGGTAATCCTGGTGGGCGTGGCCAATACAGGGCTTCGGCGGATGGCTGAGTACACGCCGACGCGCGACTTCAAGATGGGCGGCGGCGAGGGCGAAAGCTACGGGCGGCTGCTGATCGAGGAGTTGAAGCCGCTGATCGACCGCACCTACCGGACGCTGCCGGAGGCGCAGGATACCGGGTTGGGCGGTTCGTCGCTGGGCGGACTAGTCTCGCTTTATCTGGGATTTGCGCATCCTGAGATCTTCGGAAAGATTGCCGTGATGTCGCCGTCGCTTTGGTGGGACCACCGGAGTATTCTCAACGCGATCGAGCAGCAGGCGGTGAAGCCGGACCTGCGCATCTGGCTGGATATGGGCACGGCGGAAGGCGTGCGACATCTGCGAGATGCGGAGATGCTGGAGCGTCTGCTGCTGAAACGAGGCTGGAAGAGCGGAGAGAACCTTGCCTACATGGAGGCCGCAGGCGCGGTGCACGATGAAAAGGCATGGTCAGACCGTTTTGGCGAGGTGCTGCGTTTTCTTTTTCCCGCTTAGTTGCTGTGTTTTGAACGTTTCATCTTGCGAAAACCCCGATTTTCCGCGATACTTAGGTGTTGGGTTAAGCAATGTCGGTTCTCATCCAAATGCAGGACCGATGGGCCCTTAGCAACTCATAAATTAAAAAGCGTTTTTTGAAAGGCATTGCCCGTGTTGATGATTCGTTTGGCGCGCGTTGGAGCGCGTAAGCAACCCCACTACCGCGTTGTTGTTATTGAAAAGGATCGCGCCCGCAACGGCCGTTCTGTCGAAGTTGTCGGCACCTACAATCCGCGCACGAACCCTGCAACCGTTGATCTGAAGCGCGACCGAATCGACTACTGGACCAAGAATGGCGCGCAGGTCTCCGATCGCGTAGGCAAGCTGATGACCGTGAAGCCGGCGGAAACAGCCGCTGTAGCTTAGTAAGGTTACCGGTTCCCTAACTTTGGGAATGCAGTAATGGTTCCCAAAGATAGCTGTCTCTCTAGATTCATTGCTGTACGTGCTGCACACCGTTTCACGTAGACTCCTTGGTATTGCAAGGTTAGTTGACTTTGTAAAGCAGATGCCCGGTATGTACTCCGGGTTGAAGCGACCGTGTTTCGCTCGTACCAGCACTTCCTGGAAGATCTCGCAGTAGACGAGACGAAGGGATGGGCATGAGCGATTCTTCGTGACTCCCAAAATTCGTAGGTGTGTGTAATGACTCAGGCAGCCCATTTTCCTGCAGGGGAAGACCCTGTGAAGAACATGACAGAACTTGTAACCGAGATCGCTCATGCTCTGGTCGATGACCCGGGCAGCGTCCAGGTGGAAGCGATCGCCGAGGGCGATTCCACTGTCATTCGATTGCGCGTCGCACAGAGCGATGTCGGCAAAGTAATAGGGAAACAGGGCCGTACAGCGCGATCGATGCGAACGATCCTCAGCGCGGCGAGCATGAAGTTCAAGCATCGCTTTTCGCTGGACATCGTAGAGCAGGGCGAGCCGCCCACCCCACAAAATTGACCCGCAACGCAATAGGCGTCGTAGCTGCCTGATCGCGTGAGTTCCGGCTTATGACGCAGAGCACGTCATCGTGGATCGTCCTGGCACATCTGCTTCGGCCACAGGGCCGCAAAGGCGAGGTGCTGGCGGAGTTGTTTACCGATTTTCCGGAACGCTTTGAAGATCACAGCCGCGTCTTTCTAGCCAAGCCGGACTTCCACGGCGCGGAGGCAGAGGCGCGCGGGGTTGAGATTCAGTCTTTCTGGCTTCCGGTCGGACGAAACCAGGGACGTGTGGTGCTGAAATTCGCCGGCATCGAGACGATCTCTGACGCCGAGACGATTGCGGGGCAGGACGTGATCGTTCCTCGCAAGGAGAGGCTTGCTCTGGACGAGGAGTCGGTCTACATCAGCGAGCTGATCGGTTGCACTGTCTATGACGGCACACTGCCAGTGGGCGTTGTCGAAGACGTCCAGTTTGCGATGACGGCGGATGGCGCGCGGCGGATCGACGGTGCTGCGCCATTGCTGGTCGTAGCTTCTGAGGATGGCGGCGAGATTCTGATTCCCTATGCGAAGGCGTTTCTGGTATCGGTGAACACCGGGGCCAAGCGAATCGAGATGAAGCTGCCGGAGGGTTTGGTTGAGATCAATCGCGCCAACGGCGGGCAAACGAACGACGGTCGAGACGCGAGCGAGACGACAGACAAAAGTCAGAAGTGATAGGCGACGCCCATCGAGACAATCGGGAAGAACGGGTAGCTGCTGAGATCTTTGTTCAGGTTGTTGATCTCCTGCTTGAGACTATTCACGGCCTGGGTGTCTTGAAGTAGACTCACGCAACCATTGGTCGTACACATAGTTCCGCTAAGGTTGAGATTGATCTGAGGAGCGTGAGTATAGGCAGCTCCAATCTCGAGTGGAAACGAGAGATGCCTGCTGCTGCGTGGAATGATGTTGCCGATGCCGACCAGCAGCAAAGGCGCGAAGGAATGAGGGTAGACGACCGTGGAACTGCCGCTGACCGGATCGTCGACGCTGTTGAGAAATGTCTGGCTGCCAAGCTTGAATGTTTGACCGGGGGCGACCGATACCGGCGCCGTCATGGAATTTTTCGACCAAAGAACACCGGTACTGATATGAAACGCGCCGACAGGAAACCAATCAATGGTGGTTTCACTGGATTTCAGATGAAGCCGTGCGTCGTAGTCAATGCCGTCGATGTTGAAGCCATCACTGAAGGCGAAGATATTGAAGCTGGAGCGTAGATTGATTTTGGGTAAGACTGGGGTGGCAACTTCAAAACCCAGCCCGAGAGTATCTACTTTAAAGCCGACGGCGATGGAGCGGAACGGCCTGATGTCCGCGGGTTCCGTAACCGCAACAGGCATTCGCGCAGAGCGGACATATTTGTAGGTGCTGGATGGTTCCGCGGCGGACGGTGCGAAGTCGGCCGGCAAGGCGTCGGCAGCCGGCGAGGCGCTGGGTGATGGCGCGGCGCTGGCTGCAGGCAAGGCGAGGGTCAATGGCGCGGTGCGGGTTGAGGGCGCGACATCCGGCGAAAGAATCAGGTCGTTGCCTGAGGGCTGAGGCCCTCCGAGCCGCAGGGAGGTTGTGGAGTTCGCAGGGCTATCGGGGTGTGACTCCACCGGAGAGGAGTTCGCTGGCAGCGAAGTGTTACTTGCCACCGTGGCGCTGGAACTACCGCAAGCCTTAGGCAGAATGTATGGCACAAAGGGGCCATAGACATCATTTGGCGGAACGACAAAGAGTAGAGACGGCGTCCGTGGTTTTACTACACAGTCTGCAGGCAGCTGCTCCTGCGCGGCGGAGTGGGAACCCACCAATATCAGCGGCATTATCAGCAGTGCCGCGAGTTTTATTTGAGACATGACCGGGCCTCTCTTACTCGCAGCGATAGAGCGAAGACGGTGCCTGTAACGGAAGAAATCACATGTACGATTTTCTGCGAAATTCCTCGCCGCTCTCTACAACCTCTGGGTGATATCGTGCAATCAGCAGAGTGATCGGCAACTGGCTATTCGGTAACAGCGAACGGCTTTTCAGGTAATACCAGAGAGCTATTCGAGTAATCATCTTTTTATGCGCTTCGATATCATTACGATCTTTCCGGGTTTCTTCGCGGGTCCATTTGACTACGGGATTCTGAAGCGCGCACGCCGCTCGGGGCTTGTCGAAATCGCAACGCATGACCTGCGCAGCTTCACGCACGACCGCCATCGAACGGTCGACGACCGTCCCTTTGGCGGGGGCGAAGGGATGGTGCTGAAGGCGCAACCAATCTACGATGCGGTGCAGTCGCTCACGATTTCACCGAAGTCTGAACGGGTAACACAGAAAGAGACTGTGATTCTTCTGTCGGCACAGGGCCAATCGTTTGGCCAGTCGCTTGCTCAGGAACTGGCGACTACGGAACGGGTCGTCCTTCTCTGCGGACGGTATGAGGGCGTGGATGAGCGAGTGAATGAGCTGCTCTGCGACCGCGAGATCTCGATCGGGGACTATGTTCTATCGGGTGGCGAACTTGCCGCGGCAGTAATCGTCGACGCCGTGGTACGGCTGCTGCCAGGAGCGCTCGGAAACCCTGATTCGTCCCGTTTTGAGAGCTTTGGCGCCGAGGATCCCCCGGAAGTAGCTGAAGAGACGGAAGGACCGCCACGGTCGACTTATGGAGCGGGAGGCTTGCTGGACTATCCGCACTACACTCGACCGGCGGATTTTATGGGAATGGCAATTCCCGAGGCGCTGGCAGGGGGAAACCACGAGGCCGTCCGGCAATGGCGGCGGAGGATGGCGCTCAAAAAGACACTCCAGAACCGCCCCGACCTGCTTCGACAGATGGTGATCAGCGATGAAGACCGTGAGATTCTTGCCGAGTTCGGCTGGCAGGAAAATCCGGAGCGATAAAGCGCTGACAGCGCGTGTTTTCTGTGGGATTCCGGCCAAAAATACCGCAATTTCGTGTACACTAAAGAACGAGTCCAACCTAGGAAAGTTGTGTCATGTCTATTCATCCGATTATGCAGAAGTTGTCCGCGAAATTCGAGCGGACCGATCTACCTGAGTTTGCCCCCGGCGACACCGTTCGCGTCCAAGTCAAGATTCGTGAAGGCGAGAAAGAGCGTCTTCAGGCATTTGAAGGCATGGTAATCGCCTGCCGTAAGGGCGCGCAGGGATCGTTTACCGTTCGCAAGATGAGCTTCGGGCAGGGCGTCGAGCGCATCTTCCCCTACAACTCGAAGGTCGTCGACAAGGTCGAGAAGGTTCGCTCCTACGAAGTTCGCCGTTCGAAGCTGTTTTATCTGCGCGGTCTGCGCGGCAAGGCTGCCCGTTTGCGCGAGGTCGAGCGCGCTACCGCCAGCTAAGCTACTTCCCTTCTCTGTTTCTATCGCGTTTTCCACTGAGCCACGACTTCGGTCGTGGCTTCGTCTTGTTGCGCAGGTTTACACTCGACTGTGACGGGCATGCCTTCCGCTCTCTCCAAACGCGCTCTCAAGAAAAAGGTAACCGCTGCCACCCAAAAACAGCGGATGTTGAAGCTGCTGGTATGCAGCGACGCGCCGGAACAGGCGCTCCGCTACCACGGCTTCCAAAGAATCGCCGGAGTGGATGAGGTGGGACGCGGAGCGCTGTTCGGCCCCGTCGTCGCGGCTGCAGTGGTTCTGCCTGAGTGCCTCGATGAGCTCGCCAGCGCCGGGTTGAAAGACTCGAAACAACTGACCCGCGAAGAACGCGAGTCGCTCGACACCCAGATACGCGGTATAGCGCTCGCTTTCTCAATTGCCGAGGTCGACGCCGAGACGATCGACCGCGTGAACATCTACCAGGCATCCCGCATGGCGATGCTTGCGGCAGTGCAAGGACTGATGATGGAACCTGACCATCTGCTGATCGACGCGATGCGGCTGGATCATCCGTGCGCACAGACCAAGCTGATCTACGGGGACGCACTCAGCCTCTCGATTGCAGCCGCCTCTGTGCTGGCTAAAGTGCATCGCGATGCCTTGATGCGCGAGCTGGATGCGGTACATCCGGGATATGGCCTGGCCTCGCACAAGGGCTACGGTACGCCTGGACACAAACGAGCGCTGTCGGAGATCGGCCCCTGCGCTCTCCACAGAAGAAGCTTCGCGCCAGTGCGCGGAGTCGATCCGGATGCCGAGATGGAGCTTTCAGCCGAGCTGCTCTTCGAGGATGCAGACCTGGAGGGCGCTGGGTGGGATTGAAGCTGATGTGCGTCACGGCGCATCCGGATGATGAGTGCTTTGGTTTTGGCGGCGCGTTGGCCCTTGCAGCCGATCGTGGAATCGAAACCTATGTGGTCTGCCTCACGGACGGACAGGCCGCGTCGAATCGCGGCGGTGCCGCCTCAGGCCAGGCTCTGGGAGCGATACGGCGCGAAGAGTTTCGACGCTCCTGCGAAGTACTCGGTGTCACCCATTATGAGTTGATGGACTACCACGACGGGCGTCTGGAGTTCGTCGAGTTCTCCATGGCTGCAGGCCGGTTGGTGGAAAAGATTCGCAGCTTCAAACCGGACGTGGTGATAACGTTTGGCGGCGACGGCGGACAAAATACGCATCCTGACCACATGATCGCATCGATGCTGACAACCGCGGCGTTTCATTGGGCGAGGCAGGCAAAGCGTCACCCCGATGCAGGCGAGCTGCACCAGGCTCAGCGCCTCTACTATCTGACTGCGAACTCCTATATTCCAGATCGGCCGCCCGCAATGGCAATGCCATGGACCGTAACTCTGGACATACGTTCCGTCCGGGAACGAAAGACCGAAGCCTTTCGGCAGCACGTATCGCAGGCTCCCCTCATGGAGAAGACGAAGAACTTCTTCGCGAAGTACGGAGCAGAAGAGTATTACACTCTGGTCGCTGTGGCCGAGCCGCAACCCGCGCGGCAAGCGACAGATCTATTTGAGGGATTGAGCTAAGCCGCCTCTTGCCGGGCTCCTGCGGGTTAATCACGGATACAGCCGCTGCCTCTCCCACCCATCCCCTCTCCGCACAAACATAACACGGTCATGCAGCCGCCCCTCGCGGCTCATCCAGAACTCGATCTGCTCGGGGCGCAACACAAAACCCTTCCAATACACAGGCCGCGGTATCTCCGCCGGATAACGAGCATCCAGCTCCTTCACACGGGCAAGCAACACCTCCCGAGCAGGCAACAACCGGCTCTGCTCCGATGCAGCCGCAGCAAGCTGACTTAAACGCGAACGAGTGTGAAAATAACGGTCAGCCTCAGCCGCAGGCAGTTCCATCACTGAACCCGCAATGCGCACCTGGCGGCGTAGCGACTTCCAGTGAAAACACATGGCCGCTCGCGGGTTCTCCTTCAGCTCAATCCCCTTCTGACTCTCCTCGTTGGTATAGAACGCGAATCCTCGCTCATCAACGCCCTTCACCAGTACCATCCGCACGCTGGGTCTCCCCTCCGGCGTCGCAGTGGCTAACGCTACAGCGTTCGCATCGTTGGGTTCATTGGCTTCGGCGTCCTGCATCCAAAGGCGAAACAACTCAATCGGATCGACCGAGGACTCGAGGTACTTCTCTTCCATCTCCGCTCCTCTAATTTGCGATTCCAGTCTACCGAGGAACAGTGTCACAGTGGTGTCAGCGAAGTTGAAAATCCGGGCTGCCCATCACAAGAGCGGTCAACAAATTCAGCATATCGGTAGAGCTGTGTGTTGTTCCTGGAGGAAGATCCGCAAGCTGTTTTGATGTCATTCTGAGCGAGGATGGCCTTGGGCGTTCCTTACGGTTTTCGTTGAGTGTCTGTCAGAACCCGGTCCATCACACCGCGCACCTGGGTAGCCCAGGCATTCCAGTTGAGAACTGCTTCGTAGCGCTCTCGGCTGGTCTGCCTCATCTTCTTGAAGGCGACCGGATCGCTCCAGAGACGCGCAATCAGCTCGGCGTATTCCTCGCCGCCTGCTTCGGGCGGCAGAAGCAATCCGTTGACGCCTTCGACGATGATGGTCGCCGTACCGCCTGTGTCGGTGCTGATAGTCGGCAGTCCGTAGGCGCTGGCCTCGCAAAAGACGATCGCTGAGCATTCGGCGCGAGTGGGAAGGAGGAAGATGTCGGAGTCGAGGTAGAGATCGGCGAGGACGTTCTTCTGCTCGGGAAGATTTTTGTCGAGAAACGGAATGACACGAAGAGAGGGATGGGCTAAGGGAATCGCCGGACTGCACCCAACGACTGTCAACTCTGCATCGACACCGCGCCGACGTAAAGCAAGAAAAGTCTCATAGGCGATTGGACCTCCCTTTCGCTTCCAATCACGACTGACAAACAGAAGACGGCATTTGCCATCGGTGCTTCCCGTTCGCAGATCTTCGCGCGCGGGAATCGCGTCCATATTCGCGCCAAAGGGAATGACTTGAATCTTTTCGGGACTCACTCCGTAGTCTTCACCGGCGGAGCGCGCCGCCCAATCGTTGGAATAGACGAGCGCGTTCGCGCGGGCGATTGCTTTGGTCTCGAGGTGATTGCCCTCCCATCGCGACAAGCGGCCCATGCGAAGAAAGAAGTCGTAGTAATTTTCGATAGCTCGAAATGTCGCGTCAGACATGTAGATAAGCGGCACCGGCGATCTCAGGTAGGCAGTCTCCACCGACGCCACGGGAGCGAAGACGACATCGCACCCGGAGTTAAGAATCGCCTTGCGAAAGGATCGGCCATAGAGATAGCTCAGAACAACGCTGTGCTCGATGTTTGCCGGGTCTTTGATGATCCGTCGCAGCTTGGAGACGACCCGGAAGGCAAATTTGGTAAGAGGATCTTGAACGATAGCGATATGTTCGATGCTGTCCACGGTAGGTTCGAGAGCGTGGAACATGGAATACATCGTTCCGGACCATGATCTGCGATTCTGGGGATCCTGAAGACTTAGAAAACCTAATTTAATGGCCCGTTCTGTCATTAAGCGATTGTAACGGCACCTACTTTTACGCAACAGAGGGTGCGGGGGCGCGACGTTTTTTCAAGAAGGCATACGCAACTCGCGCTAGTAAAAGCAGGGAGAGGACGACAGTGTCGAGCAAGGGAGAGTTATTTCCCTTCTTGACGAGCCACCAGTAGTGGATGATTCCGGCGATGGCTGCACCGTAGATGAGGCGGTGGAGACGCTGCCAGTTTTTTCCGCCCATCGCACGCAGGACGAACGCGGGCGACGTACAGGCGAGAGCCAGAAGGATTAGCCACGCGAAGAGGCCGACCTGGATGAAGCGGCGCTTGAGGACATCGTCGACCATGCGCGGCCAGATGATCTTCCATTGCATGACGAGTTCGCCGGGATGTCCCGCGCGCAGACCTGCGAGCGCAGTAGTCACGTCGTAGCCCGAGAAGAGAAAGATATAAGTCGCAAGGTGGAGGGTTGCATAGAAGAAGGCGTAGAGACCGAGGAGGCGGCGAAAGCGGATGAGCCACGATAACTTCGGCGAGAGGCGGCGGATTGGCGTGATGGCCAGCGACGCAAAGAGAGTGTTGAGCGTCCAGTCTCCAGTGAAGTGGGTGATGTAATTGATGGGGTCGGGATAGAGAGCGAGCGCTGGCGAGGTGAACAGATGCAGAAGCCATGCGAACGGGGCGAGGCAGAGAAGATGGAGCAGAGTTTTGAGGGCGATGATGGCAGATTTGGGCATGGCTCTGTATCCGAAGCTTAGCGGAGAGAAATGAGTTGCCGGACTAGTAATTCTTTTTGAGGTCCATGCCGGTATACATGCTGGCAACCTGATCACTGTAGCCGTTGAACATTAGGGTCGGAATGTAGTGGGGCAGGACGCTGGAATCGATGCGGCGTTCGCGCGCCTGGGACCAGCGGGCATTGTCGTAGTTAGGATTGACGTTAGAGAAGAAGCCGTACTCCTCTCCGTCGGCGTCGTTCCAGGTGGTGCGGGGCTGTTTATCGCTGAAGTGGAAGCGAACGATGGCCTTGGCCGATTTGAAGCCGTACTTCCACGGAACGATGACGCGGACGGGAGCGCCGTTCTGGTTGGGCAAAGTCTGGCCGTAGCACCCGAAGGTAAGAAGAGTGAGCGGGTTCATGGCCTCGTCCATGCGCAAGCCTTCTTTGTAAGGCCAGTCATAGCCTGAGGGAAGGTCCATGATCTTCTTGTCGACGTAGGAGAAGAACTGGATGTATTTGGCGCTGGGCAGCGGCTCGCAGAAGTTGATGAACTCGGAGAGCGCATAGCCGTCCCAGGGGATGACCATGGACCAGGCTTCGACGCAGCGATGACGGTAGACGCGGGATTCAAGCGGGCGGTAGTGGAGGAGATCGTCGATATTGATGGTCTGGGGCTTCTTGACCATACCGGTGATCTCGATCGGCCAGGGGCGAGTGTGAAGTTTGACTGCGTAGTGTGCGGGGTCAGACTTGTCCGTGCCGTACTCGTAAAAATTGTTGAAGCCGGCGGCCTTATTGATAGGCGTCTGGGCGTCGGGCAACGTGTACTTGCTCGAAAGGATCTTCGGCTGATCGTCCGCGTGGACGGCGGTTTGCGGATGGACGAGGCCGGAGATTGCGTGCGCGGCGAGAGCTCCCGCGCCAAGCGTCGCGGCTCCCGCGAGAAAGCGGCGGCGGCTCTGCTGCTCGAAGACGTGCTGCGGCGTGATGTCGGAGGAACGAATCGTCGATTCAAGACTGATGGACCTGCGGAGAAGCATTGGCTGGGGTTCCCTTCTATCCCCCTATGATAGGACGCATGGATCACGTACTGGTTACAGTGCGCAGGACAGATGAGGGTGGATGGGGAGATTCCGCGTGATCTGGAGCGGCGGGATATGAGAGATTAGAAGTTAATGATTTCTTGGCGGACGTCTGTGGGATGGAGTGCATGGGTGGCGATAACGCTCGTTGTAGCGAGCGGCGCGACTGGGCAGGAGCTTCACGATCCGGCGAATCTGTCGGGAGAACGGGTGCGGGCCTCGGTAACGGAAGACCCGATCCCGGCAAACAAAGGCGCGTTGGCCCTGCAGCAGAGTCTGGTGAAGCTGCGGACGCGGGCGAGCCTTCTGATGATCGTGGCGCATCCGGATGACGAAGATGGCGGCATGCTGACGTACGAGGCCCGCGGACAGGGTGCGCACGTCGCGATGCTGACGCTGAACCGGGGCGAGGGCGGGCAGAATCTGATGTCGGGCGACTTTGACGACGCGCTGGGCCTGGTGCGGACGCAGGAGTTGCTGGCGGCGGACCGGTACATGGGCGTGGACCAGATGTTCGGGACTGAGGTGGACTTCGGGTTTTCGAAGACAAAGGAAGAGTCGATTGCGAAGTGGACGCATGAGCGTGCGCTGTACGACGCGGTGCGGGCGGTGAGGCTCTTCCGGCCGCTGGTCGTGACCAGCGTGTTTGTAGGCGGACTGACGGATGGGCATGGACAACACCAGGTCTCGGGAGAGATGGCACAGGAGGTCTTCGACGCAGCGGGCGACCCGAAGATGTTTCCGGACCAGATTGCGGCAGGATTGATGCCGTGGAGTCCGATGAAGGTCTACGCACGCGAGCCGTTTGCACGGGTCACGGAAAAGGGAATGTTCGATTATGCAACGGGAAAATATGCCCCGGCACGGTTTTACAACTATGTGACGAAAGAGTGGACGACAGAGACGCCCAGATCGAATGTGACGATTCCTGAGGGGGAGTACAGCGCAATACTCGGGATGAGCTATGTGCAGTTCGCGCGCAAGGGGCTGGCGCTGCAGAAGACGCAGATCGGCGAGGGCGTGAGGTTGGCCGCGGCGGGAGCGTTCGATGTGAGCTACCATCGGTACGCCTCGCGAGTGAAGACGGGCGAGAAGGAGCAGAACTTTTTCGATGGCGTGGATGTGACGCTCGAAGGAATTGCAACGCTGGCTCCTTCTTCCAAGGAGTGGCTGACACCGGCGTTGAAGGCAATCGATGAGCACGCTGCGCAAGCGGCAAAGGTCTTTTCGGCAGACGCTCCGGAACGATGCGCTCCCGAGTTGCGAGATGGGCTGAAGGGCGTGGATGCGCTGATCGCAAAGGTTGAAGCGAGCGGACTGCCGGCAGTGGAGAAGACGAACGTGCTGCACGAGCTGCGCGTGAAGCGGGTACAGTTCAACGACGCGCTGGTCGAGGCGCTGGGCCTGCGGGTTGAGGCGCAAATGACTGCTGCTGGAAACGCGTGCCTGGATGCTGTGACTCCCGGCTGCATTGCCCATGTAGCGACGCGGGTCGTGAATGGCGGCAAGGAGACGGTGGAGGTTACGGCGGACTATCTCTCGTCGACCGGAACGAGCGTGGGCAAAGGGCGCGCGTGGGCGCCGGGTACTGCGACGATCGCGCCGGGAAAGTCGCTGGATTCCTCGTTGGAGTATGGGTGGCCGCAGAAGAGCCTCCAGGTGGAGGGCTCGCAAGCGCGAAAAGATCCGGCGACGCGGCCTTACTTCTCGAGGAAGAACATCGAACAGCCTTACTACGATGTGAGCGATCCCGCGCTGCGGCTGGCTCCGCAGACTCCGCCGGAGAGCTTTTGGGCAAGGGTGAACGCTGACGGCGTGTCTCTGCTGCTCGGGCAGGTGGTGCTCGCGCCCGACGGTAAAGTGGGCGATGCGGATAAACCGATGACGGTGATTCCTTCGCTGAGCGTGGCGATTCGGCCCCCGGCGGGAATCATTCCCCTTACCGAGAAGAGCTTTATGGTGGCCGTCGATGTTCGCGGCGATGAGCAGCGCGGCGTCGCGGGCGATGTGCGGCTGGAGCTGCCGCAGGGATGGTCGGCAGAACCGAAGAGCGCTCCATTTTCGTTTCGGCATGCGGGCGAGACGCAGATGTTCTCTTTTCGCGTGACGCCCGTGGCGCTGTCGCAGAAGAGCTACAAACTTACCGCGGTCGCGGAGACTGCGAATGGAGCGACGAACGAGGGTTTTCGCGCGGTTGGATACAAAGGGTTGACCCCAACGAATATGTACACCGCAGCGACGTATCGCGCTCGGGGCGTCGATGTGAAGATCGCTCCGGGGCTGAAGGTGGGGTATCTGCCGGGGACCGGGGATGAGGTGCAGGCCTCGCTTGAGAATCTTGGCGTGCATGCAACAACCCTGACCATGGACGATGTTGCCGGGGGCAGGCTCTCCGGTTACGACGTGGTTGTGCTGGGAGTGCGGGCCTATGCGGCAAATCCCGGACTGGCCGCGGCGAACAAGAAGCTGCTGGAATATGCGAAAGATGGCGGCGTGGTGATTGTGCAGTACAACCTGGGACAGTTTGATTACGGCCCGTATCCTTACTCGCTGGGCAGCGCGGAGAAGGTCGTCGATGAGACGGCTCCGGTGCGGTTGCTGGCGCCGGAGAACCCCGCATTGAGCTGGCCGAACAGGATTACCGCGCAGGACTTCGACAGCTGGGTGGAGGAACGCGGGCACGGTTTCATGGAGAGCTGGGATCCGCAGTACCAGGCGCTTCTCGAGACGCACGATCCAGGACAGGACCCGCAGAACGGCGGCCTGCTGGTAGCGAAGACCGGTAAAGGCGCCTATGTCTATCTCGCGCTGGCGCTCTATCGCGAACTGCCCGAGGGAGTTCCCGGCGCTTACCGTTTGTTTGCGAATCTGCTGAGCCTGGGGAAGGCCGATGCGGCGAAATAGGCGAGACAGAACCCGGTCCATTGCGAGACACTGACTGGATGACAGGGGAACGCGAGAAAGAACTGATGCAGGCGGCGGCCATGTTGCTGGACGCCCGTAGAACCAATACTCCGATCGACGACTTGCCGGAGACTCTGCGCCCAGCGACGCTCGATGAAGCTTACTTTGTTCAAGACAGACTTGCCCTTGCCTATGGCGAGATCGGTGGGTGGAAGGTGGGTGCTCCGGCAGCGGACGCCACGCCGATGTTTGCGCCGATGCCCGCAGCCTGGATTGCCGCGAATCGTGCGGAGTTGGGTGGGCGGCACCGGTTTCGCGGGCTCGAGGCCGAGATTGCATTTTTGATCGGGAACGATCTGCCTCCGCGAGAGAAGGCTTATTCGCGCGAAGAGGCCGTGGCCGCAATTGCAAGCTGTCATCCGGCGATCGAGGTGATCGAGAGCGGATTGACCGATCCACTCAAGGCGACACGGCTGTCGATGATCGCCGATCTGCAGATGCATGGAGCCTTTGTGTATGGCGCGGCGGTTCCTGACTGGCAGAAGATCGATTTTTCGAAGGAACACGTAGCTCTTGCCGTCGACAGCGTCGTGAGGGTGGAGCGTACAGGATCGAACACCGCAGGCGATCTGATGCGTTTGCTCCCCTGGCTGGCGAATGAAGGCGCGGCGAGGACCGGCGGATTGAAGGCGGGTCAGTGGGTGACGACTGGAAGCTGGACCGGGCTTGAGCGGGGCATCGCGAAGTCGCGTGTCGATGTAAAGTTTTCGATCGCGGACGGAGTTCATCTGCGGTTTGAGTAGGCGGTTCTTAGTTCTCAGTTCAAGCGTCAATGAGGTGATGGATGCGGTCGGTTAAGAGTGTGGAGTTTGTAGTTCCGGCGACGGAACGCTATGCGGAGATTCTGACGCCGAAAGCTGTGGCGTTTGTGGTGGGCTTGCAAAGGACCTTCAACGAGCAGCGGAAGGAGTTGCTCGCAGCACGCGCCGTTCGGCAGAGACGTCTCGATGCTGGAGAGCGCCCGGATTTTCTGAAGCAGACGAAGCATATTCGCGAGGGCGAGTGGACGGTCGAACCGCTGCCTGCGGATCTGCTCGATCGCAGAGTGGAGATTACCGGACCGGTCGACCGCAAGATGATTATTAACGCCCTGAACTCGGGCGCGAAGGTATTCATGGCGGACTTTGAAGACTCGACGACGCCGACATGGGACAACCTCATAGAGGGTCAGATCAATCTACGCGACGCCGTGCGGCGAACGATCGCGTTTGAGGATGAAAAGACCCGAAAGAGTTACAAATTGGTTGAGAAGCCTGCGGTGTTGTTTGTTCGCGCGCGCGGGTGGCACCTGGAGGAGCGGCATCTGATCGTCGACGGCGAACCGATGTCGGGGTCGCTGTTCGATTTTGGCTTGCACCTCTTCCACAACGCGCAGGAGCTGCTGTCGCGCGGGTCTGGGCCGTATTTCTATCTGCCCAAGATGGAGAGCCACCTCGAGGCGCGGCTCTGGAACGACGTATTCGTCAAGGCAGAAAAGGAGCTGGCCCTTCCTGCCGGTTCGATCAAGGCAACCGTGCTGATCGAGACGATTCTGGCATCGTTTGAAATGGACGAGATCTTGTGGGAGCTGAAGGACCACTCGGCCGGACTGAACTGCGGGCGGTGGGACTACATCTTCAGCTTCATCAAGAAATTCGCCGGAGATACGAGCGTGGTGCTGCCGGACCGCGGACAGGTGACGATGACGACGCACTTCATGCGGAGCTACTCGAAGCTGTGCATCAAGACGTGCCACCGTCGCAAGGTGAGTGCGATGGGCGGGATGAGCGCGTTTATTCCAATCAAGAACGATCCGGTCGCGAACGAAAGAGCGCTGACGCAGGTGAGGGCGGACAAGGAGCGCGAAGCAACCGATGGGCACGATGGCACGTGGGTGGCGCATCCTGGGCTGGTACCGATTGCACTTGAGGTCTTCCATCGAGTGATGCCGCAGCCAAATCAGATCGACAAGCAACTCCCTGACTTTCACGTAACCGCAGCCGATCTATTGCAGGTTCCGGATGGAACGATCAGCGAGGCTGGTGTACGGCAGAATGTCGCGGTTGGTTTGGGCTACATGGAGGCGTGGCTGCGAGGGATTGGCTGCGTGCCTCTGTTCAATCTGATGGAAGATGCCGCGACGGCCGAGATCAGCCGCGCGCAGCTTTGGCAGTGGGTCCACCACAATGCCGTGATGGACGATGGCCTGCCCGTCACGGTGACGATGGTGGACCAGGTGATCGCGGATGAGTTGGAGCGAGCGAAAGCAACGGTAGACCCGGCCCGGTATGCCGCCTACGCGACGGCCGCGGAGCTGATGCGGGAACTGGTGCGGGCGCCGAAGTTTACTGAGTTTTTAACCGTGCCGGCTTACGAGCGTGTGCTGGCGGAAGGCCTGTAGCTCCTCTCCAGTCACTGACGCAGACGTGGCTCACTGAGCTTCATGACGAGACATTTTGCGGCCCCGCCGGCCTTCATGAATTCGCCCAGAGCAACCTGGACGACGGTGAAGCCGAGCGACTCGAGCCGGGTGCTGAGTTCCCTGCTGACGCGATTCAAGATGATGGTGCGGCCCACGTTGATCGCGTTGCAGGCAAAGCAGGCAGCGTCGACCTCGCTGACGATGATCCTCTTTTGCTCGGGATAAAAGGCCTCGATCTTTTCGAGCGATGCGTCATCGAAAGCGTCCGGAAAGTACATGACGTATCCGCCTTCAAGCGGAGCGAAGCAGGTGTCGAGATGGTAAAAGCGTGGATCGGTGAGATGAAGTGAGGTGATCTCGATGTTCCAGACCTGCTGCAACGCTTGATGGCTCGAAACCAGAGTTCGAGGGCCGTAACCCACCCAGAGACAGCTGCCGTCGGCGGCGAAGAGGGCGTCGCCTTCGCCTTCAAACGGCGTGGAGCGTGGGATATTGACGAGGGTGTACCCCGCCTCCTGGAACCAGCGGCGGAAGTGCGGTTCCTCGCCCTGGCGCTCGGAATGGAAGAAGCTGCTGATGGCAACGATACCGTTGCGTTCGAGGCCGGCGTTAGCGGTAAAGACCATGTCGGGCGAGCCGGGCTCAGGTTCGATGAGCCGCACCTCAGCCACTTTGCTGACGGCGTTGTAGAGATTCTGCCACTGTTCGGATGCGCGAGTCCGTGAAGAGGCATGGACGTTGCCCGCCATCCACGGGTTGATAACGTAGTCGACATCGTAGAGCCGGGGCGGGCACATCAGAACGATAGCCGTAGCAGAACCTCGGTCCGATCGGGTCAGGGGGATGGTGCTGCTAAGGCTAGTCTGGCTGGCACTCATTTGCGTCTCCAGTTACAGACTGGCAGATCAACCAGACTTCGTCTATATGAATGATTATTCGATACTTAGTGCATATAAATGCATCACGGGCGCGACATCCTGAAACGCCGCGCCCGTGGGTGATAACTCAGCTGGCAAGCTGTTGAGATTGAGGGAGAATCTAAATCTGATTGGAAACCTGCGTCCTGCGAAACAGGAACGCGATGCCGATAAGACCGGTGGCCAGAAGCGCGTAGGTGGCAGGCTCGGGCACGGTCGACGTCGTTTGCAGACTAGGCTGCCCCAGAACCACGGTGCCAGTAGTGAAGTCGTCGGTAAACGCTCCAGAGGTGCCCAGGGTGTTTCCCGCTGCGGGATTAACACTGGCATAGGCAAACCCGAACGAAGCTGGACCGAAGCTGCTATCGCTTCCCGTCACGGCGTTCGTCTGAATCTGAAGATTCGCCAGGAACGGGTCGGCCAGGGTTCCACTGAGAACGATGGACGACGTACCAAAATCCATCAGAGAATAGGTGAAAGAGGATTGCGATTTGCCCACGGTCAGCGTGTCGTTGAAAGAAAAATCCTCGAGGGTGGGAGCGTTCAACGAATCAAAGCTGATGGTGAATGTACCCGAGCCACTGGCGGTCTCGCCATTGGTGAAAACGCCGGTTCCGGTGTAGGTGAAGTCGTAAGTGAGGGTGTCGGCCTTGGCGGCCAAAGGCAGAGATGCGAGAGCGCAAAGACCCAGCGCGAGTGCAGCAGATTTTACTTTAAACATGAAATCTCCGGGGAAAATGATGATTGCATCGTGCAGGTTTAGGTCATGGATAGTTACTAATTCAACGATATCAAGGCGCAAGTTGTTCTACACTGCGATTTAGCAGTAGTTACCCAAGAGTCACCGGGGTGGTTACCGGAGAAAAGTTTTAGAGGTTTCCGCGCAATGCCTGTTCACGCTCAATAGCCTCAAAGAGTGCTTTGAAATTACCCTTGCCGAAGCTACGGCTGCCCTTGCGCTGGATGATTTCGTAGAAGACGGTGGGACGATCCTCGACGGGCCGGGTAAAGATCTGGAGCATGTAGCCTTCGTCATCGCGGTCGACGAGGATCCCTAGCTTTTCAAGCTCCTCAATCGGTTCATCGATCTTGCCGATCCGGCTTTGCAGCTCCGTGTAGTAGGAGTGCGGGACGCTGAGAAACTCGACTCCCTGCTGCTTCATCTTCGAGACAGTGGAGAGAATGTCCTTGGTGGCGAGCGCAAGATGTTGAACGCCGGGGCCCTGATAGAACTCGAGGTACTCCTCGATCTGGGACTTGCGGCGGCCTTGGGCGGGCTCGTTGATGGGGAATTTCACGTAGCCATTGCCATTGGCCATCACCTTCGACATCAGCGCAGAGTACTCGGTGGAGATGTCATTGTCGTCGAAGTGCTGATAGAGCGAGAAGCCCATCACCTTGGCATAGAAATCAACCCACTCGTTCATCGAGTTCCAGCCGACGTTGCCGACGATGTGGTCGATATGAAGCAGGCCGACGGGACGGGCAACCATATCTTCTGCAATAGCGCGATAGCCGGGGAAGAAGGCTCCGGTGTAGTTGGTTCGATCAATGAAGGTGTGGATCGTGTCGCCGTAGGCAGCGATGCTGGCGACCGTAACTCGTCCATCGGCGTCAGAAAACTCGGTGGGCTCCTGGACGCTGCGAGCGCCTCGGCTGGTGGTTTCGAGCCACGACTGGCGGGCGTCGTCGACCCAGAGAGCGATGGCGTGGACACCGTCGCCGTGCTTGTCGACGTGGCGGGCGATATCGGAGTCGGAGCGCAGGGCCGTAGTGAGGACGAAGCGAACTTTGCCCTGCTGGAGGACGTAGCTGGCACGATCGCGATGACCGGTCTCGGGACCTGCATAGGCTACGAGCGACATCCCGAAGGCGGCGCGGTAGAAATAGGCAGCCTGTCGAGCGTTGCCGACGTAAAACTCGACGTGGTCAGTGCCCTTGAGAGGGAGAAAATCGATGGTCTGGCTTTGGGAGGGCTGGGCAAGTGTGGGTGTAGCCATGAAAGTCTCCAATTCCTGATGCTCAGACGAGCATATGCCGCTTGAAGAGGCAAAGGCAATGGGGGAGGAATGGGGTAATGGGCAGTTTGCAGCGCAACCTGACCGATTGCCAGGAATGGACTTGCGGATGGTTGATGAAAAAGCAGATCCCTGCGGGATGACAACAAAAAGGCTAAGGCACTGGCAGCGGCAGCAGCGTCAAGGGCGGGCGGGGAGGATTGTGGCGCGACACTCGCCGAGGCCTATGCGGGGATGGCAGGGGGTTTCGCAGGAACCGCGGAGGATGATCTCGTCGCCGTCCGCCAGAAAGGTACGGGATTCGCCGGTAGGGAGAAGGATCGGTTGTGCGCCGTTGCGGGTGAGTTCGAGGAGACAGCCGGCGGAGGTTTCGGCAGGACCGGAGATGGTTCCGGTGGCGAGGATGTCGCCGATCTGCAGGTTGCAGCCGTTACTGGTGTGGTGAGCGATCAGTTGAGCCGGGGTCCAATAGAGGTCGTGAACGTTGGATTCGCTTAGGAGAAATGGATCAAGTTTATTCTCCCGCATTGTTATGGTTGATAAATAAACTTCAAGCCCTACATTCAAACTTCCTCGCTGCTGATCGTCGGTCGAATGAAGATATGGCAAAGGTTTGGGATCCCCAGCGGGGCGAGGAGTGGCCGGTACGCGGAATGCCTCAAGTGCAGCCATCGGAGTAACCCACGGCGAGATCGAGGTAGCGAAGTTTTTTGCGAGGAAGGGGCCAAGGGGCTGGTACTCCCAGGATTGAATATCGCGGGCGGACCAGTCGTTCAGAAGACTGACTCCGAAGAGATGATGCTGCGCCTCAGAGATGGGAATGTGCGAGCCAAGTAAATTCGCTTGACCAATATAAAGTGCAAGTTCGAGTTCGTAATCTAACGCTTTGGTGGGAATGAAGTTAGGTTGCTCTTCCGGACTGGCCGGACGAGACTGGCCAACGGGACGTATTACTGGCATTCCGCTGACGAGCACGGAGGAGACGCGGCCATGATAGCCGATAGGAATGTGTTTGTAGTTTGGAAGTAGCGGCTGATCCGGACGGAAGAGCTGACCCACACGCATCGCATGGTGGATGGAAGCGTAGAAGTCAGTGCAGTTGGGAATGTGAACGGGCTTGACCAGAGTGGCTCCGGCGACGGAGTGGAGCGCGGCCTCTGTGGCTTGCCTGTGGCCAGGGTCCGCGTCAATGTGAAGAATATCGGTGAGGGTTTCGCGCAGGAGAGTCCACGAACGATGCCCGAGCGCCATGAGCGGATTGAGAACCGGGGCCTGGCAGGCTTCGACGAGCGATGGAGGAAGGAGGCCAGTGGCGGCACAGGCATGGAGGTCAAGAAGATGGGCGCCGATCGCTACGCAAAGACGCTGCTGACCTTCCAGTTCGAAGGCTCCATACGGCAGATGCGTAAGCGGAAAGTCGGCCGCCTCGTAATTCGCTTCGGGAAGCCAGCTTTGATGCGACGCAACGGTTCGTTTGGCCATGGGAAATGATAGCTTCCCCAGCGATCTTCGTGGAGAGGCAAAGCCAACGGCAGTGAAAGCTGGTTCTTCCGTTGTAACTAGGCACGACGAAACCGGGAGTTGCCGCTAGTGGCTCGGTTGGGGTGGCGGCAGCTTGGCAGAGCCGGCAGGGATCGTCTTCGACTTACCGGAAAATCTGACGAGAAATGTCTTCAGAATCACATAGAGGACAGGGATGAAGAAGAGGTTGAGGACTGTGGAGAGCACCATGCCACCCACGATAGCGGTACCGACGGAGTGGCGGCCGTAAGCACCTGCACCGGTAGCGAAGTAAAGAGGACCGACGCCGAGGATAAAGGCGATTGAGGTCATCAGGATGGGACGGAGGCGAAGCTCGGCGGCTTCGATGGCAGCATCGATGACGGAGCGGCCCTGCTCGAGGAGCTGCTCCGCGAACTCGACGATGAGAATCGAGTTTTTAGCCGAGAGACCGATCAGCATGACGAGGCCGATCTGAACATACACGTCGTCGACCAGGCCGCGGAGATTGACGAGCGTAAGCGCGCCGAGGATCGCCATGGGCACTGCGAGCAGAATGATGAAGGGCAGCGCAAAGGACTCGTACTGCGCCGACAGCGTGAGATAGACCACGAGCAAGCCGAGGCCGAAGATGATGATCGCTTTGCCGGCAGACTCGACCTCTTCAAGAGCAAGGCCAGTCCAGGAGTACGACATACCCGGCATCTTGTTTTTGTTGAAGAGCTTCACCATCGCATCGAGACCCTGACCCGAGCTGAGCCCAGAGGCCGGCGAGCCGTCGATCTCGGCGGAGCGGAAGAGGTTGTAGTGGTTGATAACCTGGGGCCCCGAAGTCTCCGTGATGGAGGCGAGATTGTCGAGGGGGATCATCTGGTTGGAGTCGGAGCGGACGTAGTATTGGCGGAGATCCTGCGCGTTGCGGCGATAGGGCGCGTCGGCCTGCACGTAAACACGGTAGGAGCGGTTATTGAAGTCGAAGTCGTTGACATAGCTGGAGCCCATGAAGGTATTGAGCGCTGCTGTGATCTGAGTGAAGGGGACTCCGATGGCCTTGGCCTTCTCGCGATCGATGGTAATGAGGAGCTGGGGATCGTTGGAGGTGAAGGTGGTGTTCATGCCGGTGAGGTCAGAGCCTGGGGCGCGGCCAGCGCCGACGAGAGTGTGGGCAATTCGGTCGATGTCGCCGAAGGTGTTGCGGCCGGAGTCCTGCAGGATGAACTGGAAGCCGCCGACGGTGCCAATGCCGGCGACAGCGGGAGGCTCAGCCGCGAAGGCGATGCCGCCGGGAACACCGAAAAGCTTCGGTCCAACATCGAGGACGATGTCCCTGGCAGTATATTTGGGCCCCATCTTCGTGCGCTCATTGATGGGCTTGAGCGGAGCAAAGATAAGGCCGGAGTTGGGCGAACTGCCGCCGGAGAGCGAGAAGCCCATGACCGAGAAGGTGCCGAAGACACCGTCGTTTTTGCGAACTTCCGCTGAAACCTTATCCGCAAAGTCCGAGGTGTAGCTGAGCGAGGCGCCCGGAGGCGTCTGCACAATGATGAGGAAGTACGACTGGTCCTCCTGCGGGATGAAGGCCGTGGGGACATGGTTATACATGTACGCCGTGGCCGCAAGCCCGCAGAAGAAGATCAGCACCATGACGTACCGGATGCGAACGACAAAAGTGACGAGGCGGGCGTAGACACGGATGACCCACTGGATGAGGCGCTCGATGGGGTTGAGGAGAAAACCCATGATCCCGGTCTTCTTGCTCTCGGCGCGAAGCAGGATGGCCGCCAGAGCGGGCGAGAGCGTAAGCGCGTTGAAGGCGGAGATCGCGATGGAGAAGGCGATGGTCAGCGAGAACTGCTTGTAGAGAATGCCGGTGGTTCCGGGGAAGAAGCTGACGGGTACGAAGACGGAGATGAGGACGAGCGAGGTGGCGATGACGGCGCTGGTGACCTCTGCCATGGCGATGCTGGTGGCTTCATGCGCGTCCGAGGAGACTGTCTCCATACCGCGGCCGGAGCCTGCGGTTTTGTGATCCAGGACATCGGGGGCGTATGGGTCGGGTTCGGTGGCTTCGGAGCGCGGGGGAATGGCGGCGCTTCCCGACAGGTGGCGCTGCACATTCTCGATGACGACGATGGCGTCGTCGACGACGAGACCGGTTGCAAGCGTGATGCCGAAGAGCGTGAGCGAGTTGATGCTGAACCCGAAGATCTTGATGAACGCGAAGGTGCCGATCAGCGAAACCGGGATAGTGACAGCGGGAATAATGGTGGCTCGCCAGTCCTGCAAAAAGAGGAAGATGACGATAATGACGATGATGATCGCCTGCCCGATCGTGCGGATCACCTCGTCGACGGATTCACTGATGACCAGGGTCGTATCGACAGCAATGATGCCTTTGAAGCCGGGCGGATAGGATTTTTCGAGCTCGGCCAGGACGGCACGGCATTTCTTGTCTACGTCGAGCGCGTTGGCGTTGGAGAGCTGCTCAATCCCGACTCCAACAGCCTCACCGCCGGCGAAGCCTGTGCCCTGAAATTGAAGGTCGGTGTCGTAGGTCTCAGCGCCGACCTCGGAGCGCCCAACGTCTCTGATGAGAACGATTCCATTAGCGGTCGAGCTGTTTTTGATGACGATGTTGTCGAACTGGCGGGGATCGGTGAGACGGCCCACGGCGCGAACGGACATCTGGAAGGCCTGTTTGGAGTCGGAGGGCTGCTGGCCAAGTTGTCCTGCGGCGACCTCGACGTTTTGTTCCGTGAGCGCATTGGTCACGTCGAGTGCAGTGAGGCCGCGAGCGGCGAGGCGGCTGGGGTCGAGCCAAAGGCGCATCGCATACTTGCGCTCGCCAAAGATGATGACGTCGCCGACGCCCGGGACACGCTTGAGGGCATCCTTGATGTAGACGTCGATATAGTTCGAGATGAAGGCCTGCGAGAGCGACTTGTCCGGCGAGATGAAGCCGACGGCAAGGACGAAGTTCGGATTGGCCTTGGTGATGGTGACGCCGGTGTTGTTGACGACGGCAGGAAGACGGCCCTGAACCGAAGCAACACGGTTCTGCACGTCGACGGCTGCGATGTTGAGGTCGTAGCCGGTGTCGAAGGTGATGGTGATGGCCGAGGTGCCGTCGTTGGAGCTGGTGGAGCTCATGTACCGCATTCCCTCGACGCCGTTGATGGACTGTTCGAGGATGATGGTAACGGCGGATTCAACGTCCTTGGAGTTGGCGCCAATGTAGGTGCTGGTGACGACGACCTGCGGCGGCGCGAGCGTCGGATACAGCGAGATCGGCAAAGTCGGGATACAGACGGCGCCAGCGAGCACAATAAGAAGGGCACAAACCGTGGCGAAGATCGGGCGGCGAATAAAAAAATCTACGAACAAGGTGACCTCTGGCCGGGGCGGCTGGCCCACGAATGAAACAAAAGACTACGCGGAGGCAAACGAAACTCCGCAGGAACAGACCAACCCCTAACCTAGCCTAGAGGCTTGACCGGTGCGCCCTCCTGCAAAAATTGCAGGCCGGAGGTGATGACTTTGTCTCCGGTTTTAAGGCCGCCGAGCACTGGATAGGTATTGCCGAACGTCTCTCCAAGCTGGACCGGCACCTGGTGAGCGATGTATCCGTCGCCTTTCGGAGTCGCGACAAAGACGAACGTTTGCCCCCCCACCAGGCTAACCGCGAGCACAGGCACAACCGGAGCAGGTGAGGTACTCCACGTAACGCGGGCCGTCACAAGCTGCTGGTTGCGCAGAATCTCGGCGGTACGCGGAACCTCTGCTTTCGCGAGTATGCTCTGCAGTCCGTTATCCACCTGCGGAGACAGAAAACTGATCCTCGATTTGACGAGCACCTTGCCCGTACCGTCGAGAATTTCTACCGGCAGGCCCTGGCGAACCTGCGTCGCTCGCTCTGTCGGAATATAGATATAGGCCTCGAGATCTGCGTTCTCATCCACGGTCGTCAGCTGAGTCGTAGGGGAAACATAATCGCCCAGATGCACCGGAATGTCGCCGACGATGCCATCGAACGGCGCGCGAATCTCGTAGTACGCCAACTGCTGCGCCTGCGTGTCGGTAAGCGCGATATTCGACTCGTAGTCGGCCTTGGCGTTCTGGTAGGCTTGCGTCGCTTGATCGAAAGCATCACGCGAAACCACGCCGGCCTCGAAGAGCTTGCGCTGGCGTTCTTCCTCAATCTGCGTGTAATCGTAAAGAGCCTTCTTCTGCGCCTGGGTTCCCCTCTGCGACAGCACCGTTGCGGCCTGCCTCAGCGGATCGATGCGCATCAGCGCCTGCCCGGCCTTAACCAGATCCCCCGACTTGACGAAGATCTTGACCAAATTGCCGTCAACCTGTGGCTGCATCGTTGCCGAGCGGCGACTCTTAATTGTGGCGACATAGCTGTCGGAGCTGGGCACCGGCGACAGCGTAACCGGGGCAACCTGCACGGGCATCGCCCCTGGTGGCGGCGCTGCAGGAGCCGCGGATTTACAACCGGCAACGAGGCACGCTGCCGCGCAAACGAATGTGGGAAGGACGCGGCGGAGATTCATAGGCAGGGGCACGGTACTTCTCCTTCAAATTCTCCGATAGACGGAGGTTTCGACGGCGGCAGAAAGGATTCTGCATGAGACAACGGATACGGAGATACAGAACGCAAGGTTCTGCGCGGCAATACTTTACAAGGCAACCGGTTGAATTCCATTTTAGATGAAGCGGCAGGGCCGAAAGGTTCGAAAATCTGCGATTCAAAAGAGATGCGGAAAATAACTCAACCAATCCACAGCAAGACCAATTGCTCGTTCAGACACCGGGAACGCCCTTGTCAGCAAACGAAAAGGGGTTGAAACTCTCGTGACGGTCGAACGCGTCGGAGTGTTCCGCCCGTTTGAGCCAGTTGATGACCAGATACGTCAGCGGCGTCGCGATCACCTCATAGCCCACCTTCAGAGCATAGCCGGTAACGATAATATTCAGCAGTGTTCGAACAGGATAGATTCCGCCAAACGTCAGGATGATGACGAGTGTCGTGTCCACAGCCTGTCCGACAACTGTCGAGCCAATCGTCCGCGTCCACAGCATGCGGCCGTTGGTCACCAGCTTCATCCGCGCCATCGTGTACGAGTTGGCAAACTCCCCCGCCCAGAAAGCGATCAGGCTGGCAGCGAGAATGCGTGGGATGAACCCGAAGACCGTAGCGAAGGCCTTCTGGTTCTGCCAACCTGGAGCCGATGGCAGAGCGATGACAATCGCCGCAATCACATAGAGTAGCGCGGTACCGAAGAAGCCCAGCCAGATGGCGCGGCGCGACGCGGCGTATCCATACACTTCGGTAAAGACATCTCCGAAGATATACGTAATCGGAAAGAGCAGAATCGCACCACTGACCGCGAATGGCCCGATCGACCACTTCCCTGCACCCACGGGGCCGATAAGACACACCTTCTGCGCGATCAGGTTCGAGACCAGCAGAATCACCACAAACGCAGTAGTCAGCGCGTCGAGGTATTTATAGCGCCGAACGGTCGCGCGCATCGTCCCGGGTTGAATCATGTCGACTGGCAAGGGTTCTACAACCAGTATGCCGTGAGTATCGAGATGCGGCCAGTCTTTGACACTGAATCTCGATATTGTTAGCGTTGACAATGGAGCGGTTGCCAACGCGCTGAGCCGCCATCCTTGCACCGTCCCTGTCGTCTAGCCCGGCCCAGGACACCGCCCTTTCACGGCGATAACATGGGTTCGAATCCCATCGGGGACACCAATCGCTACGGGGTTTCGGACCCAGCCGAGCGATGATAGCGGATTACATCGCCAAGTGTAACCGTATCTACCCACCCCGGACCATGCACCGCGATCGTGCCATCCGACATTAGTAATGCCGAATCTGTTGAGGTAGTCCTGCGGATATCCGTCGGCCTCTTTGAGAATCGCATTAAGTGCAACCTTAGCCATGGTTCGCGTTGCACGATCGCCTTGCGTGCCTCAAAATCCTGCAACGAAAGCAGGAGATGCGGATCGAGCGATGGATCTGTAGTTGTCGTTTGAGCGGCGACAAGACCGCCCATAGACAATCTCGCCGAAGCACGAGGGATAGTAGACGGATAACTCTCATCTGCTCGGAGGGAGGCCACCCAAATAATAGACGCTCAAACTCGGAGCTGCTTTTACCAATCGCTCAAGCTCTGGATCTGGAAAACGCTGGACATACGGAGGAGCCCAGCCAATCTGATCTCCACTGACCACCTTCGGCACATCTTGTTGCACGCCGGTCGCCTTCACAAATGGCGTGGGATCGTTGAGGCCGGCTATCGAAAAGTCGACAAGCCGATGGATTGCGCCCTTGGCATGAGCATACATATCCAATTGATTCGCCTCTCCAAACTCCGCAAGCAGAATCAGAGGAGCGAGAGCATAAAGATGGTAGTGCAAAGCTCGGCTGCCTCTGGCCATCTCTAACGGAAGCGATCCATCTGGCTGAATCTGGTTAACTCCATTGTCGTAAGTCGTCATCGCCCAATCAAAGTCTCGGCGATTGTTCGCAGTTACTCCAATTGCAGCGAGTTCGACACCCGCCCAATAAAGATGATTATTCTGACTGTCTCCCTGCCCTGCTCTCTTATGCGTGTCGTAATAATTTTTCGTCTGCTCTCCGACGCTTTCCATCCATTTGGCGATCGTGTCCGTCTGTTCCGGCGTCGCAATGCCAGTTTCTCTGACCTTCAGATAGGCAATTGCAATCGCGCCAGCGACCCAACCCTGCACATAGTAGGCTTGATTGGATGACATCTTACCGGCAAGAGAATGCTCGCCGGCCAAAGTCACAATTTGCCCCACGGCGCATTGCGCTGCCGCGCGAGAGCCTGTTGCACGGAAATCGTCAGCCGCTTTGACGATTGCCATGCCGACATTTTTCACACCGTCACTTGATTTGCGATAAGCCTCTTGCCGTACCGGGTCGATGATGGAGTGGGTCGGATCATCCAGCCTGTAGAAGCCGTCGGTCACCAAATCGGGTGCGATGTGCGCCATGGCGGGACAGGCATAGGCCGCATCGGTCACGGTCACAGGCTTTCCGTCCCACGGAGAACGAAGAGGCTGCGGCTCTGCAGCGGCGAGAACAGGAATTCCGAGCGCAATGAAGGCCGACAAAACGGCACATCGGGAGAATCCGGCAGGGGTAAGTCTGAACAGCAGTGGGCATACCGATCGATTCATCACAGTCATTTGCACACCAGTAATTCCTCGGCGCAAACTAGAAGCCTCTCTCCCGCAGTCCTACGTTCCTCTTTCGCAGCCAAAATACCGCAGGGTTGCTCAGAGGTTCCTTAGGCGGAAAGAAGATCCAGCCGAACCGAGACTCATACTACCCTACCGAAAAATTGCACCTCTGAAATCTACGGCGTAGAGCCATCAACAAGACTCGAAAACAGAGCCCCGCGACTGGTAGCATTGTTCTTTCAATAGGAGGCTGGTGATGTCCGCTACGTCCACACTCTCCCCTTCCCTTCCCGCGACTCGCAAGCTGCGCGAGATTCACCATTGGATCAACGGCCAGACGGTAACCGGAGCCTCCGGGCGATTCGGAGACGTCTACAACCCGGCCACCGGCGAGGTGCAGGCGAAGGTCACGCTGGCAACTCCCGCGGAAGTCGATACCGCCGTCAATGCAGCCTCCGCTGCCTTTCCCGATTGGGCAGCACAGCCGCCACTTCGCAGAGCACGTGTACTCTTCCGCTTTCGAGAGATCTTTGAGCGCCGTCTCGACGAAGTTGCAGCCCTTCTAACCAGCGAGCATGGCAAAGTCTTCTCCGATGCCAGAGGCGAAGCCACCCGCGGACTCGAAATCGTCGAGTTCGCAACCGGCATCCCGCAGTTGCTTAAAGGCGAATTCACCGAGCAGGTAGGCTCCGGCATCGACAGTTGGTCGATCCGTCAGCCATTGGGAGTCGTCGCAGGCATCACCCCGTTCAACTTCCCTGCTATGGTCCCCATGTGGATGTTTCCCATCGCCCTCGCATGCGGCAATACCTTCGTTCTCAAGCCAAGCGAGCGCGACCCCAGCGCCTCACTCCTTCTGGCCGAGATGCTGAAGGAAGCAGGACTCCCCGATGGCGTCTTCAACGTAGTCCACGGAGACAAAGTCGCCGTCGACGCTCTGCTGGCCCACCCCACGGTGCAGGCAGTCAGTTTCGTCGGATCGACGCCGATCGCCGAATACGTCTACCGCGAAGGAACGAGGCACGGCAAACGAGTCCAGGCGCTTGGTGGCGCGAAGAACCATATGATCGTCATGCCCGACGCGGACCTCGATCAGGCAGCCGATGCTCTCGTCGGTGCGGCCTACGGTTCGGCTGGTGAGCGATGCATGGCCATCTCAGTCGCTGTCACGGTAGGCAATGCGACAGCCGACGCTCTGTTAGGCAAACTCGAACAGCGCATCGAAAAGCTACAGATGAGCGACGGCATGAAGGAAGGCGCGGAACTCGGACCTCTGGTCACCAAAACCCATCTGGAGCGCGTTACCGGATACCTCCAGTACGGAAAAGACGAAGGCGCTCAGCTGGTCGTCGATGGGCGGGAAACTGCAACACCCAAGGGCGAAGGATTCTTCCTTGGAGCCTGCCTCTTCGACCACGTCAAACCAGAGATGAAGATTTACCGCGAGGAGATCTTTGGCCCGGTTCTGGGAGTCGTCCGCGTCAACAACTTCGAGACCGCCCTGACCATGATCAACGAACACGAATACGGCAACGGAACGTCCATCTTCACCCGCGACGGCGACACAGCCCGGGATTTCGTCCATCGCGTCCAGGTCGGCATGGTGGGCGTCAACGTGCCAATTCCCGTTCCAATGGCATTCCACAGCTTCGGAGGATGGAAGCGCTCTCTCTTTGGCGACCACTCCATCTACGGGCCGGAGGGAGTTCGCTTCTACACCCGGCTCAAAACGGTCACGTCGCGTTGGCCCACGGGCATCCGCACCGGGGTGGACACCTCGATGCCAACTCTGGGATAAATCTCAACCCGTTTTCAAAAGAAAGGCCGCTCCCAAAGAGAGGCCTCATTCTTGACAATCTCTCCTCACCAGCATCCCTGCTTTTTCCAGAGCCGATGAAAACGAAAAGGGGAAGTCCAACCGTAAAGTATCTGCTTTGAAGACTTTGCACAAGATAAGGGGATGGGGGGGGACCACCCATCGCATCACCGGCCAGCACCAGTATCCGGATCGGCCAACGCGTCCGCCATCCCAAGGTGCTTATCCAGAGCCGCGATACCGCGATCGATCTCCTCCTTGGTCACGATCAGAGGCGGAGCAATAACAAAATGCGAGACCCAAGCCTGAATCGTCACGCCCTCGCCAAGAATCTTCGCCGCAATCTGATCGACCAGCAGAGACTTTCCCGAAACCTTGTCCTCGTAGGTATTGAAGGGTTCCTTTGTCTCATGGTTCTTGGCCAGATCGACCGCCCAGAAAAGCCCTTTCCCGCGAACATCCCCAACGCTCACATGCCTGTTCTTGAGATCATGAAGCTTCCCTTCAACATACGGTGCAAGTTCACGCGCACGCTCGACCAGTCCGAGGCGCTGCATCTCGTGGATCGTGGCAACAGCCGGTGCGAGCGTCAGCGGATGCGCCTCATAAGTATGACCATGAGCAAAGTAGTGATCCTGAAAGAACTCCGCAATCTTCCCGCTCGTTGCGCATAGCCCGAGCGGAACATAGGCGGAGGTAATGCCCTTGGCCGTCACGAGAATATCCGGAACAACTCCCCAGTGATTCATCGCAAACCACTCTCCCGTCCGGCCCCACCCCGTCATCACCTCATCCGCAATCAATAAAACTCCATATTCATCGCATATCCGGCGAAGCTTCGGCATGTACTCGTCTGGCGGAACGATAACGCCGTTCGTCCCCACAATCGGCTCAACCAGAACCGCAGCCACATCGGACTCATTGCGAATCATGTGCTCGATGTAATCCGCACACGCGATCCCGCATCCAGGATAGGTATGCCGAATCGGACATTTGTAGCAGTGCACCTCCGGCGCAAAGAGGATGCCCGGCCCCTTGCCGCCAGGCTCCATAGCCCATCGTCGTGGATCGCCAGTAGCCGCAATCGAACCGGCGGTCGAGCCATGATAAGAACGGTAGCGTGCGATGATCTTCGTCTTGCCGGTGTACATCCGCGCAATCTTGAAGGCCGCTTCATTAGCTTCGGTTCCGGATGTCGTGAAGAAAAACTTGTTTAGCCCTTTCGGAAGCACCTCGGTGAGAAGTTGCGAAAGTTCAGCACGCGCAGTCGTAGCATAGCCCGGCATTGCATAACTCAGTTGCTGCGCCTGTCGAGCAATCGCATCAATCACAGCCTGATTCTTATGACCAAGATTCGAACACATCAGCTGCGAAGAAAAATCCAGATACCGCTTCCCTGCTCCGTCGATGATGTAGCACCCTTCAGCATCCACAACATGCATCGGGTTCCAGTTCTTCTGGAATCGCCATGTGCCGTAATTATGTTGCCGGGTAAGATCGACAACCTGCTCGGTGGTGAACTTCTGTGCTTCGACTGCCTCAGTGGTTTTCATAGTGCCTAATCCTATTCGTTAGTGTCTGGGTATGTCATCGGAGATGAGCGACGCAAAAACATCCGCCCTGTACCTCAGCATGAGGAAATAGTAGCTGGCGGCCGCCACAAAAAACCCGACGAACCAAGCGTAATCATAGAGAAATCGCAGGACCGGAACCGCTAGTCCAATCAAAGCGACGATGACTCCAGCGACAAGAGCAACAATCGCTCGTGGATTGATCCCACGCGTATATTCGTATGGTCCGCCGCGGCGATACAACGAAACGGTATCCAAGCGAGTCCCGCGAATCAGAAAATAATCCGCGACCATAATGCCAGCAACTGGGCCCAACAATCCGGAGTAGCCGATCAACCATCCGAAGATGTAACTCCCGAAGGTGCTCATCAGCTTCCATGGCATCATCGCAAGCCCAAGCAGACCCGTAATCATTCCACCTGTACGGAAGCTGATCAGCCCCGGAGCAAGATTCGAGAAGTCGTTCGACGGAGAGACAACATTCGCGCCGATATTGACGTTAAGGGTCGCAACCAGCAAAGCGACAAGCGCCAAAAGAGCAGCCAATGGCTGATGAAAGCGCCCAAGCAGCGTAATCGGCGACCAGATCGGCTCACCGAAGATCGTAACTGACGCCGAGGTGCACGCGATTCCGATAAACGAGTACAGCACCATAGCGATCGGAAGTCCAAACGCTTGTCCGGCAATCTGCGAATCCTGCGACTTCGCATAACGCGTAAAGTCTGGAATGTTCAAAGAGAGCGTAGCCCAATAGCCGACCATCGCTGTAAGTGAAGGAAAGAAGAACCGCAGGAAGCTGCCAGTGGTGTGGAATCTGCTGGGCGCGGACAACATCGGCCCAAAGCCACCAGCCTTGTGCCGCATCCAAAAGAGCAGAATGAACGACATCACAAGCATGAAAGGCGCCGAATAACTCTGCAGGAACCGGATCGATTCAACGCCGCGCCACACGACATACATATTAAGGAGCCAGAATCCAAGAAAGCTCGCCCACAGAACGGAAGGCATATGGGCCGTAGCGGGCCATAATACAGCAAGCATTGCGGCGATTGCCTGCCCACCCAGCCAGGACTGAATCCCAAACCACCCGCACGCAACCAAAGCACGCAGCATCGCAGGAAGATTCGCTCCGCAGGTACCAAAACTGGCGCGAACAAAGACTGGAAACGGAATACCATACTTAGCCCCGGCGTGCGCGTTCAAAAGCATCGGAACAAGCACAATCAGATTGCCTAAGAGGATCGTGAAGATCGCCTGCTTCCAGTTCATACCGCCCGCAATCAGCGACGAGGCAAGCATGTAAGTCGTCACCTCCATCGACATCGAAAACCACAGCGCGATGTAGTTGTAAGTACCCCAGGTACGCTGTGCCTTTGTCGTTGGGGCGAGGTCATCGTTATAAAGACGTGGATCGTGTCGAGTTTCCAACACAACCGCAGACTGATCAACGATGCCTGGGGTGGTTGAGCTCACTGCCACGCTCCTCCCTTCGCCTCACGTCGGAGATATTCGCCCCGCCCCGTCGCAGCGACATAGTTGCCGCTGTCTGCAATCAATTCTCCGCGCGAATACACTTGGCGGGCATTGCCCTTTACCTTCCATCCTTCGAACATCGAATAATCGCACCGCATATGATGAGTCGCGGCGGAGATCAAATGCTCTGCCTCCGGATCCCAGAGCACAATGTCAGCGTCCGAACCCACAGCGATCGTCCCCTTCTTCGGGTACATTCCAAAGATCCGTGCCGGCGCAGTGGAAGTAATCTCCACAAATCGCTGCAATGTTATCTTTCCGGCATTCACGCCGTAGTGGAAGAGCAATTGCAATCGATTCTCCACGCCCGGGCCGCCATTTGGGATCTTGCTGAAGTCATCCTTTCCAAGTTGCTTCTGATCAGCGAAACAAAATGGACAGTGATCTGTCGAAACCACCTGCAAGTTGTCCGCTACTAGCCCATCCCACAACTTCGGCTGATTCTTCTTCTCTCGCAGTGGCGGAGTAAACACATACTTAGCCTCTTCGAAACTTTTACCCGGCATTTGGTCTTCGATGGAAAGAAGAAGATATTGCGGACACGTCTCCGCAAACGCGGGCAGCCCTCGATCGCGCGCCTCGCGAACCTGATTCAACGCATCTTCGCTCGAAAGGTGAACGATATAAATCGGGACACCCGCGATCTCCGCCAGCGCAATGGAGCGATGCACAGCCTCTGCCTCAGCCTTTGTCGGTCGCGTCAGCGCATGGTAGATCGGCGCCGTCCTCCCTTCAGCCAGTGCCTGCTGCACGATCACGTCGATCGCGTTTCCATTCTCCGCATGCATGCAGACCAACGCGCCGTTCTTCGAAGTTTGTCTTAGGGCCTTGAAGATCGTGCCGTCGTCCACCATCAGCACATTCGGATATGCCATAAATAGTTTGAAGCTGGCGACCCCCTCGCGCACCATATCGTCCATATCGTGCAGCCCCTGCCTCCCATTGTCCGAGCCGAGGTCGGTCACGATCATATGCAGTCCATAATCGATGCACGCCTTTCCCTCTGCCTTTGCGCGCCAGATGTCGAGTGCATCCCGCATGCGCGTTCCCCGAACCTGAATAGCAAAATCGACGATTGTCGTTGTGCCGCCAATGGCAGCCGCGCGTGTACCGGTAAGAAAATCATCGGCCGACACTGTCCCGCCAAATGGCATATCCATGTGGGTATGAGCATCGACGCCCCCTGGTAAAACAAGAAGCCCCGAAGCATCCACAACCGCGTGCCCTTTAGGGTCGATAGCTGCGCGCACGCCGCGTATCGTATTGCCTTCAATCAGTACATCCACCTTTTCAACACGCTCTGCGGTGACAACGGTGCCATTCTGAATCAAGGTTCCCATACTCGCTCCAGACCCATTCAACAACAAAGTTGCATAACCTGGGAATCAACGCCATCCAGAAAAATCCTTGTGGCGTCAGCCATTGGTGCTCATCACTTCTTGCGCGCCCGGCGGAACAAGCCCTTTGGCAGTGCGCTCTTCCCAACTTTCAAACGGCACGCCGTTGTTGACGCGCTCCATCGTGATGCAGTTCTCAACCGGACAAACCAAGTAGCAGAGATTACATCCGACGCAATGATCTTCATCAACTCTCGGGATGCGATCGAGTGGCGTAACTGTATTTGTGAATGCCGTACCCGCATCAAGTTTAGGAATCGGCGTCGTCGAGATGCGTCGAGCTGCTTCCGCTTCGACCATTGATGGCGTCCGAGTTGTGTCCGGCGCGGGCGCGGTTCGATCCAGGTGAATGCATTGATGCGCTCCGTCCCAGCAGGCGGTGTAGCAAAGCTGACAGCCTATGCAAAGATTCTCATGAATCCTGGCAACAATCTGGTAGTTCAGATTCAACTGCTTCCACTCGCGAACATTCGGAAGCGACAACCCGCGAAAATCATCGATGCTCGCGAAGTTCTTCTCCGCCATCCACGCGAGCAGACCGTCCTGCATATCCTCGATAATGCGATATCCATAATGCATAGCCGCCGTGCACACCTGTACGGTGCCACAACCAAGCAAAATAAATTCCGCGGCATCGCGCCAACTGCCGATACCGCCAATGCCGGAAAGCGGAAGAGCGCTTGCAGGATCGGACTGTATCTGCTGCACCATATTAAGCGCGATCGGTTTAACCGCAGGACCGCAGTAACCTCCATGCGAACTCTTGCCGTCGACACTCGGGTTTGGCTCAAAGGTGTCAAGATCAATGCCCGTAATCGAGTTGATGGTGTTGATAGCAGACAGGGCATCGGCGCCACCGCGTCGCGCAGCCCGTGCAGGAATGCGTATGTCGGAGATGTTCGGCGTTAACTTGACGATGACCGGCGTTCGCGCCTTCTCTTTCACCCATCCCGTAATCTGCTCGCAGTACTCTGGCACCTGCCCGACGGCGGAACCCATACCGCGCTCACTCATGCCGTGAGGACATCCAAAGTTGAGCTCAAGCCCATCGGCGCCGGCATCCTCCGCGCGTTGCACCATATCGTGCCACGTCTCGCGCTTGCTCTCAACCATCAACGAAGCAATCACAATGTGTTTCGGGTATCGCCGTTTCACCTCAGCAATCTCCTGCAGGTTGACCTCCGTCGGACGATCGGAGATGAGTTCAATATTATTGAAGCCCATCATCCGCCGCCCCTCCCAATCGATCGAGGAATAACGCGAGCTCACATTCGTAATCGGCGCACCAATCGTCTTCCAGACAGCTCCGCCCCAACCTGAATCAAACGCCCGCATAATCTGTTCGCCGCAGTTGGTCGGCGGTGCCGACGCGAGCCAAAATGGATTGAGGCATGGGATACCGCAGAACGTCGTTTCCAGTGTTGGCTTAGGTTTTGGCATATTTTCCCTCCAGCCATGCGGCAATCCCAATCCCCGCGCGCTTTCCGTCCGCCACGGCATCCACTACCTCACGGCCGCCATTCGTACAGTCTCCTCCGGCAAAAAACTTTGGGTTGAATGTCTGGCCCGTCACGCGATCGATAAGAACACGCCCACGTTCAAGCTGCACCTTCGCGCCCGCACTTCCAACCTCAGAGAGAAAGCTCGCGTGGGTAGCTTGTCCAATCGACAGCACGATCAGATCCGCTTCGAGCGAAAACTCTGTCCCGGCCTCCGGAACAAGTGAACCAGCTTCAGTCGGCACAAGCTTCGTTAGTTCAAGGCTTCGCACAGACCTATCACCACGTATGCCGATTGGCTGAACATACCACAGGAACTTAACACCCTCGTTTCGGGCATGCTCATATTCAAATGGGAATGCAGACATCTGTTCCGGGCCACGACGATACACGATGTGCACCTCGGTAGCCCCGAGCCTGACAGCCGCAATTGCCGCATCGATTGCGGTATTTCCGGCTCCCACCACGACCACGCGCGCCGGCACGGCAGTATGTTCACCGGACTTGTAGCCGGCGATCAGATCCAGCGCATTCGTAACACCCACAAGATCTTCTCCAGCGATTCCAAGCCGGTGAATCGCCCCAAGCCCGATTCCCAGAAACACAGCGTCGTGCTTCTGTTCGATTTCAGCGAGCGCGGTAGCATCGATCATCGTGTCAAAGTGAAAATTCACGCCCAGTTGCGAGAGCATCTCAATCTCACGCAGACTCTCGACCAATGGCAATTTATATTCGGCGACCCCGTAAGTATTCAATCCCCCTGGCAGCGGTCGTGCGTCATAAATCCCGGCACGAATGCCGCGCCGGCGAAGCTCCGCCGCACATGCAAGCGATGCAGGCCCGGCGCCAACCAGCGCGACAGAGAATCCCGTCTCAGCCGCAGTCTCAAACGGCAGCGAAGCTCCACTCTGATAGAACGAGTCCATTGCAAAGCGCTGCAGCCGTGCGATCTGAATCGGTTGTTTGTTGTACCTGTGCATCACACAGGCCCCTTCGCACAGTACCTCTACCGGACATGCTCGCGCGCAACTCCCGCCCAGAATATTTGCATCGAGAATTGTCCGCGCGGAGCCAGCCAGATTGCCGCTAGCAATCTTCTTAATGAACCGTGGTACATCAATATGGGTCGGGCAAGCGGTTGTGCAAGGCGCGTCGAAACAATAGAGGCAGCGATTGGCTTCGGGCACCGCTGCCTGTCTATCAAACGGCGGATGCAAGTCGTCGAAGCGCTTCGCCACCTCCGGCCGCGTCGTAATCTGCTGATGAAATGGAATGCGTTCGCTCATCGGACTAGGCCGTCTCTCTGCGAACGAATAAGTCGCAGAAATCAATTGTCAGGGACGCATCACGAAACATCTTGGAAAAATTCACGCAACTGCGCAAACTTCCACAATCGAAAAGCTGTAGCTCCATGGAAGACGACAACGACCCTCCTTCCGCTCGAACCTGTTTCCGCATTCAGAAGTGACTATTATGCACTATCGCAGCAAACCCAGACGCACGAAAAAAGAAAAGCCTTTTGAACATTGAAGCTAACCCCCGCTTCCCTCCGTAATTAGCCAGTTCAATGTCTTCCTGGCAAGCCGGTCGAAGGCCTCGACCGCCATCTCCAGATCGTTGACCCTCGTATCCTCTGCCTTATTGTGGCTGAGTCCCGCAAGCGACTGAGTGAACATCATCACCGTAGGAATTCCAGTCCGCGCGACCTCGGCAGCATCATGCAAAGGCCCCGAGGGGAGCCTGTGCGATGCGGTTGCAATCTCGCGAACCGCCTCCTCGCAAAACTGAATCAGTCGCGGATCGAATGAGATGGGTTCGATGCTCCAGATCTTCGACCACACGACCGTGCATCCCTCTTCCGCGGCAAAACGCTCACTGGCCTCTCGCACCTCGGCTAACATGGATGCCAGTACCTCGGCATCGAGGTCGCGCATATCAAGAGTCGTCTCGCAACGCCCAACTACCGCCGTCACAATCCCCGGAAAGGTCTTCACGCTACCCATCGTTGCAACGGCGTCCGGATGCCTCCGTGCAATCGGACGGATCTCGAGTGCGAGCTTCGCTGCAGCCGCCAATGCGTCGCGGCGCACGCCCATCGGAGTCGAGCCCGAATGAGCCTCCTGTCCCTGAAAGGTCACCGCATAACGCTCAACTCCCTTCGTGCCGAGCACCACGCCAAGCGGAAGACCCATATTCTCGAGAACCGGACCCTGTTCGATGTGCAATTCAAGATAAGCCACCGCACTGCTCCGTTCAACGCCTGCTTCCCCAATCCGATCGATCTCAACACCACATTGGCGAAGAGCGGCCTCCAGGCTGATTCCATCGCGGTCCGTACGAATGCGGTCGATCGCAATCGTATGGGTGCCAGCAAAAGCCGAAGAGCCGAACAAACTACGGCCGAATCGAGCACCCTCCTCATCGGCCCAATCCACTAGGCGGATCGTGATCGGCGGTCTGCCATCGAAATCCTCGGAGAGACCTCGCAAAACCTCAAGGCCTGCAAGCACGCCAAGACAACCATCCAGCCAACCGCCGTTCGGAACTGAGTCAAGATGACTCCCAAGAACAAGCGCGCGGCCGGACTCCCCCGGAAGCGTCGCCCAGGAGTTCCCCGCGGCATCGTAGCGATGTTCCACAGGCATACCTTTCAGCTTGCCTAGAAACCATGCGCGTGCCTCCAGCCATGTCGGGCTCCATGCGATACGTTGCGCACCATTCGCGCCGCCCGTCAAAGCACGAAGCTCCTGAAGGTCTGCAATCACCCTGCGTGGATCGATCGGCATTCCTCTCCTCCCAAAGCTTACAGGCTACACCTTGCACAGCTACTCCTTGCTTAGCACAGCGACGCCATATTGCTCCAGTTTCACAGAGCCGACGCGTCCGCCCCCCAAGACATCCGTCATCGGGGCCGGCAAACTTACAGTCACGATGCCCTCGCCAAAGTTCACCAGAATCCAAACCGTCTTCTTTTCGACATTGTTCTCCTGGCAGCTGCGCACATACATATCCACGCCCTTCGGCAGGTTGATTGGCAGCAGTTGAATCCCGCTCGCTTCCACCATCCACTTCGCGGCGGCATCCATCGTCTTTTCATCCAGCCAGGCACCGATATACGTAATGCTTCCCTGACCCACTGCCTTTGTAATTGCTGCTGGTTGGCCGTCGAGCCAACCGTTGCTCTTGCCATAACGCATCAGCACACGGGCCTGCGGATCCTTCACGCTCAACTGCTCTGCCCAAATCTTCCCCGGCCCCGAGCCCCAATCCCCCGCAACGGGAACGTCCTGATCCAGCGCATAAAACTGCTCTACCCTGCCACCTAGCATCGCTCCCAGCGGGCCCGGCTGCCGCTCCGGTTGAAGTCCGTTATCCTCGTTCTTCATGGCGCTACGCTGACCAAGCACCAGATGCCCTCCACCCTGAACGTAATCCATCAGGTTCTTTGTCTGCGCCTCGGTGAGCAGGTTCAGCGCCGGCGCAACTACCAGCTTGTACTGACTCAACGGAACCGAAGGCGAGACAATATCCACGTCATGCACCAGCGCGCGCAGTGGTCCGTAGTAGCCCAGCAGAGCTTCAATCGGATCAAAGGCAGTGTTGTGTCTCTGCCAGTTCACCGCCCACCGGCTGTCATACGAGTGCAGTAGCGCAACCTCAGAGTGCGGTTCGGTTCCTCTCAATGCCGGCCCAGCCTTCTCAAACTCGTGCCCAAACTGCGCGACCTCGTCGTACAGAGGAACTGGAGTTCCATCAGCGCCCACCAGCGTGCCGTGGTACTCCTCCTGGCCATTCAGCGCGCTGCGCCACTGCCAGTAAGAGACCGCATCCGCGCCATGACCGACATCATGCCAGGCCATCGCTCGCACTTCACCCTTGTCGAGCGCATTGTTGTCCTTCGACCAGTTGACAAATCCAGGTTGCGTCTCCATCACCCAGAAGTTCTTGCGCAGAAAGCCCCGCGTCAGATCATGCGCTGCGCCGTTAAGCACTGGGTCGAGATGCCCCGTTCCCACATAGTCGTCCCACGCGGCAATATCCAGATCCTGACTGACCGTATAGTGATCGTATGCATCGAACCATCCCATCATGTTCGTAGTGATGAACTGCCGCGGATCGCTATGTTCTCTGATCTTGTCGAGCTGAACCTTTTGATAGCTGCGCCACGTATCGCTGACAAACCGCCTCCAGCTCAATAACAGTCCGGGATTGCCGTTCGACGTCTCAATCGGAATCTGACTCCAGTCGGAGTAAGTCTGGCTCCAGTAGCTGGTCGTCCAGCGCGCATTCAGATTATCGAGCGTGCCATAACGAGCCTTCAGCCACGCCTGAAACTGCTGCTTTGTCTTCGGCCCATACGACGCATTGGCATACTCATTGTCGATCTGCCAACCGATCACATTCGGATCATGACCAAACCGAATCGCCATCTGCTCTGCCATCTTGCCGGCCAGTTCGCGGTACTTTGCATTAGACCAATCGAACTGCTGCCGGTTCCCGTGCGCATCCTTGCTGCCATCTTCCTTCGTGCGCAGTGTCTCGGGATACTTCGACGTCAACCACGCTGGCGGCGCGGCGCTCGGCGTGCCCAATACCACGGCGATGTGATGCTTCTCCGCCATGCGCACAGCTCGTTCGACCCAATCCAGGTCATAATGCCCTTCGCTCGGCTCCATCGTGCTCCAGGCAAACTCAGTAATCCGTACAAAGTGAATGTGCGCCTTCTCCATCAGCGTCAAATCAGCGTCCCACCGCGACTCAGGCCACTGCTCCGGATACCACGCGGTTCCCAGATAGAGCGGCATCTTTGACTCTGGCTTTTGTTGCTCCTGCGATGAAGCTGGCCAAACAGCAAACAACGTCGCGAAGACAATCAATGAACTTATGGCGAAATCACCAGCACCGCGAAACATCTTCATGAATGTCCTTTGCAAGGAAACAAGCTTCAATCTTTACTCTTGTCCCTCATCAGATCTTCAAACTGGCCTGCCGAAGCACCTCAGTCGCCGCCTCTGGAGTAATATCCCGCTGCGGCGAGCCCAACAGTTCGTACCCAACCATAAACTTCCGAATACTGGCCGACCGCAACAGCGGAGGATAAAAGTGTGCGTGGAACTGCCACTCCGGATGTTCTTCCCCGTCATACGGCGCGGGATGCAATCCCATCGAATAAGGAAACGGCGTATCGAAGACCTGATCGTAGGTTGCAGTGATCTTCTGCAAAATAGCAGCGAAATCCAACCGCTCAGTCTCAGTGAAGTCTTGAAGCTGAGCCACATACCGGAGTGGGAGAATCATCACCTCGAACGGCCACACCGCCCAGAAAGGCACCACCGCAACAAAGTTCCCATTCCGCGCCACAACACGCTCTCCAAGAGACTCCTCCATCTTCTGGTACTCACACAACATGACCGTAGCGTTCCTTTCAAAATACTCTCGCTGTCCACCCAACTCCGCCACAACTTCGTTCGGAACCGATCGGCTGGCCCAAATTTGTCCGTGCGGATGCGGATTGCTGGCCCCCATCATTGCCCCGCGATTCTCAAATATCTGCACATAGCCAATGTCATCTCGCGATCCAAGCTCGACACACTGTTCCGCCCATACATCGACCACCGTGCGAATCTCTTCCACAGACATCTTGGCCAGAGTAAGATCATGCCGCGGCGAAAAGCAGATCACGCGGCACACTCCGCTCTCTCCCTCCGCCACCAACAGGCCTTTGCCGCCTTCGTCATTCGAAAACTTTGGGGAGTCCAGCTTTAGCGCCGCAAAATCATTTTCGAAGACATAGGTACTCGTGTACTTCTCCGTCCGCACTCCCCCCGCTCGCAGATTCCCCGGACATAGATAGCACTCCGGATCATACGCAAGCGCAGTAACGGGAGCCTTGGTCTCAGTCTGCCCTTGCCACGGCCGTTGCGTCCGGTGCGGCGACACCAGCACCCACTCCCGCTTCAAAGGATTGAGCCGACGGTGAGGATTCTGCTTCGCCAGCAGGTTCATGCCACTCCACCCTTCCCTGCCAGCGCGAACGCACCATCCGACGGCGTACACACAAAGCAGTCCGGCTCAATCCCTGTCTTCGCCCTATACTTGCGCTGCACCGTCGCGACAAATCTCTCTGCCGCATCCGCGCGCACCACGTTCACGGAACATCCGCCAAACCCTCCCCCGGTAATGCGCGCCCCAAAGCACTCTTCCTGCTCCATGGCGATCCCAACCAGCACATCGACCTCCTCGCAACTAGCCGCAAAATCATCTCGCACACTCTCATGCGCCTTGACCATCAACGTACCGAACCGCTTCATATCGCCCGCCAATAGTGCCTTCCGGGCCTCCATGACGCGAACATTCTCCGTAATGATATGGCGACACCGTTTAAAACTCGCCTCAGACATCTTGTCCCTGCATGCATCAAGGTCCGCAAGCGTCGCATCCCGGAGCAACTCAATTCCAGGACGTTCGCAACGCAACACCATTTGGCCCGCCTCCACCTCGGTGCTCCGATCACCGTACTTACCCGTCGCTACCGCATGCTTCACCATCGAATTACAGATGACCACACGCATCTGATCCGGCAAAGGCAGCAACTCAAACTCAAGAGAGCGCGTATCCAGCAGCATCGCCCGATTCGCCACACAACCGGCCACGGCGAACTGATCCATAATGCCGCTCTTCGCGCCGACATACTCGTTCTCTGCACGCCGGCAAAGAGTCGCAACCTTCTCCAGAGGCAACTCCACCCCTGCGTGGTTCAGCAGCGCCATAGCCGTCGCAACCTCAACCGAAGCAGATGAACTCAACCCTGCGCCCAACGGCACATCCCCCGTCAGACTCATGCTGAAACCACTGATAGCAACTCCCTCCTTACCGAGGCTCCACAGTACTCCCGCAGGATAATCGCTCCAACTTCCAGCCGGCGATCGCTGCAACGATATCTCGAAGCCAACCTCTTCGTCATAGTTAGCCGAATAGAAAACTGCACGCCCATCCTCGCGCCCGCTCACCACGGCGACCGTCCGAAAATCGATCGCCATGGGCATCACGAATCCGCCCGTGTAGTCCGTATGCTCTCCAATCAGATTCACACGAGCCGGAGCGGCAAAGATCTGCCCTTCCCGCCCAAAGCGCTGACGATGCAGCAGCAGCGCATCTTCCATCTCCACCTTCATCCACAACACCGCACAGTTGAAATCGCAAGACAGATTCATCCTACAACCCAGTCTGCCTGGCTGTACTTGTGTCCCGTTCTTAGTCGCGGCAGATGCCTATCCATGCGCCGAATCTCGCTACCAGCCATCAAAAATTCTCCAACTCCATAGGTATAGCGCCGTCGCTTTGAACGGCGACGGCTCCGCATTCTCGAGCACCGGTGAGAAGTTGAAACTCCGGCGATGCTCCGATAAGCAGTAAATTTAGGTGCGAACCGTTACGTGGACTCACCTACTCTTCGCGCAAAACCTCAAGTGGTTTTCTGCCCAGAATACGGTGACTCGCTATCCACCCCGTCATCACCGTCAGAGCCGCGGTTCCCGCCAGCCCTGCCGCCGTCCAGCCCCACAGAAAGTGATACGCCACCGTCATCCGGGTCAGCAGCACCCGCGCGATGATATTGGCGAACGCAATCCCCACAACTCCCGCCACCAGCCCCAGCACCGCAAATTCGATGGAAAAGACGGTGGCAATCCGCCGCCGCGTAGCTCCCAGTGTCTTCAGTACCACAACCTCGCGAATCCGCCGGTACCTCGTCCCTGCGATCGAGCTGGCGAGAATAACGATCCCGGCAAAGATCGAGAATGCCGCAAGAAATTGAATGACGTACGTAATCTGAACGACCACGGCCCGTACCGTTTCCAGAGCCTGCGCAACGTTGATCACCGTCACAGTCGGATAAGCGTTATACAGCGCACGCTGAACCTCGCCGACATGCGCCGGGTCTACATGCACGCCGCCATACCAGACGACAGGTAAGCCCGCGAGCGGAGCCTCAGGAAGAAAAAACTCCGCCCGCGAAGACGCATGCTGGCCATTCGCTTGAATCAGCGCGACCACCGTAGTCACGATCTGCTTATCCTGCGCCGCAAACGTAATGTGCGAACCGACATGCACACCCAGCCGTTCCGCCTGATGCTGTTCGATCGCAACCACTGGCCCCCTCTCGCCCTCAGCCCACCACTTCCCTTGCACTACGTTCGTCCCCTCAGGCAGGCTCGCCGACCAGGTCAGGCTAATCGACCGCAGCATCCTCCGCGGAAAGTTTTTCAGCTTCGCTTCGTTCGCTGCCACGCCATCGATCGCCTCAACCCGCGACGAAACCACCGGCACTATTTCAGGCTCAGCCGTAACGCTGTGCTCCGCCTTGAGCAGCTTTCGTACCCCATCAACCTCGCTGCTGGTAATGTCGATCAAAAAGACGTTCGGCAGATTGGGCGCAGCCGAAATGTGCAACTCCGACACAACGGCCTTCTGTACCAGGTACACCGTCATGATCTGCATCACGCCCATCCCCAGCGCAGCCAGCAACGCCGCCGAAGGATTTCCCGGCCTATATAAATTTGCCAGCCCATGCCGCACGGCGGAAGGCAGATGCAGCCGCGTCTTTGACAGAAAAAAACGCAAACCCGCCAGAACCGCCGCGGAGGCAAGCAGCAGAACGCCCAGCACAAGCACCAGTCCTACGGAAAACACCTGGCCCACGATAACGGAATCGCTCAGCGTAGTCGCAATCGCAGCCAGTCCGGCAAGAATCAGCACCGCGGCCCCGATCTGCGCGCCATTCTTCGTAATCTTTCGCCAGACACCGGCCACAAACGGATCATCGGCATCGTCCACGGCCCTGCGAAGAATCAGAATCGGCCGCACTCCGCGAATATCCAGCAGCGGCGGCAGTGTAAACAAAAGCGTAGTCAAAATCCCGACCACAAGCCCGGTAAACACCGTACTGAGATGTACCTGAAGTTCAGTATCTACGTGGATCAGCTTCGCCAGCAGATAAGGAAAGCTAAGTTGCACTCCAACACCCAGCGCAACACCGAGCACACCTCCGGCCGCTCCCAGCAAAAGTGTCTGCAACACATAAATCTTAATGATCTGTCCCGACCGCGCCCCCAGCGACTTCATAATCGCGATCGTATCCAGCCGCTGTTGAAGATGCGCTCGCATCGCCATCGCCACGCCGATCGCCCCCAGCACCAGCGCGACCAGGCTCATCAACGACAACAAACTCGTCGCACGGTCCAGCCCCTGCGTCAGCGCCGGATTCGTCTCACGATAGTCGATAACCTGCGCCTCAGGCAGCAGCTTCTCCAGCCGCGCCTTCAGGTCGGCGACAGCCTTGTCCGAGATCGGCGCGCCATTCCCTGGTCTCGGAACTTTAAATAGATATCGCTGGCCGGCGTGGCTCCCCGGTGCCAGCAATCCGCTCGCCTCCAGCCCCTCGCGCGAAATCATCACTCGCGGCCCCGCAGCAAAGTTCCCCGAAAGCCTATCCGGCTCATTCACCACAACCGACGCAATCCGAAATACCTTCGTCCCTACCTTCAACCCGTCGCCAACCTTCAGGTTCAGCCGCACCAGAAGATCATCTGCGACAACAACCGAGTCGTCAGTCAATACATCCTTCAGCGCACCGCCCGGCGCGAGTTCTACGCTCCCGTAAAACGGATACATCGCCGGATCGACTGCCTTCATCGAGACCAGCAGCGGATCAAGCGTCTTCGGCGAAGAAGCCATCGAGAGCAATTCCGTCACCGGCGTAATCTCCACTCCGCTCGCGGCAACCTCGTCCAACCCTTTTTGCTGTTCCGGCGTGGGCTGCTGAAACATCCGCGCCGAAAGATCGGCGGCCATAATGCTCCGCGCCTTGTCCAGCAACGACGTCCGAAACGAAGAAGAAAACCCTCGCACCCCGGTCAGCGCCGCAACGCCAATCGCCACCGACAGAATCACAAAGAAAAACTTACCGCGCGACGAATGCATCTCCCGCGCAGCGATCTTCACGGCAGAACGATAGCTCAGCGCAGCCATCAGCCCTCCGCCAAGGCAGCTTCGCGCGGAGCCGCAGCCGGATTCGGATTGATCTCATCCGCGATAATCAATCCATCGCGCAGCACGATCCGCCGGTCCGCATAGCTCGCCAGCACGGGATCATGCGTCACCAGCACCAGCGTCGTGCCCTCCGTGCGATTCAGGTTCAGCAGCAACTCCAGCACATGCGCCCCGTTCGTACTGTCGAGATTCCCCGTAGGCTCGTCCGCCAGCACAATAGGCGGCCGCAGGATAAACGCACGTGCCAGCGCCACGCGCTGCTGTTCTCCGCCCGAAAGCTGCACCGGATAATGATCCATCCGGTCGTTCAACCCAACGCTCGTCAATAACTCCCGCGCCCGCGCCAGCCCGCTCTCTCGCGACTCCGCATTCAGTTCATAAGGCAGCAGAACATTCTCGAGCGCGGTCAGCGTCGGTATCAACTGATACGACTGAAACACAAATCCAATCGTCTTACCCCGCACCTGGGCCAGCTTGTCCTCGGCAAGATAGCTGATCGCCGTGCCGTTAAGAGACACATTCCCCGCGCTAGGACTATCCAGCCCAGCCAGCAGCCCGAGCAGGGTCGACTTCCCGCTTCCGCTCGAACCCATCACTGCCGCAAACTGCCCCTGCGGCACAGTGAAGTCCAGCCCCTTCAAAATATCCACCGTGCGGCTTCCATTACGGATGGATTTGCGAAGCCCTTCAACAGAAATCATCGGTATCGGTTGGCTCAACTGCGTTGTTCTCCTTCCACCCCTGCGGTTCGATACGCTCTCGGCCGCTGTTTTGTTCTATCGCGATTCGTCTTCTGGCAGATTTGGTACTTTGTAGATATGCGGAGAACTGCACTCCTAGCTATTCTAGCGGCCCTGACGTTTTCTCTCCCCGGCTGCCGCGCCGGCAAGACCACGAATCAGCCAGAAACCAGCGACTCAACCCAATCCGCAGCCGCACCAACGTCCAACCCCGAACCACCCGCAACAACTCCACAGCCCGCAGCCAATCCTGAAGACAAACGCCCCGTCATCGTCTGCTTCGGCGATAGCCTCACCGCCGGCTACGGTGCCGACCTCGGCAAGAGCTACCCCGACTACCTTCAGGCCGCTCTCGATGCCAAGGGCTACCACTACCGTGTCGTCAACGAAGGAATCAGCGGCAACACCACCAAAGACGGCGCCGAGCGAGTCGGCACCATCGTCGCCATAAAACCCGCAATCGTCGTCGTCGAATTCGGCGGCAACGATGGCCTCCGCGGCCTCCGCATCGAAGACTCCCGCGCCAACCTCGACAAGATCGTCAAGACCCTCAAAGCCAGCGGAACCAAAGTCGTCCTTGCCGGCATTACCCTCCCGCCCGACTACGGCCCCGACTACATCCAGCAGTTTAACGAGACCTACACCCTGCTCGCGAAAAAATATAACGTCCCGCTGCTTCCGTTCATCCTCAAAGGAGTCTTCGGAGTCGACGGCATGATGCAACGCGACAACACCCACGCCACCGCCGCGGGCAACAAAGTCGTCGCAAACAACGTGCTGCCTCTCATCCAACCTTTGCTAAAGAAATAACCGGCGAACGCTGGTCCTTAGAACGAATCTCATCCAATGAGAAATAAGCCGCCGGATCACATCACTCAATATGAGTGCCGCCACGCACTCGGTATATGGTTCCCAGGATTCCCTTTCGAGAGCACTCCGAAGTGAACCCCAAGGCCAACCACGACAATCAGCACTAGGATAAAGATCACCAGTTGGCTCGAACGCGACAACTCATTAAAGCGCAGAACCAACAAACAGACGCAGTAGTTGATACGCGACAGCATGATCCTCCTGGAAATCCCAGAGAAAGATTAGAACCGAAACCCAAAAATTACGAACGAAAAGGGAGTGTATGGTGCGCCCGGAAGGAGTCGAACCTCCGACCTACTGGTTCGTAGCCAGTTGCTCTATCCAGCTGAGCTACGGGCGCACATTGCAGGGGATGCAACCTTTTAAGGATATCGGAATTTGCAGCTTAGAGCAACCGTCTGACGAGAGGCGAATGCGATTGAAGAAGTTGGTGCGCCCGGAGAGATTCGAACTCCCGACCCTTTGGTTCGAAGCCAAATGCTCTATCCAGCTGAGCTACGGGCGCGAAAACAACATACGCAACAAACTTAGCGGAGAATCCGCCGCGCTGCAACTACGTCGCAGCAACCGGCTCCGGCGGGGGTGGCGTCACGAACATCGGCATCTTCTCTACAACGTCCAGCCCTGCCCGCCGCAGCAGTTGATGGATCACTGGCTCCGTCAGCCGGGTGGCGTCATATTCTACCCGCACAGTTTTGTTCGCCTCATCCAGTTCCATGCGGCGAACGCCGTAAACCTCGCGCACCTTCGCCATCGCCAGCATGGCTGACTCGGTCGGCGGAGCGCCGTAGCGATAAAGAACATCAAGCTGTGTCATAGATCCGATGATACCAGCGCACGTCGAAATCCCTCGGATCACGCACCCCGGAGCTTCGCAAGATACCCGGTAATCTCAGGGCTGGTCCAGTCCTGCGCTCCAATAAACTTTCTTCGCAACACGCCTTGTTTGTCGATGATGTAGGTCTCAGGAATCTGCACTGTGCCATACAGCGCATTCACTCGCTGGTCCGGGTCACGCACCGTCAGCACATCCACATGGTGCTGAGTCAGAAACTGCCGGTAAATATCGGGGTCCTGATCCATGCTGACCGCCACAACCGCCAGATCGGGCATCTGCCTCTGCAGCGCCAGCAAACTCGGTAGCTCTTCTATACAGGGAGCGCAAAAGGTCGCCCATAGATTCAGCACAACAACGTGCCCGCGCAGCTTGCTTAGGTCGGCGGTCCGTGTGCCGTCGCTTAAAACAAACTGCGGAGCAGCTTTGTCGATGTTCCCCGGATGTTCTCCGCGGTCGCATCCTGCCACCAGCACCACTCCCAACACCAGACATGCCCACGCTCGACGCACAATACGCTCCACTTCCTATAATACGAAGTCGTGACCGATACCGCCCCCTCGTTGGCCCTAAATCCGCCCGGACAACTCAGCCTCGAGCTCTCGGTCATCATCCCCGCCCGCAACGAAGAGCGCTCTCTCCGCGCCTGCATCGATTCCCTCCTCGCCCAATCCGAACCTGGATTCGCCCTCGGCCAGCAATGGGAACTGATCCTCATCGACGACGACTCGACCGACAACACCCACCAGATCGCTCTCGAAGCAGCCACGCAAGACGGAGTAACCCTCCTCGACGCCCCCGCGCTCGACCTGAGCAGCCGAGGAGGCTTCACCGGCAAGTGCAACGCCTGTTGGGCCGGCGCGCAATCCGCTCGCGGACAGTATCTCCTCTTCACCGACGCCGATACCATCCACGAAACCAACGACCTCTCCCGCGCGCTACGCGAGGCCGGCCATCACAAAGTAGCGCTGCTCTCCTACTCTGCCCGGCAGATCGTCACTGGCTTCTGGCAACATGCCGTCATGCCGCTCGTCTTCTCGGAACTGGCCTCGGTCTATCCCCCACGACAGGTCAACGATCCCGTGCGCGACGTGGCCGCCGCCAATGGCCAATTTCTGCTCATCGAGAGCGAAGCCTACTTTGCCGTCGGAGGCCATCGCGCAGTGGGCCGCGATATCCTCGAGGACGTCGCCCTCGCCGGCAACGTCAAACGCAGCGGCCGCGCAATCCGCCTTCGTTACGCACCGGAGGCGCTCTCCACGCGCATGTACCGCACCACCTCGGAGATGATCGAAGGCTGGACTAAAAACCTCGCGCTTCTCTTCCCCAGGCCAATCACGCTTGCCCTCTGGCGCATTCTCGATATCCTGCTCTTCTTCGGCCTACCCTGGCTCGCTCTCGGAATCTTCTGGCTCGTTCCATGGCAGCGCGCCGCACTGCTTCTTATCTGGGTCCGGACGCTCTGGCGCTTCTACGCCCGCGTCACCCGCTCCAACTTTCCTCCGCTCGATATTGCGATCTCCATCCTCGGCATCCCTCTCTTCGTCTATCTTCTTGTTCGCAGCGTTATCGATCACCGCATCCGCAAGCGCATCTCATGGAAGGGCCGCAGCTACGCCCCATAACCTGGAATGCTTTTAGTAACGAAAGCCCGGCGCCAAACATCTATAAAATAGGACCATTCATGATCTTCCTCACCCGCAAAGCGGAGTTCTCCTCAGCCCACTATTACTGGAACGATGCGTGGTCGCCGGAGGAAAATCAGCGCGTCTTCGGCAAGTGCGCCAATCGCAACGGCCACGGCCACAACTACACCCTCGAAGTTACCGTTGCGGGAGCAGTCGATCCCGTCTCCGGCTTCGTCGTCGACCTCAAACAACTCAAAGACATCCTCGAACACGAAGTCGTCAGCATCTACGACCACCGCCACCTCAATCTCGAGGTGCCTGAGTTCAAAACCGCAATTCCAACAACCGAAAACATCGCCATCGCCATCTGGCAGCGGCTGAACAACAAGATACCCAATGCAAAACTCCACCGCGTCCGCGTCTACGAGATGCCCGATCTCTTCGCGGACTACTATGGTGAACCATGAAAGCGCACCTCAGCCGCCGTTATCACTTCAGCGCCTCGCATCGACTGCATACCGAAACCTTCGATGAAGCGAAGAACCAAGCCGTCTTCGGAAAATGCAACAATCCGCACGGCCACGGACATAACTACACCGTGCAGGTAACTCTCAGCGGTCAGCTCGATCCCGCAACCGGCATGGTCTGCAACCTCGCCGACCTCGATTCCTTCGCACAAAAAAATCTGCTCGCTCGCTTTGATCGCGCTAACCTGAATACCCTCGACTGCTTTGCAGAGCAGGTCTCCACAACAGAGAATCTAAGCATCGAGATCTACCGCATCTTCCAAAAATTCCCATCCGCTCATCTCGAGCAGATCCACATAGAAGAAACAAGCAACAACTCATTCGACTTCGCCGGCGATCGAACACCACCGTCAGGCACCCTCTAAGGAAGGCACCCTATGCCAGCCACACCGGCCACAATCGAATCACCTTCACTCCACAGCATCTCCACCCAGGATCTCTACCGCGAGCTGCTCATCCGCATCGGCGAAGACCCCGCACGCGACGGCCTTCTCAAGACCCCCGAGCGCATGGAAAAGTCACTGAAGTTCCTCACCCGCGGCTACACCATGTCCATCACCGACGTCCTCCACGAAGCCCTCTTCGACGTCGACTACGACGAGATGGTCATCGTCAAAGACATCGAATTCTTCTCCATGTGCGAGCATCATCTCCTCCCCTTCTTCGGCAAGGCCCACGTCGCCTACGTCCCCAACGGAAAGGTCATCGGCCTCAGCAAAATCCCCCGCCTCGTCGATGTCTTCGCTCGCCGCCTCCAGGTGCAGGAGCGCCTCACCCGCCAGATCGGCGACGCCATCACCGACGCCATCAGCCCGCAAGGCGTAGCCGTCATCCTCGAAGCCCAGCACCTCTGTATGATGATGCGCGGCGTTGAAAAACAGCACTCCTCCACCGTCACCTCAGCCATGCTCGGAGTCTTCAAGACGCAGCTCCAGACCCGCAACGAGTTCCTTTCTCTCGTCCGCGCCAAAGCAAACTCCTTCTAGCTACTAAACTGGTAGCTGCATGAACGGACTCCTCGTACTCGACAAACCCTCCGGCATGACCTCGCACGACGTGGTCGCCATCGTCCGCCGCGCCACCGGAGAAAAATCCATCGGCCATCTAGGCACCCTCGATCCCATGGCCACCGGAGTCCTCCCCCTCCTCCTCGGCAAATACACCCGCCTCGCACAATTCTTCGGTCAGGCAGATAAGCACTACACCGGACAAATCCGTTTCGGCTTCGCCACCGGCACCTTCGACTTCGAGGGCGCCCCCACCGCCGAACCCCAACCCCTCACCCAATCCCTCGAAGACCTCCGCCTCCTCAGCCGCCAATTCCACGGCGAAATCGACCAGCTCCCTCCCATCTTCTCCGCAAAAAAAATCAACGGCGTCGCCGCCCACAAACTCGCCCGCGCCGGAGCCGAAGTCCACGTCAAACCCGCCCGCATCACCATCCACGACTTCCAGCTCACCTCCCTCCAGGCCGACGCCGCGGCCTTCACCATCTCCGTCTCTGCCGGCGGCTACGTCCGCTCCGTCGCCCACGAGCTCGGCCAGCTAGCCGGCTGCGGAGCCCATCTCTCCTCCCTCCGCCGAACCCGTGCCGGAGCCTTCACCCTAGACCACGCCCTCACCATCGACCAGCTCAAATCCTCCACCCCAGCCGAACTCGAAGCTCTCCTTCCCCACCCGCGCACCCTCCTCCCCGAGATGCCCTCCGTCACCGTCGACGACCAGGTCGCCGGCCGCATCCGCAACGGCATGCAGGTCAACCTCCCCGACTTCTCCCAGGCACCCCTCATCAAAATCTTCTCCGCCCCCACCGATCTTCTCGCCATCGGTCGCCGCATCGCCGGAACCCTCATGCAGCCGATCGTTGTCCTCGGCTGACAGCCTTGTAAAGCCCGGCAATCCCTCTCGAAAACCGACCGATCCAGTCCGAAAGATTGACGACCAATTTAGTCCGCAATACACTAAATGGTGGAGCGAGGAGAACTTCCGCTCCACGAAGAACGGTCTGGCGGCACGTTTTTTCACCGCGAAACATTCCGTACAGAGAAGAGAAAGACGTTATGCTGCAGGCATTTATCATCACCCTCCGCGAAGGCGTCGAAGCCTCCCTCATCGTGGGCATTGTCTTCGCCTATCTCGGCAAAATCGGCCGCCCGGAGCTGAAACGCACCGTCTTCTGGGCCCTCGGATCAGCCGTCGTCGCCAGCATCGCCGTTGCCATTGCCCTCGCCCACACCCCCTACAACTCTGACATCATCGAAGGCTGGGTCATGCTCGCCGCCGCCGCCTTCGTCATCAGCATGATCTGGTTCATGCACAAGACCGCCCGCTCCATGAAGGGCGACATCGAGCAAAAGGTAGCCCAGTTCACCGGCGGCTCCAACGTCTCCCGCGTCGGCCTCTTCTTCTTCGTCTTCCTCCTCGTCCTTCGCGAAGGCGTCGAGACGGTCCTCATCCTCTCCGCCGTCACGCTCAACTCCACCGAGCTCCTCAGCTTCACCGGAACCCTCCTCGGCATCGCCGTCGCCGTAGTCTTCGGTGTGCTCTTCATCCGCGGCAGCGTCAAGATCAACCTGCAGCGCTTCTTCCGCGTCACCACCGTCATCCTCTACTTTGTCGCCTTCCAGCTCATCGTCAGCGGCCTGCACGAGCTCAGCGAAAACGGCGTCCTCCCCTCCAGCACAGCCGAGATGCGATTCATCGGCCCCATCGTCCGCAACGATCTCTTCTTCTTCATCACCATGCTCGCCCTCGCCGGCCTCATGATGCTCATGGAGTACAAGCGCCGCGCGCCCGTCACACTCACCGCCAACGCCACTCCAGCCGACAAGCGCCGCGCCGAATGGTCCCAGCGTCGCGAAAAGATGTGGATGACCGCCGTCGTCGCCGCAAGCTTCCTCTTCATCTTCCTCTCCACCGCAGAGTTCATCTACGCCAAAAGCTCCACTGCGCTCAGCCCCACCTCAGCCGTCACCCTCATCGGCTCGCAGGTCACCCTCCCCACCGCCGACGTCAACGACGACAAGCTCCACCGCTACGGCGTCCACATCGACGACGGCAAGGGCGGCAACGTCGAGATCCGTTTCCTCCTCTTCCGCAAACCTGACGGCAACATTGTCTCCGTAGCCGACGCCTGCCAGATCTGCGGCCCCGTAGGCTTCTACATCGGCGACCAGGGCATCACCTGCAAGATGTGCGCCTCCCCTCTCAACGCCGCATCGATGGGCCAAAAAGGCGGATGCAATCCCATCCCATTGAAGTCCACCGTCAGCGGCGGCCAACTCACCATCCAGGCCGCCGACCTCCGCACCCTGGCCCCGGTCTTCGAGCGCTAACCATGCCACCGCGCGATCTCCCTCAACGTAGTCTTCCGGAGATAGTCTTCCAACGCCGTCATCCTGAGATAGTCTTTCAACGTCATCTCCCTGAGATAATTTTTCAACCCCGTCTCCCTGAGATAATTTTTCAACCCCGTCTTCCAGAGATGGTCTTTCAACGCCATCTTCCAGAGATATTTTTTCAACGTTGTCATCCTGAGATATTTTTTCAACGTTGTCATCCTGAGCGGAGCGAAGGACCCCCGCATTTCGCCTTTATAACCGCTGAACTTTCCCATATGGAGGCCGCATAAATGTTCTTCCGCCTCCTGATGGAATCCTTCCGCCGCCAGCGCCGCCGCAAACTCCTCGCCGGCATCGCCATCCTCCTAGGCACCACAGCCGTTACCGCAATGCTCGCCCTCGCAACAACCATCGGCGACCGAATCCACAAAGAACTTGCCGTCTACGGCGCCAACATCATCGTCTACCCCAAAGCCGACCAGCTAGAAGTCAAAGTAGGCGAAGTCGACATCAAGCCAGCCTCCAGCGGCACCTACCTGAAAGAAAGCGACCTGGCCAAACTCAAAACCATCTTCTGGGCAAACAACATTACAGGTGTCAGCCCAGAGCTAACCTCGCAACAGATAATGAAACTCCCAAACATCGAACCGGCACCAGTTACGGTGAAAGGATTCTGGTTCGATCAAACATGGGGAACGAGCATAACAGGAGCGCAGCAACTCCATCCATGGTGGAAGCTGGATGGACATTGGCCGACTCAAGCAGAGAAATGGAGCAGGGCAGAATATTTGCCAATCGTTGTAGGAGAACGGCTAGCCAAGCGTTACGGCTTAAGAGTTGGCGAAAGAATAGATTTATTCCCCGCAGATAAATCGGAGAAATGGAATTGGGCAACGATCTCTGGGATTCTTACAACAGGGGGAGACCTCGATGATGATGTGATCGATTCTTTAGCCAATGTGCAATTTATGGCTAACCTTCCCGACGCCGTTTCCCGAGTAGAAATCTCCGCCCGCACCAAGCCCGAAGACGCCTTCGCCCGCAAAGACCCCGAAACCCTCTCCCCCAAAGACCACGAGATCTGGTACTGCCGCCCCTACGCTAACTCCATCGCCTACCAGATCCGCGAAGCCATGCCCGGAGCCCAGGCCGAACAGGTCCGCCGCGTCGAGCAATCCGAAGGCAACGTCCTCAACCGCATCTCCGGCCTCATGTGGCTCATCAGCGCGGCAGCATTGTTAGCCGCAGGCTTCGCCGTTAGCGCAGCCATGGCCACCGCCGTACTCGAACGTCGCGGCGAGATCGGATTGATGCGCTCCCTCGGGGCCAGCAAAGGCGCAATCGCATTTCTTTTCTACGCCGAAACCGGACTGCTCGCGATCTTTGCCGGATGCCTCGGCTATCTTGCTGGCTCAGCCCTCGCCGCGTGGCTGGGAGCGAGAATCTTCGCTGGCGATGGCGGCGCACACGAGTCCGTCCTGATTCCCGTTCTTCTCCCGGTCGTCGTCGCTCTGGCGCTCGTAGTAGCCATCGCAGGAAGCACCCCATCGATCCGCGCTGCACTCCGCATGAACCCTTCCGCCATCCTGCGAGAGGACGCATGACACATTCCGGCAAATATATAAAAGGTGTCATCCTGAGCGAAGCTACTCACAGCTTTATCGTGAGTAGCGCAGTCGAAGGACCCCCGCATTTCGTTTTTGTTGTTGCCTGTTCTTCTTCAGGAGTGCTCCGATGAAGCAACTCACTATCGGCAGCATCCTTCGGCGCTCGCTCATTCACCGCAAAGCCCGCAGCGTCTCCGCCCTGATCGCCATGACTGTCTCGGCAGGCGTAGCCACCGCGCTACTAACCCTCTACACCGATCTCGACGCCAAACTCCACAAAGAGTTCCGCAGCTTCGGCGCAAACATCGTCCTCACCGCGCCCGCCAACTCCCCGCTCCCGCCGGATGCCCTGTCTCGCGTCCAGCAAATCGCAGGCCCCGACGCCTCCGCAGCCGAGTTCGCCTATGCCGTAGCAACCACCCCCACTGGGACCCCGGTAGTTGTTGCAGGAATAGACTTCACCGCTGCGAAACGCCTCAACTCCTGGTGGCAGGTCGATACATGGCCAGATCCCTCTGCAACCGGCGCTGCTTTATTCGGTCAGCGCGCTGCAACCATCATCGGAAATGGCCAGACCGTAGCATTGACCTATGCAGGCCGCTCCATCACGCTTCAGAAAGCAAGCCGCCTTACAACCGGGGGCGACGAAGACAGCCGTATCTACATGCCGCTCGCCGCATTCACCGCCTGGACCAGCCTCACACCAAGCGTCATCGAGATTCAAATTCCCGGCAGCGCTTCGCGAGTCGAAGAAGTCCTTCGGGCCATTCGCCTCCAAGTGCATGCCAGCAATCCCAATATCCAGATCCAGCCCGTCCGTCAGCTCGTCGAAGGCGAGTCACGCATCGTCGACCGCACCCACGCCCTCATGTACGGAGCCGTTCTCCTCATCGCCCTCACTGTCGCTGTCTCCGTCCTCGCCACCCTCTCCTCCAGCGTCTACGAGCGCCGCCGCGACTTCGCTCTCATGAAAGCCCTCGGAGGCTCGCAGCACCACATCCTCGTTATCTTCCTTCTCGAGACGATCATTCTCTCGCTTCTCAGCGTCGTCGCTGGCTTCATCGTCGGCTCTGCCGCAGCCTGGGCCATCAGCGAAACCAACTTCCACACCGCTACGCTGCCTCATCCATCCGTCCTGCCGCTCGTTCTCCTCCTCAACATCGTCATCGCAACTCTGGCCGCATTCCTTCCCATCCGAACGCTAAGAAGTCTCCAGCCCGCCGCGCTGCTCCGAGGGGAATGAGAGGATGGTAGAGAGCCAAACGATGAACCCGAGCGACCAGGAAACCCGGCCCGACTGCGCCGTCATCTCCCTCAACGGCGTCACCCGCGACTACACCGGCCACGCTGGCGTCGTCCGCGCCCTCGACGCCGCCGCATTCTCCATCGTCGCCGGAGAATGGGTCGCCATCACCGGGCCCTCCGGCTCCGGCAAAAGCACGCTCGTCAATCTCATCGGCTGCCTCGATCGCCCCACTACTGGCGAACTCAAGATCGACAACATCGACGTCGCCACCATGTCGGCCACCGAGCTCGACCGCTTCCGCGCCGACAAAATCGGCTTCATCTTCCAGCAGTTCCATCTGATTCCCTACTTATCGGCGCTCGAAAACGTCATGCTTGCTCAATACTTTCACTCCATGACGGACGAGACCGAAGCCCGCGAAGCTCTGAATCGTGTCGGACTCAGCCACCGCTCCAATCACCTCCCAAGCGAGCTCTCCGGCGGCGAACAACAGCGCGTCTGCATCGCCCGCGCCCTCATCAACAACCCACCGATACTTCTCGCCGACGAGCCCACCGGCAACCTCGACGCCGCCAACCAGAAGATCGTCGTCGAACTCCTCCAGAACCTGCACAGCCAGGGCCACACCATCGTCATGGTCACACACGACCCCGAGATGGCCGCCCTCGCCCAGCGCAAGATCGCCCTAAGCCACGGCAAGGTCTTCTGCCACCCGGTCGGCGGCCCCATCATCACCCTCCGCCGCTAGCCCCGGGGACACCCAAAAATATATTTTCAAAAGGTGGCGTGTTTTTCGACACCGGAAAACGTGCACTTAAAAACCACAAAAATGCACTTACCCACCACAAAATGACCACAAAAAACCACCTTAAAACCCTGTGGAAATTGCGAATCCCCCTGTAAAGACGTCCCTCCACCACGCCAGAAAAAAATACAACAAAAACTACCGCTCGCCCCATTTCAGCTTCGACCGAAGGACGCTGAAGAGGCCGTTCGGATGGTGCCGGAGGAGCCGGACGCTGTATTGGGACCTCTGGCAGTGCACAGTGTCGCCCTGGTGGAGTTCGATAGCCTGCTGGCCGTCTACCGTGAGGTAGATCTCGTTGGGAACCCCCACAACCTTGACGTTGACGTTCGATTCACCAGGCATCACGATCGGGCGGATAGTAAGCAAATGGGGACAAATGGGGGTGACTACCAGCGCGTTGACGCTAGGCATGACGATGGGGCCATCGGCAGCGAGGTTGTAAGCAGTGGATCCTGTCGGAGTGGAGACGATGACGCCATCCGCTCGAAAGGTAGCGACGGCCTGATTGTCGATCTCGACAGAGAAGTCGCCCATGCGGGCGATGGTTCCCTTGGCGACGACAACATCATTGAGAGCTTCCCAGTGACTGAGAGTTTTGCCGCCGCGGATGTGCTGCGCGTGCATCATGCTGCGAACTTCGATTTCGGCGCAGTTGTTGCACCAGGCTTCGAGCGTGGAGTAGAGCTCGGAGAGAGATATCTCGGTGAGGAAGCCGAGAGCGCCGAGGTTGACGCTGAGGATAGGGGTGGTGGTTCCCGCAAAGGCGCGGGCCGCAGCGAGAAGCGTGCCGTCGCCACCGAGGACGATGACCAGGTTGGGTTTGTGTTTGGGAAGATCGACACGTTCGATGGGGCTTGGGGCGTTGATGTACGCAGCGCTATCGGGATCGAGCAGGTAGTGGTAGTTGCGTGCTTCGAGCCACGCGATGAGATCGCGCAGGATTCCTGCGACCTCCGGCTTCTGCGGCTTGGAGATGATGGCTGCCTGGAGCATTGGCTCTAGTGTAATTGTTCGTTGCCGATGTCAGCCGGTCCCCAGTTTAATCGGGAGATGCCGGCGAGGCCATCGACGCCGAGGAGCGGCATTTGGGTTTTGCAGGTTATTTCTTCGGAGGCATCCTGGGATAGAGCAGAGCAATTTGGAGACGCATGCCCCAAGACGAGGCGCCTGGAGGATGCACGGCGTTGCCATAGAAGCTCGCCGAGATGTTGACCGGCTGGAAGCCGAGACGCATGATGCGTCCCGCACCACCGCCGAAGGGTAACGCCCACCGGCCTCCCGGGGGATTGTCGTCTCCATCGGCCGCGTCGCCGCTGGCTTTGTTGTTCCAGTTCGCGGTGACGATCGGCGCGGAGGTCAGGTACCAGCCTTTGTTCAGGTTGTAGTTGATGAAGTATTGCAGGGTCTCCTGGTTGACGTGGGGGCGATGCGTGGAGCCAGCGACGGACCAGACGTTGTTGACGAGGACCCCAATGGTCCATTGTTTCGGCTGGATGAGTGCGACGACCGAGGGGCCGAAGCTCAACTTGCCTTGACCGAGAACCGCGCTGGTGGCGGTGGGGAAGACCATCGCGGGCCCCGCACCCCAGATTAACTTGCCGGGCTTCGCTGGAGACAAGAAGAAGGTTGGGTTCATATCTCCGAAGCCAAACTGGCCGCCGGTGACTTGATCGGCATAAGGTTGCCAGACGAGCGGTTGAATGATTCGAGTAATGAGCGTCCAGTTTTCGCTGAGCGGGGACGGGATCACGGGCTGGATGTTGAAGACGTTCTGCGTCCGGTTGTATGGGCCGACTGCGAAGTTCGAGTTGTTCTGCAGAGGGACGCTGATGAGGCTGGCCACGGGGTTTTGCGTGGCTTTGGCCAGGGTAGCCGTGTCGTCGGCGGCAGCTGGCGTGGGTGCGGCTGCCTGGCCGTCGGAAGCAACGCCTACGTCCTGCGCGCAGAGAGTTGCGGCGCAAAGGAATAGCCCCGCACTTAGGATCAAGCAATAAGCTTGTCTCGTCATGGATGGCCCTCTACCCGTTGACCTTATTGGGGACGGAGAGGTTCCACCACTAGTAGAAGTCATAGGTTGTTGGAGTCATTGGGATCGAAAAGGTGGACATGCCGAAGCCCGTCCCGTAGGAGCAGTAGTGTCAGCCGGATCGCGGCCAAAGCCGGTAAGAGCCGGCAGACCCTTCGGAAGGCCGCAGCCTTCGCGGGAAAAGCGCATGGGATCGGATCGCTGAAGACTTGCGAATCACGGGCAATCTTATCCGCGTCAGTTGGTGATAGATCGCGCTCTCGTGAATCTAGTTTAGGTAAAGCTTGCTCCCTCAGGCGAAGCGTGTGTGGAGGAGGTATTCGTGATTGCCCTCCATGCCGTGGATGGGGGAGTCGATGACTTCGATGGCAGTGCCATGTTGTTCGGCTACGGATTCGCTCACGCGCTGAATTGCTTGTTTGCGCGCTTCGGGGTCGCGGACGATGCCGCCCTTGCCGATGTTCTCGCGGCCCGCTTCGAACTGGGGCTTGATGAGAATGACGGCTTCACCTTGCCAGGGATTGTCCGGGGTGCTGAGCGCACTGAGAACAGCGGGAAGGACCAGAGTGGCGGAGATGAAAGATACGTCAATCGCTAGAAAAGAAAAAGCACGTCCTCCTCGATAAGGATGACGATCTTCCTTTGCGTGCGTGAGGAGTTCGCCCGGGGTGAGGAGGCGGGCGTTCGTGCGCTCGCGGAGAGTGACGCGGGGGTCGTCGCGGAGCTTCTGGGCGATCTGGCCATAGCCGGTGTCGACTGCGAGGACGCTGGCTGCGCCGCTTTGCAGCATGCAGTCGGTGAAGCCGCCGGTGGAGGCGCCGATGTCGACGCAGGGGAGGCCGGTGAGATCGATGGACCAGTGGGCGAGGGCGTGTTCGAGCTTGAGGCCGCCGCGACTGACGTATTTGAGGTCGGAACCGAGGAGGCGGATGGAGGCGCTGGCGGGGATAGAGACGCCGGGCTTGTCGATGCGCTGCTCATTGACCAGGACCCGGCCGGCGAGGATGAGGGCCTGAGCGCGCTCGCGGGATGCCGCGTGGCCGCAGTCGACGAGGAGCTTGTCGAGACGGATTTTTTCGTTGCGCTCTTTGCGTGGGGGTGTCATTGCCGGGATTTTGCGAGGCAATTTTGCGCGCGCCGCTCTCTCCATCTTTTCATGGTTACGAATAAGGCGCTTCGCTTTTGGCCGGCAAGAGAATGTTCAGGTTTGCTTCTTTTCGGGTAAAGTTACACTGGTAATCGCTTCAGACAGCCGTAGTCTGAAAGACAGCGGAAGTACCTGATGAGCCGCAAATAGTTGAAGTTTGTGCAATCTGCTTCAGGCTCAGGCGCGTTTTATGTATAGAGAAACGGAACTCGTGAATTCTATTCCACCGTCGGCGCAGAACGACGCTGCCTTGCTGACCCTGGTGCGGCAAGCCGACGAGTCCGCGATGGCGGCGCTGTTCGACCGTTACTCGAAGGTTGTGTACTCGGTTGCGTTGCGGGTACTGCGGGACCCAGCCTCGGCCGAGGATGTGCTTCAGGAAGTCTTTATGCATATCTGGAGGAATCCCGATGGTTTTGTTGCAACACGAGGAAGCCTGGGCGGCTGGCTGGCGGTGGTTGCAAGAAACCGGTCGATCGATACGCTGCGAAGAAAGCGGCCGGCCGAGCAGGTCGACGATATGGCGCTCGCCTCGAATTACAATCTGGCGGATGAGGCGGAGAGGAACAGCTTGATGGAGAAGGCACGATCGGTCATCCGTCTGCTGCCGGTGGAGCAGCGCAAGACGCTGGAGATGGCTTTCTTTGATGGACTGACCCACTCGGAGATTGCGGAGATGACGGGCGATCCTCTGGGTACGGTGAAGACAAGAATACGCAGCGCGCTCACCTCGCTGAGAAAGGCTTTTACCGCATGAGCGAGCCGCGGCGAATTACATCGGAAGATCTGACGATGTTTGCGATGCAGTTGCTCTCCCCGGAAGAGCATGCGGAGGTTGCGGCTTACCTTGAGCGGTCGCCCGATGCACGGCAAGAGCTGGCTGAGATCAACGGCGAGCTGGCGATCTATGCTCACACAGTCGATCTGCATACGCCACCGGCGCAGACGCGGGAACGGCTGATGAAGCAGATTGCCCGGGAGAAGAAGGCTATTCCGATCGACCGTCCGGCTGCGCCTGAAGCGGTGGTGCAGAGCGGCTCGGTCTTTGCTGAGGTAGCGGAACGAATCAACCGAAGCACGAACGCTGTTCAAGGGAACGAGATTCAGGGGAATGAGGTCCAAGTGAACAAGGTGCAGGAACGCGAGGCTGACAGCGGCGATTCGATCATCGCGGACGGGCCTCCGAAACGGGGTGTAGCGGGCAGGGTGCTGCCGTGGATTGGATGGGCAGTGGCGGCGGGACTTGCACTGGTGAGTTGGAATCTTTATCACGAACGCGATAACCTGCGCGGTGAGCTGACGGCTCAGATGAGTCAGATCGACCAACTGAAGACGCAGGCGGCAACTGCGGCCGATGTGGCCAATGCAGCGGCTGCACGGCAGGTTCTGGATACGATGAAAGACGCCTCCGCGATGCGAGTAACGCTGACTACGTATAAAGCGGCACAACATCCAACGGGTCGAACGACTTATGTCGCAAGCAAAGGGGCGTTGATCTTTCTGGCGAACGATCTAGGGTCGCTGCCGCCGGAAAAGACGTATGAGCTTTGGCTGATTCCGGCAGCGGAGGGCCAGAGTCCGATTCCCGCAGGAACGTTTCGCGCGGATGAGCGCGGCAATGCAAGTGTGATCATGCCGCCTTTGCCCAAGGGAGTGGATGCGAAGGGCTTTGCGGTGACCATCGAACCTCAGGGAGGGTCTACGACACCCACCATGCCGCTTGTTTTGTCTGGGGAATAACGCAGCACCGTCTGAGAAGACAACAGGCGAGTTGAAAGTGCCATCCCGTTTGGGGATGGCACTTTGCGTTGTTGCTGAAGATCGATGGACAACTAAGGCGCGGTGACGCGAACCGAGACGCCGTTACCCTGTAGCGGGATGCTGGTATCGAAGGCGTCTATATCGGTGCGGATGACAGACATGAATTGAGAGTCCTTCGAGACAACATAGACCTTGCCAGTTGGGGTACCGGTGGTAGCTGCAATGTAGGCGGGGTGACCGCAGATTGAAGGTGTTCCAGTTTGTTGATTAATCGTGGCGCATGGTGATGTGTTTGGCATGTTTGCGGGCACTTTATCAGGCAATGCGTAGAGGGTTTGTATCAGAGTATTTGTTGTCAGATTGATGACAGAGACAGAGCAGACTGTGCTGACTCCAGGCACGGCAGGGGGAAGTTCACAGGGCAAGTTCGGATCCCCCTGATTGGCCACATAGGCGCGCGTGCCGTCCTGTAGGACTGAGACCATAACAGAGTTTATCCCGGTTGGAACGGTTGCGAGAACGGTGCCGAAGCCGACGGCGTCGACTGGATTGTTCGGATCGCAGTTGGGATTGATCGGAAGGGCGGTGGCCGTGCAGAGCGGAATGCTGATGATGCTGGCGGAGCCGGGGTTGACCCCGTCTCCAGCGTTTGCGACGACCATCTCATTGAGGGTTGGCGCAAAGTCAGCCCAGAGCGGCGAGGTGCCGACGGTGATTGGGTTGGTAGCCCCTACGGGCACGATGTCGAGTTGGTTGGTCTGGGCGTTGATGACGCTAACGGTGCCGTCAGTCTGGTTCAGGATAAAGGCACGCCTTGCATCTGCGGTCATGACTCCGTAGACCGGGCCCTGTCCCACGGGTATGGGGTTGGGGTCGATGGTATTGCTCGTTGTCTCGATGGTAGAGACCTGACCTGGACCGCCGCCGACGCGTGGGCTTATCACATAGTTGCGGGGTGCGCTGGCGACGCCGACCACGTAGAGCGGGCTGAAGGACGGATTGATGGTTAGTTGTTGTTGCAGATTGAGAGGCTGGCCGGTGAACTGGGAGACGGCGTTCAATCCAGGGTCTGAGACGTAGGTGCTGGTGCTCCCAGGAAATATGCTTACAGGGTTGGCGCCGGGGAGGAGCGTGGTCTGAAGGATCTGGCTTGGGAGGAGCGAAGTGCTGATGCTAAAGCTGGTAAGGGTGTGGTCGCTGTTGAGCGTATAGGCGGTTTGACCGCCACTATTGAGGATGAGGTAGTAGGGGTTTACACCGATTGGGTCGGTGATGAGAACAGTGTCACCGAAGACGTCGACGAAGTTGACCAGGCCTGGGGTAGGGTTGGTGGTCGTGCCAGTGGTTGAGATCACTACGGCGAACTTCTGCGGTTGCGCTGCGGGACCGACGGGATTGATGGCGCTGACAACAGGGCGGTACATGTTTCCGCAACCAAGGACCGACGCCATGACGGCACCTGCCAAAGCGAACCTTAGTGGGGACCGGAGGGTCTGCGCTGCGGACCGAACAAGGCGCTGCCTTGACCGCGACTGTATGTTTCCTTCTGCTTCGATTCTTGCTAAGTGCAAAACTGCTCCCACGATGATGCCGGTGTTGGTTATGCTCAAAGTTGATTGTAAATGATTAGACGCATGAGGCCGGGAATGTGTGAGGAAATGCAAGGGGCCGAGGGAGATACGGGGTGGAAGAAGGCGATTCCGGAGGGGCGGGACCGGCTGCAGTCGCAGGTGCTGGTTTGGGTGGTGGGGACGTTGTTGATAGCTCAAAGCATTTTGACGCTGTCGCTGCGTTATCGTTTTTTCCAAAATGATTCCCGCTTCATCCTCAGCATGATTTCGACCAGCATAGGTTTTTCCGTTCTGGTGCAGGTGTTGCGAGCAGCGACGCCAGCGGCAGCAGTGTTTGGCGGGATCATTTCCCTAGTACTCATTGACGGGTCTGAGTCTTATGGACTCTCCATCTTGCACTCTGGTTTGACGCCGCTCGCATTCTTGTTTCTGCTTACGTTCTTTTCTACTCGAGCAGGAAGGCAAGCAAAGACCCGAGCTGGATTAGCCGAGGAACGCAGGGGGCGACGTGCCTCACAGGTGGTTGCAAATCTTTCAGCAGCCGGGTTGAGCGTCTCTATGCTCGGCCTCATACTTGTGACTGGCTCTATCAACTTTTTTTCGACCGGGCCCTACTGGCGAGATTGGGTCGTTCCGGCGATGAAGTTGATGTGCCTTGCTGCGCTTGTGGAAGCCACTGCGGATACTGTTTCGTCAGAGATTGGGCAGGCGTTTGGTGGTCGTCCAATACTGCTGCTGACCGGCCGACACGTGGAACCAGGCACAGATGGAGCAGTGACATTCGTTGGATCGTTGGCGGGTATCGCGAGCGGAGTTTTCGTCGCTGCGGTGGGGATGTGGTCTCTCAGGCTGAGACCTTCTCAAGCCGCGATAGCGGTGTTTGCGGGAATTTGCGGATTATTCTTCGACAGCTTCTTGGGTGCGACCGTGGAGCGGCGGGGATGGCTGGGGAATGACCTGGTGAACTTTAGTTCGACGTTGTTTGCGGCTTTGTTGGCAGCAGCAATCTATCGGTTCGTCAGCCCTCAGATGTTGATGTTGAGTCGCATGGCGGTGTAGCTGAGGATTTCGTGGAAGTAGCGCATAGCGAGGTCGTAGTTGCTGATGTGGCCGAGGGGTGGGCGGGGCGAGGTGTAGACGTCGAGGCCAGCTTCTTTGCAGAGCTCGCGGATGCGAAAAAGGTGGGTGGCGTCGGAGACGACGACGATGTGGTGAAGATTGTTTTCGTGGGCGATGGCTGCAAGGCGGTGGACCTGCTGCTCGGTATCGATGGAGTGGGTTTCGGCGATGATACTGCCGAAGGGAATTCCGTTTGCGAGAAGATAGTCGCGGCCGACGCCACCTTCCGTATTGCCGGAGTCTTTATCGCTGCCGCCGCCCAGGGTGATGATGAGTGGAGCAATCTGCTTGCGGTAGAGTTCGACGGCGTGATCGAGGCGGGCGTGAAGGACTGGGGATGGGTGGCCGAGGTATTCGGCTGCTCCAAAGACGGCGATGGCGTCAGCGGGCTGGGCTTCGTCGTGGCTGGCGACTGCTGCAATCTGTTGATACACCCAGACGCACCAGGCCACGAGGACCAGCAAAATCACCCCCAGCAAACTGCGGAGGAAGGTACCGCGGGCTGTGCCTCGACGTCGCAGATTGGAGGTAGGGGCGATCATACTTTTTTTGCAACTTTGACAGAAGAGCTAGTGTAAGCGCATGACGGGTTGAAGCACAGGTAAAAGAATAAAACCCCTTCAACCTGCTCGGGGTCAGAATGACAAGCCATTTCTTGCGGCGCAGGCAGCTACTCTTAGTGCTGGAGCGTGAGGGCAATCTCGTGGGTGGGGATTGCGCCCTCGCGGAGGATCATCCAGGAGTTGCTGCCACCGGAGAGGTCGACGATGGTGGTGGGGGTGGTACGGGCGGTGGGGCCGCCATCGACGATGAGGGGGAGTTTGTCGCCTAGCTGCTCCTGGACACCCCTGGCAGAGGTGCACTCAGGCATGCCGAAGAGGTTGGCGGAGGTTGCGGTAATGGGCAGGCCGAGGCGGCTGACGACGGCACGGGGGATGGCGGCTTCGGGGACGCGGAGGGCCAGGTTGCCAGTGTTGGCGGTGACGCGGAGGGGGAGTTTGCTGCCGGCTTTGACGACGATGGTGAGGGGGCCAGGCCAGAACTTCTCGGCCAGGCGGTCGAAGGCGGAGTCGAGTTGGCGTGCGAGTTCGTAGGCCTGGGCTACCTCGGCGATGAGGAGCGAGAGGGGCTTGTGGCGGGCGCGGGTTTTGAGCTCGTAGATGCGATCGACGGCGCGGAGATTGACGGGATCGACGGCTAGACCGTAGAAGGTGTCGGTAGGGAGCGCGACGACGTTGCCGTTATTGAGGCTGGCGGCGACGTGGCTGATAAGCGTTGGTTCGGGCTCGTCTGGATGGATGCGGAGGGTTTCTGCCGTCAAAATTCTGGCTCCTGTTTGTCCTGCCCGGGGGTGCCCCAGGGGGGTACTTCTTTGCGCAAAGTCCTCGAACGACATGGGTTAGATCTGGACTTCGAAGCAAGTCCGGGATGATTTCTATGCAAAGTCTTCCAGGGAAAGAAGTTGATCCAACCAGTTCATGCCGCTACTTTTGCTGCTCGGCATTGATTCTAATTGATGGTTGGCTGTTCAGGGCAAAGAGGCGGGGTAAGATTCTCGGATGGGTCCGGACGTGATTTCGAGCAGAACGAATGCGCGGGTGAAGCAGTTGCGGGCTGCGTTTGCAGGACAGGCTCGTCGGAGCGGCGGACTGGCGGGCTTGATCGCAATTGAAGGGGACCATCTGCTGGAGGAGGCGCGGCGGAGCGGGATGGTCTTTAAGACTGTTTTCGTCTCTGAGCGTCGTGATGTGCCCGGGTTTGTGCCGCGAGGGGTGGAGGTGCTGCGGCTGACGGACGAGGTGTTTGCGAGTGTGGTGGAGACACAGTCGCCGCAGGGTGTGGCGGCGTTGCTGGTGCCTCCGGTGTTTGCGTTGGACGATGTTCTTGGAGGTGCGTGTGCTGGTGCTGCTTTGATTTTGGTTGCGGTGGGGTTGCAGGATCCGGGAAATTTGGGGACGCTGGTGCGGTCGGCGGAGGCGTTTGGGGCTACGGGGATTTTGACTACACCGGGGACGGTGAGCGCTTGGAATCAGAAGGCTCTGCGGGCTAGCGTGGGGAGTGTGTTTCGGGTGCCGGTGGTTTCGGGCGGGGCTGCGGAGGTTGAAGCGTTGAAGAAGCGT
>Ga0116129_1000045_pt1 | contig 92213 bp, 63 predicted proteins | sample June2015DPH_17_2_FD_89732 | JGI IMG/M metagenome (GOLD analysis project Ga0116129, IMG submission 89732) | Peatland microbial communities from SPRUCE experiment site at the Marcell Experimental Forest, Minnesota, USA - June2015DPH_17_10 | ecosystem: Environmental > Terrestrial > Soil > Wetlands... | reverse complement strand
GGTCCCGGCGGTCCGCACCGGCGCTGGGTAGTGCCGGCGACGGATGGCGCCTCGATGCCCGCCGGCTTGATGTTGCGCAGCAAGGTCCGCTTCGGATTCCTGCGCGATGGCACGGTGCTCAAGCTCAACCGGAACGGCCTGGCGCGGACGGGCCTCGCGGTGGGAACGGTAGTGGCGCGCGCCGTGGACCCCGGCCCGGGAGAACTGGCCGGAATCACGGTGAAACTGGATGGCGACGCGCCCGGCGACAAGACGCCGCCGCAGGATTTCGCCAGGAATCCGGTTTCGGCCGGCGAGACGCTCTACAACTTCTACTCGGTGGAAGTGGTGCAGCGCATCGGCTACGATTCGTTCACTCCGGACAATGGCGTGCTGCTGGCGAAGAACCTTGACGAGGAGATCCGCGGGCGTGGCTTCCATCCGTTCACGTGGGTGATCGACGCGCACCCTGAGGACATCCGGATGGTCGATTTCAAACGCCCCAACGGCGAGCCGGTGATGCGCACCGTTGCCGACTACCGGCAGTTGAACGACGCGCTATTCCACGCGGGAACGAATTCCGGCAGCCAGTACGAGTGGGAAGACGCTCCGAACCGGCTGCATTTCTACGTAGTGGATGTCCATCATGACGACCGCGGCATTCTCTCTTACACTGTGGGAGTGCGTTCGCTTGATGGAGCCGGGCCCCAGAGCCGCGGTGTAGCGATCACAGCGCCGGCCGCGGCCGTGCGCGGCGGGACCTGCGTATTCAACTTGAAGAACACGGGCGCGGGGGCCGCGACGGATGCGGCGGCGCATCCTCAGGACGCGGCCGCGTATCTCAGCGCCGACATCTATCGGCTGTCGGTCTCAGCCGCCGGGGCTGGCTGGTCGGCGGATCTTGCGAACGCGCTGGCGGCGGTGAAGTTCGGCGAATCGCAGGCGGTCGCGGTTCACGTAAGCCGTGCGGGCCGCGGCGATGCGACCGGTAGCGTGACGCTGAAAGCGGTATCGGAGAGCGATCCGGGTAAATCGGCGACGGCGAGTTGTTCCGTGAGAGGAATATTATGAAACGCTTGACGGTGGCGCTGTTCGCTCTGGGCCTGGTCGCGGTGGCAGTCACTTGTGAGGTGGCGGCGCGGCCCACTAAGACGACTGTCGCCAATAGGACGCTCGCGCTGACCGCGCGCGCCGCGGTCGCCTTCGATATCTCCGCGCCATTGGAATCGATGGAGCAGTTTATTCCGGAGAAGCCCGTCGTGATTCATCCCGCGGTGGAGAGCAAGCCGGAGCGGCAAGGCGCGACGGAAGGGCCCGGCACAGGTTTGGGCGCGACCCCGCCGACGCCGCCGGCAGCCAGGGGCGGCGCCGCCGCGGCTCGAGGCGGTGGCCGTGCGGCGCGTGCGGGTGGGCCTCCGCCGATTCCGCCTCCACCGCCCGCGCCCGAGATCGGCGCCGCGGGCGCCGCCGTTGAACAGACAACGCAGGGCACGCGCGCCGCGATTCAGCCGGCAGCCAGCTTTGATGGCCTGGGCGAGGGCTTTACCGGCCACGAATTCCCTGGCGCGGACAACGTACCCGACGCCAATGGAGGGCGCGGCGGCGGGGGACGCGGCGGCATCGACATGAGCCTGGCGGTGGGCCCCGACCACATCTTCGAGATCCTGGACGGTAACTTCGCCGTCTTCACCAAGAAGGGTAAGAAGTACGGCGACACCGGCAAGCTGCTCTACGGCGCGGTGCGCAACAACACCGTGTTTGCCGGCTTCGGAGTTCGGTGCGGCGTGAGCAACAACAGCGACTCCGTAGTGCGCTACGACCAATTGGCCAACCGCTGGCTGATCGTGGTGCCGGTCTTCACGCGGCCGCCCGACAATCCACAAGGCCCCTACGCCATGTGCTATGCCGTCAGCGCCACGCCGGACCCACTGGGGCCGTACTACCGTTATGAGTTCCAACGGCCGCTGTTTCCGGATTATCCCCGTCCGGCGGTCTGGCCCGACGGCTATTACAACCCCACCAGCACCAGCGACAACCTGCTGCCTGAGGTGATTACGCAGAAGCACGACTGCATCGCCGACCGCAACAACATGCTCAAGGGTCTGCCGGCGACCGAGCAGTGCGTGGTGATCGACGGCGGCGTTTTCATGTTGAACGCCGACGTGGACGGCAAGCGGCTGCCGCCGGCGGGCGCGCCCAACATCATGATGTCGACGGGCGGCACGCAGCTCATGAAGATCTTCGAGGACGACGGCATCTACTTCTACAAGGTCCACGTAGATTTTAGCGACGCCTCCAAGACCACCGTCTCGCCGCCGCAAAAGATCGTGGTGGCGCCCTATCACTATCTCTGCGACGGCCAGTTGAGCAACTGCGTCTCGCAGCCGGGCACGGAACGCCGCCTCGATTCGCAAGGCGACAAGCTGATCCAGCGGCTCGCATACCGCAACTTGGGCGACCATGAATCGATTCTGGCGGAGCATTCCGTGGCTACGGCCGCGCACGGCGGCGGCGTGCGCTGGTATGAGTTCCGCCTGAACAAGCAGCGCGACCCCGTGTTGTACCAGCAGGCGACGTATGCTCCCGGCGGATTTTACCGCTGGCTGGGCAGCATGGCCATGGATCGCAAAGGCGGCATCGGCATCGGCTATTCGTTCGGCGGCGATCCCAACTATCCCGGCCAGCGCTTCGCGGCGCGCATGGCTAAAGACCCGAAGGGCCAGCTTACCTTTCACGAGTCGGTGCTGGCTGAAGGGCAAGGCTCGCAGACGGGCAGCTTGCGTTGGGAGGATTTCACCAACATCATCGTCGATCCCTCCGACGACTGTACCTTCTGGTACACGGGGAACTACCTCAAAAAGGGCGCCGCTACTTCGACGACGCGCATCGGATCGTTTGTGCTGCCCGGCTGCAAGTGACGCGACTAGCCGCGGGAGCTATACTTTGCTTGACGCAGATTGATACGCTAGGGAGCAGCCATGCCGAAAATTTTGACCGCAGTTTTGCTTGGACTTGTCTGCGCAGGGTGTCTCCTGGCAGCCTCGCAGAATCTGGATATCTATTGGATTGACGCCGAGGGTGGCGCGGCCACGCTGATTGTTTCGCCCAGCGGCGAGGCGTTGTTAGTGGATACCGCGAACCGCACGCCGGACGACCGCGACGCCAAGCGCATCTTCGCCGCCACGCAACTGGCCGGCCTCCACAAGATCGACATCCTGCTCACCACGCACTTCCACAGCGATCACATCGGCGCCATGCCGGCGCTCGCAAAAATGATACCGATCGACATGTACATGGATCATGGCCCTTCGGTGGAGTTAGACCGCCCCCAAGTGGCAGCAGCCTACAAGGCCTACGAGGAACTGAGCGCCGGCAAGCGCAGAATCCTCAAAGCCGGCGATCGCATCCCACTCAAGGGAGTCGACATTGAGGTGATCGCGTCGGCCGGCCAGGCGATCACGAAGCCGCTGAAGGGCGGCGGTGCGCCAAACCCCACTTGCGCGGATTTCAAACCGCACGGCGTGGAGCCCGACCCCGACAACGATCAGAGCGTCGGCATCGTTCTACAGTTCGGCAAGTTCCGCTTTATCGATATGGGAGACCTGACCTGGAACTACGAGCAGAAACTGGTCTGCCCGGTCAATCTGATTGGGACTGTGGACCTCTTCCAGACAACCCACCATGGTCTGGAGCGGTCTAATTCGCCGCAGTTCGTCTGGGCGATCCAACCCAAGGTCGCGGTGATGAACAACGGCCCGCGAAAAGGCGGACCGGCCAGCGTGTTCGATATACTTCGCCACTCGCCCGGGCTGGAGGATATCTGGCAGGGGCATCTGGCGTTGGGCACTCCCAAAGAGGTCAATACCGACGAGAAAATGATCGCGAATCTGGAGCCTAGCGCGGAGTGCAAGGGAAATTGGCTAAAGGCTTCGGTTGACTCGAACGGGCGCTATACCTTGACCAACCCGCGGACTGGCTTCACTAAGACGTACGAATCGCGTTAAGTAGGGCGGAAGCCCGGGACGGCGCCTCTCGTTATAATCTCTGGCAGAGCACAGAGATGAGCGCCATATCGTTCACGAACCAATGATCGGCAGGCGATCAACCCCTGAATGCCGATATTATCTTTCAGTTCAGTGTGTTGCCGGAGAATCGAAGATCGGCATCAAGATCGGCAAAACGGTGGTCCTTTGTGGAGGTTTCTGGTATATTTTCAATAGGTTCCAAGAAATCAAGATCGGCATAGGCTTCCACCCATGACGGCCATCGAAAGCCCCAGCCGAATCGAGCCGTGCCTCCTGGAGGAAGCCGGGGCCGAGATCCTCGATCTTGTTGCCGGCCTTTCCGCTGCCTCGCAAACGCTCGGTGCTCGCCTGCATCCACGTTCAGCAGCCAGTCTCGCCGAACTGGTGCGCGTCATGAATTGTTACTACTCGAATCTTATCGAAGGGCACAATACAACGCCACGGGAGATTGAGCGGGCGCTGGAAAATCGGCTGGAGCCAACCGAAGACCGCCGCAATCTCCAGCGTGAGGCGAGCGCGCATATCCGCCTGCAACGCGAGATCGACCGGCTATACGCCGCTGACGGTTTGCCAGAGCCTGCCTCGGTTGAATTCATCCGCTGGCTGCACCGGTCTTTCTATGACAATGTTCCCGAGGCGATGCTGGTCATTTCCGCGAACGAGCGGACGATCCGAATGATACCGGGTGCGTTTCGCACGGGAGCCGATCAGGAGGTCAGCGTGGGGCGGCACATACCGCCGTCGCCTGCTCACCTCGACGCGTTCATGCACCACTTTGCAACGCGCTACCGCTTCGAGACCATGGGTATGGGTTCGCGGATTATGGCGATGGCTGCCGCGCATCACCGCCTAAACTACATTCACCCTTTTCTTGACGGTAACGGCCGCGTCAGCAGACTGATGAGCCACGCGATGGCGCTCCGGGCTGGCATCGGCGCGCACGGCCTATGGTCAGTCTCACGCGGACTTGCGCGCGGGCTTGAGAGCCGAGGGGACTACAAGCGGATGATGGACTATGCGGACTCACCTCGGCAGGGAGACCTGGACGGGCGTGGTAATCTCTCGCGGAGCGCGCTCGCGGAGTTCACGACGTGGTTTCTGAAAGTATGTATGGATCAGGTTCGGTTCATGGGCGGTTTGTTCGAGCTGGAGACCCTGATTGACCGGCTGCGCCTCTACGTCGAGCGGCGCGGCTTAAAAGGCGGCGCTCTTCGGTTGTTGGAGCAGACCCTACAGCGCGGGGAAATGCCGCGCGGCGATGCGGAACCCGTGACCGGTCTCAAGGAAAGATCGGCTCGTGATTTACTCGCCAGCCTTGTCAGCGAGGGTATCCTCGGCTCCGATACGCCTAAAGGGCCGGTTTCACTTCGTTTTCCGCAGCACGCGGTTGAAGTTCTCTTTCCCACCCTTTTTCCCGAGACATGAAGCGAAGAGGCATCTGTGGTCAGGCGCCGAATCCTTTGCGCTGCTCCTCGGCTAATTGGTCCTTCGGGGGGTCCGGCCACCCGAATTTTGCGAAGACTTCGATGACGGCATCGAGGGCGAGTTCACGCGGTCGCGCTTCGAGATCCGCGACAGATGCCTGCCCGATCACCGTGAAGCTTTCATCTTGCGACCAGCAATCATGGTCAAGCGCATCACTTCTGCCAAATACGTCCTGCGGCCACGTCAGAGTCCGGCCAGCGACGCTGTATGAAATCGCAGATGGCCGACCGTAGAGGGCGGGCCTGGGATTTCGGTGTCGTCGAAGCGGACGCGAAGAATGTACTCTGCCTTTTGAACGAGGGCGCGAGCCTGGGCGTTCTTGCGCTCGTGGCTTGTCCAGACTTTTTCGGCGTAGGGGGCTGAGACTAGCATCAGGCAGAAACGCGCCTTCTGCTGGTAAACGTCGGAGAGATGTTCGAACAGGTCTTTTCCCCACAGGTTCGCCTGTTCGTACTTGTCATAGAAGACCTTGATCGTTGCCCGCTGTAGGCATTCGGCGATGGCCCCGGCTTCAGCCCTCTGCTCACCGGCGAATGATATCGCCACGTTCGAACATATCCTTGCGTCAGATTATATAACGCAGTCGCGCGAGGCCAAGGGGAACGCGCAAGGGGGAGTTGCGGTGGAGCGTTTTGGAATCCCCTCTCGTGGGGAAGCGGCGTGGCGTTCGCCGCGTGGGGGGAACCTATTCCGCCACGCCCCCGGTCCGCGAGCCCCCTGGACCCCCGTTTCGCCAGAGCGACGAGGGCCTGTTCCACGATCCAACCTTAGTTGGATTGTGGCGTCACATTCGCACTGATAGACTACTATCGGCCACCTTCCATGATTTCGCAATCTGTTCCCCGCCTCCTGGCCGGCTTGCTCGCCGTACTTCCCGCGCTCGCGCAGTTTGACGACGGACTGCTGAAGCCTTACGTGATGAATCACCGTGCGGCCACTTCCTCGCCGGCCGATCTCTCCTTCCTTCACGACGCGCCGGCCGGGAAGGATGGCTACATCCGCATACAAGGCGGACACCTGGTCAAGCCCAACGGCCAGCGTATCCGCTTCTGGGGCGTCCATCTGACCGACTGGAGCCGCGGCTCCGTCGAACTGCCGCCCAAAGAAGACATCCCGATGTGGGCCGCAACGCTGGCCCGCTTCGGCGTCAACATCGTGCGGCTCCACTTTCTCGACCTTGCAGCCCCGCGCGGCATTATCGATTCCACCAAGGATGACAGCCGCTCCTTCGACCCGCAGCAACTCGACCGCCTGGATTTCCTGGTCTCCGAATTGAAAAAGCGCGGCATCTATATGGATCTCAACCTAAACGTTGGCCGCTCGTACAAAGCGGGCGACGGCGTCGCGGGGTTCGACCAGATCCAATGGGGCAAGGGGTTGGCATTGTTCGATACGCGCCTGATCGAGTTGGAGAAGGAATACGCCAAACAACTTCTGACTCACGTCAATCCGTACACTAAAATCGAGTACCGCAATGAACCGGCCATCGCCCTGGTAGAGATTGTGAATGAGAATGCGCTCTACCTTGGATTCTCTTCGCGAGTGCCCTTCTATGAAGACGAACTCACCAAACTCTACAACGACTGGCTGAAGAAGAAGCTCACTCCCGAGCAGTTACAGAAGGTGCGCGAGGCGGCCGGGTTAACAGGTGACGCGGCGGCTGATGCGCCAGTGCCAAGGCTCAAGAGCAATGAGGCTGCAACGGCTCCCAAGGAGCGGTATAACGCCGAGATGGCATTCTTCATGGGTGCCGAAAATCAGTTCTATCAGGATATGAGCGGCTACTTGCGGAAAGAGCTGGGAGTGAGACAGCCCATCATCGGCACGGCCGATCACAGCCATACCAGCGCGCCCTATTCGATGCTGGAGTCGCTCTCAAAGCTGGATATTCTGGACGGTCACATCTATTGGAACGGCAATCAGCCCATGGTGAACGACCCGCTGCACTCTACCGTGGTTCAACTGTCGCGCACTGCCTTCGCCGGCAAGCCTTATACCGTGAGTGAGACCAACCATCCGTTCCCCAATGAGTGGGCCAGCGAGGGGATTCCCACTATCGCCGCCTATGCCGGCTTTCAGGACTGGGACATGATCATCATGTACACTTTCGAGCCCAAACTCGCGCCGGACTGGAAGCCGTATGTGGGCGACCCTTTCGATATCTCACTCGACCCGGTTCGCATGACTGAGATGGCCACCGGCGCACTGATGTTTCTGCGCGGCGATGTCAAGCCCGCGCGGCAAACTGTGGAGCGGACCTACTCCAAGGAGGAAGTGGTGGAGAACCGGCTGCTGCCGCGTACCGAGCAGCCCTATTTCACGCCCGGTTTTCCGCTGGCGCTCCCGCTGGAACACGGTGTTCGCATTAAGTCGCTCGACGGGCCTCCGGCGCAGAAACTCACGTTACCCGAAGAGAATCCCATTATTTCCGACACTAAGGAACTAAGCTGGTATACGTCTGCCGAAAAAACAGGTTTGATCACCGTCGAGACTGACCGGACGCAGGCGCTCATCGGATTCATTAAAGCGAACCACAAGGTTCTCAAGAATCTGACCGCCGATATCACTAACAACTTCGCCACGATTGTGCTGGCTTCCATGGATGACAAGCCGCTCGCGCGATCGGATAAGATGCTGCTGACCACGGGCTCGCGCGTGGCTAACACCGACCAGAAATGGAACGACACTCGCACCCGGCTGACTAACCAGGGTAACTCCCCCTCGCTGATCGAACCGGTGACAGGCGCGGTCACTCTTCGCAGTATCGAAGGGGCGGCCATGGTGAGTGCGGCGGCGTTAGATGGCTCCGGAAAGCCGATCGGCGCCGAAATCCATGCGAAGAAGACCGCGGACGGATGGGCGATGCCCATCGGCGAGCCCGCCACTACCTGGTACGTGATTTCGGTCAAGCGCCGTTAACACGGCGCCGTAGCAAACCGGGTCTCAAACCGGCAACCGTGACCATCACCAGCAAAGCCTGATGGGCTGCGGTTTTGGTTGACAGACGAAAGCGTCTGTCCCACGCTAACCGATCATTCATCATTGAGGACCCGGTTTGCGCAGCATTCCTATTGCCCCAAGCCAGGTCTGGAATTCCGTAGTCCAGGCGGCGCTGGGACCGTGGTTGGTGGAGCGCACTCCGAACCCGTGGCCTGTGCGCGCGTAGACATGCAGCTCGGCGGAAGCGCCCGCGCGCTTCATCTCCAGGTAAAGCTCAGGCAAACCTTGCGAGATGTTCTGCCGGTCGTCCGCGCCGCATGCGAGAAATGCCTGGGGACTCTCCTTCGAAAACTTCATATCGTGCGGGATTGCGGGATAGATCAACGCCTGAAACGCCGGCTTGTCACTCAAGCGGCCGATATCATCCGAATTCGCCGGCGTATCGCCATAGCGCGAGCCTGCCAACGCAGCCAATTCGCCACCCGCGGAAAAGCCCATCACGCCAATGCGCTCCGGGTCGATGCCCCATTCCGCGGCGCGGCTGCGAGTCACTCGAATGGCGCGCTGCGTATCGGCAAGAGAGTCGCCTTCCACGGTGTAGGTCGAACCCTTCTCACGCGCCAGCCGGTATTTCAGCACCAGTCCCGCCACGCCGTGGTCGCTCAACCATTCGGCGACGTTGTAGCCCTCGTGGTCCACCCACAACTCACTGTGTCCCCCGCCCGGCGCAATCACTACGGCGGCGCCCGATGCGTTTGACTTAGGCAGGTAAACAGTGATGGAAGGATTGTGCACGCTGGAGACAACATGGTCACCGCCCGGCGCGGCAATGCGCATGGACTCCGGTGCGGTCTTGCCTTCGGAGCCCGGCGCGCCATTGGGCCAGAGCGGAACCACCGGGTGAGTGTCCTGCGCCCAAGCGGCGATTCCAAGCGCTGTGACTCCAATCAGTAATAGCCAAAGAAGTTTTCTCATAGTATGCCTCGCATCAACCTATCGGAACTCTTATTGTCCCTCACCGACTCGGGAAATTGGCCGTAGCGCGGTACTCCGGAACGGCCTCGACGCCCTTCAATCGCGCCACCACCCCGTTCGCCGGATAGGCCGGGCGCGCCAACGCGGGCAGGTAGATGGGCGCATCCTTGCGCAATCCCAGAACCTGTAATTCCAGCCCTTGCTTGAGCGCATCCGGAGGCACACGCCACAGGCCCAGCTCCAGCGCCGCGCCATGATAGAAATCGTCGGTGAGCAACTTCCCGCCCGCGTAGATACGCGCCACATCGCCTTCATACGCGATCCTGAGCATAGTGGGTTGAGCCGCGGCGGATGCATCCACTTGGATGGACCAGCGCGCCGCGCGCGAGAAATCCGCGTCAACCGGCGCCACCGCCACTTCTTTTCCCATGCGTGGCAGCGGAGTCATCCCGGGTTCGGCAAGCTGGTGCACGGTGGTATTCACCCGGGCTGGCTGCAAGGCCGCCGTAGAACGCTCAAAGATGCCATCGCGCCCGGCCGGCCGGAAGCCATCCACGCCGCGAGCGATCCCCGGAAAGACGGCGAATGCTAGCCGCGACGGGTCGCTGGAGCGCAGCTCCATACGGTCCTTCGAAAACCAAACGTCCGCATCCGAGATCACCAGCCGCTCAATTCCCGCTACCGTGGCTTGCCATAAGTTGCGCGCCTGTTCGCGAGGCAGCACAACGATATCCGCGGTCTGTCCGTTGTCCGCGCTGACGTGAATAGCCACCGCGGCGCATGCGGTAACTCCATCGACGTAGACCGCGCCGCCCTCACTTCGGATGCGGCCGCCCGGCGCTTCAATAGTTACACGCGGCGTCTGCTGAAAGGCGAATTGCGGAGCGATTCCCGGCCACGCGAAGAACACGTACAGGTGTTGGTCCGGCAAGCGGCTGACCGGCTGCGCCGTGGCGTACGACAGTGTAGCGCCACCTACCGGCATGTTGACCGGCCAGAAGGTATAGGCGCCGCCAGGGATATCCACGGGCTGCCGCGGCACGCTAAGTTCGCCGCCGGCGAGTTTGACGCGCGCCTGGAAACCCTTGCGCTCAGGCAGCGCCACGCCCTTTTGATAATTCTCAATGAACAGGAATCCGCGCTCGCCGTTGCCGCGCATGGCAACGCGCGGCGTGACGGTGTCATCCCTTGAGCTGGGCTGCTGAGCGGGAAAGCTCGCGATCATTGGGGCAAGGTCCGCGCCGAAATCGTTCAGGAAAAGATGGACCGTTTTCAGATCGCGGAAGGAATCGCGCATTTGTCCGAACTCGCCCAGCGGCGCCTGAAAATCGTAGCTCTTCACGGGCAGATCGTTAGGATAATCGGTCGCCTGCGATTCCTGCAGCGTGGTCAGCTTGCCCTCCGGATTCGTGCCGCCATGGAACATGTAGTAGCCATAGAGTGTCACTCCGGAGCCGAGCTTGGCAATATCCACCGCGGCGATATCGGCGGCGCTCATCACGGGTCGCCGGTGGTAGGCGAGCGCCATGCCTCCACCCATTTCGGCGGTTAGAAATGGCCGTCCCGCGAAGCGCGCATCGATCTCCGGATGCGTCGATTTCAAATCCATGCCGACGTTCTCTTCACAGCGGATGGGCGTGAAGAAATAGTGCGGGCTGGGCGCCAGCGCGGCCAGTTGGCGATACCAGAAACCATCCGGATACCCGCCGAATACGGGGACCACATCGCGCGCCGGCACGTCGGCATTATCCCAGGCGGTGACCGTGTAGAACGGCGCGTCCATGCCCGCTTCCCGCGCCATTCGCCGTAGGGTGAGGATATGCTCCTCGCCCTTCCCCGGGCCATGCGAATGGTATTCGTTCTCGATCTGGACGCCTGCGATTGGCCCGCCATCCTTCCAGTACAACCCTTTCAACTGGCGGCCAATCTCGCCGTAAAAACGAGCCACGTACCGCAAATACGCGGGATCGTTTTCCCGCACTTTCGTCTTGGCCAGCAGCCAGTCGGGCAGGCCGCCATTGCGGACCTCGCCATGCGCCCACGGGCCCACACGCACCCACACGTAAAGACCGCTGCGCGCCGCCAACTCCACGAACTGGCGCAAATCGCGCTGGCCCAACCAGTCGAATTGGCCTTCGATTTCTTCGTGGTGAATCCAGAAGACGTAAGTGGAAACGACGCGAATGCCGCCGGCCTTCATCTTGAGCAACTCGTTCTCCCACTCTCCGGCTGGATAGCGGGAGTAGTGGAATTCGCCCATCACGGGGAACCAGGGCTTGCCGTCGAGAGTGAGATAGCGGCTGTTGATGCCGAGGGTGTGGCCATCGGGAGAGCGTCCGCCGGCTTCGAAGGGCAAGGCTTCGGGGGCGCTGGGAATGGCGCTGGCATCGATGTAGATGTTGCTGCGGGTATCGGGGGCGGGCGCGGCCGCGCTGTGCCGGCACGCGCAGAGAGCGGCCGCCAACACCATCAGGCAACCCGCCGATGCGTATCGGGAAAGCAAGAGAGTTTGAGTCTAGCAGCGCGGAGGGCTTGGCTAAATCCGACTTTGGTTGGAGTGCGGGGGGGGATAGGGGCGATACGGCGCCTCGGCGCGTGGACCGGCCAGGAGGCCCGTCCTACAAGTGTTCCAGGCCGCGCTGCAAGGCGGCGATTACGGCTTGCGTGCGGTCGCTTACGCCCAAGCGTTCCAGGATCACGCTTACGTGGCACTTCACGGTCGCCTCTGTGATATGCAGCGCCGCGCCGATATCTTTGTTATTTTTGCCTTGAACTAATAGCGACAGCACTTCACGCTCCCGCGGACTCAGGTCGGAATTCGGCGTGCGCGCGGCCAGACTGCGCGCCAGACCGGAAGGCAGGAATCGCTTGCCCGCGTACACCCGGCGAATGGCGTCCACCAGCGTGTCGTTCGACATCGCCTTGATCAGGTATCCGGCCGCGCCCGCGGCCAGCGCCTGGTGAATATCCTCATCGCCCTCGTAAGTGGTCAGCACCACGCAGCGCGCGCTGCCGTCTTCCTGCCGAATCGCCCGCAGCGCGTCCAGACCGCTGATGCCCGGCAGCCTCAGGTCCATCAAGGTAACGTCGGGGCGCCGCTCGCGGAATATGCGCACCGCATCTTCGCCGGATCCGGCTTGCGCGCACACCTTCATATCCGGCTGTGCGTCGATGATCGCGGCGATTCCCAAACGCATGGTGGGATGATCGTCCACCACTAACACGCCGAATTTTTGACTGGCAGTCATGAGTGCAAATCCATCCCCAGTTTTTCCGCGGCAGCCGAACGCACCGGCGCTTCGAAAACCAGTTCCGTGCCCGAGCCAGGCGCGCTGCGTAGATCGAATCTGCCGCCCAAGCGCTCGGTTCTCTCGCGCATACCCACAATTCCGAAATGCTCGCCGGCTACGGCCAGCGCCTCTTCCGGATCGAAGCCGCAGCCATCGTCGGCCACGCGCATGCGGATTTTATGGTCTTCGAAAAACACCTGCAGCCGCACTTCTTTTGGCTGCGCGTGGCGAACGGCGTTGTAGACGGCCTCGCGGGCCACCATCAGGATATCGTGCTCCACCGCCGGATCGAGCCTGGCCGGCGTGCCGAACGTTTCGAACCGCACCGGAACGCGCGACGCGTGGCTGGCCTGCTGCGCCATCCGGTCGAGCAGCGGACCAATCTCTTCCTCGAGCGGGCCAGATCCGCTTTGCCGCAGATTCCACACCGCGCGCCTGGCCTCATCCACCGTGACCCGCACCTGCGTGCGCGCGTGGTCGATCAATTCGCGCCGGTAAGCTTCATCCACGGAACCCAGCGCGGCGACGCCTTCGAGCAGCGCAGAAACGCCGGTGCAGCCCTGAATTACGGTGTCGTGCATCTCGCGCGCCACGCGGTTGCGTTCCTGCAGCACCGCGCGGAAACGCGCATGCACCTGGCGCAGCCGCAGCCGGTACGCCGCCAGCGCCATTGCCATTGCCAGCGCGCCGCAGGACGCTAAGAACCACGGCGTGCGGTACAAATGCGGCCGCCAGTCGATAGGCAGAGACGCTTCCGTGACGCTTTCCGGCATGTTCATCAGGAAAGCCTGCACGCGGAAGCGGTAATGCCGCGGCGGAAGGTTGGTGTAATACGCCACGCGCCGCCGCACGGCCTCCGTCCATTCGCGGTCGAAACCCTCCAGCATGTAGCGGAACCCGATACGCTCCTGCGAGCGCAGCCGGATGGCGCTGTAGTCGATCTGCAATTTGCCTTGCCCCGGGGGCGCCACCAGGGGCGCGGATCCCGGCATTTCGCGGCCATCCACCACGGCCTGTTCGATCACCACTTCGGGCGGCGCCTCCGGCCGCCCTTCGAGCGGCAAAATGCGCACGGGCCCGCGGTTGCTGGGGAACCAGATCTCGCCGCCAGCGGTCAAACAGCCAGCGGGAGACACTCCCCCGTGGATCTGCGTGGCCTCGACGCCATCCGAAAGTCCGTAGAGCGTAACCGCCGGACGGAATCCGGGATGGCTCGCGGCGCGGTCCAGATCGCTGCGCGCAACCGCCGAGATTCCATTCGGCCCGCTCATCCAGAAGACCCCGCGCGCATCTTCCAGAATCTGGTAAATGCTGTTGCTGGCCAAGCCCTGAGCGTTGCCGAAGCCGCTCATCTTTCCGTCGCGCCAGCGAAACAGGCCCGCGCCGCGCGTGCCGAACCATAGGCCGCCGTCCGCATCCTGATGGATCGCCCAGACCTTCTCGGAACGCAGCGCGCGAGCGACGTCATCCTGCACGAATGCGCCATTGCGCCAATGGCTTACGCCGCGTTCGGTGCCGATCCAGACATCGCCGGCGCGGTCTTCCAGCAGCGCGCGGATGCTGAAATAGGCGAGCCCATCGGCTTCGCTAAAATTGGCGATCGCGCCGTTATGCCACCGCGAAATGCCTTCGTCGGTGCCGATCCAGACGCTACCATCGCGCGTCTCAAGCAGCGCGCGGACGAAGTCGTTTACCAATCCGGCGCTCTTTTTATACTGCACTCGCTGCCCGTTCTGGATACGGAACGCTCCTTCGCCTTCGGTGCCGATCCACAGCGCGCCCGACCGCTCGCGCATCACGTTGCGCACGCGCACGCCGGGGAACGGCGGCGGCATCAACTCGGAGTGGTCTCGCCGCGCATTGATGCGGTAAAGATTGGTGCTGGCCACCCAGAGCGAGCCGTCCGCGTCGGGATAAACCGTGCCGAAATCCGCATTGGCCGTATCGGGCAATGGGAACGCATTCATCGCCGTGCGGCTCAGGCGCAGAAGCCCTGTCTGCATGCCCACCCAGATATTCCGCTCGTCGTCTTCGAACAACGCCAACACCGTGCCGCTGGGCGCCACATCCGCCGCGGTGATGGCCGTGAACCGGCCGCCGGCGTATTGCGACAATCCTCCGCCGATGGCGCCGATCCACAGCGCTCCCGCGCCATCCGCCAGCAGCGACCGCACCGTGTTGTGGATCTCCGGCGCACGCACGAAACGCCCGGATGTGACCCCGCCCGGCCCGCCCGGCCCCATGCGCTGCAAACCGGAAACCGTGCCCACCCAGATGGCTCCATCGCCGGTTTCCAGAATCGATTTGACGCGCGTTGCGCTGCCGCCGCCTTCCAGGTGAAATTCCTTGCAGTCTTCGACGCGGTTGTTACTCAGGCCGTTAAACAAAGAGATGCGCAGCAGCGTCGATCCACCCACCCACAGGTTGCCGGAGCGGTCCTCGTAGATGGCATGTACCGCGAGCGCGGGGATGCCGCCGGTTCCATCGACGCGGCGCAGGCGGTCGCCTTCCATGCGAAACAATCCGTCGTCGGTGCCCACCCATAGCGTGCCGTTGCGATCTTCGCGCACGGCGCGCACAAATTCGTTGGTCAGTCCCTGGCCGGCCGAGTAAGCGCGAAAAACGCCGTTGTGGTAGCGTAGCAGCCCCATGCCGTCGGTGCCCGCCCACAGGCTGCCGTCGCGACCGGCGGTAAGGCAAAAGATGTTGTCCTGGCGAATCAGCGGCGTGTTATCGCGGTCTAAGACCACGAAGCGCGCGCCGTCGAATCGCACCAGGCCGCCGCTGGTTCCAATCCACAAATAGTGGTCGGGAGTTTGCGCGAATGCCTGCACGGTATTCTCCGGCAGGCCGTCCTGCATCTGCCAGACACGGCGCGTGTAACCATCCGGCAATTTTCGCGGAACCGCTCCGGCAAGCGGAAAAAGCACCGTAAGCAGCAACCCGGCTACCTGTGGCGAACGCATCCCCCACCAATCAGTGACGTATTCTAGCATCACTCGCGCGACTGACTCTCGATGAGTCGCGAGTCGCCAGCCTGGGCCGCGCTCTACTTACCGCGCTCTACTTACCGCGCTCTCGTTACCGCACGACCCGCTCATCCCCTTCCCGCTGCGTGACCCGTTCGCGGTCCAGGAATTCGAGCAGCGGGATGGCATACTTGCGCGAGATGCCGGTCCATTCCTTGAAGGCGCCCACGCTGAAGCGCTCGCCCTTCCGCGCCGCCAGCAACTGGTGTAGCCGGGCGATGGCGGATTGATGAAAGACCAGGTCGGCGCCGATTCGCACCAGCCGCCGCTCATGCAGAAGCTGCTGAAGCAGCGTGCGCGCGCGCGCGGATTCCACGCCCGAATGGGCCAGCACTTCGAAGACGGCGGGGGCCGCCAGACCGGCGGTCTCAAATGCGCGCTCAATGGCCGCTCGCGCCTGCGCTTCGTCTTCTTTGAGCGCGACGCGATGCGTCTTCAGCCGGGCGGTTTCGCCCTCCACGGCGATCTCTTTAGCGGCGGCCAGCAGCGCGTCGAGTAGGAAGGGCGGGGAATCGGGCAGCACGGCGCTACGTAGATCCTGACGCGGGATACCGGGCTGGAGCGGGTTCGCGCGATGAAAGTCGCGGATGGTCTGAACGAGCCGCAGCCCGGCCGCTTGGAACCAGGCCGAATCGATGTGCCAAGGGTCGGGTTGCGGGACGACGGTGAGCGCGGCTTTTTTGGCAGCGGCGGCGATCTGGCTTTCCATGAGGCCGGTGCGCGCCACCAATTCAGATAGCGGCGCGCCGTAGCGGGATTCACGCACCAGCAGGGCGACGCGCGCGGCGGCATCCGGCGACGATAGCGCGTCAAGGCGGGCCGCGATGTCATCCGTCTTGCGATAGCGGCGCTCGCCGATATCGATTACTACGCCGCCGCCGATAGTGGTGACCGGCGAAAACCGGCGGATGATGAAGTGGTCCCCGGGCAGCAGCAGGGCAGCTTCGCGCAAAACCAGGCGCGCGTAGGCGGTGGCGCCCGGCTTCAGAACGGTGCTGCCGAATAGACGCGCCTCGGCTTCGATCTCCGCTGTGCCGGAATGAAAATGCACGGGCGCGCGATGCTTCAGTGGCTTGGCGGAGGCCAGCAGGTGCAGGCGGCAATCCAGGTGGCGGACGGCGTGGAATTTGGCGGGTTCGGAGAGCACCGCGCCGCGCGCGAGATCGGCGGAGCTAACGCCCGCAAGATTGAGCGCCGTGCGCTGGCCGGCAGTGGCGCGCCCGGTTTGTTCCCCGTGGACTTCGACGCCGCGGACGCGCAAACGCCGGCCGGAGGGATACGCCTCCACTTCCCGTTCTTTCTCGACCGCGCCGGAAATCAGCGTGCCCGTCACCACGGCGCCGAAACCTTTCACTGAAAAGACGCGGTCGATTGGAAGGCGAAAATGGCCGGCGCCGTTTCGAACTGGCACGGATGCGGCCACGCGCGCCATCTCCAAACGCAGCGCATCGAGGCCGGCGCCGGTGGTGGAGCTTACCGGCATCATGGGCGCGCCTTCCAGAAACGAGCCGGCCACCAGCTCTTCCATTTCGAGCTTGACCAGCCCGATCATATCGTCGTCCACCAGATCGCACTTGGTGAGCACGACGATGCCGCGCGGGATTTCGAGCAGGCGGCAGATATCGAAGTGTTCGCGCGTTTGCGGCTTGATGGATTCATCGGCGGCGACGACGAAGAGCACCAGGTCGAAGCCGCCGGCGCCGGCGAGCATGTTCTTGACGAAGCGCTCATGGCCGGGCACGTCGACGAAGCCGAGGCGCAGGTTGGGCGTGAGCTGGAGATGCGCGAAGCCGAGATCGATGGTGATGCCGCGGCGTTTTTCTTCCTCGAGACGGTCGGCGTCGATGCCGGTGAGGGCTTTCACCAGGGCAGTTTTACCGTGATCGATATGGCCGGCCAAACCGACGATGACGTGCTTCATTCGCTGGCTATTATGCTACAGCGCAGGGCAAGCTCAAGCATGCCCCACCCGTGCGGCTCTGCCGACGAAAATATTCGCAGCGGCTGATGCATGTCACCCACGAAGTGAATCAGGCCTCGCGCGGCTGCACTGGCGACGTATTCGGATCGTGCAAGACTAAACACGACGCCAAAAGTTGTTGCGTTAACACCCTCAGAGGTAGCGCATGCTTTAGCTTGCCCCTGGGCGAGCGAAGGTCGCCGCGCGTCGCTTCGCGGCACACTGCTACACCCTACTGCAGCGCCTCATTCAAGACCCGCGCCAACCTGGCCCCCGCCTTCTCGATCTGTTCCCGGATCAGCGGATCGGCCTTCGCCTCATACTCGGCCGTGATCGTCACCGGCGCTCCCTTGTCCACTGTTGGCAGCTTTCCGTATGTCACCTTCACCGCCGCTTTATGCGACTGCTCCGCCCAATCTTCCACGCTCCCCTTCGCCCACTTCTTCGCGTGCTGCTCCGATTCCCGCTCGTACAGCGGGAGAAGTTCGTCTTCCTTCCCCATATTGCCCAGCAGCCCGCTATCCCACAAGGAGTGCAGGTTCATATTGCGCCCCTTATAGACCACGCGAACATCGTTGCCGCCCTTGTCTTTGTTATCTGAGTCGTGCAGCGGCTGATGCATATCTCCCACGAAGTGGATCAGGAACATCAGCGCCTCGCGCCGCTGCACTGGCGCCGTATTCGGGTCGTGCAACACTAATTCGAAATCCTCGATCTTCTGGATCACGCAGTCGCCCTTGGGGCAGTCGCGCGCCTTATCGAGGTGCGGCTGGTCGATGGGGATATCGATGTAGTGCCATTGCCCGGTCTCCGGCCGCGAGCGCCGGATCTCGTCCGGCCAACTTGCCACCGACGCCATGGTAACGTTCGGGCCTAGAATCTCCACCACCTTCGCATGCACCGCCGGCGTCAGTTGCGCCTCCGCGATGCGGGCGATCAGGCTATGTCCTTCGGGTCCCCAGCCAAGCGCGGGGATGGTCCCGCACAATATGATCGCCAATGCTCTCTTGCGCATGAACTGACAGCGTATCACGCACGCCCGCGATCGACGTGCCTTGCGCGTCCTGCTGATCGTCGTCTTCGCCGTACAGGTGATAGTAATAGGTCACCACGCCGCACGCCACCAGCAGCGCCAGCATAGCGCTGAACCATTTCAGGGTTTTGATATTCCAGGCCGATTCCTGCGCCACCGCCGAAGCCGTCGCCTTCACCGCGGCATACGCGACGCCCGTGCCCAGGCCCAGTTTCAGATACCACGGCATCAGATCGAGATGGCCTTGGCCGCCGATTTCGCTCCACAGGAAAAAAACCGCGATCAAAGCGACGAGGAATTGCGTAGTATAAGCGAGGCGAAGAATTGGCATCCGAAGCGTTCGCCTCTCCATACTACGCTATCCTGGAGTAAGATGGTTCAATCGCGGCCAGAGCGTTTCCGCTCATGGCGTCAGTTTTTCAATGCCTTCCAGTTGGCCATGGATTCCATCCGTGCGCACAAACTGCGGAGCTTCCTCACGTTGCTGGGGGTGATCATCGGCGTGGCCAGCGTCATCATGGTGGGCGCCGCGATCGACGGGCTAGGCGTGTATGCCGAGGCGAGCACCGCCAAGGCTTTCGGCTCGGAATCGTTCCTGGTGGCGCAGATCGCCGCTACCGGCCGCCTGAGCCGCCGCGAGTATTTCGATAAGGTCAAGCGCAACAAGCCGATGCGAATCGACGAGCAGCGCTTTCTGGAATCGATCAATGGCGACCGCGTGCTTTACAGCCCCTATCGCAACCACACTTCCGATCTCAAGCGCGACAACCTGATCTGCGAAGACACCACCGTCATCGGAACCTCTGCCGATATGGCCGATATCCGCGATATCGGCGTCGTCGATGGGCGTTTCTTCACCACTCAGGAGGACAAAACCCGCTCCTTCGTAGCCGTGATAGGCGACACTGTGAGGACCACGCTCTTCCCCGGCGAGACCTCGCCGCTGGGCGGGATTTTCCGTATCGAAGGCGTCGAATTCACCGTAATCGGCGTGGAAGAAAAGCTGGGGTCCGCCTTCGGGCGCGATCAGGACAAGAACGTCTACATCCCCGAATCCGCTTTCGACCGCATGTATGGGCCGGGTACGGGCTTCGCCATCTTCGGCCGTCCGCGGCCGGGCCTCGGCTTAACGCTTACGGACGCGCTCGATCTCACGCGCGTCGCCCTGCGCTCGAAGTTCCATACGCCGCCCGGGCAGGACGACAATTTCGATACTCTCACGCCCGACGCCATCCGCGGATTCATCGATCAACTGCTGGGAATGGTCGCTGCCATCGTGGTGCCTGTGACCTTCATTTCGCTGGTGGTGGGCGGCATCGTGATCATGAACATTATGCTGGTGAGCGTGACCGAGCGTACGCGCGAAATCGGCCTGCGCAAATCGCTGGGCGCGCGGCATGGCGATATCATGTGGCAAATTCTGATTGAAGCCACCGCGCTGGCGATGTTAGGCGGCGGCATGGGCGTGGCGGTGGGCGCCCTGGTCACGCTGGCGCTCGGGCGCATCTTCGATATCTCCATGCATATCACGTTGTTTTATGTCGGCCTCTCCATCGCCGTTTCGAGCATCGTCGGCGTGGTATCGGGTTGGTATCCGGCGTCGCGCGCGGCCAAGTTGGATCCCGTGGTGGCGTTGCGTTCGGAGTAAATCGTGAACATCAGCCCCAGACAAAATATGCAGATGGCGGTGGCCGCCGTGTGGACCCACAAGTTCCGCTCGATGCTCACTATTCTCGGCATCGTGATCGGCATCACCACCGTGGTCACTGTCTCGGCGCTGCTCACCGGCCTGCGCCAGGGCGTGGTGGTGTTCTTCCAGGAACTGGGTCCGGACAACATTTTCGTCTATCGCACGTCCGGCGACCCCAGCCAGGATTCGCAGATTCCCAAGGAAAAGAAGCGCCGTCCGCTCAAACCCGAGTATGCCGATTACATCAAGCGCTGGTGCTCTTCGGTGGCCGATACCGGCCTGGTTCTCTACATTCCGCCCGTGGTGGACGGCAATCCGCTGATCGCGCGCGTGCCCGGATACGAATCCGACACCATCAACGTCAGCGGACTCTCCGCCAACATGTACGACATTTCGCCGCGCGATTTCGACGCCGGCCGCTACTTTACTCCCGAAGAGGATCAGCGCGGCGCGCACGTCGCCATGATCGGTCACAATGTCGCCGAACAGCTCTTCCCCGACGGTCACTCTGTGGACCATACCTTTATGATGGATGGCGCCGAGTACACCGTGATCGGCGCTTACTCCAAAGCCAAGGGCGGATTCTTCGGCGAAAACGGGCAGGACAACGAGATCGATATTCCGCTACGCACGGCCGAATCGCGCTATCCGCAGATCAACCGCTTCATGATTATCGCTAAGGCAAAACCTGGGCATCGCCAGGACGCATTTGACGAAACCGAAGGGACCGTGCGCCGCCTGCGCCGTCTGGAGACCGCCGCGGAAGACGATTTTTCCATCTCCACGCCGGACCAGATTATTCAGCAGTTCGATAAAATCACCGGGCTCATCGGGCTGGTGGCTATCGCCATCTCCGCGCTCGGTCTGCTGGTGGGCGGAATCGGCGTGATGAACATCATGCTGGTGAGCGTTACCGAGCGCACCCGCGAAATCGGCGTCCGTAAAGCGCTGGGCGCACGGAAGCGCGACATCATCGGCCAGTTCCTCATCGAGGCGATGACGCTAACCGGCGCGGGCGGCGTGCTCGGTCTGTTCGTCGCCATGATGATCACCATGCTGGTGGGCGTGCTGGTGCCCTCCATTTCCGCCAAAGTACCGGCGTGGGCGCTGATCGCGGGCTTTTCGGTATCCGTCGCGGTGGGCGTGTTTTTTGGCGTGTGGCCGGCCGTGAAAGCGGCGCAACTCGACCCGGTGGAAGCGCTGCGTTACGAATAATGGCGCTGCTTGAAAGTTGCACCGGCCTTTCCAAGAGCTTCGGCTCGCGGGTTCTATTCAGCGGCATCGCGCTCGGCATTTCCGAAGGCGAGCGGCTCGGCCTGATCGGTCCTAACGGCGCCGGCAAATCGACGCTGCTGAAGATTCTCGCCGGCCGGCTCGATTCGGACGAAGGCTCCGTGTCGCTGCGCCGCAACACCCGCGTGGGCTACGTGCCGCAACAGGCCGAGTTTCCCGCGGGCAAGACCGCAACTGAGATTATCACCGACGCCATCGCCGGCGAGCGCCTGGAAGACGCCGAGCGCGCCTCCCGCATCAACCTCACGCTGGGCCGCGCGGGATTTTCGAACGGCGATGTTCGCACCGATTCGCTCTCCGGAGGATGGCTGCGCCGCCTCGCCATCGCGCGCGAGATGGCTACCAACCCCGACGTGCTGTTTCTCGACGAACCTACCAACCATCTGGATATCGAAGGCATCCTCTGGCTGGAAAAATTGCTGATCAACGCGCCGTTCGCCAGCGTGGTGGTGAGCCACGACCGCTACTTTCTCGACAACGTAGTGAGCGGGATGGCCGAGATCGACCGCGCCTATCCCGAAGGCATTTTCCGCGTGCCCGGCAGTTACAGCCAGTTCCTGGAAAAGAAAGAGCAGTTTCTGCTGGCGCAGACCAGCCGCCAGGAATCGCTCGCCAACATTGTTCGCCGCGAAGTGGAATGGCTGCGGCGCGGCGCCAAGGCGCGCACCGGCAAATCGCGCGCCCGCACCGATGATGCCGGCCGCTTGATCGACGAGCTTTCCGACCTGGAACGCCGCACCAGCAAGGGCGTCGCGCGCATCGATTTCACCGCCACCGAGCGCCGCACCAAGCGTTTGATTTCGGTGGAAGGCATCGCCAAATCGCTAGGCGGCCGCACGCTCTTCCGCGATGTCAGTTTCACGCTCTCACCCGGCGTGCGCCTGGGTCTGCTGGGCCTGAATGGAACCGGCAAGACCACGCTGCTGCGCATTCTCGCCGGCGAAGCGCAGCCCGATTCCGGGAGCGTGGAGTTTGCCGACGCCCTGCGCATCGTCTATTTCGATCAAGCCCGCGAGCGTCTGGACCCTACGCAGACCCTTCGCGAAGGCCTGGGAGGCCACGGCGACCACGTGATTTTTCGCGGCCAACCCATCCACGTAGCCGGATGGGCCAAGCGATTCCTCTTCGACGCCGGCCAGCTCGATCGGCCCATATCGAGCCTCTCCGGCGGCGAGCAGGCGCGCGTGCTGATTGCCCGCCTGATGCTGCAACCCGCAGACGTTCTGTTACTCGACGAGCCCACCAACGACCTGGATATCACGACGCTCGAAGTGCTGGAAGAGAGCCTCACCGATTTCCCCGGCGCGCTGGTGCTGGTGACGCACGACCGCTTCATGCTGGACCGCGTTTCCACCGCCGTGCTGGGTCTCGATGGCCAAGGCGGAGCGCAAATCTTCGCCGACTACTGGCAATGGGAGCAGGCGCAGACCGCGCCGAAACAGAAGGCGGAGAAGGCTGCTGCGCCCAAGACGGCATCCGCGGTTAAGAAGAAGCTGTCGTATCTGGAAGCGCGCGAATGGGAGGGGATGGAGGCGCGGATTCTCGAGAGCGAGCAGGCGCTGGAAGCGATCCGCGCGGAAATGCAGGCGCCGGAAGTGGTGTCGGACGGAGTGCGATTGCATTCCTGCTACGAGAGGTTACAAGCGGCTGAGGCGGCGGTTGCAACGCTCTATGCGCGGTGGGCGGAATTGGAAGAAAAACGGTAGGGCAGTCAAGCTTGCCGCCGTCCTTCAAAGAAGGTAGCCTGAAAGCATGAGCAAGCAAGCGCTTGATCTCTTGGAAGCCTTTGACTCTCTTCCGGCTGACGACAAGCAGACCTTCGCCGTGGAAATCCTGAGGCGGACTCGGGATCTGCCCTTTGATTCCGGAGCCCTTGCGGACGAGGAGATTGGAGAGGCTGGCAAGGCGATCTTCGGCTTTATAGACCCGCGGTGAGGTTTGGCTGTTCGATCTCAGGCTGGCAGCAGAGACTCGCCCCGTGGAGGAGTGACTCAGTGGGGCGGCCAATCCTGGCTGCAGCCGGCTTTTAGCCGGCTTTTTCGGATCATGCACAAGTCTTCGAATCCGGCCACCGCAAAGAACAGTAGGACAGACCATCGCCTTCTGTGGTCTGTCGGGCCTCGCGAAAGACAGACGACATAAACCGATTCGTCTGTCCCACCCTGACCTGACGTGGCAGGAACGTAGAAGCTCCAGGCTTAGCAAACGCCGGGTATTTGACGAAAGCCGCCAGTCGCCATAGACTCGAAGGTAGATGCAAGGAATCAAAGAGCGGCCCAGCGCAATTCATCCGCATCCAAAACTCTTCGACGGTCCACAAGCCTGGACAGCCCGAGACTTCTCCGGCCCCTCGGATTGGCTTTTGTCACTCACCGAAGAGACACGGCGCGAACTCAAATCGGCGGTCGCTCGCGCCAGGCTGCACTGCGCCGACGCAGCCGCGCTGAAACTTGAAGATTTTCCGCTTCCGTCATTTGCTCTCACAGCAGCCGAGATTCAGAGACGCCTCCGAGATGGCAGCGGATTCGTGGTGCTTCGGGGCCTCGCGCTCGACGATTATTCCGAGCATGAGGCGCGGCTGCTGTATGCCGGCTTGGGAACGCACCTGGGCACGATTCTTCCGCAGAATCTCCGCGGCGACAAGTTGTATTCGGTACGCGACGAAGGAATTCGCGTGGAGGCCGAATACGGACGGACGGGAGTGCGCTTTTCAAAATCCAGCGCAGCGTTTGACTTTCATACCGATTCGCCGTCACGCGTAGCCGGACACACGCCCGATGTTATTGGATTGTTGGCGCTGCACACGGCGAAGGTTGGCGGAGAATCCGCGCTGGTGAGCGGCTATGCCCTCCACAACATTCTGAGTGAGGAGCGCGCGGACGTTCTGCGGCGCTTGTACCAGCCCTTTTGGGTCGATCGCCGCGCGGAGCTGCCGCCTGGAGAAGAGCCCGTGCTTCCCGTTCCCGTGTTTACGTTCGATGGACAGCTCACGGTTAGATACTTGCGGTTCTATATCACGAAGGGTCAGGAGTGGAAAGGGGAGCCGCTAAGTAGCGAAGATCTCGAAGCGCTGGATGTCTTCGAAGAAGTCATGCGCCGGCCGGACGTCGCGGTGAGGGTCCCTGTGCAGCGCGGAGATCTTCAGTTAGTCAATAACACCTTCCTGCTGCATAGCCGGACGGGTTACGAAGACTATGCGGAGCCCGAACGGAAACGGCACTACCTCAGATTGTGGCTGGCCGATCGAGCCGCGTGACCGGATCTATAGTCGCCCAACAGAGACCACCTAGCGCGTAGAGAGCAGCAGAGGCATAGAACGCAATATTCCAGTTGTTGCCCGATTCCGCCAGTAGCCACCCGATGATTGTGGGCGCGATGCTGCCTCCCAAATGACCGAGAGTATTCATCATTCCCGTAAGCAGCCCGACCGAGTCACCACCGAGATCCATCGCGGTAGTCCACGTGATGGGAGCGCTTAACTCGACGACGAAACTCGATAGACTCATGACAATCATGGCGAGGTTCGGATCTTGAATGGAAGTGAAGAGTAAGAGGAACAGGGCGGCTCCTCCGTAAGCGCCATAAGCAAATGCCTTGCGCGCGCGGACGAGTCCCCAACGGCGGGCGGCGGGCGGCAGCAGATATCCGGCGAAGAGACAGCCGCAACCTGCCGACAGTAACGGAAGGCCGCTCAAGACCGCGCTATGCTTCAGCGCGACCCCGCGCGCCTGCAACAGGTAGGTGGGCAGCCAGGTCACGTAGAAGTAGAAACCGTAGAAGTGACAAAACCACTGGATGCAGAGAGCCCAGGCGCTACGCGATCGAAGGAAAGTTCCCCACGGCGGGCGGCCGGCGGCGATCGCGGCTCCGTGGCTCGGGCGATTGCGGAATAAGAAATAGAAAAGGCCCGCCCACACGAACCCGATCGCGCCGAACAGGACAAACGTAACTCGCCAGCCCAGCGACGCGTAGAGCGCCACCACGAGTAGCGGCGCCGCGGCCCCTCCCCATCGCGCGCTGCAAGCTTTCCAACCTTCGGCGCGGGCGCGCTCTTGCGGCGGGAGCCAGTTGCTGAATGTCTTGGCGAGTCCCGGGAAGCATCCGGCCTCGCCGGCGCCGAACAACAGCCGGGCGGTCAGCATCGATGCGAAGTTCCACGCGAATCCGGTCGCCGCCGTGAACAGAGACCAGCACAGCACCACGCGCGTCAACACCAGGCGCGGTCCGAAGCGGTCGATCAACCAGCCGCTGGGAATCTCCATCGCGGCGTAGGTGAGGCCGAACGCCGAGAAGATATAGCCCATCTGGATCGTATTGAAGTGGAGGTCGCGAGCGATCATCGGAGCGGCCTGGCTGATGCAGGCGCGGTCGAGATAGGAGATGAACGCGAGCGCCATACCGAACGCGATGACCTTACGCCGCGCGCCGGTGGACACCGGGAGGTGCGTGGGTATGGCGATCATGTGCAGTGGTAGCGCATGCTTTAGCTTGCCCGGCGGTCGAGCGAAGCTCGCCGCGTGCCCCTTCGCAGCACGACAGCGACGGCAAGCTAAAGCATACCCCACCCGTCTGGCTCGGAATTGAGAGGGTATATACTTCTGGACAGCGAGCGTGAACGCCGTAGAGGAGGTTAACCATGTCGTTGAGAGATTCGAGGGCTCCCAAGTTGGCCGCGCTGTGCGTGGCGGCATTGTGCGTGAATACGGGCGGCCTGGCTCAGGCGCCGCAGGCCGGATTGGGACGCGGCGGCGCGCAGAATCAAACGCCGAAACCGGCCGATGTCGAGGCCATGATGGCGGCGCTGCCCGATAAAGCGCCGGCTAAGCCCAGGCAGCCGCGAAAAGTGCTCGTGCTGGCCAAGGCCGCCGGGTACGTGCACTCGTCGATTCCACTCGCCGCCAAGACGGTGGAAGCGCTGGGCGAAAAGACCGGAGCCTGGACCGCGACAATCTCCTACGATCCCGCCGTCATCAATGCCGACAATCTGAAGCAGTACGATCTGGTATTTCTCGACAATACGACCGGCGCTTTCCTCGATGACCCGGACGACCCAGCCGCTACCGACGCCCGCAAGAAGGCGCTGCTCGATTTCGTGAGGGGCGGTAAAGGACTGGCGGGAATCCATGCGGCTAGCGACTCATACCACACCAGCGGAGGCCGCGGCGCCGGCCCTGACGCGCAACCGGTTGGCACGTGGCCGGAATTCAACAAAATGATCGGTGGCTTTTTCAAGTTCCACTGGGTCTATCCGCAGCTCATCACTGTCAAGATCGACGACCCGAAGAGTCCGTTGACTGCCATGTTCCACGGTCAGGAGTTTGAGATTCACGACGAGACCTATACATTTGCGCAAGACTCGTTCTCACGCGAGAACCTTCACGTGCTGACAAGCATCGATTATTCCAAGATGAGCGATGCGGACAAGGCGAAGGAGCCCGCGGGCACAAGACGCACAGACGGAGACTATGGGCTGAGTTGGATTCGCCGGGAAGGCCGGGGCCGCGTGTTCTATGAAGCGCACGGCCACAGCGAGACCATCTACGCGATCCGGCCGATGCTCGAGCATGTTCTGGCGGGCGTCCAATATGCGCTCGGCGACCTCAAGGCGGACGACAGCCCGAGCGTCAAGCCCGGTAAGAACTAGGACGGCGCTATAACTCCACGACCTTGCTCGCGGCGCCGTCAACATTGTTTTTCCGCCGGCAGTGTGATTGAGTGACTAATATGAGACGCCGTAACTTCGTTGGCAATCTGCTGGCCGCGGGCGCTTTCCGGGCAGTGACTCCGGGCGGCGCTACTGCCTATCAGTCGCCGGAGTCACTCGTTCCCGACACTGCGGTAAAGCGAGTGCTCGTGATGTTCAAGTGCCACCTGGACGTGGGGTTCATCGACACGCAGGCGAACGTGGTGCGGATGTATTTCGAACGGCATTTCCCAAAGGCGATCGAAACTGCGGCCGCTGTCCGGAGGGAGGGGAATGATAGTTACATCTGGACTACCGGCTCGTGGCTGATTTACGAATACCTCGAAAAGGCCGGCAGGCCGCAACAGCGGCTGATGGAGCAGGCTATCTTGTCCGGTGATATTGCATGGCACGCGCTTCCATTCACCTGGCAGACGGAGCTTCTGGACCCGTCCCTGATCGCCGGCGCGCTGGGTTTCTCGCAGTCGCTGGATCGCCGCTTCCAGCGCACCACCACGGGCGCCAAAATGAGCGACGTGCCCGGTCACACGCGCGCCATCATAGGTCCGCTTGTTGCGCACGGAGTGAAGCTTCTCGATATCGGCGTTAATTCGGCGAGCACCCCGCCGGATGTTCCGCCGGCCTTTCAATGGAAAGATCCCGGCGGCAACGCATTGACGATGCTGTATCATCCCCACAGTTACGGCGACGTCGTCAAGATCCCCGGATCGGATCTCGCAATCGATGTGGAAGTCCGCGACGATAACAGCGGCCCCCATTCCATCGAAGAGATTCGCGCCATCTATTCCGGATTGCGGAAGCGCTTCCCCAATGCGCAAGTAACGGCCTCCAATCTCACCGGCATCGCCAATGCCGTTGAGCCCTACCGCGAGCGGCTGCCAGTGATAACTCAGGAGATCGGCGATACCTGGATTTATGGCGCGGCCAGCGATCCGCTGAAGGTAGCTCGCTACCGGGAAGTGGCGCGGCTTCGGAGCGAGTGGATCGGGAGCCGGAAGCTTCAGGAGGGCGGTGACGCCGATCGTGCATTCCTGAGCAGCTTTCTTCTGGAAGTGGAGCACACCTGGGGCACGGACACTAAGACCTGGCTGGATTTCGACCACTACACGCCGCACGATCTGCAATCGATGCTGGATCGGCCGAAGTACAAAGTGGTGGTATCCAGTTGGGCCGAAAAGCGGCAGGATCTGCTGGACGCAATTGCCACGCTGCCGGCGCCGCTGCGCGCCCAGGCTACCGCGCGCGTGCGCGGGCTTAACCCCGTCGAGCCGGCGACCGCCGGGCTGCTGCAGCATCGCGCCGGCGATCCCATCGAGACCAGGCATTTCGAGATTGCGCTCGATCCACAAACGGGAGCGATTACCCGGCTGCGTAGTAAGAAGACCGGCCGCGATTGGGCTTCCACACGCCAGCCGCTGGCCCTGTTTTCCTATCAGACGCTCGCGAAGAGCGATTACGACCGCTTCTTTGCGGCATATCTGAAGAGTAAAGCGGATTGGGCGCCGAAGGATTTCGGCAAACCGAATATCGAGCGCTTCGGAGCGCGCAGCCGCACATGGTTGCCCGTGCTCATGGAATGCAGGCAAGCGGGCAGTGAGAATGGCCACAGGATACTTGCCCAGATGAAGATCGACGATGCCGCAGCGGAAAAATCTGGCACAGTTGCATGGCCGCAAAAGCTGTACCTCGAATTGACGCTGCCCGATGCCGAACCAGTTGTCGAGATCGGGTTTTCCTGGTTTGGAAAAGCCGCGAACCGCATGCCCGAAGCGCTTTGGCTCACCTTCCAACCTGTGGCCAGCGATCCTCGCGGCTGGCTGCTCGACAAGGCCGGCAGCTCCATTTCGCCATTCGATGTGGTCACGGGAGGCAATCGGGCGATGCACGCGGTTCTTGGCGGGCTGCGCTACAAAGGCCCCGAAGGCGCTCTCGCCATTGAGACGCTGGACGCGCCGGTTGTCGCTCTGGGCGAGAGATTGCCGGTGTATTTTTCGAGAGACCAGCCCGACCTCGCGAAAGGCTTCCACTTCAACCTCTTCAACAATGGCTGGGGAACCAACTACATCCAGTGGTTTGGCGAAGATATGCGTTTCCGGTTCCGGATCGCCGAGTGAAATGAATTCTAAGCTTTCGCGCCGCAGTCCGGCCTGAACGGCCATGAGCGTGCCTCTTCCAGGATGGCCGCGGGTCCGTTTCGGCAGGAAGTTGGCGGCGAGAGTAGCCAGGATAGAACGGAATCCTCGCTTCAAGACGAAAGACTAAGGATGACTCTTATTATGAAAATGAACTTAAAACGGTGTATCGGCGTTCTGGCGGTAGCGGCGGGTATCGGTATCGGCGGCGCCGCGGTACAGGCGGTGGCGGCTCCATTTCAGGACCAGGACTATTCGAAAAACAAAACGTACCAGCAGGGCGTGCGCGAGGGCAAGGATGACCATGCGCGTAACCTGGACCACAGTAAGAAGAGGCACTTCAAAAAGGACGAAGACCAGAAAGCTTATGAAGCCGGCTACCAGAAGGGTTCCGGCCATTAACCATTCTTCGCGGACGACTGGCGGAAAAGGCTTCAATCGCTCTTCGTCCGCTTCACGGGCCGCCAATGAAGAGCGTCAGCACGCATTGCCTGGCGAGGCGCCGTCGTTCGCGGCTGCGGCCCCGTAACCGCGGCAGAGTTAAGCATGCTTAAGCTTCTCCGCGCGGCCAGCCGCTCAACCATGCACGTAAGCTCTCGAGTTTGGTAGAAGCATGCGGGCGCAACGCTTGGCTTTTCGTTGACTATCTTCGAAAGGGCTCCGGCCGCGACCGGATATGGTCAGGTGACCATATTTCGTTACCAGCCGCGCTGGGGGCGGGTTGTACGCAAAATACCATCCCACATGGTCAGAGTCGTTGTAGATCACGACCTGATCGCCATCCCAGTTCCAGTTTGTGACGATGTTGTAATCGTACGGGGCGACGCCCCGGTAGAAATTGCCGAACCAGAAGTGTTCCCGGCTTCCTCCCGCAAGTACGAATACATATTGTGGTCCAATTGTGGTCCAACCCCCCAATGAAGCGCCCATTCGTCGAAGGCTGCGCGAGGTAGTAATGCGCATCGCCGGCTCCACCGTCGTGTCCGACCCATCGATCGTTCCAGGCATCAACGTGCGGAACGTCCGGTGACCCTTCCCATCTATCGGCAACGTGGTTCTCGATCGCGGAAGTGGGCTGCCGACTATTCCCGGTTAGCGTCGGCAGATCTTTCAGCGTTTGAAAGCTGGATCGGGCGATCTGTCAGCGGACAGCATCTCGCCAGCGTTCCGAGTAATATGAGAAGCAGGAACAGGAAGACATGGCTCCTACCCGACCCGCCAAGCCATGATAAGCGTGACTTAATCGGACTGAGTTTCCGGTCCACGTTCCACGAGCTTTAGTACACGCGTTTGACATCATGTGAGATCCAATGTCTTGTCGCTGCTCACTTGCTCAGAGTGCCGAAACGGCGGTAGGGATAATATGGATACTACCGATTGGCCACAGCCGACCCGTTCAGCAATCTGTGGGAGCCGTGGCGTATGGAGAGGAAACCCGCGGGATTCGGCGCAGATGAACCGGATGAGTAAGCTCGGCATCAAGCGCCCTGCCCACCGCCAGTCGTGATTCTCTCCACACCACTTAGCCTGCGCTCACCAAATATGGTGGGCGCCGTGTCCTTTGTCGAGCATGCGTTCAAAGGAAAACGTGACGTTCTGACCCGCATTTGGGCGTTGTTCGAAGGCAACGCCAAGTCCTCGCAACTCATTGACTCCCTTAACCTGGTAATTCGTCCCACGCATCGGCAGGGATGAATAATGCCCCTGGCAGACGCCCGTGCCCTCCGGACCATGCTTCACTCCGCAATCCGCTTTTTGTAATTGGCATGCCGACTGCTTATTCGAGCCCAAGGGGTGCCAGCAAGGAATGAAAGTAACGGTTGTCGAGTCATCAATCGAAGCAGTGAGGCTCAGGGTGGAAGGTCGATTAACGGGCCGCTGGGTCGAGGAGCTCAGGAGAACCTGCGATCTGCACGCTCTCAACGACGGGATCCGGCTAACCCTGGATCTGGCGGACCTTTCGTTCGCCGACACCGCGGGAATACAGCTGCTCAAGGAACTGAGGATGCGCTTGGTCACCCTCCTCAGCCCTTCGTCGCTGGTGGCCGAGCAACTCAAAGCGTAAGGAGAAACGACCGTGATACAACACTTTCGATCGGCGCCGGGTGAAGGGCCAAGCCAACATCACGGAGGCCGACGTGGAGTTGCTCGTAGCGTGGCTGACGGGGCATACAATTTTGCTCGCTGGGCGATGCGCAACGACGCCGAGGGCCGGTAGTTCCGCGCCCGCCATGTGCTGCGTCGCCGTCAGATTACCGCCTAGAGCCAAATAACCAAAGGAGGATACTCAATATGCTGCAAGCCTCGGAACGACGCCGCACGACAACGGTGCTCGATGCGTCTCCGATTCAGATGGACCTCAATGACAACCGCTCGAGTGGGACGATTCCCCTCCCATCGCGGCCAGACAACTGGCAGAAACGTATCTCCAGCATTGGTTGGCTTTCTACTTCGATCGTTCATGACCTCCGGAATCCGCTGGGGACAGTCTTCGCAGGCGCTGAAATGTTAATGCAACTCGATCCCGCGTCGACTCAAGCCAAGCGCCTGGCGGCCAATATCTACCGTGCAGCCAGTCGGATGCGCGAATTGATGGCGGACCTCGCTGCCGTCAACTGTGGAAACAGATTGACGCTTGAGATCTGCAGAGTCCGCGATGTCATCATTGCGGCATTGGAGTCAGCTTTACCTGCAGCGGAAAAGCACAGCGTTCAGATCTTGACTGATGTGCCCGATGATTTAGGCATACCTCTGGAGCGCTCTCGTATAGAACGCGTCTTCTTTAACCTCATTACGAACGCTCTCGACGCGATGCCGCACGGCGGCAAGATCAGCATCGGCGCGAGGAAGGCGGACAATTGCGTGCTGATCGCGGTAGAGGACACAGGGCCCGGAATTCCGCGTGGGATTCGCGACCGGTTGTTCGAGCCGTTCGTCACCGCTGGCAAGGACCACGGCCTGGGACTAGGGCTAGCGCTCTCCCGCCAGACTGTGCTCGATCACGGCGGCGACATGTGGACTGAACCCGCGCCAGGCGCCCGCTTTGTAATACGCCTGCCTCTGACGAGAGTCTCGCATGCGGCATCCAACGGAACATCCTGACTAAGCTAGCCGATGGGGAAGAGAGAAAAGCGGGTGGATTGCCGACTTGGGCCGTTTTTGGATATGCACCGTTAATGCTGGCGCTCATCTTCGGCGCTGACCAAGCCCTAAGCGCTTACCGACGCCAGGTGGAGTCTCGCATGGCGGCCGCTCAACTGATTCTTCAGGCTCTTCAACTCCCCGTGCCGAGTCGTTAACGTCTTGAGAGCTATCAAGAATCACGGTCTGGAACAAAACCATAACAAAGATGAATTACTACAGATAGGAGAAGGCAGAAATGACAAAGAGTGAGTTGAACAAATACAAGACCGCCCTGGAGGCCAAACTCACAGATCTGGTACAGTTAGTACGCAATCGCGAAGGCATTGTCATCAAGACGAGTCCCGATGCTCTCGATGAAGTGCAGCACGCTACCGAGCGGGAGTTTGCGATCGGCAATCTGGTCCGCGATTCGAATTTGTTGCGGAACGTCCGCAGAGCGTTGCGCGACATCGATGTGGGTAGCTTCGGCGTGTGCCAGCATTGCGAGGAGGACATCGGCCCCAAACGTCTGGCGGCCGTGCCGTGGACGGCTTTCTGCATCCAGTGCCAGGAAATCGCCGACCGTAGCCGGGGCGACAGCGCCGAAAACCTCGACGAACTGCTGGTCGGCGCCGCCTAATCGGGAACACTGGGCTGAACGCCCGCTTGCAGGTTGTCAATGGTTGTCTCTTTGGCCGTAGGCTAGACGCCGCGGCCCCATCAGCTCCGCTCTTCGTCGTTTCTCAGAGCGCTACGATTCGAAGAATCGGGGCCTGACCGAATAATCGTCAAGAAGCACGAAGTTCGGTTGTTTACTCCAGTCGCCCATGTGTGCGCCCACATCAAAAAGGGCATGGCCGGAGAGTTACTCCGTCATGCCCTTGAAACCCCGATTAGATAACTGAGTTCTTAGAAGTCGAAGCGCAGCGCCATTTGCATGATTCGCGGATTGTTGACTACGCCGCTGATCTTGCCAAAGTTGGTCGTCGCGCCTCCCAAATTTACGGATGGGTTTGCGAAATCGACATTGTTGGCCAGGTTATAGGCCTCGGCCCTGAACGTGAAGCTCTTATGCTCGGCAATCGCAAACCGCTTCACCATCGAAAAATCGATATTGAAGAAGTCCGGTCCACGGAACGTGTTGCGGCCTGAGGTGCCGAAATCACCGGCTCCGGGTTCGGAGAAGTTTGCAATCTCGGCCGGAGTGAAGTAGTAAACGCCCGGTCCGATGCCATTATTGAAGCTGACCGGGCTCCCGATATTGCGCGAGCCCGTATAATTCGCAAACGTACTGGCGGTGCTCGGTCCAGTGGCGAAGCCGGAACTGACGGTGAACGGCGAGCCGCTCTCCCAGATCCACAAAGCCCCCATATCCCAGCCGCCGATCAGCGTATCCGCCCAATGCGGCATGTTATTGCCGAACGCCTTGCCACGGCCCACCGGCAAAGTATAGATGCCGTTGAAAGTGAATGCGTTGGGAATATCGAAGTTGGAGCGGCCTCTCACGAGGCTCTCGTTGAAGCTATCGAGCGGCGCCGCGAAGCCGTTGCCTTCACCGCCGGTGGCGGCGGATTGATCGTTGTCAAGCGACTTGCTGAACGTATAGTTGGCGGTCACGCGTAGCGCGCCAATCTGCCGTTGCAAGCGGACTTGCAGGGAATTGTATTCGGAGCGTCCGTCGTTGTTACCCTCTAACAGCTGTTGAAACTGCGGGAAGTTCCGTAAGTAGTATTGGGAAAGACCCGCAGCCGCGTAAGACGCGTACTTGGTGGTATCGATGGTGTTGGCAACGGTTCCCACGGCGCCATTCGTAAAGTTGCTGGCTCCCAGCGCGGAAATCGCAGTCGCGCCGGAACCGTAAAGGGCAACAATCGGATTAGTCGCCGGAATCGAACCAGGGGTCTTGACATTGGCTGCAACCTGCTCGAAGGCTTGTAGGAATCCGTTGTTGTAAATGTTCGACTGATCGAGATTGATCTCGTAGAACAGCTTCACGCCACGGTTCGCAACATAGCCGACATCGAGCACAGTGTTCTTGGCGATCTGCCGCTGGATGTTGATATTCCACTGCTGTACGTAGCCGGTCTTCAGGTTCGGATTGAAGATATCGGCGACTGTGTCGGAGCGGGTGGCCGGCAGAGTCAGGACTGGAGCGGCCGGCTGCACGGGCAGCGGCAGCGTGGCGAAGCGGACGTCGCTTCCGGCAGTGGAATTGGGGAAGATGGTAGAAGCTTGCGCGAAGCCCGGCGTGTCCCCGTCCACCGAGTCGGCAGCGGCTCCAATCGTTCGGTCGTTGAAGATTCCGTAGCCGCCGCGGACAGCGGTTTTGCCATCGCCCCACGGATCCCACGAGAAGCCGAAGCGCGGCGCAAAGTTCGTCCAATTGTTGTTGTACCACTTGCCCGACTGCATCACGGTGAGACTGCTGGTCTGAGTGGCGGTGTTCAGCGCGGTGGTCGGCGTCAGGATGCCCTGCTGTCCGTTCTCCTCGAAAGGCACCGGGAAGAATTCCCAACGCAGCCCGTAGGTGAGAGTCAGGTTGTGGCGAATTCTCCAATCGTCCTGAACGAAGAATCCATATTCGTGAAAGTCGAAATTGCGGACGCGGGGCGTGCCCGGCGCTTGAAAAGTATTCAGATTACTATAAAACGTTTGCGTCACCGACGAGACACGGCCCAGTAAGTCGTTGTATAAGCCCTGGAAGGTGGTGAGCTGCGTGGCGGAGAGAGCGGGAAGGTTCGCCGGCGAGATTGGCAGATTGCCGTTGGCGGTGCTGAGCGACACGTTCGGATAGATGCCGGCGTCGTTGAAGCCGAATTCGTCGGTGAAGCGCAGCTGGCCGCCGAACTTGAAGGTGTGGTTACCGTGAACCTTGGTGATGTTGTCGGTGTATTCGTTCACCGGGGAATTTCGCCCTTGCGCGAATGCCGTAAGTATTGGCGTAGTGAAGGTGTTAAAAGTGAGCTGCGGATCGGCTTCGCGCTCGGGGCGGTTGAAATCCACCGAAGAGCTCTGATGGCCGTAGCGGAATTCATTGATCAGCGTGGGCGAGAGCGTCCAATCCATTCCGCCGGCCACGCCCCAGCGCTTTCCACCCTGGGTGCCCGGGGCTTCGCCCGGAACCACGTTCTGAGCGCCGTTTAAGGAGTCGATCGCGGTGTTGCGCTGCCAACTCGTGCGTTCGAAGAAGTGGATCTTATCTGAGAAATTGTAGTCCATCTTAATCGTGAACTGATCGGACAGACTGCCGTTCGGGTAGTTTAGCTCATAGCCCGCGGAGTTTAACCCATCGCCCACGTTGAAATTGTTAGGCGACGGAAATAGCTTCAGCAGCGATGCCACGGTGGGGTCGATGCCCTTATTCAAAGGATCGTTGGCAACGATGCTGTACTGTTGCGGAGCTGTCTGGCCGGCCGGGACATATTGAAAAATACCTTCCAGGGCTGTGGCAGTCGGCACGGTGGTATCTTCCGCGCCCTGAGCGTGCGTACGGATGCCCTGATAGTTGCCGAAGAAGAAGATCTTGTTACGCTTGATGGGACCGCCAATGGAGCTACCGAACGTGTTCTGAATCAAAACCGGAATGGGAGTGCCCGCAGAGTTGCTGAAGAAATCGTTGGCGTTCAGATCCCTATTCCTGATGTAGTCGAAGGCATTGCCGTGAAACTGGTTAGTGCCGCTGCGGGTGATCAATTGGATCTGGCCGCCGGCGTTACGGCCATACTCGGCCTTGCCGCCGTCGGTCACAATGCGGGCTTCTTCCACGGAATCCGTATTATTAGCAGTAAGTGAGAGCCCCATGCGCGGAGCCACCGAATCGTTGACATCAATGCCGTCGAGAGTATTATTGTTACTGCCCTGGCGCAGGCCATTGACGTGGGCGTAGCTATAGTCGGCGCCGCTGGCCGATCCGTCGGCCTGAGGGTTGATCTGCACGCCCGGCATAAATATCGCGAGCGTAATCGGCGTGCGGGCTAACTGCGGCAGCGTATCGACATCCGACAAGGTGACGGAATTCGATATCTGCGCGTCGGCGGTTTGCACGCTCACCACGTTGGCCTTGACTCTCACCGTTTCAGTCATTTGCCCCACTTGCAGCGTGACGGCTTGCGATACGTTGGCGGCGGCGTCCAGCTCCAGACCGGTTATCACGGCCTTTTGGAATCCGGCGGCCTCGACGTTCAGCGTGTACGTGCCCGGCTGTAGCGCCGCGAGAACGTATTCACCGCTCGGGTTAGTAGTGGTTTGCGTGTTTTGCTTGGTCGCGTCGTGAGTCGCGACCACTTTTGCATTAGGTATTGCGGCGCCGGAGGCGTCTTGCACGGTGCCCACCAAACGGGCTGTTTGAGTCTGTGCAAAGCCGTGCGCCGAGAGAAAAACTCCCAAAAGGGCCGTAATAGCCCGCGCTTTAAATCTCAAGTGAGTAACCTCTTAGTGTAAAGTTAATCCCATTCTAACAGTCGGGGCAGAGCATGAGAAGTAAATTATTGCGGGCGGCGTGTAACATGCCAGCGGCGTGAGTTACAACAAGAGTGTTAAGACAATACTCCGAAGCGAATGCCGCGCGTTAACAAGTTTGGCGAATCGAACTAAGGTTTGCTAAGATCCCGGCGCTCACTTTGCGGCCGTGAGCGAGAATCTAAAGAGCCGCGCATTTCGGTCATTCTGCATCCGCGACGACGACCCACCAGAGCTTGACAACACCGGCCCGTGGCAGTAGTTCCACATTCCCGCCTGGTGACGGGGTAACATCACCGCCAGTTTCCTCGATGGCTCCAATCGTTTCCGGCCTAATCGATCCACTGACTGCGAACAGCGGCGCTGGCTTTCGGGATTGGAGCGGATAGTCCGATCGGCAAGCGTGTGTCGCGGTCACGACACTCAACCCAACCAGGGCGACAAACTTCTCCCGGTGGCCTCCATCAGGTTCTGGAATCCCTCGACGCGATGCTATCCACGCTAATTGGTTCCGAGTTGTTCTCCAATTCGGCGGGCGTGGTTTCGCGAATCTCTTTCATCTCACGTTCTCGCGCAACCACAGCGTGGAGGACTTCCGCGGGGCCGCCTTCGCCGTGCCGTTGTGAAACGGAAACTCCGGGCGCCGTTGTTCGAAGCATTCCTTACTCGCAATCGCAAGGTCGAATAAGCAGTCGGCATGCCAGTTACAGAATGTGACTGCGCTCAAAGATGGCACCGAAGGCCGAGGCGGTCTTCAAAGGCCTTATTCCAGTTCCCGAGGCGCCTCGGACGAGTCACTGGCCCAATTGAATCAATTAACTGGCGATGGGTAGGCGTTGCCTTCCAACCTCTCGAGTGACGATCACAGGGCCACGTTACATTTAAGCGGCGATCGGCAAAAGGACACGGCCCCACCACATTTGGTGAGCGTAGCGAAATGTTGTGGAGGGAATCACGGCCGGCGGTGGGCAGAGCGCTTGACGCCGAGCTTACTCATCCTATGGCGAAGCGTGTTGGGATGGAGATTCAGGATTTTCGCCGCACCCTTCGGCCCGTCAACCACTCCCTCTGACTGCTGAAGGGCAGCCTGGATATGGCTTCGCTCCACTTCTTCCAACGTGGGCAATCTCGAAGGTGAAGCAGCGGGCGGCTGCGCCTCCTTAGCCGGGATTTCAGCCGTCTCCTGGCTGTTTTCGGAGGCCGCCACCGGCACGAGATCCTTGTCCAACCGGAGTGTTGGACCCGCCGATAAGACGACCGCTCGCTCCATCACGTTCAGCAGTTCACGGATGTTACCAGGCCATGGATAGGTCATCAGCCTGGCCATCGTCTCCTGGGAAACGCCTTCGACCTTCTTCCCGAACCGTTTGCCAAACCGCGAAACGCAGAGCGCCACGAGCTGGGGTATGTCGGAGCGGCGCTCTCGCAGGGGAGGCAGTTGGAGTGGAAGAACGCTCAAGCGGTAGAAGAGGTCGGAGCGGAAGCGGCCAGCCGCCACCTCCTCCCGCAGGTTGCGGTTGGTGGCGGCAATCACGCGCACATCTACGCGCAGAGGACGGCTGCTGCCCACCGGCTCAAACTCTTGTTCCTGCAGAACACGCAGCAGCTTCGCCTGGGTCTCCAAAGGCAGTTCCCCGATTTCATCGAGGAAGATGGTGCCGCCGTTGGCCAACTCGAACCGCCCGATCCGCCGCTCGATCGCTCCGGTGAAGGCCCCTTTGAGGTGACCGAAGAGCTCGCTCTCCACCAGACCCGCCGAGATCGCGCTACAGTTCACACTCACCAGGGCACGATCCTTACGCGCGCTACGGTTGTGAATGGCGCGCGCGATCAGCTCTTTCCCGGTCCCCGTTTCCCCGTAAATGAGTACCGTGGAATCCGTGGGGGCCACCTGCTCAACGGCCCGGAGTACTGCGAGCAAGGCCGGACTATTACCCACGATCTCCTCGAAGTTGTGCTCGGTGCGGATCTCCTCCCGGAGGTATATGTTTTCCTTCTCCAGCCTCGCTTTCAGCGTCGCGATCTCTTCGTAGGATTTCATGTTTTCGATCGCCAACACCACCTGGATCGCTACTTGCTGCAGAAACTGCGCGTCTTCCTCGGAATACCGGTCCTTTTCCCGGCTCACCACGCTGAGGGTACCGATGCTCTTCCCCCGTAAAATCAGAGGAACTATGCAGAGCGATCGAAGGCCCTCTGCCCAAAGGCGCCTCTCGTTCGCGAAAGGCTGCTCTTCTCCCAGATTGCGGCGGAGAGGTTGTTGATGGTCGAACACCCAGCCTGCACTGGTTTCGGTACGGCCCACCTCCAGACCGGGCTGGAAGTAGTCCGAGCCCAAAGCGCCCTCTACCGCCAGGAAGCGGATGGTGTCTGTCTCCCCCGTGTAGAGTGTAATCGCGCATCGATCGAAGGGAATGGAAGGGCGCACAGCTTCGGAAATGGAACGGAGCAGCGCTTCCTCGGTGAGGTTGGTAATGATGGCGTTGTTGATATCGAGGATGCTGCGTTTCAGCCGCTCGCTCTTCTGCAGCGCCTCTTCCGCCCTTTTTCGTTCCGTAATGTCCTCAGAGAGCGCCATTATGAATCGGGGCATGCTCTCGCTGCCCGGAACCAGAGAAACGTTGTTGCTCACCCAGATCGAGCTGCCATTCTTGCATCGATACTGCTTCTCAATTTGAAACTGTCGTCGCTTTCCTTCCAGCAACTCGGCGGCGAGCGCCCAGTTGGCTGCACGGTAGTCCTCATGGGTGATATCGAAAAAAGAAAGCGCCCGAAGTTCCTTTTCGCTGTAGCCCACCATTTTCTGGTAGACCGGATTGGTGGCCAGGAAGCGGCCGTTGAGGTCGGTAAGCGCAACACCGATGGCGGAGTTCTCAAAGACCGACCGCCAACGCTCTTCGCTCCAAGCGGCCTGCAGGTGTGCCTGCCGAAGAGCTTTTTCGTTTCGCTTATGTTCCGTGACATCTCGTGAAACAGCCAGCAGGCATTCCGGCTTGCCTTCCGCGTTCCGAATGGGGCTGACCACGACATCCCACCACCTGGGCTGCTTTGTAATGGTCGTGGCGAAATACCCGGTGAAACGGCTAGCGCCGCCTTTTCCGGCCGCCTCCACGGCATCTTGCGCGGCTCGCGCTTCCTCGCCTTCCCAAAACTGAATCCAGGAACTATTCACCAGTGGGCGCAAGTCGCAGATCTCGAGCGCCTGCATGCCGCCTTCGTTCATCCACAGCAGCCGCCCCTCCAGGTCAAGCACTTTGATGCAATCCCGGCTGCCGGCGAGGAGGCGGCTCTGAAACTCTTCCGCATCCCGCGGCGCCTGCCCTGCTGCTTTTCGCTCCGTCACGTCTTCGGCGAGCGCCATGACACATTGCGGCATAATCGCTGGGGCGTTGTTACCCTGTTACAGGTTACGCGATGTGGCCTGAAGAATTTGTTGAGAATACATAAAAATTTCATAACAGGCCTGTTTGTCGATCCAGTGGATTGTCGGCTGGCGTCGTGTTCTCTCGGGCCACGCAGGGCCTCTGGCCCCTTTGGGCCATCGCGGTAATGCGCCCGGACCTAGTCCTCGATGGTCACCCCAAGACCGCCCAACGGACCACGAGCCGCGACATGAGGTTGTTTTAGCGCGTCGTCGGCAGTTCGCTTCCGCGATCTCCTTAAACTGATCACCATTACGAAATAGACCATTCCCGATCAAGGTGGTATAGTACGCCATTCATTGGCGCACCATAGTGTTTCCATTCGCGCGAACAAAGCGAGCTGCTGCGACCGCCTTTACTAAGAATTAGCTATACCTTTACACCACCTGCGAACCGGCCGCTTTCTTGAACCATCAATATCGGTAGAAAGAGACAAACAAAATGTATCAAAGGAGCAAGATTATGACCCACTGTTTTCGAACGATCGCCGCCCTGGCAGTGAGCTTGATGGGTAGCGTGCTCGTTCCCGCACTGCAGGCCGACGAATGGAACAAGAAGACCAACATCAAAATCGATCAGTCAATTGACGTCCAGGGAACCGTGCTGCCTGCGGGATCGTACGTGATGAAACTTCTTATCAATTCGGACCGCCGCACCGTTGAGATCTACAACGCCGATGATAATCGCCTCATCACTACCGTCCTCGCGATTCCAGCATATAGGCCAGACGCGGGCAACAGCGAGTTCAAGTTCTATGGAGCAACTGAAGGCCGGCCACCGGCGCTGCGCACATGGTTCTATCCTGGCGACAACTTCGGCTTCGAATTTAGATCCGGTCAGGGAGTGGTGGCGGCTCAGTCGGGGCCGCGGCTCCCGAACTCTACAACCTCCAATGCCGGGGGCAACTAACAATCGAACTTCCCCAGATAGTCTCCCCTGAGACCGTCGTGCCCGCTGGACCACTGAGTTCCAGCGGGCATTTTTTCTTAAGGCGGTTGGCGAGGGCTGTTATACGCCGGGCTCGCGAGCGCTTCATCTAGAACATTTCGTGAGTCACTTCACCGGGAGAATGGGCTTCGTCTGCAACGTTTCGTGGAATGTCGTTGAACAGGCCAACCTTCTTGGCAACCCCGCCTCAGCCGGTGGCGGCTGGTCAGATCACCGTGTACGTTGAGTACGGCTTCCCAGCCGGTCGATGCGCCGAATGCGCGTGCAAGTTTGCCATTGGATCTACGGGAGAGGCGACGGAACTGTCAACGCCTTGGCAGAGCGCTTCTGTAAGCACCGGTCAGCTCCAACCGATTATCGCCGTCGTGATCGAGCGGGGATCGAGCACGGTCTGGCGGAGATCGCTGGCCCCAGTCGGAGACCCCTGGACCTTGCCCGCGGCAACGAGCGGATGGAACACACGGTCGCAAATTTCACTCGGAATTCCGAGCCCTGTGTCGTCTACGTCGATCACCACGCAATTGTCTCCCTTCTTCGCCAATGCCTCTCTTCCAGCCGGTCGGCATCGCTTCGGCGACGCTTGTATCAGGTAAAAGAATACGCGCTCTCTTATAACGAGAGCGCGCCAGAGGTATCTCTATATGTCATAAACCGGCCCGCGATTCACGGTCATCTGAGCCACGCGGAGCGGCACGGCGCTATATCGCTATTAGAGCCGAGTGATGCGCGCCTGCCGATCGTCACCGTGATCGGCAACCCTCGGTTCGAGGACGGACCCTCGATACGAATTAGGGCCCGTCCCACCAGGCGTGGCGTCTCTATAGCGATTGAAGGAACGTAATCAACTGCTGCTGCTGCACAGGGCTCAAAGCGTTGAAATTCGCGGTGACGCCCTGCGCCTCTCCTCCATGACGCGAGATGGCATTGTTCAGAGTTGTCGATGCATTGTCGTGCATGAAGCGAGCCTTTATGTGTAGACCCCACAATGGCACGGTCCGCAGCTTGTTCGCAGTGTCCGCCGGGCCGGTCTGCACAATTCCGTCTCCGGTGCCAACGTTGTGAAGTAAGAAATCACCGTAGGGATGAAAAGTCTTGTTTCCTAGCGCTGCGGGAACTGTATAGGCGCCGCCGTTGATTACCGTTCCTGGAGCGAGCGTGGTCAGAGTCGGGACATGACAGATCGCACAACCGACAGAACTAAAGAGGCTCTGCCCCGCAATGACGGCTGGGGTCGCCGCTAACGCCGTGTCGCGCGGCGGCACGCGGGTCCCGCGGATGAATTGAGCGAAATGGTCGATATCCGCTAACCCCAGAGCATCCGGAACATCTTCCACGCCGGTAGTCACTTTGCAGACGGAGGTTACATCTGTGGGTTTCAAGCGATTTGTTACACCCATCTCGTTCAGGTAGGCATCGCCTGAAAACGAAAGGATGCTCTCATCCTGATCCTTCCAGCCGAACTTGCCTACTCCTGTCTGCCCCGGAGCCTCGAAAATAGGCACTTGAATCGCCTCGCCTTGAATCAATCCATTACTCTGCCCGGGCTGAGCGGCAGCGATGGCAAGGTACGTCTGATCGCCGGCGGCCTCTACGAAGCCGTCTCCCAGCGTGTTGAGCACGGCGCGTAGAGTTTGGATAGTTTCCGTGCTCGCTACATGCTCCTGGGCCTGCGGACATATGGCTCGGTCGTTAACTATGGAACGGCCGGTTATCGTCGCCGCGCCCTCATTGATAGCGATCGTAGGATTGACAAAATTGCCGTTGGAGTCAGTGTGACCGAATCGCTGCTCCGTGAATTGCCCGGCCGCGCCAGCCACGCCGTTATTATGGCATTCGACGCACGCCGTCGCGTTGAAAACCGGACCCAATCCGGTGCTTGGATCGTGTCTTCGTTCAAACTGCGCCTGATCCAGGGCGAAGGTGTCGCCGGCCGGCTCTGCGATCCCGTTACTGATGCTCTGCGAGCCGGGATTCGCTGTTATTTCCCCTGTCGGGCTGACCGACTGTCCGAGCGTGGGAGTAGTAAAGCCGGCTGGCGCTTCAGTCGTGGATTGCTGCGCGACGAGCGCAATTGCGGCGGCTACAATAATAAAAGAGAAGGCGAGTTTTCTGTGCGTCATTGGATTAGTTTCCTTGAGGTTGCGCTACCGTCTGAAGCTCAAAGTGACTGACTTCCTCCAGGGACGTCAAGAGCACGATTCGCGTCAGTACCAGAGGTGGTCCAAGTGTAGTTACCAGATCTCTCATGGGGTTTCCCCTTGGACTGTCCGGCTAAGTTCGGTTACCACCCGTGTATACTCGGCCATGGAGAGAAATATTCCACATCGAGCAAGACGTTTCCGATGTTAATTCGGATGGATGCAGTCCGCAAGAGATCGCTATTTCGGCTCACTCACATCGCAATTGCGGGAATATTCGCGCGGCGTGCCCAGTCTTCTCCCGTATGAAGAAGAAGAACTCTACGCGTAGCAACGTAACGCGTAACAAGTACTACTACTCTGCAAGGAGAACTGCATGATCCGAAAAACGCATCAGACCACGCATCGCCCGAAAAATATTCGGACACACTGGCTTTGCGCGGGAGTGCTGCTGGGAGCCGCCGCAGGCTCTTTAGGCGCCCAGACGAACAGCGCTCCACCGAACAACTATCTGGTTCACAACCTGGTGTCCGATCTCGCCAACACCGCCGACTATCAAGATCCTAATCTAAAGAATCCGTGGGGTGCAGGTTTCGGCGCCACTCCGATCTGGGTTGGAAATAATAGCGCCGGCACTGCCACCCTGTACGCCGGAACTGGCGTCGCGGTTCAAAAGGTGGTCACGATTCCCCAGGCGGGAAATGCGGGTACAACCGGCCCGGTGACGGGAGTGATCTATAACCCATTCACCTCGAACGCGAATGCCTTTGACGTCCAGGCCGGCAAACCGGCTCTTTTTATTTTCTGCTCGGAAGACGGTGTGATCTCGGGATGGAATCAGTCCGTGAGTGGCTCTGCAGCGTCGATCCTCTTCGACAACTCCAAATCGGGGGCGGTGTACACGGGATGCGCGGTGGGCGGAACCGCCGCGGCGCCATACATTTTCGCGGCGAATTTCAATGCCGGAACAGTGGACGTGTACGACTCCAATCTAAACCTGAATCCGGCGCCGTATAACCAGAGCGGCGTCCCGCAACCATATTCTGGTTCATCGTCGTTTTCGAATCCGGCGATTCCGGCGGGGTTTGCTCCATATAACATACAAAATATCAATGGCACGCTATTTGTGACCTATGCCCAACAGAACGCCCAGCAAAAAGCGAGTGTCGGCGGCCCGGGCAATGGCTATGTCGCCATGTTCAACCCGGGCGGCAGCCTGATCGCGAATCTCGTCGCTCAGGGGCCGCTCAATTCCCCCTGGGGGATGGCGATCGCGCCGGCCAATTTCGGACCGTTCGCTGGCGCACTTCTGGTCGGAAATTTCGCTGACGGTAAAATCAACGCGTTCAACGCGACCTCGGGCGCATTCCTCGGCGCGCTTAACGACGCCGCCGGAAACCCAATCGCGATCCCTGGATTATGGTCCCTGAATTTCGGAAGCGGCTCTGACAGCGAAGATCCCGGCACGCTGTACATCACGGCGGGAATTGGCGGCGGGCCGAATAACGATCCGGTGCAATCGCACGGACTGCTCGCGAGCATTCAGGCTGCGCCCTCCTTCGCGATATCGGGCATCCAAAACGCCGCGAGCTTCATCGCTGGACCGATCGCTCCCAATACATGGGTCGCACTCAAGGGAAATGGATTGTCCGCGACCACGGGCGTCTGGCAGCTTACCGGCAGCACGCTGCCCACCGAAGTCAACTTTGTGGGCGTCACGCTGAACGGCACGGCAGTTCCTGTGAGCTTCGTGAGCAATACACAGGTGAACTTTCTGGTTCCCTCCACCGTGTCGACGGGCCCCGCCCAGATCCAGACCACCAATAATGGCCTGACCAGCGCGGCCGTGACAGCGAGCGTGGACCCTCTGGCGCCGGCTTTCTTTACGATAGGGACGAACGCGACCAGCGGCAATGTTTACATCGCCGCCGAACACTCCAACGGGACCCTGATCGGGCCGGCGGCGACAATTACCGGCGCGACGCCAGCCGAACCAGGCGAGACCATCGTGCTGTTCGCCACCGGTTTCGGACCAACGCTCGCTTCAGGCGAAGCGCTCGCCGTAACACCGACAATCGTGATCGACGGGACCGCCGCGACCGTCAGTTTCGCGGGCCTGGTGGGACCGGGACTGTATCAGTTCAATGTGGTGGTGCCATCCACTGTCACACGCGGCCAGGACGTGATAGTGGTCGGGCTGTCTAGCGACTTTCAAACGCAGTCCAACGCGTTCCTCACGATCGCCGCTCAGTAAGCGGAGCGGAGGGCGTTCGATCACCAGCCGGACCACCGCCCGGCGACGGCAAGACAGGCCGGATATCAGCCGGGCGGACTATTTCTGGCGCCTCGGGCGAGCTCCTCTCCGATCACATCCGTTCGATGATCGGAACACACCTAAGTGAAGGATTTCGCTTCTACAACGTGTCCATTGGACCTATGCGGCAGTTAACTCATCGTGCCTCCACTTCCAACAGTACACGGGGAAACCGCGTTTGGGTCGATAACCACGTCAAGTTCTCCTCGATCCATGTAGTCCAATAGGTTCTGCTCAAGCTGTTGGCGCGCCCGGCTCAGTCGTGACATGACGGTGCCCAAGGGGATTCCCGCAATGGAAGCGATCTCCCGGTAGGACATTTGTTCCAGCTCTCGTAGCACCAGTACCTCGCGATATTGCGCTGGCAATTCCGCCAGTGACTTCGTCAGCAGTTCGGCTCTCTCGGCCAGCAGTAACGCTGTCTCCGGGTTAGGCGTCTGGCGGCCAGCGCTGTGTACTGCCTCATCGAAATCCGTGTGCCGGCCCGAAGCGCCCTTTTGCTTCAGACGGTCGTAACAACTATTGCGTACGATGGTCAACAGCCACGCACGCCCGTCGCCGCCCCGAAAACCTGCAAAGTGGCTGATGGCGCGCAGGTATGCCTCCTGAACCACGTCTTCCGCCTCGGTTTCGTCGCGCATTTGCCAGCGAGCAACGTTGTACGCCGCGTCCAGGTGCGCTAAGAGCACAGCTACATCACCTCGGGATCCTGGAGACTCGCATGCCTCTTCGCTGGATGCGAACGGCCACTGTTTTAGCACAATCTCTATTCCTCGCTTGGGACAATCCTAACGGGTGGCTGCCGGATCGCTCAATGCACGGCCGGCCTTCCCTGCTTCAAGAATTCTTCAGTCGGTAATCCCTTGATAGGGAGCCGCTTAACGTAATACTTCACTTGCGGTGCAGTTGGTATAATGTGAAGTCTTCGCCGGCCTCGGCTTGTGGCCGAACGCTGGAGAGCCTCCATGCGGGAATTCCCGTCGTCCGTGCGCTCGGTTCGCTTTGGCGTTTTCGAAGTCGATCTTCGCGCGGGCGAACTCAGCAAGAAAGGCATTAGAGTCAGGCTGCAGGGCCAGCCTTTTCTGCTGTTGATTACGCTGTTGAAGCAGCAGGGAGAGGTCGTCTCGCGCGAGGAACTTCGGCGCACGCTCTGGCCCGAAGACACGTTCGTTGATTTCGATCACAGCCTGGGCACGGCCGTTAACAAACTTCGCGACGTGTTGGGAGATTCAGCCGCGAATCCCCGCTTCGTCGAGACGCTGCCCCGGCGAGGCTATCGGTTCATCGCTCCGGTTGTGGCAGTCGGCGAGAGTGAAGACATCCCCGTTGCCGGCGACGCTCCTCCCGATAGACAGGAAACTCCAGCCTCTGATCTCCTGGAAGCCAGAGATCATGATCAGGTTGACCTTGGCGCTGCGGCAGGAGTACGCCTGCGGCGGCCGCTTCTTTGGAAGATTTCCGGCCTCACTGTACTACTGTTGTCGGCAGGCTTCTTGATCTTGATGCTTCTCCGGAGCCGCCCGCCAGCGCTTATTCGATCCTTGGCGGTGCTTCCCCTGGAAAACCTGTCTGGCGATCCGTCGCAAGAATACTTTTCAGACGGCATGACCGACGAACTGATCGCCGAGCTGGGGAAGATCGGAAACCTGCGAGTGATCTCCCGTACCTCGGTAATGACCTACAAGGGCGCGCGCAGACCCTTACCGCAGATCGCACGCGAATTGAACGTAGACGTCGTGGTGGAAGGCACCGTTTTGCGTTCAGGCAACCAGGTTCGAATCACGGCTCAGTTGATCTCTGCGGCCGACGACAAGCACTTGTGGGCCAAGAGTTATGAGGGCGACCTGGGAGATACGTTGGCGCTCCAGGAGCAGGTCGCCCGGTCCATTGCCAGCGAGATCCGGATCGAGTTGACGCCGCACGAACAGGCTATGTTTAAGAGCGCGAAGCGCGTGAATCCGGAAGCCTACGAGGCCTATCTCAAGGGGCGATACTTCTGGAATAAACGAACCACCGAGAGCTTAAGAAGGGGCATCGATTATTTCAACCAGGCCGTCGAGAAGGATCCGAACTACGCCCCGGCATATGCGGGGTTAGCCGACTCTTACGCCTTGGCGGGAGATTGGCAGTATGGAGTCCTGACTCCCAGGGAAGCGTACCCCGGAGCCAAGGCGGCGGCGACCAAAGCCATCGCGCTCGACAGCACTCTCGGCGAAGCTCACATCTCGCTTGCATGGTGCTTGGATGGCTTCGATTGGGATTGGGAGTCTGCCGGCAGGGAGTTCACTCGAGGAATCGAGCTTAGCCCGAGCTACGCGACCGGTCACCATTGGTACGGCTGGCATTTGGCCGCCCTGGGGCGACATAGTGAGGCCATCGCCGAGCTAAAGAAGGCGGAGAGCTTGGATCCGCTCTCCCTCATCATTGGCGCCGATTTGGCGGAAGAACTCCTCATCGCGCATCGTTATGACGAAGCCATAAAACAAAGTCGAAAGACAATGAATATGGACCCTTACTTTGCCCTTACACACTATGTACTGGGCGAGGTGTTCGTGCAAAAACACATGTATAGCGCGGCCATCGCGGAACTTCAAAAAGCGATCGAATTGTCTCCGGGCAGCGCGGCATTCACCGCCAATCTTGCTTACGCCTACGCCGTATCGGGCATGAGAGATGAAGCGGTAAGGATACTGGACGATCTGAAGAATCGATCGCGTGATGCCTTGTCAAATGCCCCCGAGATTGCCTTGGTCTATGTAGGTCTGGACGAGAAGAATCAAGCCATGGCCTGGCTCGAAAAAGCCTACGCCGAGCGCTTTAACCCCGGCGTTCTCATGCGGCCGGCCTTCGACCCAGTGCGATCCGACCCGCGGTTCGAGGACCTGCTGCGCCGCATCGGCTTGATTCGGTGAGTCGAACCAAGTCGATGACCGCGGCGGGGAGCCTTTCCACTCGTCACGCTTAGCCTTTTCGACGCGTCATAAATGCACCGGGTACTCACGCGGCGGCAGGAGTACCCGATTGACCAATCCGGCGACGTAGGCCAACAACCGCGGTCATTGTAGTTTTGCCGCCCCCAATTTCCATCAACCTAGCGGCCGCGTTGAGCTGCATCCGCTTCTGCCGCCATCGTTATGAGCAAATCGATGAACGCCTGCGGCTGGCCAGTGAAAAGCCCGCTGGCAATGAGTGAGTTGATGGCTCCCACCGCATCAATCTGTCCCTGGGCGGTCGGCCGAATCACCGCGCACTTAGGCAGAGTGGAGCTAATGAACTCGCATGGCACGGGGAAGATCAAGTTCGTCTGAAGCAAAGGGTTTACCGTCGCATCGAAATTCGGGAATGCTGGCAGCCCGTTCGCCGCTGCCAAGGGCGCGTTTGGCGTCTGCACCGAATTCCCAGCAAAGTCCACCCATTCCAGGAAGTGGCATATTTCGTCTCCGCCGATGCTCAGCGTGATCTTCAGGACTTCCGCACTGGTGACCTTTTGGCTTAGGGTGGCATACAGGCTCGAACCACCCTGTTCGATAGACGCGAAGTGAAACGCCGCGATATTGGCGATCGCCTGGATATTGGATAGGGCCAGGTCGGCGTTGGTCCTGGGAATCGCCGGGACATTAGCCAGCGTAATCGCTTGCGCGTACGTCGCTCCGAAATCGGGATTCGTCGAGCTGCGGTATCTCGTATACCAACTCGTATCCACAGTGAGCTGCATGAGGTTGGTCAGACGGCCGATATTCTGGGCCCCGGTTGCCTGGCTGCTGGGCAAAGTGCGGTATGCATCCAAATTCACCGGTGGCTGGCCGATCGACTGAAGGTAGGCATTCAGGAAGGTCGCGTGGCTCTGTTCATCGGAGTTATTGCTGGAGATGTATTGCGGGCCATCGGGATCGAGGGCCATCATCGCCGCCTGATAATTGTTCATCGGCGTGAACGCGGCCGTCTCCACGGGTTGTTGCCCAGGCGTTAGACCACCCAGCTCAGCATACTGTTGCCACAGGTCGGCCTCGATCAACTCAGCCGCAGCCAGCAGGGTGAGAATTGCGATGTCTCCCCGTGTGGGAGCTACTTGGGCCGAAGCGGGTTTGCTCGCGATCAGACCGGCTCCTATCGTTGCCGTACCGGCGAGCAGGCTGTTTTTCATAAATGACCGGCGGTTAGTCGGGCTTATTGATTTATCTGCGGATAGATCTTTCAAGGTTATTCTCCCTAATTGAGGTATTTGGTCAGGGCGCGATATCGAAGGACGATTGCGCCATTTCTAGAATACTTGACTTTTCCAGGTACTTCTATAAGAGGAGAAAGTGTTTACACTGGTCTCTGACTTACCCTTATAATGAAAGTTATTTACACTAACTTTACGTTTTACATACAACAGTGGGAGATGCGATTTCGGGTGCACATCGAGCCACTCTTGCCGTTTCCCACAAGCTTCAACAACCTGCTGGGTAAGGGCTCAGCATCACAGCGATCGCTGTCACTATCTAGTCGGAAAGAACATAGCAGAAACCATCGCATGCGTGTGCTGACGCCATCTGCCTTGCTGGAGGCGTGCTTCTTCGGTGGCAAACAGAGCCTCAAACTACGTCAAGTCCCGCGGATATTCCTCCATCTCACGACACTACATATTGGGGCTAAGTCAAGCCAATACCTGTCTCAGTGAATTAGATTGCCTTGTATCAACGCCTTGGACGTATAAGTCTTTTATCGACAAACGCCGGTTATTTTCCAAGTTGGACGTTGCGGGATGGCGCCCCGACTCCCGCTCTATCTTTCAATGGTTATCCGATCCAGTTCGAGCGTTGCCGTGAGTAGATGCCGTACTCGATGCCTGGGCGCCATCCGGGCCAGTATTGCTTTCAACGCACCGCGGCCCAGTGGCCGCCGGTTCATGCACGGCGGCAAGATGTTCTTGCGATCTGGCACTGCCGCCAGCGCCTTACGGTGCTCCTCGGGATCGTAGTAGGGCGAACGTCACTGGCAGCCGTGGATGATCCTCCTTCTCGCAAAGAGTGAGGGCTGGCCCAAAGTTCACGAACCCGCGCGACGCCGCCCCCATGTAGATAAGCATCTGCGAACCGTCAGGCTCATCTTCGGCTTCGCACTATTCGTTGCGGGTCTGTCGACAGGGTCATGACTGTCCCTCGATTACTCGCGGGAGCTCGCTGAGCATTTCCTTCTCCGTCATCCTTTGGCGCCGCTCGCTCTCGGTGAATGTGTACGCCGGGTCGCCGTCCACTGCCTCCGGCCCAGTGAGCGCGGCGGTCGTAATTTCGGGATAGCTAGCAGCTATTTGAAGCCAGTATCAGACCTTTTGGACTTGGCTGCACAAATTGCGTAGCACCAGGCTCAGGCGAGGGCGGGATCTACTGACATTGACAGGAAGTGGAGGTTGACGAGACCTATTAAACCGGAATAGCCGCGCAGACCATTCTCTGGTCCACCCAGACCCCACGAGTTTGCTCCCGCCGGCGCCTCAAGTCAGCGCCATATCGCGCGAGTTAATTCAGCAGTCGCCCCTGCCGCAAATACGCCGGCGTGTCCAGGTCGTCAAGATCCAGCACCGGGTCCGATTCCGCAATCAGCGTTGGCTGAGTCTCCGGTTCCGGCTGCGCCGCCGGAGCCGCCGCCACGGGCACGAAAACCTCCGCCGGCGGAGCTGAAACTGCAATGTGGGCGGCGAAGCCGTTGCGCGGTTCCGCAACCGGCGCAGTCTCGGGTTGGAAACCGGTGGCAATCACCGTGACCTTCACAGCGTCGCCCATGGATTCGTCCAGAATCACGCCGAAATTGATCTGCACATCGTCGTACTCGGCAGCTTCCTGAATGATGGAGCACGCCTCATTGACTTCGTGCAGGCCCAGACTGCTCGATCCGGTGATGTTGATCAGCACGCCGCGCGAGCCCGCGATGCGCGAATCTTCCAGCAGCGGACAGTTGATGGCCGCGCGCGCCGCATCCGCGGCCGCGTTCTCGCCGCGCGCCGTCGCCGTGCCCATCATGGCGTAACCCATGCCGGTCATGGTGGCTTTGACGTCGGAGAAATCGCGATTGATCAGGCCCGGAGTGACAATGATATCGCTGATGCCCTGCACCGCCTGGCGCAGCACGTCGTCCGCTATTTTGAAGCCTTCCATGAAGCTCGCGCCGCGCGGAACCAGCGACAGCAGCCGGTCGTTGGGGATGGCGATCACAGTGTCCACCGAGGCCAGTTTCGCCAGCCCTTCTTCGGCCAGCTTCATGCGCTTGCGCCCTTCGAACCCGAACGGTTTGGTCACCACCGCGACCGTGAGCGCGTCCAGTTCGCGGGCCAGCGACGCGATCACCGGCGCCGCTCCGGTTCCCGTTCCGCCACCCAGGCCGGCGGTGACAAAAACCATATCGGCGCCCTGCAGAATCTCGATGATGCGGTCCGTGTTCTCAAGCGCCGCCTGCCGGCCGATTTCGGCGTTCGCGCCCGCTCCAAGCCCGTTCGTCACTTTTGCGCCGAGCTGGAGTTTGTTAGGCACGTTGCAGGCGGAAAGCGCCTGCAGATCTGTATTCATGGCGTAGAATTCGACGCCGTTCAAGCCTTGCGCCGCCATCCGGGCCACCGCGTTGCAGCCGCCGCCGCCGACGCCGATCACCTTGATGTGCGCCGCGTGGCACGCCTCTTCTTCAATTTCATACTTCAAGTTGTGGATGTTCTGTTCCATCAGCCCCATTTCCGCCTCCTAACGTAAGATTCTGCCGAGCCACCCTGCATCGCTGCGCTGGCGCTCGACCTGCGCCTTCAACTTCGCCGAATACATGGCGAGCCCCGCCACTACGCTCCATTCCGGATCGTCAATCGATTCCGGCCAATCTTTAATTCCGACGGTCAGGCCGTAACGCGCCTGGCATTGCAGAACGCGCTCGGCCACGTCGCACAAGTCGGGCAGCCGCGCGCCCGCTCCTGTGATAAATACCCCGCCCAGCAGCGCGCGGTCCATGCCGATGCGCGTCAGCTCCGTGCGTATAAACTGAAACAGTTCGCTCGCCCGCGCCTCCAGAACCTGGTTGATAAATTTTCTCGGCGCGTCGCGCGACTGCCGGCTATCCGGCGTGGGCAACTCCACCAGAATGTTTTCCGGGCACCGTTCGGAAGCCGCGCCGCCGTATTCCAGCTTCACCAGCTCGGCGTCCGCGAAGCCGATGCAAAGGCCCTGCGCCAGGTCGCGCGTGAAATGGTCGCCGCAAATCCGGAAGCTGGTCGCAAGCTGCATGGCATCGCCGTAGTAAACCACCACCTGCGTGGATTCCGCGCCGATATCGATCACGGCCACGCCTTCGCGGCGGTTCTCCGGAAGCACCGCCGCATAGCTGGCGGCAAAGGCCTCGAAAATCGATTCCTCCACGGCCAGATGCGCCTGATTCACCGCGCCGATCAGCGTGCTGTGCTCCTGAATGGAAGCCGTCAGCAGATGGACGTTGATCTCCAGGCGCGATGCGAGCATGTTGCGCGGATCGCGATGGCCCGGATGATCGTCCACCACGAAATCCTGCGGGAACCGTTGCAGCACCATGCGGTCTTCCGCCAACTGCACGCGGGACGCCCGGTCGACCGCGCGGTTCACGTGCGCTTGCTCGATCTCGCGGATGTAGCCGAGTTCCACCACCCCGTGCGCGTTGCCGCCGCGCACCGTGGGGCCGCCCATGCCGACCACCGCGCCTTCCACGGAAACGCCCGCGGCCGCCTCGGCCTGGCGCAGCGCGGCAAGAATCGATTCCGCGACGGCGCTCTGATCGGCGATGTTTCCCTTGAGCCAGCCTGCCGACTCCGCGGCGCCGTAGCCGAGGAAGCGCAAGCCGCCCTGCTCCAGCGCGCAGATGGCGAGGCGCGTGCGGCGGCTGCCTGCATCCAGTCCAACTCCGTAGATCGGTTTTGCCGCCATGGGCCCTGTTTCTTTACTCCTTTGCGGTGATGCGGTCGTCCAGCCGCAAGTCGAACGACTTCACCTGCGGCGAATGCTTTTCAATTTCCGGGTAGTGATTCAAAAAATTCTGATAGCGCTGCGCGAAGTTGGAATCCCCAAGCGTCAGCTCCAGCGCGCGGTTGTCCACTTTGGCCACAATGCGGATGGTATCGGGATCGGCCGCGTCGATTTCGGAAACGTCCTTCGCCAGGTAGCCCAGGTCTTCCTGCACGGCCAGCATGGCGCGCACGTGCTCCGCGCGCTGGTCCTCAGTCTCGTCTTCGCGGACGCCGCCCAGCACCGGGAACGTGAATTGCGCTTGCGAGGGCTGGTCCAGCAGAACCCCGTGCCGGTCGATCAACAGCACTCCCGAGCGAAAGAAGACGAATGCCACCGGCTTGCGCTCGCGCAGCCGCACAATCAGCCGGTCGGGCCAGATGCGCGCCACCGAAGCGTCTTCAATCCAGTCGATAGCCAGCAGCCGGCGCCGGCGCTGATCGAGAGAAATGGAAAAAATGCTGTGATCGTAATCGGCCGCGAAAACGCGCGCCACCTTGGAACGCGAAGCGTAAACCAGACCCTGGATCCGGAGCGCGTCTTTGTTCTCCCGCGAAAAGTTGTAGACGGCGCTGGCCAGCACGTGGGTCCGCACCCGCGCCGCGGCTAGAGCCGTAGACGCTGCCGCCAGAACCACGCCCGCAATGGTGAACCAGAGGCGCCAGCGGATGCCGTTCGCGGCCTTCTTCTCGCGCGCCATGCTAGTTGACCTCCGGGGGTTGCTGTGAGGCAGGCTGCGCGGCCAGCCGGGCCAGCAGTTTTTCGCCGGCCTGCCAGACGTTGCCCGCGCCCAGCGTGAGGACCATGTCGCCGTCGGCCGCCACGGCGAATAACGCGTCGGCGCCGGCGTCCACCGTGCCCACGTATTCCACCGCGCGATGGCCAAACTGGCGGATGCGCTCCACCAGCGTCTCGGCGGTAATGCCCTCAATCGGGCTTTCCGAAGCGGCGTAAATATCCGTCACGAACAGCGTATCGGCCTGATGGAAAGAGCGCGCGAATTCGTCCATCAGATGAAAAGTCCGGCTATAGCGGTGCGGCTGGAACAGCACGTGGACCCGCCGGAAACCGCATTGACGCGCGGCGTCCAGCGTGGCGCGAATCTCCGTGGGGTGGTGCCCGTAATCGTCCACCACGGTAATGCCGCGCTCTTTACCGCGCACTTGAAAGCGGCGATCCACGCCGCTGAAAGCCGCCAGCGCCTCACGCACGGCGTCGGGCGTGACTTCCAGCTCCATAGCCGCCGCGGCCGCGGCCATCGCGTTCAGCACATTATGGCGGCCGGGAATGCGCAGATGGAACCGGCCCAGGTCGGCGCCGCGATAGCGCATGTCGAAATCGTTCGCGAAGGGGCCGCAAGTAATGTTGGTGGCCTCCACGTCGGCCTGCGCGGTGGTTCCGTAAGTGATGGTGCGGCGGTTGATTGCCGGCAGAATCGCCTGCACGTTGGGGTCGTCCAGGCACACGATGCAGGCGCCGTAGAACGGCACGCGGTTGACGAATTCGATAAACGCCGCTTCAATCGCTTCCAGGTCCGCATAGTGATCCAGGTGCTCGCGGTCGATGTTGGTGACGATGGCGATGATGGGCGCGAGCTTGAGGAACGAGCCATCGCTTTCGTCCGACTCCACCACCAGAAAATCGCTATGGCCCACGCGCGCGTTAGATCCGCCCATCGCGCCGACGCGTCCGCCCACCACCACCGTAGGGTCCAGGCCCGCATGGTGCAGAATAGCGGCGGTCATGGAAGTGGTGGTCGTCTTGCCGTGGCTGCCGCCGATCGCGATGCCGTACTTGAGGCGCATCAGCTCGGCGAGCAGCTCGCCGCGCGGGATCACGGGGATTTGCAGTCGCCGCGCTTCCTGCACTTCCGGATTCCGCTCATCCACCGCCGAGCTCACCACCAGCGCGCGCGCGCCGCCCACATTCGCCGCCGCATGGCCATCGTAGATCGTAGCGCCCATGGTGGCCAGGCGCTCGGTTATGGGCGAGAGCTTCACGTCCGACCCCGAGATCCGATAGCCAAGATTCAGCAACACCTCGGCGATGCCGCTCATGCCGATGCCTCCGATTCCGGTGAAGTGCAGGTGTTGTTGACGGAAAAACATTTGTCTAGGTTATTGTTTCGGCTTGCGGGGCGCATGTCAATCGAATTGTTGCCTTATCCCCCAGCCGCCTCCTCTAAAATGTCGGCTGCCTTACCGGCGGCGCCCGGCTTGGCGAACTGCCGCGCGGCCTCCGCCATCCGTTCCAGCGCGGAATCGGCGGCGGCGAGCGCGGTCACGGCCTCGAACAGTTTCTCGCCGGTCATCTCGGCGTCGCGCACCAGCCAGGCGGCGCCGCCGCGCTCCATCGCCTCGGCGTTGCGCGCCTGATGATCGTCGGCGGCGAACGGGAACGGCACTAGAATCGCAGGCCTCCCCGCGGCCGCCAGCTCTGAAACCGTACCCGCGCCAGAGCGGCAGACAATCAGGTCCGCCGCGGCGAAAGCGTCGGGCATGTTGCCGATAAACGGGACCACTTCGCCGTCGAGACCGGCTTGCGCAAACTCCTCGCGAAGCGCCTCGAAGGCCGGCTCGCCGGTTTGATGTACGATGCGAATCGAGAGGCCGGACCTGCGAAACAGCGGCCAGCTTTGCCGCGCCGCCTGGTTAAGCGTGCGCGACCCCAGGCTTCCTCCGGTGATCAGCACGTTGAGCGTAGCCGAGCGAGCCTTCGGCGCGATGCGGAAAAACTCCTCGCGAACCGGCAGCCCGGTAGCCCTGGTCCGCCCCTTCGGAAAATAGCGGGCCGTCTCTTCAAAAGAAATCACAGCGCGCGATACAAAGCGCCCGATGACGCGATTGGTGAAACCGGGAACGGCGTTCGGCTCCATCACCACCACCGGCGTGCCGCGGACCAATGCGGCCATGACAGGCGGTCCGGCCACATACCCGCCCATGCTGAAGACGGCATCGGAAGGGTCGCGGAGACATCCGAGCGTAGCGAACGGAAGCTGCGCCAGCGTGGTCAACGTCCGCGTAAAGCCGACCCGGTTGAGCCCGCCGATGTGGATCAGTTTCAGCTCGAACCCTTCAGCCGGCACGAGCTTATCCTCCATACCGCGGCGCGTCCCGACAAAAGTTGCGTGATGCCCGCGCAAGCGCAACTCGCGCGCCACCGCAAGCCCCGGGATCACGTGCCCGCCGGTGCCGCCAGCAGCCATCAGGAAGTGACTAGGCCGCATTAACTAGCAAGCTCCATCGCCGGTTGCCGGTAGCGCCGGCGGTCTCGCCGCCGGTGTCTTGCGCAGTACAAATCCAAGCCAGAACCGGCGGCAAGACCGCCGGCGCTAACGTTCCTACCCCGCATGCTCGCTCACATTCATCAGAATTCCCAACAGCGCCAACGTACTCAGCAGCGAGCTCCCGCCGTAGCTGATCAACGGCAGCGATATTCCCTTCGTCGGCATCATCCCCAGCACCACGCTCATATTGATAAATGCCTGCGCCGTCACAATCACCGTGACCCCCAGCGCCAGGTACCGTCCAAAATCGTCGTTGATCAGCAGCGCCGCCCGCAGCCCGCGCCAGAAGATCACCCCAAATCCGAAAAGCAATACGCACGACCCCACCAGTCCCAGCTCCTCTCCCGCCACGGCGTAAATGAAGTCGGTATGCGCGAAAGGCAGATAGAGCAGCTTCTGCCGCCCGTTCATCAGTCCCACGCCGGTAACTCCACCTGCGCCGACGGCGATCTTGGATTGCTGTAGCTGATAATTCGTATCGTGGGTGCGAAGCGAGTTTTCGGTCCATGCCTTGATGCGGCCCGCGTGGTCGAACTTGGCGATAATTTTGAAGTCGGGATCGAAAAAGCGCACCACCCGGCCTAACCGGTAAGGCTCCTTGGCGATGAAGACGCACACGCCCAGCCCCGCGACCGCGGCCACTATGAAGCAGTAGCGCCATTCCAAACCGGCGACGAAAAAGACCGCCATCGCCGCGGCGCCCAGAACCACGGCCGTCCCCAGGTCGGCCACCACCACCGCGAAAATGATGAGGCCCACCGCCAATGCGGCCGGGACAAGCGTGTATCGCGGATTGTTGATGGCGCGCCCTCTCCAGGTGACGAAGAATGCCAGGAACACCACCAGCGCGGGTTTGGCTAACTCCGAAGGCTGCACGCCCAACGGACCGCCGAGACGCAGCCACCGGTGATGCTCGCCATCCATGAAGTAGACCGCGAACAGCAGCATCAGTGCGACCCCAATCGCGCCGAAAGCCACCGCGGGCGTTTGGAAATTGCGGTAGTGCACCTTCTTCAACGCCATCATGAGGCCCACTGCGGCCGCGACCCATACCGCCTGCCGCGCCACGAAATGCCAACTCGAGCCATAGCGCGGATCGAGCTCCGCCATGATCGACGACGCGCTGTAAAGTATCAGCATGCCGAACGACATCATCGCGAGCACCGTGGCAAAGAGAATCCAATCGGTCTTGAGACGTTGCGCCATTCTATTCCTTCGGTCCTAGCCGGTTCACAAGCTGCTTGAAAACTTCGCCCCGGTGTTCGAAGCTTTGGAATTGATCGAAACTCGCGCACGCCGGCGCCAGCAGTACGGTATCGCCGCCGGCGCCGTTTGCGAAGGCGTACGCAATCGCCGCGTCCAGCGTTTGCGCTCGCACCAGCGGAACGGCGCCATCGAGCTGGCCCGCGATCTTTTCCGCCGCGGCGCCGATCAGCAGCGCGGCGCGAGCCTTCGCCGCAAGCGGCGTACGCAAGGGCGCGTAATCCAGGCCCTTATCTTTGCCGCCCAAAATCACCCACACGTTCCCGGGGAAAGCTTCCAGCGCCTTCAGGGTAGCGTCGACGCTGGTGGCCTTGGAATCGTTGTAGAAATCGATGCCGTTGACGTTGCGCACAAATTCCAGGCGATGCTCCACTGCGCGGAACGTGCGGACAGCCGCGGCAATCGCGCCATGCGTAACACCCGCGCGCGCCGCGGCGATGGAGGCCGCCAGAACGTTCTCCGCGTTGTGGCGTCCGCGGATCGGAATCTCGCTAGTGAGCATCAGCCGCTTGCCATCCAAAATCAGTTCTTCGCCGCGCAGAAAGGCCCCCGGCGCCACTTCCCGCTGCCCGCTGAACCAATTGACAGTCGCCGCAGTCCGGCTCGCATAGGCTGCGCAGACGGCGTCATCGGCGTTCAGGATGGCGTGATCTTCCGGCCGCTGATTCTCGAAGATGCGCCCCTTAGCCGCGGCATAGTTCTCGAAAGTGTGGTGGCGGTCGAGATGATTCTGCGTGACGTTGAGCGCCAGCGCGATATGTGCGCGAAAGGTCGAAATGGTTTCAAGCTGAAAGCTGGATAGCTCGAGGACATTCCACCCGTCGTCGCGCGAGCTATCGATCATCGCAGCGGCGGGCGTCCCGATATTTCCGCCAACCTGCGCGGGCACGCCCGATTCGCGCAGAATGTGGCCGATCAGGCTGGTGGTTGTGGTTTTGCCGTTCGTCCCGGTGATGCCGATGTTGTGCCCCTTGAGAAACGGCGCCGCCAGTTCGATCTCGCCAATCACGGCAACGCCGCGGCGCCGCGCGGCCTCCACCGGCGGAAGGTCCGCCGGGACATCCGGCGACAGCACGATCAGCCCCGCGCCCTCGAACACCTCCGGCGTCTGCAGCGCGAAGGGAATGTGGAGGCGGTCGAGCAACTCGCGGGCTTCGGGCAACTGGTCGAGCGGCTTCAAGTCGGTGGCGCGCACCACGGCGCCTTCACGCGCCAACAATCCGGCCGACGCGATACCCGACCGCTTCATCCCCACCACCAATGCCTGAACCCCCGCTAGCACCGCGCCCTCTCATGAGTCCAGTTGTCTGCCCTCTTAGCTACCCTGCCATCCGCCCTCTTACCTACCCCGCTATCTGCCTTGCCGTCTCCCTTACTGTGGAGCCTGCCATGCAACGTGGCGCACGCACTCGTGCGTGCCGCGTTCACACTCGTGTGAACGCGTCTTTTCCGCGCGAGAAACCTGCGACCCCAGGAGCGTAAACACTGCACGCACTCCTGCTCGCGCCACGAATGTGATCCTATTCTCATCTCAGCTTCAGCGTCGTCAAAGCGCACAGCGCCAGCACCAGCCCCGCAATCCAGAACCTCGCAATGATCTTCGATTCCGTCCAACCCAGGGCCTCAAAATGGTGGTGCAGCGGCGCCATCTTGAAGATGCGCTTGCCGTGCCGCAGTTTATAGCTGCCCACCTGAAGAATCACCGAAACCGCCTCCAGAATATACATGCCGCCGATGAACAACAGCAGCACCTCCTGCTTCACCAGCACCGCCACCACCGCCAGCGCGCCGCCCAATCCTAGCGAGCCCACGTCGCCCATGAAGATTTCCGCCGGATGCGCGTTGTACCAAAGAAAACCGAGGCTCGCGCCCGTCATCGACCCGCAGAAAATCGTCAGCTCCGATGTGTGCGGGTTGCGCGAAATCTGCAGATATTCCGCCAGCGTCACGTGTCCGCCGGCGTAGGTGAGCACCGTAAGCGCCCCCGCGCAGATCACCATCAGCCCGATCGCCAGGCCATCCAACCCGTCGGTGAGATTGACGGCATTCGAAAAGAACACCACAATCAGCGCCACCAGAATGCAGAATGGAGCCGCGCCGATTACATACGTCCAAGGGTTGTTCATCAGCGATTCGATCACCAGCGACGGCTTGAACTGCTTAAAAAACGGGATGTTCATGGTGGTTGAGAACTGCCCGTAAGCGCGCATGAACAGCAGCATCGCCGCGAAAGCGAATGCCAGTGAAAACTGGTAAGCCAGCTTGCGGCGGGCCGTGAGCCCCAGGTTGCGGCGCTTCGTCACCTTGGCGTAATCGTCCAGGAAGCCGATCCAGCCGAAGCCGATCAGCGAAGCAATCGCGATCCAAACATAGGAATAGCGGAGATCGGCCCACAACAGCGTGGGAATCACGATCGAGATGATGATCAGTATGCCGCCCATGGTGGGCGTGCCGGCTTTTTTCTGGTGCGATTTGGGGCCTTCTTCGCGGATATACTGGCCGATCTGGAATTGGTGCAGCTTGCCGATCAGCCACGGGCCCAGCGCAATGCACAGAAACAGCGCCGTGAGGCTGGCGAACGCCGTGCGAAACGTCACGTAGCGGAATACGCGGAACGGGCTCACGTACTTCTGCAGCTGTTCGTAGAGCAGGAAGTAGAGCATCTACGCCAACACCCTTTCGAGCGCCAGTTCCATGCGCACGCCGCGCGAACCCTTGAAGAGGATGGCGTCGCCGGGCCGCGCGATGGTGCGGACAAAATCGCCAGCCGCCGCGGGCTCTTCGAAAAAGCGCGCGACGACGCCAACGGGGCCACCGGTGCCGGCCGCGTCCACCATCGCCCGCGCGCTTCCGTGTACGCCGATCACCAGGTCGATGCCACGTTCCGCCGCGTACCGCCCCACCTGCCGGTGCAGCGCATCGGAAGCGTGGCCCAGTTCCAGCATCTCGCCCAGCACAGCGATGCGGCGCGCGGCTGGCGTCTGGCTCAGCACCACAATCATTTGTTCCACAGCTTCGGGATTGGAATTGTAGCAGTCGTTCCAGATGGTGATGCCATTATGTTCCATGCGCTCGCCGCGCATCTTGCCCACGGTGAAGGTACGCACCGGCTCGCGCAGCCGCTCCGGCGCGATGCCGAATTCGCGCGCCACCGCAATCGCGGCCAGCAGGTTCGAAACAGCGTGCGCGCCCGTGAGCCCGGTTTCAAAATCGACGCCCAGCGCGCGGAAGCGAGCGCCCGTGGCAGTCGTTTCCATCGATTCGGCGCGGACATCCGCCGTCTCGGCAAAGCCAAACGTAACCGTGCGTCCCGGATGCGCCTCGCCGAAGCGCGCCACACGCCGGTCGTCCGCATTCAGTATCGCGACGCCGTCGCGGGGCAGCGCCTCAATGAGTTCGCGCTTGGCGGCGGCCACGCCTTCGATGTCGTCGAAAAATTCCACGTGCGCGTATCCCACATTAGTCACCACGCCGATCTGCGGCTTCGCGATCGCCGCCAGCTCGCGAATCTCGCCCGCGTGATTCATGCCCATTTCCAGCACCGCGGCGCGGCAGCCGTCCGGAAGCCGCAGGATGGAGAGCGGCACGCCCACGTGATTGTTGAAATTCCCCAACGTCTTTCCCACCGGCATTTCGCCGCCGAGCAAATGCGCAATCGCATCCTTCGTCGTGGTCTTGCCCGCGCTTCCGGTTACGCCGATCACCTCTCCGCCCCAATGCAGCCGCGCCCATGCGCCTGAATCTCCGAGCGCCCGCAGCGTGTCCTCCACCAGCAATTCATCCCGCGCGGCGGATGCCCCAGCCCGGCGCCGTTCCACCACCACCGCGGCCGCGCCTTTTTCCACGGCCGCGGCGATAAAACTGTGCCCGTCAAAATTCGGCCCGCGCAGCGCAAAGTACACGTCGCCCGCGTTTTGTGTCCTTGTGTCCACGCTCCAGCCGGAAACTTCCACCGGCCGCACATCGCCTTCGGCGCGCATCGCGCGCGCAACCTCTTGCAATTTCAGGGTCATGCTTCACGTAGTTTTGCGATACCCATAACCCTTAAGCACTTCTCTCGCCACTGCCCTGTCGTCAAACGCAATTGTGCGATCCTTCAAAACCTGATACGGCTCGTGCCCTTTGCCCGCCAGGATCACGAAGTCGCCGGCGCGAGCTTCGTCCAGGGCGCGCGCGATCGCGGCGGCGCGATCCGGCTCGATAATGTACTTCACGTCCACGCGCCGTATCCCCACCAGAGCGTCGTTCATGATGGCCAGAGGATCTTCCGAGCGCGGATTGTCGCTGGTGAGCACCACCAGGTCGCTGCCTTCGGCGGCCGCCTGACCCATCAACGGCCGCTTGGTGCGGTCGCGGTCGCCGCCGCAGCCGAAGAGCGTGATGACGCGTTTTGGATTCAACCCGCGCGCCACCGCGATCACGTTGCGCAACGCATCGTCGGTGTGAGCGTAATCCACCACCACCACAAACGGTTGGCCCTCGTCCACGCGCTCGAAGCGCCCAGGTACGGCGCGCAGGCTCGCGATGCCGCGCGCGATCGCGTCCGGCGCGATGCCGTAAGAGAGCCCCGCGCCGCATGCCGCCAGAATGTTATATACGTTGATCCGGCCAATCAGCGGCGATTCGATATTGAAGCGCGTCTTGCCATGCTGCACCTCGAATTTCAAGCCCTGAAAGCCGGAAGAAATGTGGCGCGCGCGCAGATCCGATTCGGGCCCGGAACTATACCAGATAGTCTCGGTCTTAGGATGCAGCTTGAGCCGCCGCGCATACTCATCGTCGCGATTGAGCACCGCGAAAAGTGGCGCGGGCCCATGGCCTGCGCTGTCCCACCCGGCAAACAGCCGCTGCTTAGCCGCGAAGTAAGCCTCCATCGTTCCATGAAAATCCAGATGATCCCGCGTCAAGTTAGTAAACACAGCCGTATGGAACCGCAATCCGTAGACCCGCCCCAGCTCGAGTGCGTGCGACGAGACTTCCATGGTTGCCGCGTGTCGCGCCCCGTGGGTTAATGTCATGTGGGTTCCGCCGAGCCGTAACAGTTCCGCGAACAGTCGCACCAGGTCGAGCGATTCCGGAGTCGTATTCACGGCCGGCAACACCCTGTCGCCCAGGTGATACTCTATGGTGCCGATCAGCGCGGTTGTGTAGCCCGCCGCGCGCATTACCGAATCGATCAGGAAACCGGTAGTCGTCTTGCCGTTGGTGCCGGTGATGCCGGTGAGCGCCAGGCGCTCATCGGGTTTACCGTAGAAGTTGCGCGAGGCCAGCGCCAATGCCTGGCGTCCGTGCTCCGCCTGAATCCATCGCGTGCGCAAATCTTCGGGCGCATCCGATTCGCTAACGACGGTTTCGCTGACAACCGCAATGGCGCCGCGTGCCAGCGCTTCATTCGCGAACTCGCGCCCATCCGCGCGCACACCGGGAAACGCAAAAAACACAAAGTCCTTTTCAATGCGCCGCGAATCGTAATCGAGGCCCGCCGCTTCCCGTTCGGCAAGCTGGGGCGCGAGAGGTTGTTTGAGCCGGACGCCCGAGAGTAGCTCGCCAATTTTCATCTCGCAAACCGGACGCGGATGCGCTCCCCCTCATGCAGGATCGATCCCGCCGGCGGCTCCTGCACCCGCGCCACGCCGCTGCCCGCCGGCAAAACCGTCAAACCCTTGGATGTCGCCTCGGCCAGAACCGCGCGCATCGTCATACCGCGAAAGTTGGGAACGCGCGGCGCATTCGGCGCTGCGTCGTCGTCCTCGGGATCCTCCAGAATGTTGGGCTCGCCGCTCCCCGCGCCCGCGTCCGCCAGATCGTCGGCGCTATCCATGTTGTCCGCCACCAGCACCAGCGCCTTCGGCTCCTGTTCCGGCAAATCTTTGGGTACGTCGAGCAAGCGCAGCGCCTCGGTGGTCACAGCCCGAAACACGGGGCCCGCCGTGGGACCGCCAAATCCCGATTCGCCGTGGGTTCCATTCACCGTTGCCACCACCACTATGGACGGATTGGTGACCGGCGAAAATCCCATGAACGATCCGTTGTAGCTGTGGCCGTAATGATGCGTGAGCGTGTCGAAAATCTGCGCCGAGCCGGTCTTGCCGCCGCTGCTATAACCCTGCAGCTTGGCCACCAGCCTGCCGGTGCCGTATAGAACCACGCCTTCCATCATCTGCCGCATGGTGATGGCGGTATCCGGCCGGATCACGCGTACCGGCGTGGCCGCGGGCATCGCCTGGTCGCCCTTCTTGAGAATCAGTCGCGGCCGCACCAGCAACCCGCCGTTCGCAATCACGCTGGCAGCCTGCGCCAATTGCAGCGTGGTCACGCTGATTTCCTGGCCCATGGAGATGGAGGGCAGCGACCCGCTGGTCCATACCGGAAGCTTTCGCAGCCTGCCCGGCGATTCGGCGGGCAGTTGTATACCCGTCCGTTGCCCAAAGCCGAAGCGCCGCACATAGTCGTACATGTGGTCCTGGCCCACGCGCAAGCCCACTTCGATGGCGCCGACGTTACTCGAATGCGCCAGCACCATCGACATGGGAAGAATCCCCAGACCCAGGGCGCCATAGTGCGAATCGTGAAACGTGCGCCCATACAAAGTGAGCACGCCGCCGTGACAATTGATAAGGCTATCGGGAGTGAGATTCGTGGTCTCGAGCGCGGCCGACAGCGTGATCACCTTGAAGACCGACCCAGGCTCGAAGGGAACCGACACCGCGTGATTCTGCCGGCCGATCGGGTTATCGCCCGCGACCGGCGGCATATTCGGGTCGTAAGTGGGATAGCTTGCAAGTGCGAGGATATCGCCGTTCTGCGGATTCATCACCACCACGCTGCCGGTTTGCGCGTGATGCGCTTCCACCGCCGCCGCCAGCTCCCGCTCGGCAATAAACTGCAGCCGCTCGTCGATGGTCAGCGTGACCGGCATGCCCGGCCTGGCGTCGCTTCCCACTTTGGAATCGACGCCGCGGCGTTTCACGTCGGTCAGCAAGCGAACGCTTCCGGCGGCCCCCGCCAGGTCCGATTGCAGCGATTTTTCGACGCCCGCAGTGCCCTTTTCGTTGAAATCCACCGACCCCAGAACGTGCGCGGCCAGCCTCCCGCCAGGATAGTGGCGCTCGCTCTTGCGGTCGATATCCACCCACTCCAGCTTGAGCGCCCGCAGATTTTGCCCTTCCTCGAATGTGATCTTGGGCTTGACCACCAGATACCCGCGGCCATTCTGCTGGGCCTCGGTCATCCTCGCATAAAGATCGGCGCGATTGAGGTGCAGCACCAGCGCCAGAAGGTCGGCTGCCACCGGCACGTCGGGAAGTTTAAGGGGATTGACGGTGACTTTCTCCACCGGCACGCTCATCGCCAGCGGCTGCCCGCTGCGGTCGAGTACGGGACCGCGGAGCGCGGGAAGCGGAATCTCGATTTCCTGGCTCCTGCGCGCAATGCGCACGTACTCCTTGTGGTGGAATACTTCGAGCTTGACCAGATTCCAAAGTATGGCCGCGCCCCAGAGGACGACTATTCCTGCGAGCCATTGCAGACGACGCTCCCCCATACCGCTCCGTTCGGCGCCTCACGCCCCAATTAATCCTTCCAGTCTAAACATTCGATCTCGACCGATTTCGACGCCGAGACGCGGAGACACAGAGGCCACGCAGAGAAGCAGCCCTATTTCTCTTCCTCTTGTTAAACTCCGCGTTGCCTCCGCGCCTCCCCGTCTCAGCGTCGAAATCACAGCATCCACCCTTCTCAATTTTCCCGCTCGACGACGTCAGCTCGGCGCTCTCTCCAACCGCTACCGCTCCATCATGGCCACGGAGCTGTCTTTGCCATTCAGGTGCACTAACTGCCCCGGCGCCGGCGGAGCCAGATTGCGATCTTTCGCCAGACGCTCCAGCCGGTTCACATTGAGCAGATCGGCCTCTATCCATTCCAGATTGTGGCGCTCGTCGACCAGGGTGCGCTCTTCGGCCCGCAGCTTTTCCAGCTGGTAGCCTGCGAGCGTGCTCATCAGATTGGGAAGCAGGACGCCGCCAATCAACGCCACCGCCAGCGCCGCGACCCCGATCGCGGACCAGCAGGCCTTTGGCGCCTTCGGATCGGGCTCGCGCACCAGCCGCGAGTTGTCAATCTTCTTGCAGAAGAAGAAGACGTCTTCCTGCGGCAGCGCGCGTAGCTCATAAGGGTTGCGCCTGCGCGCGGGGTCCATTGCGATTACCGCGCCGGAGGCCGTCCGCGGATCTGTCGGTCTGGGAAATACTGGCTGCGTCGCCATGATGTTGTCGGTCCCTCGCTATCTCATTTCCAGGGCGCGCAGTTTGGCGCTGCGCGACGCTGGATTCCGTCCCGTTTCCTCATCGCTCGGCTGTAGTGGGCGCTTGGTCAGAATTTCCGCCCGCCCTTCTCTTCCGAGCTCCTTGAAGCGTTCCTTCACTTTGCGGTCGTCGATGCTCATGAAGCTCAGCACCGCCATTCGCCCGCCGCTGTTCAATATCTCCGGCCCGAACCGCAGCAGCCGGTCCAGTTCGCCGGGTTCGTCGTTGACCGCCATCCGCAGAGCCATGAATGTTTGCGTGGCTGGATGCAGGCGGCCCGTCCTGTGCACGGCCCGCTCCACTACATCGGCCAGATGTAGCGTGCTCCGTATGGGCCGTGCCCGGACGATTGCTCTGGCTATTCTCCGCGCTCTCCTTTCTTCGCCGAGTTGGAAAATCAGGTCGGCGAGCGCCCTTTCGGACGTGTGATTGACCAGATCGGCCGCTGTCGTGCCCACAGTTTGATCCATGCGCATATCCAGCGGTCCATCGGACAAAAATGAAAATCCTCTCTCCGCCGCCGTCAGCTGATACCGGCTGACGCCCAGGTCCGCCAGCAGCCCGTCGGCCTTCTCGAAACCCGCTTGCGCCAGCGCTTCGGCGAGATCCTGAAACACTCCGTGATGGAAGCGTATCCGCCCGGCCCACTCGCGCGTGTTCTCCCGCGCCATCGCCAGCGAAAGCTCGTCGCGATCGTTCGCGATCACCAGTCCCGTTGTCAGACGCTCGGCGATCAGCGCCGTATGGCCTCCCAGGCCGGTTGTGGCATCTATGTAAACCCCGTCGGGACGGATCGCCAGCAACTCCAGCGCTTCGGCCGCCATCACGGAATAGTGCATACGCCATCAGTGATTCCCCATCAGTTCAAACCGGCGGTTTGCAGCGCCGCCAAATCGTCGTCGGTCAATTGGGCCGCTTCCCGCTTGCGCTCCTGGTAGACCTTCTCGCTCAGGATCTCGATCTTTCCCTTGTGCGCGTAAATGCGGACCGCCTGATCCTCGATGCCCACCTCGCGGCGCAGCTCCGGAGAGAGCAGGATCCGCCCCTGCGAATCCATTTCCGCTTCCGAGCCCAGCTCATTGGCGTTGAACGCCGCCGAGCGCGCCTTCTTCGGATCGTCCCGGTAATTTTCAAAAAACTTCTCGTTTTCACGCCAAATCGCGATAGGGTAGATCAGAGCGACTTTACGATCCATGCTCGTCACAAATAACTGCTTTTCGCGCAGTGCCCTGAAAAAGTCCTGGAAGCCGACGGGTAGCTTCAAACGACCTTTGTCGTCAACCCGGGAGGGGTACATTCCCCGGGGAGGTTCGACCATTGCCAGTTGTTGAAGCAGCTCGCTCAAGTGGGTCCACTTTTTGGCCACTATCTGGCCACAAGCTATAGTGGCATGAGGGACTAGGGTTTTTCAAGGATTTTTTTCAGGAACTCGCGTATTATCAGTAGGTTATAAATATACAATCTGATCTACACGGACAGAGGGATACCACAACCTATTGATTATAGGCGAATTAAAAGCGAAGAAGGGAATCTCCTTCGCTGTACGGCGGGATGCACCGCGACTTGACTAACTATCGAGCAGACCCTCGTACTGTTCGCAATCGAACAGTGCCAGCACCCGATGAACGCGGATAAGCACTGTGCTTGTGCTTATCCGCGTTTATCCGCGTTCATCGGCGGCCAAAGCAGTTTCCGCATCGCCGCTCACTTGCGAAAATACCACAGCCAAAAATCCTGCGTACCCGGATTACGAGAATACCGCAGCTCAAAACCGCAGCCAGTCGCCAATTGCTGCATTTCTTCCAAAGTGAATTCCGCACCCAGCCATGTGCCCATTATTGGCGCCTCCGCGAGCTTCGCGCCCTGAACCTGAAACTTGAAAAGACGGCCGGGCTTGAGTACCCTCTGGACCTCCCGGACATAACTCTCGATAACCGCCGTGCTTGGGATATGTTGAAACACAATGAAAGACAGCGCAAAATCGAGCGTCGCGTCGGGAATCTCTCGCAGGTCCATCCCGTTATTCCGATACAAGAAGACATTCGACAGGTCGCCGGTCTTCTCGCGCGCAATGCGAATCATCTCAGCGCTAACGTCAACCGCATGGACCTCTCCGAATTGAGCGGAAAGAGCCCGCGTCATGCGCCCCGCTCCGCAGCCAATCTCGAGCACCCGCATTTCCTTGGCCGGAACTCCCTGGCAAATATTCTCCATGTCGTTCAAGATGTGCTCGCGTACGTTGGCTTCCCCGGTTGAGAAATACTCATCCTCCGCCCACCTTACTCGCAAACTATTCGTGTAGTGAAAGGCGTTCACGCGCGCCCGGCTGTCCCAATCGAGCTGCATTCGTTCGAGCAAATCGGCCATTGAAGCCTGAGGTGGCCCGACCGCCTCGATCTCCTGGTCAAGCCGCCGGCAATCATCCAACTGCTTGTCCAAATCTTCCAGCGCTTCCCCATCGCGCGCCAGGCTTGCGGCCAACTCCCCGGTGAGCCTTCTGCAATGCATCTGCAAGCCGTCGCGCTCTTGCCGCACTTCCCCCTCGCGCGCCAAACTTGCGGCCAACTCCCCGGCGATCCTTCTGCAGTGCATTTGCAGCTCGTCACGCTCTTTCAGCACTTCCTCTTCGCGCGCTAAGCTCGCAGCCAACTCCCCGGTGAGCCTTCTACAATGCATTTGCAGCTCGTCACGCTCTATTTGCACTTCCTCTTCGCGCGCGATACTCGCAGCCAACTCCCCGGTTATCTTTCTGCAACGAAGCTGCAGGTCGTCACGCTCACCAGCCAAAGTGTCTCGCTGGTTGAGCAAGCGATCGCGTTCTTCCCTAAGCCGGATCGCCTCGTCCCTCCACTTGTTGAAGGGCCGTAGAGCTGACATTGACGCTAAGGTTTTGCTTACCTTCATTGCCGGTAACCAGCATATCAGCCGATCCCGCGGACCGGCAATTGGCGCTCGACCGTGCGCCCGTGCCGCTGGTCAAGCGCACCATTGCGCGGGACGAGTGTCCGAACTTGGTGGGCCAAACCGATACGGAAAGTACTTTGGCCGCCGATGAACGCGGATAAACGCCGATAAAACAAAGCCCAATTCTTATCGGCGTTCATCGGCGGCTAATACCTCTTTTCGATTTCGGTCTCAGCCCCCTCGTCAGAGATAACCGCGTCGGAGAATTGGTCCGCCAACTAGCCCCAACACGGGCGCCGATTCGCTTCGATGCAATGCGAGTGTGGCTTCGATTTAGTAGCGCGTGGGCCGACCCAAGCCGGCCCACTGAAAGAGCGGGAATTATTGAACGGGGAAACTGCCCAACGTGCTGTTGTAGACGGTGCTGCTTCCCTGCGGCACGACGCTAATGGAGAAACCGACGTTCGATCCGCTCGGCACGCCGGACGGTACCTGGAAGGCAACCAGATACACGCCAACGAGGTCTTGTGTGAGGCTGGCCGAGATCGGGCTCTCGCCGCTCGCGCTGCCGTTGAAGGCGATTCCCACGATCACGCTTCCCTGCACCGCGGCGGTCGAGCCGGGCACGGGCAGGGAGTTCGTAGCCACCGCGGGCGTGGTTGGCCCAAGACCCGTCACGTAAGCGATCAGCGTTTCGCCGCGGCGCCCCGGGTTAGTCGGGCTGACGAACGATCCGTCGGGCCGTTCCAGAACCGGAACCGTTACCGAGCTGGAAACCTCCGTGAGGAAAAGACCCGGGCTGGCCGGAAGCACCGTCACGTTCACGGTCCCGCTGCTGCCGCCCACGCTCACCGCAACCGCGTTGGTTCCCGGCTGTATGGTGCACGGTACCTGGAAGGTGACCTGCTGCTGGCCGCCTATATTGGCTACGTTGTAAATCGGCGCCTGCGCTCCGCCCACCGTTACAGTGTCGCCCGCAAGCTGATACGGCAGCCCGCCGACGCCGTCATAAGCCACCGCGCCCTGAATCGACGGCGCTAGTCCGGTAGCCTCGATGGTAGCGATGCTGCACGGCGAAATGGAGCCTTGCTGGAAATCGGCGCCATTGTAGAAACTGCTGCTGGTAAGCGTGGGCCCTTTCGGTATCACCGTGAGGCTGAACGTCTGGCTGAAGCTGCCGGCTGTGGCCGTGACGGTTACGGCGCCGGTGGTCGCCCCCGCGGTCACGTTCACCTGCGCCTGGCCAACGCTGTTGGTAGTCACGCTCGATGCGCTGAGCGTTGCCGGGCCGCTGATGCTGAAGGACACCCCGATGTTAGCGTCGGATGAGCCGTCGCTGGTGGATAACTGCACTACCAGCGGCAATGCGAAATTCGTATCCACCACGGCGGACTGCGAATTCCCCGACACGATTTGCAGCCCCGACACCTGAATATTGACCGTTATCGTAAAAGTGAAGGAAATATTCGGGTTGGAAACCAGCGCAACCTTGATCTGGATCGTTCCCGAGGCGGCGCTGGTCAGACTGACGTCGGTCGACACCTGGCCGTTGGCCGAGGAAGTCGTCGTAGTGTTGGAGAGCGTTGCGGCTCCGGCCGGGGAAACCGTCCAGGTCACTGGCTGGCTGGCTAGCGGGTTGCCCGAGCTATCGCCAACGGTGGCCACCAGCGCGCCCGCCAGCGCTTGTCCGGGGTTGCCGCTCTGACCATTACCGCTGGTCAGGGACAGCATTGCCGCTACGCCGGGAGTCACATCGAGATTATAGTTGCCAGTAGCGAAAAAGGCCGGCTCCGGGCCCGAAATGGTGGGATTCACGCCGCCCACCAACGCATAGAAAGAACCGAAACCGGTAGTCGGTCCGAGAACTGCGTTGCAGATGGCGTTGCCATTCTGATCGGTCAACACCGCGCCTGGGTCTGCACCTGTGGCCGTTGCGCAGGTTATCGTAGGGCTGCCCTGGTTGGAAACCAATCTCAGAGAGACGTTGGGAACTGCGCCAACAGCGGAACCAGGGGCAGAGACGTTAATTTCGAATTGAGTGGAGGATGTACTCCCGGCCGATCCGGTCAGCGTGTCGCCCGGATTGATGCAGGTAGTGCACGGCGGGAAAGAGGCCGGCGTCTCGTTCAGAACTTGTACCAGAACTGGATTCCCAAAACTGTTCGTGTTTACCAACGCCTCGGTCAGATAAAAGTCGACTGTGGAGCTAACGGCTGAAGCGCTATTGATGGCGGCGGAAATGGTGCTGGCGACGAAGGGCGTAGCCGCCGACCCGGATCCCAAATTAAAGGGAAAAGCGCCTTGAACGCTGGTGTTTCCATTAACGTCTGTGGTTGTCTGCGTGGTCTGGGTGGCGTTTGCAAAACTTCCCCCAGTCGGGATCACAGCGGCCTGCCCCGTAACCACGGTCCAGTTCACGGTTGTACCGGAGACGGGATTGCCGTTGGCGTCCGTGACTCGGACCATCAGAGGGTCGAAAACTGCCCGGCCAGCGCCGGTCAGCGTGCACTCGGGACAGACGACCTGTCCGCTACCGGAAATAATAGAGATATTGACGGGTGTTTGCGCCACTGCCGCCGGCGCGATGAAAATAGCCGCGAGAAGCACTGCGGCCACGAAAAGCCTGATTCTGTCTAACCTGGGTCGGCCTAATCTGGATCTGTCCAAGAGAACCTCCTGTGAGATGTGGGAACACAAATGGAATCGAATGGACGCGGAAGAATTTTAGTGTAGCACCTTCCGGGCGGCACGGCGAAGCGAATTCACAAAATCGTGCAGGCCAAAAAAAAGAGGGGAGCCGAAGCCCCCCTCTCTCAAAACAGCAGTCGACTACTGGTTCAGATTCTCCGCGCCGGAAGTGCCACGGCCGGCGGGGGCCGAACCGTTACTGAAGATCAGCGGCAGATAGCCCATTGCCAGGTTGCGCGCTCCAACATCCGAGACGAACGCGAAACCGTGCGCGTATTGGAAGTTGCAGTTCGCGATCATATACCCATCGAAGCCTGGGGCCATTGTCGACGCAAGGTTCGCGTAGTCTGTGCCTGTAGCGACTGTGGGCGTTACGAACGGATTGACCGTCGGCGCAGCCGTGCCGTAGAAGTAGAAACTACACACTCCGGCCTGCGCGGCGGTACCGAAAATATCCGTCGTTGTGTTAGCTATCGCTATACCCGTGTCAAAACCGTTGACGTTGATGACGTACGGGAAAAGCATAGCCGTGCTGCAAAGCGCGATGCTTGCCAGGTTCTTCGTGACATCGAGACTGTCCGAGAACCGTGGAAGCGTTAAGGAACTGGAAGCCGCCGCGCCCGTGGTGGACGTGAATGCGCCGCCGCTCGGTGTAGGAGCGAAGCTGAACGTCACGGTGACGGTGCCCGGGGCTGGTGAGTTAGTGGCCGGAGCCGCCGTGTAGTTAATGTAAACGGCGAAATCCAGCGTCTGAATTTGGGCGGGAGTAGCAGCGACTACCTCCCAAACCGCCGCGCCTGTGCCGGCCGATGTGAGCGCAACCGGGGCAATCGGGACCGTAGCTGCGTTGGCGGCAGTATAGTTGCCGGTCTGGCCCGCTACCGGAACCGTGCCGCTGACCGCATCCGATGCCGTTTCACTGACCACCAATTCGGCGTTGGGAGCCCCGCTTGGAGTCAGGAACGAGTTGGTTACATCGCGAGTCGAAACGTAGATGCTGACGCCTGACGGTACATTGCTGAAGAGCGCCTTCAGACGAGTACCGTAGTCGGCCTGCCCTGGTAGATAAGACGTGCCAAAGGCGGTGACAGTCGAAGAGTAGCCAGTCGATGCGGAGACGAAATTCGATTCCGAACTGTAAATCGTTCCCGGAATGTTCTGCACCGCCGCGGCTTGACGAACTTTGAACGCGCCTGGGAAGTTATCCGCAAATTGCAAGAGTCCAAGCGCCGCTGTGCTACTTGTGCTCGTAACACTCGCGCTACTGCACTGCGAGAAGCTTGTACCGTTGGCGCTGCCGGCGCCGCTGTTGCCGGAATTCCGCAGGCCCGTGTTGGTGCTGCTCAACCCCTGCGATACGAATCCCACCGTCAGCGTGGAGTTAGTAATGCCCAAGCCGGAGCTGATCGAAATCGATGCAGTCGCCTGGCCGGGAACCGCGCCGCCGCCGGCGATGCCGTTGGCGTTTACGCGAATATTGGTGATGCGATATACGCGGTTTCCGGTAGTACCTGGCGGGACGACCGGAATACCAAAAAAGCTTACCTGGTTGCCTGTAACGATCCCCTGGAACACGTTGGCGCCCGGAGCAGTACCACCGGGGGCCGAGACCGGCACCGGATAAGTTATCCCGCTAGCAGCCTCAGTGGACGATGTGCCCATGTACTCGGTGCAACCGCCAGCGCCGGCGCCAACTCCGATGTTCGCAGCGCCGCAAGGGATCTGCGCCTGAGCCGGGCCGTAGCCGGTCTCGGGGGAAGCCGAGAGGGATGCTCCGGGTTCATCGATCAGCAGCAACGCTTCCGAAGCATTCGGTATAGCGCTCGTCGGCAGCAGACGGCTGGTCACCGCGGTATTCAGAAAGATGGTGAAGTTGGCTGTCGGAACCGGAACGGCGTTTGCTGCCGGAAGGGTTCCGCCTGCGCAGATCAGCACGATATCGCCAACCGCTTCTGTGTATCCTTCGGCGCGGATGGTTGGCGTTACCGAAGCGTTAGTTGTGGCACAGGTAAAGGCTCCAGTACTGGACCCGTTCCCTGTAACCTGAGCGCTGGCCAGCCCTGCGAATAGGGCGAGTCCGGCCAACGCAGTAATCCATTTGCGAATTTCTGGCATTTCCTTCTCCTTGTAGAGTGCGTATTTGAACCGGTCGAAGTTCTCTTTCATCTGAGCCTCAAAAAGTTAGCCTCAAAACCGTTCAGTCAAACCTAAGGCAAAACCTCTCCGTGTCGGGCGGAGAGCAAAACTACCGTCAGCCACCAAGCAGGCCACCGGGTACTACCGTAAATTCCTGACCGCGACACATGCTGTTTAACCTTTAATCGTCGTCTGTGCCGGCAGCGGGCAAACACAAAAAGTGCACACGAGCCGCAAGTGCAGTAAAAGTCATTGATAACTGATAGACCACCACAATGTCAAGAGAAATTCTTTCCCTTCAATGCCGAAGCGGATATCTGGCAAGCTAAGACCACGCGTTTAGGCTGGTGGTTGATTACATCACGTCTAGCGCCTGGAGTCAACACTTTGGCGCCGAAATGCGTGCTTTTTCATCTGGTTAAGCATGTTTAATCACGCTCCTGTAGGGTATTCACCCGAGTCGCCACCCGCCAATCGTGGGAAAGAACTCGAGTTCACATCGTGGCGCACGCACTCCTGCGTGCAGCGTTCACACTCATGGGAACGCGCTTCGCTTCTCCTGCGAGATTGGCGCCCCAAAAACCGCCGTGCAGAATCAAGAGCCGCAGAGAACCCCAAGGCGTTCTGGAAGGTTTTGGTTCGCTCTGCGTCTCCGCGTCGCTGCGTCAAAAAGACTCTTGGCTCGATGTAACATGTAGGGGGTGAAGCGCGACAAGCGAAAGACGGCTAAGGCTTTTGGCCCCAAGGCTTCTGCCAAACCCGCTCCCATCCTCACGCCCCAAACCATCCGGCACGCGCTGCTGCTCGCCGCCGTCATCGGCGCCACTTTCTGCGCGTACTCGAATTCGCTGCAGGCCCCGTTTCTGCTGGATAACGATCCCGTCATCCTCAACGACCCTCGCATCCGCGCCGTCACCTCCAGCCACATCCACCGCATCCTCACCGAGCAATATCCGCTGGGCCTGTCCGGCCTCTATCGTCCCCTCACCACGTTGTCCTACCTGTTCAATTTCGCCATATTGGGCAACGCGACGAATCCGGCCGGGTATCACTGGTTCAATCTGATCCTGCACGCAGTCAACATCGCGCTAGTCTATGCCCTGGGCTTGGCGATCTTCGAACAGCTTCCGGTGGCGCTGCTGCTCACCGCCATCTGGGCGCTGCATCCCGTGCTGACCGAAGCGGTTACGAACATCGTGGGCCGCGCCGACATGCTGGCAGCTTTCGGCGTGCTGGCAGCCTTGCTCTGCCACCGGCAGGCGCTGCAAACCGCGGGTCGGCGGAAGGCGGCATGGCTCGCAGCCATAGCGCTCGCCGTGACCGCAGGGATGTTTTCCAAGGAGGGCGCCATCGTGGTGGTGGCCGTCATCGCCCTCTACGATTTCACGTTCGCGCGCGCGGCCTCGTGGCGGTCGCGCTCTCCCAGCTACGCCGCTGTAGCCGTTCCCTGTCTGGTCTTTCTCTACGTGCGCGCCCGAGTCCTCGCCGACGCCGCGGCGGCGCCGTTTCCATTCGGCGATAACCCGCTCATGGGCGCAAGTTTCTGGACCGCGCGATTCACCGCCGTGAAAATTATCGGCAAGTATTTGCTGCTGCTGGTATGGCCGGCGCACTTATCCTACGATTACTCCTACAACCAGATCCCGATCTTCGGCTGGGGATTTGGCAGATTGGAGGATTGGAAAACCATCATCGCTCTGGTCGCCTGTATTGCAGCCGCCGCCGTGGCCATCCGTGCTTACCGGCGTCACCGGCCAGTGTTCTTTTTCATCCTCTTCTTTTTCGTCACCCTCGCGCCGGTTTCGAACCTCGCCATCCTCATCGGAACCATAATGGGTGAGCGCTTTTTGTATCTTCCCTCCGTGGGATTTGCGGCCTGCGCGGCCTATGCGATTTACGCCGTCTCGCAGCGTCTTCCGGCGTCGCACCCTTTCTACCGGCACGCCGTGGCCGCCGCGCTGGCTGTAATTCTGCTCCTCTTCGCCGGCCGCACCTACGACCGCAATGCCGACTGGCTCGACCCGGCGCGCTTCTGGCAGAGCGGATTGGAAGCCGCTCCCAACAGCTATCGCACCAACCTCGTCGCGGCCACCAAGGCATATCTTTCGCCACAGAGCGATTGGAGCCAGACCATCGGCGAAGTGGACCGCGCCCTGGCCATTCTCGACCCTCTGCCCGATCTGGAAAACTCCGGTTCCGCCTACCGCGATGCAGCCCTTGTTTACCGCACCCTGGGCGACAAACTGGCATCCGGAAACACCGCGGGCGCCGCCTTCGCCGGAACCAGCGTCGGATATTGGTACGGGAAATCGTTGAACGCCATCTTGCGCAGCCAGAGGATCGAGCTGGCTCAGGACGAGAGGAATCGCCTGCTGAACGCCACGCGCGGCATGCAGGGCTTGACCTTCGTGCCGAGCGCCTTGTACCTGCAAATGGGCCTGATCTACACGCGCTTGTCCGACCCGCGGCATGCGCTCGCGGCCTTCGAGCGCGGCCGCATGTTGGACGCCAACCCCGATCTCTTGGAACAATTGGCTGAGGCATACCGCGCCGCCGGCGACCCGCGCAATGCCGCCGCCGCACTCGTCGAAGCCGAGGCTGAAGATCCCGCCCGCTACGCGCTCACTGCGAAGCTTCTCGATCTCTACGTGGAAATCGATCCGCATGGTTGCGCCGTCAGCCGTGAGGGCGGCGAGGCGAGCCTCAACTTGAATTGCCCGATGGTCCACGCCGACATCTGCGCGGCATCGCGAAACATGATCGCGGGCCTCGCGCAACAATGGCGGAATTTCGAAGCCGCCTCAATCCGCCGCACCGCCGAGGCGGATTTCGGCTGCGCCCCCTCCATTCTAAAGTAGATCGGGCCAATTGTGGGGCAGGCGCTTTCGCCTGCCAAGCGCTCGGCGGATCATATCGTGGCGCACGCACCCTCGAAAACACCAAGCGAAGCGTGTGCTTTCATACCTTGCCTTGCCCCGCCGCGGGGCAGAGCAACACTCATGCGCGCAGCGTTCACACTCGTGTGAACGCGGTTCGAATCCGGGTTGAGCAGCTAGCAGTATAGCGGCGAGCAGCTAGAATAGAAGCTCGCATGGCAAGCCAGGGACTCTTCATCACGTTCGAAGGCATGGACGGCTCCGGTAAGACTACTCAGATGCATCGTCTGGCGGCGCGTCTGCGCGGCGCGGGCCGCACCGTCCTCGAAACGGCCGAGCCTGGCGGCACTCCCATCGGAACCAAGATCCGGCGCATCCTGCTCGATTCCGCCAACCAGGAGCTCTCTCCTGCGGCCGAGCTGCTGCTCTATTTCGCCTCGCGCGCGCAGAATGTGGATGAGTGGATCGCCCCTGCGCTCCAGCGCGGCGAAGTCGTGCTGGCCGACCGCTTCACCGATTCCTCGCTCGTTTACCAGGGCTGCGGGCGCGGGCTGGGCGTGGAGAATGTTCTGGCGCTCGACCGCATCGCCTGCCGCGGTCTGAAGCCCGACGTGACCATCCTCGTGGATATCGACGCCCAGACCAGTCTGGCGCGGGCCCACGCGCGCAACGCCGCTGAGCCGCACTGCGAGACCCGCATGGACGAGCAATCCCTCGAATTTCACCAGCGGGTCTACGAAGCCTATCACGCCCTCGCCGGGCGCGAGCCGGAGCGCGTCAAGCTGATCGATGGGCGGGCGTCCTTCGACGAGATCGAGCGCGCGGTGTGGGCCGTAGTGGGTGCGTATGTTCGATAATTTCTGGGGCAACGCGCACGTGGCGCAGGCGCTCGAGCAGATGATCGGCCAGCAGCGCCTGGCCCAGACGCTCCTGTTTTCGGGGCCGGAAGGAATCGGCAAAGCGACTCTGGCGCGGCGTTTGGGCTCCCGTCTCCTGGGCCACCCCGAGTGGATCGAAAAGGACGACCTGAGCCTGCCCGAGAATCTCGAGATCGTGGCTGCGCGCGAGAAATGGCCGTCCGAAAAGCGCAATGAGGACCCGCTGCTGTTCGCGTCGCATCCGGATTTCATCACCTTCGCGCCGGATGGCCCGCTGCGCCAGCTTTCGATTCCGCAAACACGCCTCCTCAAGGAGCGCGCGCAATTCCTGCCGCATCACGGCAGCCGGCGCGTGTTTCTGATCGATGGCGTGGACCGCGCCAACGAACAGGCCGCCAACTCCCTGCTGAAAACGCTGGAAGAGCCGCCCGACCACCTGGTGGTGATCATGACGGCCGCCAACGCCTACGATCTGCTGCCCACCATCCGCTCGCGCGCCGTGCCGTTTCAACTCGCGCCGCTATCGGTTGAAGAGATGCGCGAGTTCGTGCGCGCCCGCGGCCTCGACCGGCCGGAGCGCAGGCTGGCGCTGGCGGCGGGCAGCCCCGGTGCGGCGATTTCGCTCGATATCGACGCCCACGACAAGCGCCGTGCGGCCATGTTGGCATTGCTGAAAGTAGCCGCGGGCGCGGCGCCGTTCGGCGTGTGGGCGCCGGTAGCGGAAGCCATCGGGCGCACCAGGAGCGAGAAACTGGAGCTGCATTTGAAGGCGCTCTACGAGCTGTTGCGCGATCTGCTCGTATTGCAGCAAGGCGGGGTCGAAATCCGCAATATGGATATCCGCCCGGAGATGGAAACGCTAGCGGGCAAAGTAGAATTCGCGTGGATTCGCAAGGCTGTGGCAAAGGTGGACGAGATCGCCAGTCTGGCGCGGCGCAACATTCAAAAAACCATCGCCCTCGACGCCCTAATCGCCGAACTGCGATAAATGCGGGCCCGTTGTTCGGCCGCTAATTTGGTGGGGCATGCTTTAGCTTGCCATCGCGTGAGTGCCGCGAAGCGGCGCGGCGACCATGCGCTACCTCTGAGGGGTGTTAACGCAACAACTTCTGGCGTCGTGTTCAATTCCCAGAGCCGGACCTCATTGGGCTTTAGCGTTGCCGCCTGGCGCGCGGGAGGCAACGGCCACGTCAGCGGCCAAATGCCGACTTGCACTATGACTTGGCGCCAGGCGACCTGGCGGCCCTGCCAGGACGAAACGCCGAAGTTTCGCCGGCTCTAATTCGCCGAAGGCCTCTCCGCATGGTCGATCGTCAGGATCTCCACCTGCGCCTTCGCCGGCGCCACCTTCAATCCAAGCTGCTGTTGGAGCGCCACAGGAAGCGGCGGTGCTTCGTCGGCAGGATAGAGCTTGGCAAAAGCGTCCGCCTCCTCCGGCGGCATGTTGACCCCGCCTGGGAGGCTCGGCATATATTCCAGGACGAAATCGTAACCTCCCTGGAGACCCGTTTTGTCGAACAGCGGGCGATCGAATTGCGGGCCAATCCGAAGTACAAGCTCGGACATCGAGACGTTGGTGTAGTCCATCCGCAACCGGTTGGCGGATAATGCCGTCTTGCTCTCCACGTCCGGTGCGCTCGCCTTCAGTTTCGGCGGGTTGTTGCCCACCACCAGATCGTATACCGGCAGCTCTTTCGTCTCGCGATGGAATTTCAATTGGAAACGCTCGGCCAACAGCGTCTGAAGCATCTGCCGGACCTCGTCCATGGTCGGCACGCCGTCGCCCGGCGCCCTGGCCTCAATGTCGTAAAGTTGGACGCGGCCCGTTTCGTCGCGCCATACCGGGGCGCCCGAGACCTGAAAGGTTCGCAGTTTGTAAGCGGTCATCACCAGCCCCGCGAGAAGGCCCTGCGTGGTCACTCGATTGCCGCTGATCCGAATGGCGCTCTCTCGGTCGGCTGTGCCAAACGCAAACTGGCCCCGCGCGAACACGTGCGGCTTGACCGAGGCTACTTCGAAAGCCAGGGCCGAGGTTTTCGCCGGGTCACCCGCGATCTGTGTTTGTGCATGGATTGCAGGCGCCTGGCCGATGCCGATCGCGAGGGGGCCAGCCACAGCCGCGACTCCGGCGCTCGCGAGCAGGAGTTTCTTCGCGCGATTAAAATCTTGCCTTATTCGGTAGCTCGTTCAGTGCCTGCACTTCGGTGCGTGAGATAGGCTTAGTTTAACGCCGATATTCGCCCATCGCTCTCCGGCCGCCCATCATCGTCTTCGCCCAAAGCCCGAGTCACTCGAAATCAAAAAATATTTCCACCTATAGATACAGCAACTTACTCGTCAACTTACTCTAACTGCCCCTTACCTCTGTACTAACTTAGTATCGGTAAACAAAATATCATGTCTTCACTTAGAAGAGTTCAATCATCGCAAGCCAACGGCGCCCTCTCTAAGGGTCCTTCCACCCCGGCGGGAAAGCTCCGCTCCTCGCAAAACGCCGTCACGCACGGCCTCTGCGCCACCTGTCTCGTCCTCGACGACGAATCGCGCGAGCACTTCCTCACTCTCCTGCAGCAGCACGTCGACCGCTTCCGGCCCGCCGACGAAGTCGAGCAGGGCATGATCGAGGAAATGACCGCCGCCTGCTGGCGCCAGCGCCGCGCCTGGTCCATCGAAACCCGTATGTTCAATACCCACATGGCCCGCTCCAAGGACGGCGACGCGCTCGACCGCATGGTCGACGCCGTCGAAATCATGGCCGCCGCGCCCTCTCTATCTCTCTTGCAGCGCTACGAAAACCGTCAGCACCTCATGTATCAGCGCGCCCTCCGCACCTTCATCCTGGTCCGCGGAGTCAAAATTCCAAACGACCCCAGTCCCATTTCCGAACACCCCCCTGTCGTCCCCCTTGTCGTTCCCCGTGTGGGACAGGCCTCCCGGCCTGTCGTCCTCCCGGTCGTTCCCCCCGTCTCCTCAGGTTGCCCCGCCCATACTCCGCCACCCCCCGTTCCCTGCTCCCCGCTGACCACCGCTCCAGCCCCAAACGCCATCCTCGCCAAACCGCCCGCTCCTCCTCCCGCCATGGCGCCAGGCGCTAGAGAATCCGGAGGCGCCGCCTGAACAATCGAGCCACGTATTCCATCGCGCCGGCGCGCCAATCCGCGTCAATCGCGTGTTAACGCGCCCACAGTCCCATAAAACCCACAGTCGTCCGCGGGCCGCCGCCCGGCGCCGGTAATAATCGTTGCCGCGCTTTTCGCAAAGCCCCTGCAAACCGCCCCAGCATCGGCTGAAAATTTCGCGCCACAACCTCGGTCAGGATTCCCTCGGCCTGCATGCGCCCCATCAACTTGCAGAATTCGGGATGTTACGCTAGGCGCCGGACTGTTTCTGTCCACCATTTCAAGCATGCTAAGCGGGTTCGCATTTCCGATCCATAATATGCCGCTAGTGGTGCAATACCTGACCTACCTGAACCCGCTACGCTACTTCATAGAAATAGTACGCGGCCTGTTCCTCAAAGGCGTTGGCGTCTCAGTTCTATGGCCGCAGATGCTGGCGCTGGCCGTATTCGGCATATCGATGATCACGCTCAGCGCACTCCGCTTCCACAAAAAACTGGACTAGCACTCAGAACCGTGGAGTAGCGCCCCGACGTGGCGCACGCACTCATGCGTGCAGCGTTCACACTCGTGTGAACGCGTCTGTAGACAAACTACAGCCAAGCCTGTAGAATATCTACTGTCATGCGCTGGAACCCTCGACGCCGCGAGCGCGATCTCGATGCCGAGCTTCGCGCCCATCTCGAAATGGCCGCCAGCGACGCCCGCGCGCGCGGCGAATCCGCCGATGCCGCGCGCCTCGCCGCGCTGCGCGAATTCGGCAATCGCGACCTGGTGAAAGAGACCACGCGCGACATCTGGGGACGCAATCCGCTTCACGGCATAGTGGACGACTTTCGCGCCGGCCTGCGCACATTCCGCAAGCATCCGGCCTTCGCGGCGATCATGATTCTGACGCTGGCGCTGGGCATCGGCGCCAACACCGCGATCTTCAGCCTGATCGACGCCGTAATGCTGCGGTCGCTTCCGGTGACCCACCCCGAACAGCTTGTACAGGTGCGGATGGACGCGGACGATCCGTTCTTTGCCAATCCGCTCTGGGAGCAGCTTCGCGATCACCAGGACCTATTCGCGGGCCTGTTTGCATACAGCCAGGCGAGGTTCAATTTGACCGCGGGCGGTGAAGCTCGTTACGCCAACGGCGAGTGGGTAAGCGGCGATTTCTTTACCACCCTGGGTGCGGGCGCGGCCATTGGCCGAACCTTCACTGCCGCCGACGATCGCCGCGGCTGCCCCGCTACGGCTGTTCTAAGTTACGACTTCTGGCAAAGGCAATACGGCGGCGACGCGGAAATTCCCGGCCGTTCGATTTCGCTCGACGGTCATCCGTTCCAGATCGTCGGCGCAGGGCGGCCTGGCTTTACCGGGATCGATGTGGGCCGCGCCGTGGACGTTTATGTTCCGCTCTGTTCCAGGGCGATTGTGCAGGAACCCGGTTTACCGCTCGACTCGCGCAACACTTGGTGGCTCCGTGTAATCGGCCGGCCCAATCCCGGCATTCCCGCGGCCCAAGTCGCGGCCCGTTTGAGAGCTCTCGCGCGGCCCATCTTGGAAGCCACTATTCCGGCGGGCGACCTGCCGAAAAATCAGCGCGAATACGCCGCCCATTCGCTCGAGACGGTTCCCGCTTCGACGGGGATCTCCAACTTGAGAGGACAGTACCGGGACGCATTGCTCGTTCTGATGGCAGTCGTAGGCCTGCTGCTTCTGATCGCGTGCGTCAACGTGGCTAACCTGCTGCTGGCGCGCGCCACTGCGCGGCAAAGGGAAATCGCCGTACGCATGGCTCTGGGCGCGGGCAGGTGGCGGCTGATGCGGCAGTTTCTCATGGAGAGCGCGCTCTTCGCTGCCGCGGGCGCGGCGCTGGGCGCGTTGTTCGCGCAATGGAGCAGCCGCCTGCTGGTAGGTTTCCTCTCCTCGGCAAGCAACCGCGTGTTCCTCGACCTGGCGATTGACGCCCGCCTGCTGGCATTTACGGCCAGCGTCTCGGCCGTCGCCGTCATGCTCTTCGGATTGGCTCCGGCCTGGCGAGGCACTCGCGTGGACCCGCAGGCCGCCATGAAAGTTAGCGCCCGCGGAATCGCGGAAGGACAATCCGGTTTCAACTTCGGCAAAGCCCTGGTGAGCGCGCAGGTGGCGGTCTCACTGGTCTTGGTGGTTGGCGCCGCGCTGCTGCTGAGCACGTTTTGGAACCTCTCGACGCTCGATGCCGGATTCGATCGCGACCGCGTTCTGATGGTCAACACCGATCTGCGCAATGCGCACTATCCGAAAGAGCGCGGGGAATCGAGCCTCGAGGAGATGCGGCAGCAGCTCGCGTCAATTCCCGGCGTGCTCTCCGCCAGCTATTCCTTCGTTACGCCCCTCAACGGCGCCACCATAATCACGCCCATCCAGGTGGAAGGGGCCACGCCGCAAACGTCCCACGATTCGCAGTTGCGGGCCAATTGGGTGAGCCAGGGCTTCTTCGAGACGCTGGGCACGCCGCTGCTCGCGGGCCGCGATTTCGACCAGCGCGATATGGCCAGCCGGGCGAAGGTGGCGATTATCAACCAGACTGCCGCGCGTAAGTTCTTCGATTCGGCGAATCCGGTGGGACGCTATTACCGCACGGGCCGTCCGGTGAAGGATCAGCTGGTGAAAATTATAGGCGTGGTAAAAGACGCGAAATACAACAGTCTGCGCCAGGAGCAGCCGGCCATTGCCTATTTACCCGGGGCATTCGGCGGAGCCTCCACCACCTTCGAGCTGCGCACCGCCGGGCCGCCCGCGAACCTCGCTCCGGCGGCGCGGGCGGTCATGGAGAAAGTGAACCCCGCCATCGTGCTCGAGTTCCGCACGCTTGCGGTCCAGGTGGCCGAATCGCTGGCGCGCGAGCGCTTACTGGCGGCGCTTTCGGCGTTCTTCGGCGGCCTGGCGCTGCTGCTGGCCGCCATCGGACTCTATGGCGTGATTTCGCACAACATGGCGCGGCGGCGCGGCGAGATCGGCATCCGCATGGCTCTGGGCGCGGAGCGGCGACGCATTCTACGGATTGCGATGGGCGACGTAGCGCTGGTGGTCGGCGTTGGACTGGCGGTTGGAGTTGGCGCATCGTTAGCCGTCACGCGCTATATCGCAAGCTTTCTTTATGGCGTGACGGCAACGGATGCGCGCACGCTGGCGGCTGCGGTTATTCTCTTTGGTGCAGTCGCCGCAGTTGCGGGCTATGCGCCGGCGCGGCGAGCTTCGCGGCTCGACCCTATGAACGCACTGCGGGAGGAATAGAAACTATGAACTGGAAACGACGCGAGCGCGATCTCGATGCCGAGCTTCGCGCCCATCTCGAAATGTCCGCTAACGATGCCCGCGCGCGCGGCGAATCCGCCGATGCCGCGCATCTGGCCGCTCTGCGCGAATTCGGCAACCGGGACCTGGTGAAAGAGACCACGCGCGATATCTGGGGCCGCAATCCATTCCATGGAATCGGCAGCGATATTCGCGCGGGCCTGCGCACGTTCCGCAAGAATCCCAGCTTCGCCTCGATTGTGGTTCTCACGCTGGCGCTCGGCATCGGCGCGAACACGGCGATCTTCAGCCTCGTGGACGCAGTGATGTTGCGCAGCCTTCCGGTGAGCCATCCGGAACAGCTTGTACAAGTGACCATGGGGCCCGGCGACGACGAGTTGACGAATCCCATCTGGGAACAGCTTCGCGACCGGCAGGACGTTTTCTCCGGGCTGCTCGCATACAACGCCCCGCGCTTCAACCTCGCGCAGGGTGGCGAGGCGCATTACGTGCGTGGGAGCTGGGTGAGCGGCCAATATTTTTCCACGCTCGGCGTGCAACCGGCTGCCGGCCGTACGCTGGTGGCTGCGGACGATGTGCGCGGCTGCGCCGCGACCGCCGTACTCGGCTACGATTTCTGGCAGCGGCAATATGGCGGCGCTCCGGCCGCGCTGAACCAGGCGATTTCGCTCGACGGGCATCCCTTCCAGATTCTTGGCGTCGCGGCGCGCGGGTTTACGGGTATCGACGTTGGCAGCTCCGTCGATGTTTTCGTTCCGATCTGCGCCGAGCCCGTGATGCACGGAGCCGCCGCTTCTCAACTGGATCAACGCCTCAGTTGGTGGCTCAAAGTGGTGGCCAGGCCGAAGGCTGGCGTCGATTCGCAGCGGGCTACTGCGCGGCTGAAGATACTCGCGCCCGCCGTCTTCGCCGCAACCATCCCGTCGAGCTTGCCTCCCGACCGGCAGCGCGATTATGCGGCGGGCACGTTCGAGATCAAGCCGGCCGCCGGCGGAATCTCCGATCTGCGCGTGCAGGTGCAGCAGTCGCTCAAGATTCTCATGGCGGTAGTCTGTCTGCTACTTCTGATCGCCTGCGCCAATGTCGCGAATTTACTGCTGGCGCGCGCCGCCAATCGTCAGAAGGAAATCGCCGTGCGCATGGCGGTTGGCGCGGGGCGCTGGCGATTGGTCCGGCAGCTTCTCGTGGAAAGCGCGCTGCTCGCCGCCGCGGGCGCCGCGTTGGGCATTGTGTTCGCGCAGTGGGGAAGCCGCTTGCTGGTGGGGCTGCTTTCCTCGGCCGGCCAGCCGGTGTTTCTCGATTTGACCATGGACGCGCGCGTGCTTGCATTTACCGTCGGCGTCTCGGCCCTGGCGGCGATCCTATTCGGCCTCGCGCCTGCGTGGCGCGCCACGCGCGTGGAGGCGCAGGCGGCCATGAAAGTGAATGGCCGCGGCGTGGCGGAAGGGCAGTCGCGATTCGGATTGGGCAAAGCGCTGGTGAGCGCGCAGGTCGCGGTCTCGCTCGTGCTGGTGGTGGGCGCGGCGCTGATGTTGACAACCTTCTGGAATCTGCTGGCGCTCAATCCGGGCTTTGAGCGCGACCGTGTGCTGATCGTTCGGACCGACCTGCGCAACGCGCGCTTCCCGGTGAGCCGGTTGGAACAGAGCTTCGAGGAGATGCGCCAGCGCCTGGCGGCCATTCCCGGAGTGCGCTCCGCCAGCTTTTCCAACCAGACGCCAGTCAATACCGCCGGCCAAAATGCGATGATTCAGGTTGACGGTTTTCACCCCAAGCTGCGGCGCGATTCGCTGGTGATGTTGAATTTCACCAGTCCGGGTTTCTTCGCGACGCTCGGCACGCCGCTTCTCGCCGGGCGCGATTTCGACGCGCGCGACGCCGCGGGCTCGGGCCGCGTAGCGGTGATCAATGAAACAGCGGCGCGGAAATACTTCGGTTCGCTCGATGTGCTGGGCCGTTCCTTCCGCATGGGCTTCCCGTCGCCGAATCAATTGGTGCAAGTGGTGGGTTTGGTGAAGGACGCAAAGTACCGCAGTCTACGCGAGGACCCTCGGCCCATCGCGTATCTTCCCTCGGCGCAGGACGCCGATATCCATCCCTTCATCAACTTCGAATTGCGTGCGGCGGGTCCGGCCGGGAACCTCGCGCCGGCGGCGAAGGAAGCCATTGCGCAGGTGAATCCACAGATCTCGCTGGAGTTCCGCACGCTCGAAGCGCAAGTGGCCGAATCGCTCACGCGCGAGCGGCTCATGGCGACGCTTTCAGGCTTCTTCGGCGGACTGGCTCTGCTGCTGGCGACGGTTGGCTTATACGGCGTCATCTCGCACAACATGGCGCGGCGGCGCAATGAGATTGGCATCCGCATGGCGTTGGGCGCCGCGCGGTCGCGTGTGCTGCTGATGGCGCTGGCCGACGTGGCGGTGGTGGTCGGCCTGGGGCTGGCCGCGGGATTGGGCGCGTCTCTCGCGGTCACGAAATACGTTGCCAGCTTTTTGTATGGAGTGACGGCGACGGATGCGAGAACACTCATTTCGGCATTGCTGTTGTTCGCCGCCGTGGCAGCGATAGCAGGGTATTTACCGGCGCGCCGCGCGTCGCTTGTCGATCCGATGGTTGCGCTACGTGAGGAATAGAATATGAAATCCCGCTATCAAAACCGCATCGAGCTGCTGCAGGGGACGCTCGACATGCTCATCTTACAAACCTTGCAATGGGGACCGCAGCACGGGTATGGGATCGGCAACGCCATCCGCGCCAATTCCGGCGAGCTGCTGAAGGTGGAGACAGGCTCGCTGTATCCGGCGCTCCATCGCCTCGAAAAGCAAGGATGGGTGAAGTCCGAGTGGAAGCTGACGGAGACAGGACAGCGGGCGAAGTACTACCGGCTGACTCCTGCGGGCAAGAAACAGCTTCTCACTGAGCATAGCCGCTGGACGCAGCTCACGCAGGCCATCGCGGGCATTATGTCGCCTGCGCCGGCCAATCCTCTTGATGAAATGTGAATCTCCCCCCTTACCCCGCCGGCTCCACGTGCACCAGCACGTCCGCCACCCAGTCGAGCGTCTCCATCACGTGCAGCCTCACCTTGTGCGCCAGTTCGTGCGATTGCCGCACCGTCATTGCGCCGTCCACTTCCAGGTGCAGATCCACGTGATAGCGCAGGCCCGTCTTTCGCGCGTAGCATTTCTCCACGCCGCGAACGCCGGGCACGGCGGAGGCGGCCACGCGAATCTGGTGCATCAGCTCCTCATCGGGCATGGTGTCCATCAGCTGCATCGCCGTGTCATGCGCTACCTTCACGCCTACGCAGATGACGATCAGGCCCACCACCAGTCCGCCGTAGCTATCGGCGTCGGCGAAGCGCTTCGGATCGGCCAGCGAGAGACCCACGGCAATTAGCGCGGCCATCGCGGAAAGGGTGTCCATGAAGTCGTTCCATGCGTCCGCCTTGAGAGAATCGCTCTTCAGTCTGCGGGCGTAGCGGAATTTGTAGAAGGTCAGCGCGCTCTTGGCGGCCAACGACAATAGCAGCGGCCAAACCACGTAACCGGCCACCGCCGCCGCCTCGGGATGCCCCAGTCGCGCCACCGAGCCGTAGCAGATCAACGCGCCGCCTGCGGAAAGGCCCAGGCCGATCAGCAGGCCGGTGAGGATCTCGATGCGCCCGTGCCCGTATGGATGATCTTCATCGGCGGGCTTGGCCGCCAGCGTGAGGCCGAGCAGCACGAAGCCCGAGGCGAAGACGTCGCTGGCCGATTCCAAACCGTCGGCGACCACCGACGTGGAATGGCCCTTGATGCCGGCGATGAGCTTCACCACAGCCAGCGCGCCGCTGATCGCCATGCTAGCGGCAGCGACGCGTTGCCCGGTCTTCATGGAGCGGTCTCGGGTGATGGAAACAGACGCATCCGCGGGTGAAGAAAGCCGGCTGAAAGCCGGCTGCAGCCAGGATTGGCTGCCCCACAAGGCAACCTGCCCCACAAGCAGGTTGATAACCTGCACAAACTGAGGTGCGGCATCTTGATTCGAGCTACGCGCGAACCGGGTCGATCTTTTCGGTGTCGATGCCAAGGTCGGCAAACGCCGCCTTCATCTTCTTTACATCGAATTTGCCGTCGCGGGCCAGGCGAGAGAGCGCGGCGGCCGCGATATTCTCGGCGTTGATCTCGAAATGCTTGCGGAGATGTTCGCGATTGTCGCTGCGGCCGAAGCCATCGGAACCCAGCGTTTCCAGGCGCCCCTGTAGCCACGGCGCCAACTGGTCGGGCACCGCCTTCATGTAATCGGTGGCGGCCACAATGGGGCCCTCGGCGCCCTTCAGCGCATCCACAATATAGGGCGTCCGCTGCGGCTCGCCCGGATGCAGCCGGTTCCAGCGCTCCACTTCCAGCGCATCGCGCCGCAGCTCGTTATAGCTGGTGACGCTCCACACGTCGCTGGCCAGGTTGTATTTTTCGGCGAGAATCTGTTGCGCGCGCAACGCTTCGTTCAGAATCGGGCCGCTGCCGAACAATTGAATTTTGGGCTTGCCCTTGGCCGCTGCCTGGAACTTGTAGATGCCCTTCAATACGCCCTCGGGCTTGCAGTCCTTGGGCATGGCCGGCATGGGGTAGTTCTCGTTGTAGAGCGTGATGTAATAGAAGCGGTTTTCGCCCTCCTGATACATGCGCCGAATGCCATCCTGCACAATGATGGCGATCTCATACGCATACGCCGGATCGTAAGACGCGCACGTAGGCACGGTGCTCGATAGCACCAGGCTGTGCCCGTCCTGATGCTGCAGGCCTTCGCCCGAAAGCGTGGTGCGCCCCGCCGTGCCGCCGCACAGGAAGCCCTTGCCGCGCGCGTCGCCGAACGCCCAGATCAGGTCGCCCACGCGCTGGAAACCGAACATCGAATAGTAAATGAAGAACGGAATCATCTCCGTCTGGTAGTTGGCGTAAGCCGTGCCCGCGGCCGTGAACGACGCCATGGAGCCCGCTTCGGTGATGCCCTCTTCCAGAATCTGCCCGTCTTTCGATTCCTTGTAGAACAGGAACATTTCGGCGTCGTGCGGCTTGTAGAGCTGCCCCTGGCTGGCATAGATGCCGAACTGGCGGAATAGCGATTCCATACCGAAGGTGCGCGCCTCGTCGGGAACAATCGGCACGATGCGCTTGCCGATTTTTTCGTCTTTCATCAGCAGCGTCAGGATGCGGACGAACGCCATGGTGCTGGAAACTTCGCGGCCGCCCGACCCTTCGAGCGATTCCTTCAGCGTTTCGAGCGGCGGCGCCTCAATCTGCGAGGGCGGAACCGAGCGCGTAGGCATATAGCCGCCCAACTGCCGCCGCCGTTCGTGCATGTAGGCGATTTCGGAGCTGTCCGCGGGTGGACGGAAGAAGCTGGCGTTCTTCGCGGCTTCCTCGGGAATGGGAATTTCGAAGCGCGAGCGGAAATAAATAATCTCCTGCTCATTGAGCTTCTTCTGCTGGTGCGTGACGTTGCGGCCTTCGCCGGCTTCGCCCAAACCGTAGCCCTTGATGGTATGCGCCAGAATTACCGTGGGCCCGCCGGTGGTCTCCACCGCAGCCTTATATGCGTTGTAAACCTTCTTCGGATCGTGGCCGCCGCGGTGCAGGGTCTCGAGTTGTTCATCGGAGAGGTGCGCCACCAGATCGCGCAGCTCGGGCGAGCTGCCGAACAGGTGTTCGCGGATATAAGCGCCGCCCTTGGTGAAACACGTCTGGAATTCGCCGTCGACAATCTCGTAAAGGCGCTTCTGTAATACGCCGTTCACGTCCCGCGACAGCAGATCGTCCCAATCGCCGCCCCACATCACCTTGATCACGTTCCAGCCGGCGCCGCGGTAAGCCGCTTCCAATTCCTGAATCACTTTGCCGTTGCCGCGCACCGGTCCATCCAGGCGCTGCAGGTTGCAGTTGATGACGAAGATCAAATTGTCGAGTTTTTCGCGCGAGGCCAGCGTGAGCGAGCCCATAGATTCCGGCTCGTCCTGCTCACCGTCGCCCAGAAACGCCCACACCTTGCGCCCGGTGACGGGGATGAGCTTGCGGTTTTCCATATACCGCATGAAACGCGCCTGATAGATGGCGCACAGCGGACCGAGCCCCATCGAGACGGTGGGGAAGCTCCAGAAATCGGGCATCAGCCACGGATGCGGATAAGACGACAGGCCGGGCTTGCCGCGCAGCTCGTGGCGGAAATTCTCCAGGTGCTCCTCGGTAAGGCGGCCCTCCAGAAACGCGCGCGCGTAGACGCCCGGCGAGGCATGGCCCTGGAAGTAGATCAGGTCGCCCGGTTCGTCGCCATACTTGGCGTGAAAGAAGTGGTTGAAGCCCACTTCGAGCAGCGTCGCCAGCGAGGCATACGTCGAAATGTGGCCGCCAATGCCGGCGTCGAACTTGTTCTGGTGTACCACCATCGCCATGGCGTTCCAGCGAATCAGGCTCTTGATGCGCCGTTCCATCGCGCGGTCGCCGGGGTAGGGTAATTCCTCCTCCACCCGGATGGTGTTTACGTAAGGGGTGTTGAGCTGGATGGGCAATTCCGCGCCGTTGGCGCGCGCCCGCTCTGTCAACCGCTCCAACAGGTAAGTGGCGCGGTCGGGACCCGCCTGGTCGATAATTTCGTCCAGGGCGGCGACCCATTCCGAGGTCTCTTGTGGATCGAGATCGACGATCCGCTCGTTCAATTTCTGGTGCATGGATACCTATTATTATAAGTGACGGCGCGGCGGTACACGGTTGAGATGGTGGCGGACGAGAATTACCCGTCGGCGGGGGGACGCGAGCCGTCTCTTTGTACAATGTGGGAAGGCGGGTCTTTTGGACGAAGCATGCTCGAAAATAATTCGTTCGATACAAAGATTCGGCTTGCAATGGCGGCGGACATTCGGCTATCAGTAGTATTTCAGGAGGAGATTTCGCGATGGCAGTCGACGAGAGGATCAAGTGCCCCGAATGTGACGGTGTCATCGACGTGGACGAGGAAGACATCGACGAGGGCGATACCATCAGCTGCGACGAGTGCGGCGCCGTTTTGACGGTGCTGAGCACAGATCCGCTGGAATTGGAATCCGCCGAGGAGCTCGAAGAAGAGGAAGAGGAAGACGATGATTTCGTCGAAGAGGACGAAGAGGAAGCCGAAGAGGACTGGCATTAATCTCATGCGCCGGCGATGGATGGCTCTCGTCGTGGCGGCGATTGTGTGCGCCTGCCTGGGTTTTGCGCAGAAGAAGAAAGGCGACGAGGATGGCCGCACCGTTCAGGGGGTGGTCAGCGCAGCCGACGACGCCCCCATCGTCGGGGCCGTGGTGTACCTCAAGAACACCAAGACTCTACAGGTGCGGTCGTTCATTACCCAGCAGAACGGCGCCTACTTTTTCCACGGACTGAGCGCGGATGTGGATTACGAGCTCAGGGCGGAAAACAAGGGCGCATCCAGCCCGACCAAGACTCTGAGCTCTTTCGATTCCCGAAAGGCCGCCAACCTGGATTTGAAGATCAAGAAGTAACGCTTCGACGCAGAGACGCTGAGGCGC